>ERZ773246.61-NODE-61-length-58315-cov-67.0169_pt1 | contig 58315 bp, 47 predicted proteins | sample MGYA00580519_ERZ773246 | MGnify/ENA primary metagenome ERZ773246 (study PRJEB29015, sample SAMEA2738153) | human oral metagenome | biome: human oral; feature: human-associated habitat; material: saliva | place: China | collected 2246 ...
CAAACGTCTGTATCGATATGATTTTATTGTTTGGCGTCAAATGAAAATAAATAGGTTTTTTGCGTGTAGTCGGATAGTTTATTAAAATGGTAAGAGAGAGGCTTTTCAGACGGCCTGATGGATGTATCAAAAGGCCGTCTGAAAAGTTTTGATTTGATTGTTTACCTGATACAGGAAGATTTTTATGAAACAGGCGGTTGATCCTTATGCGAGTTTCCGTGAACTGACGCTGCGGGGGATGATACTCGGCGCGTTAATTACGGTGATTTTTACGGCATCCAATGTGTATTTGGGCTTGAAGGTGGGTCTGACTTTTGCGTCTTCGATTCCGGCTGCGGTAATTTCGATGGCGGTTTTGAAGTTTTTTAAAGGCAGCAATATTTTAGAAAATAATATGGTGCAGACTCAGGCTTCGGCTGCGGGTACGCTCTCCAGTATTATTTTTATCTTGCCGGGTTTGCTGATGGCCGGTTATTGGGCGGGCTTTCCGTTTTGGCAGACTACGCTGCTGTGTATGTCCGGCGGTATTTTGGGCGTGATTTTCACTGTGCCTTTGCGTTATGCGATGGTGGTGAAGAGCGATTTGCCTTATCCGGAAGGCGTGGCGGCGGCTGAGATTTTGAAGGTCGGCGACCATAATGCGGATCAGCAGGAAGGCGGCAGCGGTATCAAGGAATTGGTGTCGGGCGGCGCACTGGCGGGTTTGATGAGCTTCTGCGCAAGCGGTTTGCGCGTGGTGGCGGACAGCGCGAGCTTTTGGTTTAAAGGCGGCGCGTCGGTGTTCCAAGTGCCGATGGGCTTTTCGCTGGCTTTGCTGGGCGCGGGCTATCTGGTCGGCCTGACCGGCGGTATCGCTATTTTGCTGGGTATTTCGATTGCCTGGGGCGTGGCCGTGCCTTATTTGTCGGCGCATATTCCGCAACCTGCCGATATGGAGATGATTCCTTTTGCGATGTCTTTGTGGAAGGAAAAAGTCCGTTTTATCGGCGCGGGTACGATCGGTATTGCGGCTATTTGGACGCTGTTGACTTTGATGAAACCGATGGTCGAGGGTATGCGCCTGTCTTTCCGCAATTTCGGCGGCGCGCAGATGACCGAGCGTACGGAACAGGATTTGTCGCCTAAGGCGATGATTGCCTGGGTGTTGGGGATGATGCTGGTGTTGGGCGTATCTTTCTTCCACTTTATCGGCGACTCGCATATTTCCGGCGGTTTGGCTTGGCTGTTGGTGGTTGTATGTACACTGCTGGCTTCGATTATCGGCTTTTTGGTGGCCGCGGCTTGCGGTTATATGGCCGGTTTGGTCGGTTCGTCTTCCAGCCCGATTTCGGGTGTGGGTATCGTCTCTATCGTTATCATTTCGCTGGTGTTGCTGCTGGTCGGCGAATCCGGCGGCTTAATGGCTGATGAGGCAAACCGCAAATTTCTGCTGGCGTTGACGCTGTTTTGCGGCGCGTCTGTGATTTGTGTGGCTTCGATTTCCAATGACAACCTACAGGATTTGAAAACGGGTTATCTGGTAAAAGCGACGCCTTGGAAACAGCAGGTTGCGCTGATTGTCGGCTGCGTTGTCGGTGCCGTGGTGATTTCGCCTGTGTTGGAGCTTTTGTATGAAGCCTACGGCTTTACCGGCGCGATGCCGCGTGAAGGCATGGATGCGGCCCAAGCCCTTGCCGCGCCTCAGGCAACTTTGATGACCACCATCGCCCAAGGTATTTTCTCGCACAATCTGCAATGGGATTATATTTTCACCGGCGTGGCCATCGGTGTGGCGCTGATTGCGGTCGATTTCACATTGCGCAAATCTTCCGGCGGCAAGCGTGCTTTGCCGGTATTGGCTGTGGGAATGGGTATTTACCTGCCGCCGTCTGTGAATATGCCGATTGTGATCGGCGCGGTATTGGCGGCTGTATTGAAATCCGTCATCGCCCGCCGTCAAGAAAACCGTGAAGGCCGTCTGAAAAATGCGGAACGTATCGGTACGCTGTTCTCCGCCGGTTTGATTGTCGGCGAGAGCCTGATCGGTGTGATTATGGCGTTTATCATCGCCTTCTCCGTAACCAACGGCGGTTCGGATGCGCCTTTGGCCCTGAACCTGGAAAACTGGGATACGGCCGCCAAATGGCTGGGCTTGGCGTTTTTTGTTTTCGGTATGTTCGTGTTTGCACGCCGCGTGTTGAAAGCAGGACGTTAAGTTTGCAGGTTGAGAAAAGGCCGTCTGAAACCCAAAACATTGGGGTTTCAGACGGCCTTTTTAGTGGAAATTTGTTTGGAATGATTTTAGGAAGTTTGGGTATAATTGTTGCGGGGCTAGGTAGTAAAACAGCCCCATGGCAGTGGGGCTGTTTTATTTGAACCTCCCTAGAAAGGAGAGTTTCAACATGAAACGAACCAAGCCGAAAGGTCGTTCATGGCTGAGACTGCGAACAGTCGTTAGGATTATCTTAACCCTGTTCCTGCTCTTAGTCAATTAAACGGCTGAAAACAAAAAACTGTTTTTCAGTTTCCGCCTGTTTGTCATGAACAGGCGGTTTTTTATTGTTTAACGCTGATTCAAACAATCTGCAATCGCTTTGGCAATTTTGGCACTGGCGCCTTGGTGTTGCGAAATGAATTGTTCGGTGTGGCTGATCAGCTGTTGGCGCAGCGTTTCGTCGTCGAGGTATTGGCGCGTGGTTCTGTACCAGGCTTCGGCGGTTTCGACGCGGACGGCGGCTTTGGCTTCGACTGCGCCTTTGCAGGCTTGGGCGAAGTTGTAGTTGGAGTAGCCGAAGAGGGTGGGGACGCGGCAGGAGATGGGTTCGATGATGTTTTGACAGCCGGCATCAACGAGGCTGCCGCCAACGAAGGCAATGTCTGCGCTGAGGTAGTAGGCGGCAAGCTCGCCCATGCTGTCGCCTATCCAAACTTGTGTGTCGGGGGAAACGGGTTGTCCGTCGCTGCGTTTTTGCACGGTATAACCAAGCGATTTGGCGGTATCGTAGGCCGTCTGAAAGTTTTCAGGGTGGCGCGGGACGATGACCAGCAAGGCATTGCCGCGGTAGCCCTGCCATGCTTTGAGGAGCAGCTCGGCTTCGTCTGTGCCTTTGTACATGCGCGTGCTGGCGCAGACGACGACGGCTCGTGCGCCGATGCGTTCTTTAAAGGCGGCGGCAAGCGGGCGCGAGTCGTCGGGAGGGGCGATGTCGTATTTGGTGTTGCCGCAGACGTGGACGTTGGATGCGCCGATGAGGTGCAGGCGTTCGGCATCGGCAGCGGTTTGGGCAAAGCAGCCGGAGAGGCTCTGCATGGCAGGCTCGACCAGCTTGCGGATTTTGAGGTAGCCGCGCTGGGATTTTTCGGAGAGGCGCGCGTTGGCCAAAAAGAGAGGAATGCCTGCTTCTTTGCAACCCTGCATCAGGTTGGGCCAGATTTCGGTTTCCATCAAAATGCCGCAGATGGGGCGGTGTTCGGCTAAAAATCGGGCGACCCATTCGGATTTGTCGTAGGGCAGGTAACGACATTGCGCATCGGGGAACAGGGATTGCGCGGTGGCGCGGCCGGTCGGCGTCATTTGGGTAATCAAAAACGGCGAATCGGGAAAATGGCGGCGTAATGCCTGCACCAAAGGTTCGGCCGCACGCGTTTCGCCGACGGATACGGCGTGTATCCAAATCGGGCGTTGTACGGGATTGGGATACGCCTGCCCGAAACGCTCGTCCCAATGCTCGAGATAGGCTGGGGATTTGAGGGCGCGGCGACGCAGGTGGCGGCGGATCAGGAAGGGGGCGAGGTGCCACAGCGTGGCGTAAAGGCGGCGTATCATGCTTACGGGTCTTGTGTCGGAATAGGCCTATTTTATCGGAAACTGAAACGGAAGATATAGCTTTGATGCGTGTTTTACGCAAAGGAAACAGGCCGTCTGAAAGGTTTCAGACGGCCTTTGGTGTGGGCATAAAAGTTTTATTTTACTTGCGCCATATATTTTTTCAGACGGCCTTTGCTTTGCATGGCACGGTTTTCCATTTCATCGACAACGGCTTGCGCTTTGGCTTTGTTTACCGGTTTGCCGACCTGAATCACGCCGCTCATGTTCATCATGCGGTGCGGCGGGCAGGTGTAGACGTACACGCCTTCTTTGTTGAGTTTGAGGGTGAAGTCTTTGCCGTCTTCGGAGAGGAAGTCGGCAACGCCGTCGGGCAGGGCTTTGCTTTGCACCCAGTGTCCGCTGTTAGTAGCTTTGAAGGTAACAGTGTCGCCGACTTTGGCGTTGACGTAGCCTGGCTCGAACACCATGCTGCCGTCTTTGCCATTGTCGAGCATTTTGATTTCGTGGTTGGCGGCGTATGCGCCGAGGGAAGCGGTCAGCATCAGGAGGAAGAGTGATTTTTTCATGGGAAAGTCCTTTTTGTGAAGAGTATAAAATGATTGCTGGGGCTGGTTTCTTGGTGGCAGATTTACCAGCTAGGATTGCCGCATCGGGCGGATAACGGGCAGGCCTTTGCTGTCGTATAAAAGTTCGATGTCCACTTTGTACAGCCTGCCGATCATGTCCGCCTGCAACACGTCCTGCGGAGCACCCTGTGCCTGTACTTTGCCTTCGCCGAGCAGAATCACGCCGTCTGAAAACTGCGCGGCGAGGCTCAAATCGTGCAAGACCATCAGCGTAACCAGATTGTGTTCGTGCGTGTATTGCACCACGCGCTCCAAAAGATTGAGTTGATGGTGCATATCCAGCGCGCTGACCGGTTCGTCCAGCATCAGGATTTCGGGGCGGCGCAGCATGACTTGGGCAAACATCACGAGCTGCCGCTGTCCGCCGGAAAGCCGCATGACGTCGCGGTGCGCCAGATGGCCGATACCCAGCTCCGCCATGATACTTGCGGCTTCGTGCAGTAGTTCGTCGCCGACGTGCATGTGCAGCGCGTCCATGCGGCCGAGCAACACGACTTCCAACGCGGTCAGCGAGGCTTCGGCGGCGGTGTCCTGCGGCATATAGCCTATGCGTTTGCGCCAGCTTTGCAGGTGGATTTTGCTCAACACTTCGTCGCCGTAGCGGATAGCGCCTTTGTGCGCCACTTCGCCGAAAATCGTTTTCATCAGCGAGGATTTGCCCGTGCCGTTGGGGCCGAGCACGGAATAGACTTTGCCTTGTTCCAGCGTCAAATCGATATTGTCGGCGACGACATAATCGCCGCGCCGGATGTGTACGTTTTCAAGTTTCAACATTTCAGACGGCCTATCGTTTCGTTAATACAATCCAGAAGAAGAACGGCACGCCGACAAACGACGTAACAATCCCCACCGGAAACAGCGCGCCAGGGATAATCACCTTGGACAACACGCTCGCGACCGATAAAAACGCCGCCCCTGCCAGCATTGCGCCGGGCAGGAAGAAACGTTGGTCTTCGCCCAAAAGAATCCGCGCCACATGCGGGGCAACCAAGCCGATAAAGCCGATTACGCCGACGAAACTGATTGCCGTTGCCGTCATCACCGCCACCAACACCAGCGTTTTCAGGCGCAAAAGTTGCAGATTGATGCCCAGCCCGACGGCGCGTTCTTCGCCCAAGCGCAGCGCGGTCAGCTTCCACACATCGCGCGAAAGCAGAAACACGCATACTGCCGTAACCGCCGCCGTAACGATGACTGTTTCCCAAGTTGCCTTGTTCAAGCTGCCGAACAGCCAAAACAGAATCTGCTGTGAAATCTCAGGCGCGGCGATAAATTGAATCAGCGACAAAATCGACTGAAACAGAAACAAAAGCGCAATCCCCACCAACACCAGCATCGCTGAATTGAAGCGGCGCGCCGAGGCAAACAGAAACAAGATGCCCGAAGCCAGCATGGTCATCACAAACGCACCGATAGGAACGGCGACCGTTTCAGGCAGCCCGAAACCGCCGAACGCAATCACCATCGACGCGCCCAAACCTGCCGCCGCCGCCAAGCCCAGCGTATAAGGGCTGGCCATCGGGTTGTTCAAGAGCGTTTGAATTTCCGCGCCGCCGACACCCAAAGCCGCGCCGACCACCAAGGCCATTACCGCAATCGGCAGGCGCAGATCCATCACAATCAGGCGGTTCATTTCATCGACTCCGGGTTTACCCAGCAAAACATTGACCACTTCGCCGACAGGCAGCGTGTCCGTCATCGCAGGGCCGGTGGCGATGTCGAATAGGAAACTGACCGCGGCGATGACTAAAAACATCAACACAATCAACCAACGCTTGCCTTCCAACTTGCGCTGGTTTTTCACAATCTCGGCGACAACCGAATCATTCATGTTTCTAACCTTTAAAAAAGAGTGTTGTGAAAGGGGAGAACAGGTTTGCCTTTTTCTTCCGCAAAAATTTCAGACGGCCTTCCGATTTAAAAGGCCGTCTGAAAATCTAAACTACCTTATTGTCCTTTCGGATAGAGGTAGAACGTGCCGTTTGGTACGACGGGCAGGTTTTGGCGGTAGAAGTCCAGATAGGTCTTCTCCGGGTTGAAATCCTTAAACAACTGCGGATAAATCGCTTTGGCCATAAACTGAATCGATGCGCTGTCGGACAGCGTGCGCGAGTTGGCGTGGTAGGCGGCGTAGAGGCGGTTGTTTTTAATCGCAGGCAGGTTTGCCCAGCCGGCGCGTTTGGCAAAGCCTGCCAAGCGTTTTTCCGCTTCCGCTTTCGGAATGCCCCAGCCCATCACCATGGCGGCAGGGTTTTTCTTCAATTCGGTTTCGCGGCCGGTAATCACGATCACGTCGGGTTTGGCGGCGAGGACTTTTTCAGGATTGATTGGGCCGTAGAACTCGACCGAAGAGGCGGCGATATTGTTGCCGCCGACCAGCGTCGCCATCGAACCCCACATGCTCTTGCCGAAGGTAACGCTGTGTTCGGCAGGGCCTTTGTTGCCGAACTCGACATACACTTTAGGCTTAGGCAGGTTGGCTTTTTGTACGCGCGCTTGGATGGTGTCGGCGACGCGTTTGTAGTCTGCCGCCAGTTTGTCGGCTTTTTGCTGCTGGCCGGTCAGCGTGCCGATGAGTTTGGTCGATTGAACGTGTTTGGCGACCGTTTGCGCGTTGTAGTCCAACACGACGATGGGGATGCCGGCTTTGTTGATGCGGTCGAGATCGGAACCCAAAGCCTTGTATTGCCATTCGGCCAAAACCAGCAAATCGGGTTTCAGCGCCAATACTTTCTCAATCGAGAACGTGCCGACTTCCACTTCGCCCACGTCGGTCAGCTGATTCAGTTTAGGCACGGCTTTACTGAATGCCGCCCAGCTTGGCGGCGCCCAGTCGGCCCAAACTGCTTTGGAGAAACCGACGACGTTGTCCAGCGCGGTTTTACCGCCGATGGCCATGTAGTCTTGGTAGTAGAAGCCCAAAACCACGCGTTTGGCAGGCAGGTCGACGGTTACCTTACGGCCGATGGTATCGGTCAGCTGAACCGGTTTGGCAAAAGCGGATACGGAGCCGATTGATAAAGCTGCAGCGGCAATCAAAGCAGAAAGTTGCGTAAATCTCATAAACTATTCCTTTAAAATATGATGATAACTATTATCTTTTATAAATTTACAAGGTATTGAATCTTTTTTCAAGTGAAACATGAGAATAGACATATTTTAGAGTAAAAAGTTGCATTATTAAAACAAAGGGATAGTGTTTGGTTGTACTGAAGACCTAGTGAAAAGGAATGATATGGGGTGCCTAAAGCCATAGTGGGCAGTAGCTGGAAGGGATAGGTAAAGGGTCATTTATTGCAAAGAAAATAAAAGATATACGGTTGAATACAGCAGGCCGTCTGAAACCTTGTAATCGGGGTTCAGACGGCCTTTGGTGTAGGCATAAAAGCGTTTATTTCACTTGCGCCATATATTTTTCAGACGGCCTGTAAGCAGTATTGGGGAAAAGTGAAAAAGGTTGGTTTTTGAAATGGCGAAATAGGGAAGAAGGGGGCTTGAGGGAGAATCGGGCGTAAACCCAAAATGGGGACGAATAAAAAGGGCGTGTTTCGATACACGCCCTTGCCGGAGGTTCAGACGGCCTGTGATTCCGTCTGTTCGCTTTGGTTGAGGATTTTAATCAGCTTCTCGGTTTTTTCCGGATCTTCGCAGCGCAGGATTTTGGCGGCATCGTTTTCGAGATGGCCGGTGTGGCTGTGCAGGATGATGTTTTTAACCGAAAGCAGGTTGTTGGGGTTCATGGAGAAGCGGCGCAAGCCCATGCCGAGCAACAGTCGGGTGAAGACGGTGTCGCTGGCCATTTCGCCGCAGATGGATACGCCTTTTTCCATGCGGTTTGCGGTGCGGATGATGTGTTGCAGCGTTTTGAGGACGGCAGGGTGGCCGGGTTGGTAGAGATGGCTGACACTGTCGTCGCCGCGGTCGACCGATAGGAGGTATTGAATCAGGTCGTTGGTGCCGATGGAAACGAAGTCGACGAGCTTGAGGATGCTGCCGACGGTCATGGCGGCGGACGGGATTTCAATCATGCAGCCGATGCTGACCGGGCCGAAGGTTTCGCCGCGTTCGGTCAGCTGGCGTTGGGCCGTGTCCAGATGGATAAGGCATTGGCGCACTTCGGAAATGGATGTAATCATCGGCCACATCATGCGCACGGGGCCGTGTACCGCGGCTCGGAGGATGGCGCGCATTTGGGTGCGGAACATGACCGGCTCGGCGAGGCACAGGCGGATGCCAGTTAAGCCGAGTGCAGGGTTGAGGCTGCCGTTGGGCGAGCTGTTTTGGCCGAACCAGCGCGGATTTTTATCGACACCCAAATCGACGGTGCGGATGGTGATGCTTTTGCCTTTCATCTTTTTCACAATCGCGCTGTACACTTCGTATTGCTCGTCTTCAGACGGCATGGTGTCTCGGTTGAGATAAAGAAATTCGCTGCGGAAGAGGCCGACGCCGTCTGCGCCGAAGTTGTGCAGGGTTTTGATGTCTTCGGCGGATTCGATGTTGGCTAAAAGTTCGATGTTGATGCCGTCGGCCGTGGTGGCAGCGGTTTTTTTGATTTTGTTGAGTTCGCGCTTGTGGCTGCGGTATTCGCGGGCGAGGCGGCGGTATTCGTTGAGGACGACTTCGTCGGGATCGATGATGAGGGTGCCGTTGATGCCGTCGACGATGACGATTTCGTTTTCGGTGATGAGTTTGCGGGCGTTATGCAGGCCGATGACGGACGGGATGTCGAGGCTGCGGCCCAAGATGGCGGTGTGGCTGGTCGGGCCGCCGGCATCGGTCACGAAGGCGGTAATGTGCTGCTCTTTGAACAATACGGTATCGGCAGGCGAGAGGTCGTGCGCGATGAGGACGGTGTCGTCAAACAGGTTGCCGGCGAGATTGATTTCGTTGCTTTGGCCGACAAGGTTGTTGTGGATGCGGCGGACGACTTGAAGCATGTCCTGTTTGCGTTCGCGCAGGTAGTCGTCGTCGATGCTGTCGAACTGGGCGGCAAGCTTGTCGCTTTGCTGTTTCAATGCCCATTCGGCGTTGATTTTCTGCTCGCGCAAAATGTCGATGGGTTCGCGCGAGAGGGTGACGTCGGTCAGCAGCATCAGGTGCAGGGAGATGAATGCGCCCAATTCGGTCGGGGCGTTTTCGGGAATCGCGCCGCGCAACTGTTCCAATTCTTTGCGCGTGGCTTTGATGGCGTTGTCGAAACGGGCAACTTCGGCATCAAGTTTGTCGGGATCGATGTCGTATTGGGGGACTTCCGTTGTGCCGCGCGTAATGAGGTGGGCGTGGCCGATGGCAATGCCTTTTCCCGCGGCTACACCGTGTAGGACGATGCTCATTATTCGCCCTCGCCGAAGTAGTCGTTGATGAGGTCGGTCAACGCCTGCATGGCGGCGGCTTCGTCTGTGCCTTCTGTTTCCAGCTCAATCACGGTGCCTTTGGCGGCGGCCAGCATCATCAGGCCCATGATGCTTTTGCCGTTGACGCGGTTGCCGTTTTTGGTGACCCAGACTTCGCTTTGGAACTGGGAGGCGGTTTGGGTGAATTTGCTGGAGGCGCGCGCGTGCAGGCCGAGTTTGTTGATGATTTCGATTTCTTGTTTGAGCATGGATGTCCCCTAAATGTTCGTAAAGTGAATGTTTCCAGACGGCCTTAGCCGTTTTCTTTGCACACCAGGTCTTCAGGTGCGGATGTAATGGTGAAAATGCCACGGATGGCGGCTTCTTTGACTGTTTCGGTGAAGTCGGAGAGGTTTTCGGCTTGTGATGAGTGTTGGATGGCTTTAATCATCATCGGGGCGTTGAGGCCGGTCAGGATGGCGGATTTGTTTTCACGCACCAGTCGGCGTGCGGCGTTGCACGGGGTTGCGCCGAAGATGTCAGTCATGATCAGCACGCCGCGGTTGTCAGGAAATTTCTGCAACGCGGCGATGGCGTTGTTGATGATATCGTTTTGATCTTCGTCGGGCTGTACGCCGAGGATGTGGAGATTTTCGGGGAAGCCGTTGGGAAAGAAATGGTCGGCCAAACCGCGATAGGCTTCACCTATGGTTTCATGTGTAATGATTAACAAACCTATCATGATGTGTTCCTAGTATGGGGGTTGAGGCCGTCTGAAGGCTTTTCAGACGGCCTTTGTTTTATTTATTGTTTAAGGCGTAGATTTCGCCGAGGTTGCGCCAGCAGCCGGCGGCGTCCATACCGTAGCCGAAGACGTAGCGGTTGGGTACGTCCAAACCGACATAATCGGCTTTGGTCGGTTTTTCTTTGTCGATCAGTTTGTTGGCAAATACGGCCGCACGGCAGCTTGCCGCGCCCATTTCCAACAGTTTTTCCTGAATGGCGGCCATGGTGTGGCCTTCGTCCAGGATGTCGTCCAAAACGACTACATGACGGCCTTTGATTTGCTCGGGGTCGGGCATGCGTTTCCAGTTGAACGCGCCGCCTGCGAGTTTGTCGCCGTAGCGGGAAACGTGGACGTAGTCAAAGTCCAAAGGAAAGCGCAACAGCGGCAACAACTGTCCTGTAAACACCACTGCGCCACCCATCACAGGCAGGAGCAGGGGGTATTTGTCGCCCAAGTCGCGGGTGATGTCGTCGGCAACTTTTTGCAAGGCCGCGCGACATTGTTCTTGGTCAAACAGCAAGTCGGCATTGTCCAGCATGGCTTGGGTTTCAAGGCGTTTGGTTTCTAAGTCGGTCATGATAGATCGTGTTGAGTGCGGTTAAAAACAAATTATATAGCGGATTCAATCAATTTTCGATACAAGGCGCGGCAATAGTGTAGTGAAAGTGAAGGGGATTTGAGCCAACCACGTTCAGACGGCCTTTTGTCCTTCCGCTTCGTCCACCAGCAAAAATGCCGTTAAAGCCAAAGCGGTCAATACCGCCGTCAACACCATCGCCCGCCCGTAATTGTCCGCACCGGCGCGTCCGAGATAATCGTAAATCAAAGTGGTCAGCGTCTGCCATTCGGGGCGCGACAGGAACAATGTGGCCGCAAATTCGCCAATACACGTTGCCGAAGCCAAAGTCAGGCCGCGCCGCAAGGCAGGTTTCAATAAAGGCGCGGTTACATAACAGGCCGTCTGAAAACCGTTTGCGCCCATGGTACGCGCCGCCGCCGCGTAATCTTTGGGCAAACCGTCCCACGCGGCCAGTACGTCTTTGGCCACAAACGGATACGCCAACAGCGCATAAGTCGCGGTCAGCAGCCACAGCGAAGCCGTCCACTGCGGATAGAGCAGCAAAACGCCAAACGCGATGCACACGGGCGACACCATAAACGGCAAAAACATCAGCGCGCGCAACCACGCCATTTGCCGTGCCGCCGCCGCATACAGCACGCCCAAAACCGTTGCCGCCGCCACGGCTGATGCAGAGAAACGGACGGTGTTCCACACTGCCGCCCACGTTTGCGCTTCCAGCAAGACTGCCCAAGAAGAGCCTGCCGATACCGCCTTGAGCCATACCGCCGCCAAAGGCAGCAGGCAGCACACTGCCAACATGGTCAATACCGTTGCCGTCAACCATTTTTCCCAAGCCCATATCGGCGCACGCGGAGGCAAAGGCGAGACCGACTTATCCACAGCTACGCGTTTGCTCCAATACGCATACAAACCGCCTGCCGCGGCCGTAACCGCCAGCACCAGCCACACCAACACCGACGCACGCGCCATGTCCAACTCATACGCCACCAGCCGGTAGATTTCCACTTCCACTGTTGCAAAACGTTCGCCGCCGAGCAGCAAGGCCAGTCCGAAGCCTGAAAAACAATATAAAAACACCAGGCACGCACCGCCGGCAACCCACGCACGAACCACCGGCCATTCGACCCAGACAAACCGCCGCCACGCGTCCGCGCCCAAAGATTGCGCCGACAGCAACCGCGCCTGCGGCACTCGCACAAATCCCTGATACGCCGAGCGCACCAAAACCGGCAGGTTGAAAAACACATTGCCGTAAATCAGCAGCCACGGCGTGTCCTGCCAGCCTGCCGACAGCATACCATGTGCGCCAAACAAGGCGAGCACGCCCATGCCCGCCACCAAAGTCGGCATCACAAAAGGCAGCATCAGCAGGCGCAAAACCGTGCGCCGTCCGGCGAAGTCCATCCGTGCCAGCACCCACGCCGCAGGCACGCCTAAAGCCGTGACCAAGACGCAGGTCAAAACCGCCTGCGCCACCGTCCAGCCCAAGCGCAGGCGCATATAGTCATCGGCCACCACTTCCGCCCAAGCGCCTTCGCCGTCGTAAAACGCCAACGACAGCAAAGGCGCGGCCACCATGACCGCCAAGAAACCCAAAGGCAGAAGCAACAGCGCAAACCGCCGAATCCAAACCTGCATTGATGCGTACCCTAGAATAAAAACGCCTATTTTAGCCCGAGTTCGGCATAGGAGGTGGTATTCCTGCCCTTGTTTTCAGACGGCCCGGGCAGCCTGACGGATACAACCGCCGTTTCTTCAAATTTTCCAAACATTTACGAAATCTCTTCAAAAAGGCAACATAATTGGTTGGGCATTTTTGTTACAATGCCGCCGATTCAAAAAACCAAACAAATCAAAAACAAGGAAACATTATGACTGCTACACGCCCACAAACCTACGATGCCGTCGCGCGCGCGTTGCATTGGCTGACCGTACTCGGTTTCATCGGCATCCTCTCCACTATTACCGTTTGGACCATCTACGATGGCGAAGAATGGGTCAAATCGCTCTTCGGCGTACATAAATCCATCGGTTTCATCATGCTGCTGGTGATTGCCGTGCGTATTGTTTGGGCTTTGCTCAATGCGTCCAAACGTCCTGCCGCCGACGGCTTTGCCGCCAAAGCAGGCCACCTTGCCCTTTACGTCCTCATGCTCGCCGTTCCCGTTATCGGCATGATCCGCCAATACGGCGGCGGTCGCGGCCCGTTGAAAGTATTCGGTGTCGAAGTGATGCAGGGTTCGCCTGAAAAAATCGAATGGATGTCCAACCTCGGCAATATGGCGCACGGCAAGCTCGGCTGGCTGCTCTTCGCGCTTGTCGCCGGCCACATTGCTATGGTCGTTGTTCACCGCATTCAAGGCCACGACGTTTTATACCGCATGATCGGCCGCCGTTCTTAAGTGTAAAACGGTAAACAGCCAAGGCCGTCTGAAAACAGTTTAACCAAGCAAAAACTGTTTTCAGACGGCCTTTTTGTATTTGTGTTAATCTGCAAAAGTAGGGCAGGCATTTTGCCTGACTGTTGTCTAAATACTGTAACCCGTACCGAGAAACACCATGACTGCTCCCATCCTCGCCATCACATCCGGCGAACCGGCCGGCATCGGCCCCGACATCTGCCTTGATTTGGCTTTCGCCGACCTTCCTTGCCGCCCCGTTGTTTTGTGCGACAAAAACCTGTTGGCGCAAAGGGCCGAACAGCTCGGCAAATCCGTCATCCTGCACGACTTTCAAGCCCAAGCGGCTGATCCGTTGCCCAAGGGCGAACTCGAAGTCCTGCATATTCCTTTAGAGGCCGAGTGTCGGGCGGGCGAACTCAATCCTGCCAATGCCGCGTATGTGCTCCGACTGCTGGATACGGCGTATCAAGGCATTTCAGACGGCCTGTTTGCCGGTATGGTGACCGCGCCGCTGCATAAAGGCATCATCAACGATGCCCACGCAGGCAACGGCTTTTTCAGCGGCCATACCGAATACCTCGCCGAAAAAAGCCATACCGAACAAGTCGTCATGATGTTGACCGGCGGCGGATTGCGAGTTGCATTAGTGACTACTCATCTACCGCTTAAAGACATTTCCGCCGCCATCACGAAGCCTTTAATCGAGTCGGTTGTCCGCATTCTTGAACACGACCTACGCCATAAGTTCGGCATAGCCAAACCGGTCATCCTCGTTACCGGCCTCAACCCCCACGCCGGCGAAGGCGGCCATTTGGGACACGAAGAAATCGACACCATTATTCCGGCGCTTCATGCCCTGCAGGCCGAAGGCATAGACGCACGCGGCCCTTATCCGGCCGATACCGTGTTCCAACCCTTCCTGCTCAAAGATGCCGATGCCGTTCTCGCCATGTATCACGACCAAGGACTGCCGGTGCTCAAATACGCCGGTTTCGGCGAAGGCGTGAACATCACCCTTGGCTTGCCCTTTATCCGCACTTCCGTCGATCATGGCACGGCCTTGAACTTGGCAGGCACGGGCAAAGCCGATTCCGGCAGCCTGATTACCGCCGTTCAAGCCGCACTGGACATGGCGCACAATATGCAGAAACAGGCCGTCTGAAATATGGAGGTTTAATCGTTTGCAGGCGTAATGTGTTCCCATAAAAGCATCATCAGGGATATTTGCCTGTTGGTTTATGAAGCCGATAAATGTTCGGACAATAATCAGCGTTTTATTTGAAAAACGATATAAAAAAGGCCGTCTGAAGCCCCATGATTTGGGTTTCAGACGGCCTTTTGGTTTTTTGGTTTACCAAATTTCAGACAAAGTTTCTTTGACTTTGGCCTTCACTTCCGCTCCGAAGCGGCGGCTGAGCATTTTGCTGAAATCGTCTTGCGGCGTGTAGTTGACCAGTTCGGGTGCTTTGACAACATCGCGGGCAACGCTGTAAATGCTGCCGAAGTCGTCAATCAGGCCGACCTGTTTGGCTTCTTTGCCGGTGTAGATGCGGCCGCTGAAAACATCGGGATACTGTTTGTCTTTCAACCTTGCGCCGCGGCCGAGTTTGACGGCTTTGATGAATTCTTGGTGGATATCGCCCAACATGGTTTCCCAGATTTGCGTTTGCGCCGGTGTTTCAGGCGTGAAAGGGTCGCCCATGCCTTTGTTGCTGCCGGCGGTTTTCAGACGGCGTTTGACACCGGCTTTGTCCATCAGGCCGGTAAAGTCGAAACCGCCGCCGATAACGCCGATGCTGCCGACGATGCTGGAAGGGTCGGCGTAAATTTTGTCGGCTGCGGCGGCAATGTAGTAGCAGCCGGAAGCACACATGTCTTCGGCAACGAGGTAAACAGGGATGTCTTTGTGTTCGGCTTTGAGGCGGCGGACTTCGTTAAAGGCCGTGTTGGACACGACAGGCGAACCGCCGGGGCTGTTGGCGCGGATGATGATGGCCTTGGCGTTGCCGTTATTGTAGGCGGCTTCCATGCTGTCGCGCAGGATTTGGACTTGGTCGTCGATGTCGTTGCCGATTTCGCCGGTCAAATCGATAACGGCGGTGTGTTCGCTGCGGGCGTGGATGCTCGTGGTTTTTCCTTCTTCTTCTGAGAGGCCGAAGATCAGGCTGAGGAAGATGAGGACGGCGACGCCGCGCCAGATATTGCGCCAAATGCGGGCGCGGCGCTGTTCTTGGTAGGCGGCGAGGAGGACTTCGCGCAGGGTGTTGCGCTCCCAGTTGTCAACGGGTGTGGAGGCTGAAGATGGCGTGTTTTGGGCATCGCCTTCACGGTGGATTCGGTATTGCATGATGTGATGTGCTTTCTTGTGGGCCGTCTGAATGTTCAGACGGCCTTATCGGTTTTAGTTGATGGAATAGCCGCGCAGGTATTGCGTACGTTCGCGTGTCATACGGGTTTCACACTGCAGGCGCAGGTATTCTGCTTGTGCGGCGCTGTCTGCGGACGCGGCTGCTTGTTGGCAGTTGAGTTTTTTGCTTTGAATCCAGGCGCGTTGTTCGCCGAGGATTTGTTGTTTGACATCGCTGTCCATGCCGCCCCAAAGGTCGTTGATCTCGCCGTCTGCCTGACGGTTTTGCGCGCGCGCGTTGTCGAGTTCGCTTTGGCTGAGGCCGGGCGGCTCGTTGCGCGGAGTTTCACGGTCAGGGCGCAGGACTTCGTAGTCTGAATTATCGTCATCATCAGTCAAGCCGACAGCTTGGCTGGCGGCGTTGTTTTCAAGGATGTCTTGCGGATCAACAGTCGGCGGCTCTTCCGTGTTTTGGTTTTGCAGCAGCTTGATGGCCTGCTCTTTGGATACAGGCTTGCCGTCTATCATGACGATGCTTTTCACGCCGTAGGGCAGCAGGGTGGCGGAAAGGGTTTGGGCTGTGGTGCTCAGGGTGTTGTCTTCGAGAACCGGTTTGCCGTCTTTGTCGGGGGTATAGAGCAGGGTGGTGCTGAACGTGTTGTTTTCAAAAGTCAGGTTGCTGCCCATCAGTTTTTGTTCGAGCATGTCGGACAACGGGGTGTTGCCGTAAATCAGCGGGCTGTTGTCTATAGCCGTTTTGAGGATGGTGTCGGGAATGCGGATTTTGAGGTTGGCGCGGCAGATGGCTTTGCCGTTGTCTTCGGTTTCTTTGGGGTCTTCAAGCAGGGTTTCTAATTCGAGGCCGGCGGCGATGATTTTGTCGGCATCGACGAATTGGCGGTTGTCATTGCGGGCAAAGGAGCGCGCTTGTTGTTTGAGGGTGTCTTCGATGGTGGTACGGATGTTTTGCAGTGTGGCCGGTTGGGCGCAATCAAGCGCGACTTTCGGCTCTTCTTTGCTGCATGCGGCAAGAAGAATCGTGCTTAAAATCAATACGGAAGCGGTTTTTTTGTACATGGGTACTCCTGAAGATGACGGCCTTTCAGACGGCCTGACGTGCTTATCATAACAAAAGCACTTGCAGCAAGTAAATGCGGCAAGTGCTTTTCTATGTCGGACGTATCAGCCTTTGATGACGCTGATGAAGCCGGAGAGGATGGCGGCATTGAGCAAGTCAACGAAGAACGCACCCACCATAGGCACAATCAAGAAGGCTTTGTGAGACGGGCCGAAAGTTTGGGTAATGGACTGCATGTTGGCAACGGCAGTCGGGGTAGCACCCAAACCGAAACCGCAGTGACCGGCCGCCAATACGGCAGAGTCGTAATCGCGACCCATGAAGACGTAGGTAACGAAAGTGGCGTACAGAATCATCACGACGGTTTGCACGGCCAAGATGATGGTCACAGGGCCTGCCAGACCGGTCAATTCCCACAGTTTCAGGTTCAGAAGAGCCATAGACAGAAAGAGGGACAGGGAGGCGTTACCGAATACGTCGATGGCACGGTCAAACATATTGACTTTGAAAGCTGCGGTCAGGACGTTGCGGATGACCACGCCTGCAAACAGACACCATACGAATTTAGGCAGGTCGAAGAAGGCTTTGTCGTAGCCGTCGACGATTTCGGCAAAAGCCAAACATGCGGCAAACATCGCGAGCGTTTCGACAGCGGAGTCAGCCGTAATCAGGCGTGTACGTTGTGCTTTTTCGAAGATGTCGTCGGCAACATCGTTGTCGTCGGATTTGGCAGTTTTGACGACAGGTTTACGACCCATTTTGTTGATCAGACGGCGTGCAACAGGACCGCCGATCAAACCGCCGAATACCAGGCCGAATGTTGCAGAAGCCATACCCAAACCGGTTGCGCCGGTCAGACCGAATTTGCTTTCAAAGTCAGGACCCCATGCGCCGGCTGTACCGTGACCACCGGTCAGGGTAATCGAACCGGTAATCAGGCCAATCAGTGGATCCAAGCCCAATGCGCTCGCCAAGCCGACACCGACGAAGTTTTGGACGATGATGAATGCACCCACCACGGCGGTAAAGATAACCAAAGGCAAACCGCCTGCTTTCAAACGGGAGAAGTCGGCACTCAAACCGATGGATGTGAAGAAGATGAGCATGAACGCATCTTGCAGCGGTTTTTCAAATTTGAAGCTGACGCCGTAGGCTTCGTGCAGGGCGAACAGGACGATAGCGGCAATCAAACCGCCGGCGACCGGCTCGGGAATATTGAAGTCTCTTAAGAATTTGATTTTTTGAACCAGAAATTTACCAACCAGCAACACGAGCGTGGCGGCAATCAGTGTGTAATAACTGTTGAATTCCCATTCCATGTTGTTTCACCTCCTAGAAATGTTTTTCCGAGCATCCGTTTTTGTTCCGGATGCAGTGTGTTTCAACGCTTGGCGTTATCCGCCGAGTGTCATGGTATTGATGCGCGGACAAGGCAAGGTGTTTTCAGAAAGAAATGAAAACAATGATGTGTCCGTGAAAAATAACTGGCAAATATTAGGGGAATAGTTAAAGTTTGTCAAAAAATGCGTGTGTAAATCTTTTCAGACGGCCTTTTGCCCGATGGCATGGTGCACTTCGTGGCGCCATTGTTCTAATAGGGATGTTAATGATTCGGCCGAAGTGTGGCCGTTGCTGATGGCGGCCTGCAGCCAGTAGCAGGCGGTCGGAACATGACAGCCGACACCTTGTCCGTGATAGTAAAAACAGGCGAGGTGGTATTGGGCGGAAGGGTGGTTCTGCTCGGCAGCGATGGCGTACCAGTGGGCGGCTGCCCGAGGGTCTTGCGCCGTACCGAGGCCGTAATGGTAGATGCGACCTAAGGCTGCCGCCGCGTTTTTATGATGGAACTCGGCCGCTTCCATGTAATTTTTGCGCGCGGCATTGTAGTCGGCGGGACGGCCGATGGCGCGGGCTTGTGCTTCCGCCAAACGGTATGCGGTCTCGGTTTGTTGCTGTTGCAGGGCGGCTGTTTTGATTTGTTCGTATTGTTGCGGATGGTACAGCGCGGCATCGCTGATGAGTTTTTGTGCGGCGGCGGCAGAACCCAGCGCGGCGGCACGGTGGTAGTAATCATGTGCAACATGGTTGTCGGCTTTGATGCCGAGACCGTAGCGGTAGAGGTCGCCCATGATTTTTAGGGCTTCGGGATGGTCTTTCTCGGCAGCGGCTTTGGCATAGCGCGCCGCTTGGAACGGATCGCGTTCGGAAAGTTCGCCGGTCAGGGCGTATTGGGCCAGCTTGGCCTGTGCTTCCGCTTGCTCCTTATTGGCGGCACGACGATACCATTCTAAGGCTTCGGGTTTGCGTTGGGCGGCAAGAAGGTCGGCCAGCAGGGTTTGTGCGGCGATGTGGCCGGCTTGTGCGGCTTGTTCGAGGTATTGTTCGGCTTGTGCGTGATTGGGGCTGACACCTGTGCCGTAGAAGTAGATTTGACCGAGTTGCCAGCAGGCTGCAGTCACGCCGAGCGCTGCCGCTTTTTCGTATTGTTCGATGGCTGTTGCAACGTCGCCTTGGCGTTGATGATGGCGTGCCAGATGGTAATATGCAGGCGCGGCATATCGGGCAGCGGCAAGCTCCGCCCAGTAGAGGGATTGTGGATCGTTGCGTTGCGCGTGGTAACACATGAGGATTAATTGGGCTTCAAGATGACCTTGCTCACCCAGCCAGGCGTATTCGTTAAGAAGCTGTCCGGTCGGAGTGCCGTTGTGTTCGCGTTGTTGCAGCAGGGTAAAGAGTGCCTTGGGATGGCGTTGGGCCGCGGCAGCTTCCAACCATGGAAGTGCCTGCTCCGGATGACCGTTTTGCAGCAGATGGTCGCCCAATACGAAAGCAGCTTCCGTATATCCCTGCTCTGCGGCCTGTTGCAGCAGGGGCAGGGCTTGGGCGGTATTGGATTGTTCCAAAAGGGCGGCGGCTTGCCGGTAGAGGATATCAGGAGCGGCAGTCATGGTTTGCGGGCGGATATAAAGTGGAAGACGGATGCTGCGGCATATGGGCGGCGATACCGGTTGAGGGCTTTGTAAAAATATTGCTCGGCACAGTTTTGCAGAGTGTATTGCCTTGCTGGCTTATCTTTAGGATGTTTGGCTTGTTATATTGTTTTGCCTGGGAGTACATCCATATTTTGCGTGTTACAAAGGGCTCAGGTTGAGTCGGTATGCGCTCATGACAGCTCGGTCATTATACTGTTTTTGTAATTTATTGTTAATGATAAATGCAGTTTTTTGTGTTTTATTTACATGGCAGTAGCTAAGGTATTGATTGCTTCAGGCCGTCTGAAATGTTTTCAGACGGCCTGAACTTTCCTTCGCTAAGTCAGGTTGTTGGTGTGGAAGAGTCGGAGGTTTTTTTGTTAGGAAAAAAGACCTGACTATAGAAGTTGCCGTTAATTTGGGTCACGTTGAGATGGTACATACGGTAGGCATGAAACAGCTCTTTGTCAGGCGGTGTCGGATGATTCCAAAATTCTGCCAAGGTATTTTGGTCAGTCATGCCGGGAATGTCGTAATGGGCACGGCCGAGAACTTTGACAGGCATATTGTGAATCAGTCCGGACAGGCCACTGGTGCTGTTGATGGTGACCATACCGAGACCGTGACGCAGGAAAACGGGTAGGGGGACATCATGGACATAAATCACACGGCCTTTGAGTTCGGGGTGTTCTTTGATAAAGCGTTTAATATCGCGCCAGTAGTCGATAAAACCGCGGTCCATCGGATGATGCTTAATGATGATGTTGGTATCGGCAGGTGCGTGCTCGGCAAATGAACTCAAAACATGGAGCAGGAAGCTGCGGACACTGGGAAAGTCGCAATGGATACGGACTTGGCTGTCGTTGAATACCTGCAAGGGAACAATAAAAAACTTGCCGTATTTGCCTGCTTCCACACGTTTGGCGATTTGGATGTCTTCAATATAGTAGTTCAAACGCTTGAGGATGGAGAGCGACCACAGTTTGAGATAATGGCCGGCATTGGGTGCGCGGTGGTGGATGTAGTCGGGGTATTTGCGTGGATTGCGGAACAACTCGATATAGTAACGGATGGCGTTTTTTGCCATGGGCGTAAAACCGCCGCGTACCGGCGTTGGCGCTTTATATTCTTGCTGGGCAAGTTTAGGGAATTGTTCAAGAAAAAAGTCGGCACGGCGCGGCAATGGGGAAAATGCGTTGACGCCGTCTTTTTCTAATGTGATGTAGTAGGGGCGGAAATAGCCCTCTTCAAATGCCCAGAAACTGGCTTGGTTTTCGTTTGCAATGCGTTTTGCAATGACGTGATAAGGGCGTGTGTCGCCAAAGCAGACAACGGCCTGGATGTGATGTTGAACGATGTATTCTTGCAAAAATTCAGGAAAGGCATCGTAGTCGTCGTTAAAAACAACGGTATGCGATTGAGTGGGCGGATAAAAATAGTCGTCGCCTGCATTAAAGTTGAATTTATGTACGGTTTTGCCGTTTTCAGTCAGCCAGTCGGCAAGGCGCAGAAAAAAATTGCCAACAGGACCTTGAAGCAGCAGGATATTTTCTGCGCTTTCAAGCAGGTTTTGCAGGTTGTTTTTGAGGACGGTCTGTTTCATGTCGCAATGTGGTTTTGTTTTTTGTGTAATAGTTTTAGGTTGAACTTTCAAGCATACGCCAAGAGAATTAACGATGCAAAGGCAATGATGCCGCAATAGAGGCAAGCTTATGACGCATCGTTAATTTGGACAGTATTCATTTGAAAGATCGATATAGTTGTTTGATTTTACCTAATTTTTTAGAAAAGTACCCGCGATGTAATCCGTTGTTGTTTTTTTGCATATTTTTTTGACGTATCAGGATTTGGGCTGCGGTTTCCGCATTGATGGCCTGATGGGTTTCGGGGTGGATGTAGTCGGGATAGTGGATGAGCGTGCCGGCAATCAGCTGCCAAAGCTCAAGCCTGCGGCTGCGGCGCGGAATGGGCAGCAGATCTTGGGTAAGCCCCCAACCTGCATAGAAAGGCAGGCCGTAGCAGCTGACTTTTTTGCCGCGCAACAAGGCTTCAAAACCGGTCAGCGAAGTCATGGTATGTACTTCGTCCGCGTATTGGAGACAGGTCAGGATATCGGCTTGCTCGGCGGTTTGGTCGGCATATCGTGCAGCATCTTCAGGGGAGATATGGCCGATGCGGTTACCGCTGACTACATCGGGATGCGGTTTGTAGATGATATAGGCATCGGGATTGCGTTCGCGTACGGTACGGAGTAGATCCAGATTGCGATAGATTTGGGGCGAACCGTAGCGGATAGACGCGTCATCTTCAACTTGGCCGGGAACGAGGATCACGGTTTTGTCGGTTGACGGGGCGGTGAAGTCTGAGCTGCCGACGTTGTATTTGCTGATGTGGTTTTCGGTCAGCATTTTTTGCAGCTTTAAGGCCGTCTGAAAGTCTTGATCGTCGAAGTTTTGGTTTTGCAGGATGTGTTCAAGACGGGACGGGGTTTCGGCATTGAAATAAATACCCATATCGTCGGTAACAAGCGACAGTGGCGGCACTAAGTTGGAGCCGAGTCCGACCGAACGGATAAAGCCGTCTTCCATGCGTAGCAGGGGGATGTGGTGTTGTTCGGCAAAGCGGACGATGGCCTCTTTGCCGTTGCCCCAGGCAAGGAGGCGTGCATCATCGGACAGTTTGACCCCGGCCAGTTTTTGGGTGGAAGAGATAAATTTCAGACGGCATGAGGGTACGTTAAAGAATGGTTTGGCAACCGCGCGTTTCCATAAAGACATGCCGACGCAATATAACTCGCCACGCAATTTGTCGTTTTTGCGGTTGACCGTCGCCAGATAGTCGATGACATCAAAGAGGCTGCCTGCTTCGCCGGTATTTGGGTTGAGGTAGCGGCTGTATTGCAGATAGGCTGCGGCGAAGAGCTGCAGCAAGTTGCGGGGGGTGCGGCGTTGGGTTTGAACAAGGCTGCCGATTTGTGGGTGGCGGTCGTCGCTCACGCCCCATCCGGCATACCACGGCAGACCGAAAGTGGTCAGCGGTTTGCCGCACAAAAGTGCCTCAAAACCCATTTGTGAGGTAACGCAATAAACTTTATCGACGTTTTGCAACAAAGAAATCGGATTGATGTCTTCTGCCAAAAGATGGACGCGGTGTTGCTGCGCCAGCTGGGTCAGATAGCCTTGTTTTTTGCCGCACAAAACATCGGGATGAGTTTTAACCCAAATATCGGCTTGCGGGTTTTCATTTAAGGCCATCTGAAACATCAATTCAAACGTAGAGGCGTCTGCGCCGCCATATTGAATGGCCATATCGCCGAAGGTTTGGTCGATGATGAGGACGGTTTCAGGCTTGGATGGAGAACGTAAAGGATGATCGTCTGAAAGTTCGGGCGCGTGGTTGTATTTGGACAGGTGGTGTTGCAGGATGAAATCCATCGCCTGTTGCGCCTGAGCCAAGGTTTCAGACGGCATGGTATCGGCGGCAAGAATCAGTTGTTCCAAACGCGAAGGACGGGTGGTGTCGTAGTAGATACCGATATCGTCATAGACGATGGAGTAGGGCGGATAACCGGCGACCCCTAGTCCGACTGAACGTAAAAAGCCGTCTTCCAAAGCAATAAAGGGAAGCTGGTGTTCGGCAGCAAACGCACGCGCTTTGTGTGTCGTCGGGCGCAAACCCCAGCCGACCACAGCCTCTGCTCCTTTTCCGTCTTTGCAGATATGAAACTCGGGCAATAGGGTGGAGAGATGGGGGATTTTGCGGATGCCGCGAGAGGGGATGTAGGCGTTTTTCACAATGCGTTTTCGTCGATTATTGTTATTAATGGATTGTAGGCCGTCTGAAAAGAGGAACATTCTTTCAGACGGCCTGAATTATTTTTAAAACGTGACTGCTTCGTCCAATACTTTGCCAGCCAAGTCTTTAGGCGACAGGTTTGGCTCGCCTTGCAACGGCCAGTCGATGCCGACTGTCGGATCATTCCAAATCAGCGAGTGTTCGGCTTTGGGGTTGTAATAGTCTGTGCATTTGTAGACGAACTCGGCTTCATCGCTCAGTACATAGAAGCCGTGAGCGAAGCCTTCGGGTACCCACAGTTGGCGTTTGTTTTCTGCGGACAAGATCTCGCCTACCCATTTGCCGAAAGTAGGGGAGTCTTTACGCATGTCGACAGCTACGTCGAATACTTCGCCGACAACCACGCGCACGAGTTTGCCTTGTGTGTTTTCAGTTTGATAGTGCAGGCCGCGCAATACGCCTTTGCCGGATTTGGAATGGTTTTCCTGCACGAAGGTGCGGTTGCAGACTTGGGTCTTGAACCACTCGTCGCGGAAGGTTTCCATAAAAAAGCCGCGCGCGTCGCCGAAGACTTGGGGCTCAAGCAGTTTTACGTCAGGAATGGCGGTATCAATGATGTTCATCGTTTTATCTTTCATCTAAAGGCCGTCTGAAAAGTTTCAGACGGCCTCAAATATTATTTTTTCAACAGGCGCAGCAAATATTGGCCGTATTGGTTTTTCGCCATCGGGCGCGCCAGCTCTTCCAGTTTTTCATCGGAAAGCCAACCGTTGCGCCAAGCGATTTCTTCCAGGCAGGCGATTTGCAGGTCTTGGATGTTTTGCACGGTTTGCACGAATGAAGCGGCTTCGTGCAGGCTCTCGTGGGTGCCGGTGTCTAACCATGCGAAACCGCGTCCCAAAAGTTGTACCGACAATGAACCGTCTTCTAAATACATTTGGTTGAGGTCGGAAATTTCCAATTCGCCGCGGGCGGACGGTTTGATTTGTTTGGCGAATTCGACGACGCGTTGGTCGTAGAAGTACAAGCCGGTTACTGCCCAATCGGATTTGGGCTGTTGCGGTTTCTCTTCGATAGACAGGGCGTTGAAGTTTTCGTCAAACTCAACCACGCCGAAACGCTCGGGGTCTTTGACTTGATAACCGAATACGGTTGCGCCGTGGGTCTTGGCGGCGGCTTGTTTCAATGTTTGCGTAAATGATTGGCCGTAGAAAATATTGTCGCCCAAAACCAAGCAAACATTGTCATTGCCGATAAATTCTTCGCCTATGATAAATGCCTGTGCCAAGCCGTCCGGACTGGGTTGTACGGCATAACTGATGGAAATGCCGAAATCGCTGCCGTCGCCGAGCAGGCGTTTGAAAGAGGCGTTGTCTTCGGGCGTGGTAATCACCAAAATATCGCGGATTCCTGCCAGCATCAATACGGACAGGGGATAGTAAATCATGGGCTTGTCGTACACGGGCAGCAGTTGTTTGGATACGCCGCGCGTGATGGGGTAGAGGCGTGTGCCGCTGCCGCCGGCAAGGATGATGCCTTTCATGGGTTTTCTCCTGAGTAGTGTGTGTTTGCATGATTTTTAGACAGCCTAATATGGGAACAGGCCGTCTGAAAACTTATTTTCCGGTGCCTAAACGTTCCAAACGATAGTTGCCGTTCAATACGTTTTGCCACCAGGTTTTGTTGTCCAAATACCATTGTACTGTTTTGCGGATGCCGGATTCGAATGTTTCCTGAGGTTTCCAGCCCAGCTCCCTGCCGATTTTGGCAGCGTCGATGGCGTAGCGTACGTCATGGCCGGGGCGGTCTTGTACGAAAGTAATTAAATCTTCATAACGTGCCACACCGGCCGGTTTTTCAGGAACAAGCTCTTCCAGCAGGGCGCAGATGGTTTTGACGACTTCAATATTGGCTTTTTCATTGTGGCCGCCGATATTGTAGGTTTCGCCGACAACACCTTCGGTAACAACCTGATACAGCGCGCGCGCGTGGTCTTCGACAAACAGCCAGTCGCGGATTTGCATACCGTCGCCGTACACAGGCAGCGGTTTGCCGTCGAGCGCGTTCAGAATCATCAGCGGAATGAGTTTTTCCGGGAAATGGTAAGGGCCGTAGTTGTTAGAGCAGTTGGTTACGATGGTCGGCAAACCGTATGTACGCAGCCATGCGCGGACGAGGTGGTCGCTGGACGCTTTAGAAGCAGAGTAGGGGCTGGACGGCGCGTATGGCGTGGTCTCAGTAAACAAATCGTCGGTGCCGTGCAAATCGCCATAGACTTCATCGGTGGAAATATGGTGGAAGCGGAAGGCTTCACGCTTTTCAGACGGCATTTGTTGCCAGTAGGCGCGGGCCGCTTCAAGCAGATTGAATGTGCCGACGATATTGGTTTGGATAAATTCGCCTGCCGAATCGATAGAACGGTCGACATGGCTTTCCGCAGCCAAGTGCATCACGGCATCAGGCTGGTGTTGTGCGAATACGCGGTCGAGTTCGGCGCGGTCGCAAATATCCACTTGCTCAAAAGCATAGCGAGGATTATTGGCTACCTCGGTCAGAGATTCCAAATTGCCGGCATAAGTCAGCTTATCGACATTGACGACAGAGTCTTGGGTGTTTTGGATAATATGACGGACAACGGCAGAACCGATAAAGCCCGCACCGCCGGTAACAAGGATTTTTTTCATAAGTTTCAGAGGATAGTCAAAATAATATAAGCAGATTATAGCAGACAGAAAGTGTGTTTTTCAGATAAAGAGGCCGTCTGAAAACATCTCTTTCAGACGGCCTGCATCAGGTCAACTTAATCGTCGTAGCCATTTGGGTTGTTGCTGACCCAACGCCATGAGTCTTCCATCATCTGCGCCAAATCGCGTTTGGTTTCCCAACCGGTTTGCGCTTTGGTGTAGGCAGGATCGGCATAGAAACAGGCCAAATCGCCATCGCGACGCGGTTTGATTTGGAACGGAATGGTCAAGCCGGAGGCCGCTTCAAAGGCACGGATGATTTCCAATACCGAATAAGCACGTCCCGAACCCAAATTAAACAGGTGTACGCCCGAAACATCGCTTTTCGCCTGCATCGCCGCCACATGGCCTTCCGCCAAATCCATTACATGGATATAGTCGCGCATACCCGTACCGTCAGGAGTAGGGTAGTCATCGCCGAAAACAGACAACTGTGGCAGCTTGCCTGAAGCCACTTGGCAGATATAAGGCAGTAGATTGTTTGGGATACCGTTTGGCTGCTCGCCGATCAAACCGCTTTCATGCGCACCGATAGGGTTGAAATAGCGCAACAAAATCACGCTCCAACGCGGATCGGCCTTTTGGATATCCGTCAAAATGCGCTCCACCATAGACTTAGACGTGCCGTAAGGGCTGGTCGTATCCCCCGGTTGCATATCTTCCGTATAAGGCACTTTACCCGGATCGCCGTAAACCGTAGCCGATGAGCTGAACACAATCTTAAATACACCGGCACGCGCCATTTCTTCAGCCAAAACCAAGCTGCCCGACACATTGTTGTCATAGTATTTCATTGGTTCTGCCACGCTTTCACCGACTGCCTTTAAGCCGGCAAAATGGATGACGGCATCAATATCGTGTTCTGCAAAGATTTGACGCAACACTTCACGATCACGGATATCTCCTTGGTAAAAAGGTACAGCCTGGCCGGTAATCTTTTCCAAGCGCGGGAGGATGTTGGCAGACGAATTGCACAAATTGTCCAAAATCACAGCATTAAAGCCTGATTTCAGCAGGGAAACAACGGTATGAGAACCGATAAAACCGGTACCGCCGGTGATTAGGATTTTTTCATAGAACATTAATTCTGATCCAGAATGAATTATCGTCAATTAAATGAGTTGATATGGTCCCATGTTTCTTTCATGAGGTTTAGTTTCGATACATTACCAACACCACTATTATAGTGGATTAAAACTTTGTCCAGATTTCTAAAAGATTGAAGGCTAGATCGGGAAAATGCTAAATTATTTATGTAATTTAAAGTACTTATATTAATTTTTGAATTATATAATACGATATTGAAGAAAGGTTGATCACCATGTTTATCCTCAAGATAGTAGTATTGGACTATTTTATCCATAATAGGTTTAAGTTTAACTAAATCATTGATTGCAAATAATCCTGAGTTTAATATATAGAATTCATTTGTTCGTTGGGTATATTGTTTATTGATATATTGCATACCATACCATTTATAGGCATCATATTTCCCATCTTCATAAAAGTATTTTTTCGCTTGTTCAGGTTCTCCACCTATATATGATACTAGATCACTTTGTTGCAGATATTTCAAAGTATTAGATATATCGTTAATTGTTAGAATATCTGAATCAAAATAGATTAGTGAAGAATATTCTTTTAAGCATGGTTCATGTAACCAGTATCTATTGAATATACCTATTTTCTGATCAATTTCACTATAGATAAAGTAGTTGGTAAATTGATCGCAAAAAGTTTTTACTTTCCCAATATTATCAGTCTTAACTAAAATATCTCCAGTATATTTTCCTTTTTTGATTAAGGATTCGACAGCAAGGTAGAAACACTCGTAGTATTCCTCTTTTCCATAGATACAAAAATAAATTAATGGTTTGTTTATTTGGATACGTTTTTTCTCAGCTAATGTTTCATATTCTATAAACCATTCACTTTTTTTCAAAGAAGCTGGTGGAATAAAAGAAGGAGTGATTACGGTGTTGTTCAACAATACATGGATTCTATTTTTATCCAAAAAGAATCGATAATCAGACTGCAATTTATTGATAGCAAAATTGATTACAGATTCTGCTTCATCGTCGATAATATAGAATTTCTCCCAAGAATTACATTCGTCAGAATGAAATTTTATGCTGTTATTTCTGAATGCGGTTAGGTATTTCCCTTCCGTATTTTTTACAGAGAAACAGTTTTCACTATGGAAAACAATCTCATGGCTTTTACAAAAACTGAGAAAATCTTGCTCTGAATCCATTGGATTTTTAGCAATAGTAAGGTGGTGTGTAAAAATTTTCATAATTTTCCCTTATTTCATGTTTTCCAGTTTATTGGCTAAAACTCGGAATGATATTGCATATTTTTTTAATTCTTGTGAGGAAAGAATCATAAAATGCTCTTTAAACCCTTGAGATATTTCTGATACCGCTCGCTCATGATTTCCATTTAGGAAAGACATATTTGCAGCTGCTAAAAAATATGCAGGATCATGTTTGGTGTGTTTCCAATATCGGCTCAAGTACGAATTTGCCTTGGAGAATTCTTTTTGTGCAGATAATAGATTAACTGCTAGTAGCTCTAATTTGTAATCACGTTTAATCTCAATAGTCCAACTTTCACATAAATGATCTAATTTATTTAAGAAAGAAGATATTCTATTTTGCATGAGCAATGTACTTAATTCGAGCATGTTTTTAACTATTGGCTTATCAACCTGTGATTCCAATAAATTGTACATATTTTTATGCATAGTATGATTACCTAATGCTGCAGCATAAATCAAACATAGTAAACGATCATCTAAATATTCAGACGGATTGCCTTGAAAGTATTTCAAAGCATTTTCAATATCGTTCAAATGCAGGCCTATTTTGGCTTCCCAATACTGAGTATTCGCTTTGTTTTTACTCAAGCATTGACTTAAATAAACAAATTTATTTTGCTTAAATAAAGACAAATAATAGTATTGCTGATACTTATCAGATGGAGAAAGCTTATTTAATTGATAGCTTCGTTCTTCTAATAAATTCCAGCTATTATTGCGGTATGCTTGTTCAGTAAATTCTTCTAAAATATTTGTTTGTATAGAATTGTTTGGTTTATCCATATCTTGGATTGCCTGATAAATTCTTTCGCAGTTTTTACCATCACGATATGGAAAGGTATTTTTACTACGAGTCAAATATGGTTCGTATAATTTCCCATCGTTGTCTAATACTTTCTGTAATGAGGACAATAAATCTTGTTCGTTTTCAACCACAGGGCCGAAACCATGAGTCTCATACTTGAAGTAGCCCGCTTGCATGATGTGGCCACCTGAAAAGACTTCATCTTTATCAAATTGATAATAGATAACAGGTTTTAAAAGAAATCCCATTTCAAAAGCCACTGATGAATAGTCAGTAATCATGAGAGACGCTTTTTGAAATAGCTCTTGGATACCTAAGCGGGAATTTAATGCACTCCATGTTTGAATGTAAGTTGGCAAATTAAACATCGATAAATATGGTTCAATATTTGCATGAGGAGCAAAAATAATTTGATAGCCATATTGTTCTGCCAAATTTTTCAGGTTTACTCCAGTAAGGAAATTAGCCCAATGTTGTGCATATTTAGTTTCCATGAAGTTCTTATTGAATTCTCGTGCGTTACCAGTTTTACTAGCTTTACCAATAATACTTGCACGCCAAGTTGGCATTATTAAAATAATTTTCTCGTCTGTTTTTGGAATGTTCAATAATTTGTCATGTCGTGCGAAACCGGTCAGCCACGTTTCTTTGTTGCCAGTTTGATAATTGGATTCATCTGCTACAATAGAGTTATATTCTTCATTGGTGGCAGTTATCAAACCGAGCATAGTACGTTTGTAGTTGAACCAACGTGACATATTGTCTTTGGTTATACCATGTTGCAAGAATACGAATTTTTTACTGAATTCGTATTCATCTCCAAAATAGTTACATACATAATCATCAAAATGACTACTAATAATTTTTGAGGCCTTGTGAAGTTTTTTTTCGTACTCCTTGCTTCCAAAATTAATAAGATTAAACCCTTCTTTTTTCAAACGTTCCCAATGATTTGAGTTTTTCTGTAACGCAAAATAGCATTTTTGTTCAGGATGATGATTTTTCATATAACGATAAAAATGCTCACCATTGTCGTCAGCCTGGGTGTCTCTATCCATAATGATCCAAGAACCGTCTGTTTGATATTTTTCAGATGGTTTATATTTATTTAAAATATCTTGAATCTTCCAGCCATTATGCTGTTTTCCAAATACAGAAATACGAGCATTCTTACCATCAATAACTACGCTGAACTGTGCATTGGGTGATTCGTATGGAATCCATGCACGAATTTCATGTACAAAGGTTTTTTTTGCAAATGGGTAGCTAGTGATTTTTCTATATTGGGGAATAATATCTTTATTATCTAAACGGAAAGATACACTATGATCTTGAGTGTATTGATACACAACAAGAATTTGTTGTTTTTCCCTGTCTACATTTTCAACGTAAACAATATTAAATGGTGGTTTCTTATTGATGAGACCTAATAGCCCTACTTTATAGAAAAACCACATGCCGATAAGGTCAAAATCAATGATGTATTGTTCATCTATATAGCTGAGAGTCTCGCGAATCAATTTATAATAGGTTTCTGTTTCTTCGTTACTTAACATATCAATTTTATAATCACAATTGATTAATGTTTTGATATGCCAACAAATTTCATATAGCACAGTCCACTGAATATTTTTTGGAATTTTTCCATATTTTTCTTTATATGCTTTAAGCATTGGAATGTAGCCATAGACAAACAAGTTATAGAATTTCTCTTTCTTTTGCCAAGAGCCATCAATAGTAGAACTACCATCACCACGTTTACGATAAAAGAAAACAGCTTTTTGCAGATAGGCAACATCACCATTTTCTGCATGAAGAAAATAATCGGCTAAATATTTACCATCTTCAAAATTTGGTTTTATTTTGCTATCAAATTCAATATTAGCATTTCTTAATATTTCGGTTTGGAAGAAAGATACAGTAACGAAAAGATTAATATTTTTATCTAAATTCTGAATGGGAACAAGGTTGATCTCTTTGTTGAAACGATAGCGTAAAGAGTGAGTATCTTGAACAAGTTTATTTTCTTCAAAATAGAATTTTAAGTTACCTACAGCTAATTTTATTGAGTCGTTTTGAGAAATAGCATCATCAACAATTTTAAAGTAATCAGGATGTACGAAATCATCTGAGTCAATGAAAGTGACCCATTTGGTTTTAACATGTTGCATACCTAAATTACGTGCAGAAGCAATTCCACCATTTTCTTTGTAGATGTAATGAATGTTTTTAGGGTATTTTTTTTGCCATTTTTTAATAATAGTAGCTGAATTATCAGTAGAGCCATCATCTACTAAGATAAGGTGAATATGTTTTTTAAAATCCAGACTTTGTTTGGTTAGGCTTGTAAAGTAATCATCTAAATATTTACCAACGTTATATACGGCAGATACAACACTATATTGTTGCGTCCCTTGATATTTGATTGGCGAGTACTTTTTAAGTGCCATTTTGCGTTTTTTATACATATCTGCAAAAAACAATTTTGGATCCCGAAGAAGTTTTTTAAATTTTCTGTTCATTTTTGATGTTATCCTGTTTCTATAAATTAAAGTGAATAATATTGTTTTAAAAAATTTATTAGTTTTTGATAATAATCTTTGATTTGAGTTTTGCTGTGAAAATCATTGGCGCAGAAAGAGTGGGGTTGTTGGCCAAATTTGTTTTTTTCCAATAGCTTGAGATACTGTGTAGGGGCTTTATTTGAGCGTATATTGAAATAATAACATATTTCATTACCTATGGTGGATTTCCTGTTTAAAAACATCAGCCAAGGTACGAGGAAGGTGGCAAGATTCAGATCGTGGTTAGAACGGAAACGGTTGGATAAAAAGGCTTCAATCTCAGTACGGTAGTGCTGCCAAGCAAATTGAAAGCTGCTTTTATGCAGTGGGATATAGGTGTGTACTAACGGACGGTCGATGCGGCAGTCGTAGTGCTGTTGTAATAGTGCGATACAGTTTTTTGAGGCGGAAAGAGTGGGTGTATCGGTTCCTCTTTCGGACATTTGTTTTAGGCTTTTGTCTGCAATAAAAAGTGAAGCAATGCCGTTGGCGTGAAAGAAGTGTTCCTTCGGTAATGGACGGGCAACAAATACATCATCGTTAAAATAGATGAAGTGTTCATTTAGATTGGGAATGTTGTGCAGGTGTGCTTCGATTACATGCGAATTGAAGGTGGGCAGGTATTGCGGGGCAATGATTTGACTGTGATCTATTATGCTGACGTTGGGATAGTCGACGGGATTGAGCCAGTCGGGGCGTTGGTTGTCGGTAATGATGTAGATATGGTTGACCCACGGCAGGAAGGTCCGCACGCTGTGAAGTGAATAGTAAAGTTCGTTATGGTTGCTGAAACGGGCTTCGTCATTATTGTGAAGTGCGTTTTGTTCGGCAGTAGGACTATATTGGCGGCGGCGTTGCTGCCATTTGGGATCTTGGTTATTTACCCATGTGAAAACGACATCAACTTTAATAGGTGGAAGGTTGATGCTATTTTCAAGTTCGGCTAAATACAGGCTGTTGTCGATAATGACCGGTTCGTCAGACTCTGTTGTACGCTGTTCGGCGTTGCGGACAGGGTATCTTTTGTTGAGATAGTCGCGGAAGAATACACCTGGTTGTCGAATCAGTTTTTTAAGTTTTCTCATGACGGTATTCGCTGTAATGTGATGTTTTTTGATACTTATGTCAGGTTTCAGACGGCCTAATATTTCATCAGGTGTTATAATGGCTGTGCGTAATTAAAAGTATAGTGAGATTTAATCAATGTTGAAAGCAGAATGTCTTACCCGCAGGGGCATGTTATTGTTGTGCGTCAGTCTGTTGGCTGCATGCTCTTCTCTTCCTACTTCCGGCCCAAGTACACGAAATGTTGTTGCTTTGGGGCAACAGCAGGCTACAGCCGAAGTACCGGAGGTGGAATTGATTGATGTGAATGGTGCGGTAGCTCAGTCGCTATATCAAGCGCAAGTTAATCAGTCATTTGCTCAGTTGGGCGATGGTACATCATCAATAGGGGCTATCAATATAGGTGATGTGCTGGACATTACGATTTGGGAAGCTCCGCCGGCTGTGTTGTTCGGTGGGGCTTTGTCGTCTACCGGTTCGGGTAATGCGCAGCAAACGAAGCTGCCTGAACAGATGGTCAGCTCTTCAGGTACGATTTCTGTGCCGTTTATCGGCGATGTGTCTGTCCTCGGTAAAACACCGGTTCAGGTGCAAAATATTATTAAAGGCCGTCTGAAAAAAATGGCGAACCAGCCGCAGGTAATGGTGCGCATGGTGCAAAACAATGCGGCGAATGTATCGGTTATCCGTGCGGGTAACAGTGTGCGTATGCCTTTGACGGCTGCGGGTGAGCGCGTGTTGGATGCGGTGGCTGCCGTGGGCGGTTCGACTGCGAATGTACAGGATACGAACGTACAGCTGACACGCGGTAATGTTGTGAGAACGATTGCTTTGGAAGATTTGGTGGCACATCCGCGTCAAAATATTTTGTTGCGCCGCGGTGATGTTGTCACAATGATTACTAATCCAAGTACGTTTACGTCTATGGGTGCGGTTGGTCATACGCAGCAGATTGGTTTCTCTGTGAAGGGCTTGTCTTTGGCTGAGGCTGTGGGACGTATGGGTGGCTTGCAGGATTATCGTGCAGATGCACGCGGTGTATTTGTATTCCGTTATGCGCCTTTATCCGAGCTGCCTCCTGAGAAACAATCTAAATGGGTTGAAAAGGGTTATGGCGATCGTGCAGAGATTCCTGTGGTCTACCGTTTGAACCTGGCAGATGCAAATTCTATGTTTTGGATGCAGCGTTTCCCTGTGAAGGATAAGGACGTGGTGTACGTATCGAATGCGCCGATGGCTGAAGTACGCAAGTTCTTGTCATTTGTATTCTCGCCTGTGGTTAGCGGTGCGAACAGTATTAATAATTTAGTGAATTAATGGGGAAAATAATGTCTGAGCAAGTTTCTGCAAATGTGGATGTGAAACCGGAACAACCGGCTCCCGAAAAGAAAAAGGCCAAGAAGTCTTGGTTGCGTAAGATTAATCCGCTGCTTTGGGTAACGGTTATCGTGCCGACTTTGTGTTCCGGTGTGTATTACGGACTATTTGCTTCTGATCAGTTCACATCTCAGTCCAGCTTTGTGGTGCGTTCTCCTAAGAGCCAATCGTCTTTGAACGGCCTGGGCGCTATTTTGCAGGGGTCCGGTTTTTCTCGTTCTCAAGACGATATTTATACCGTGCAGGAATATATGCAGTCGCGTTCAGCTTTGGACGCGTTGCGTAAGAAAATGCCCGTTCGCGATTTTTATGAAAAAGAAGGCGACATCTTCAGCCGTTTTAATGGTTTTGGCCTGCGTGGCGAGGATGAGGCGTTTTATCAATACTTCCGCGATAAGGTATCCATCCATTTTGACTCTGTCTCAGGCATTTCCAATTTGAGCGTTACATCGTTTAATGCCGGTGAGTCTCAAAAGATCAATGCTGCTTTGCTCAAACAGGGTGAGGTATTGATTAATCAGCTGAACGAGCGTGCGCGTCAGGATACGATTCGTTATGCTCAGGAAGTGGTTAATTCGGCTGAAGAGAAAGTTAAAGAAGCTTCTGCCCAATTGACAAAATTCCGTGTGGCCAACGGTATTTTTGACTTGAAGGCGCAATCCGATGTGCAAATGGGTTTGGTATCCAAATTGCAGGACGAGTTGATTGTCATTCAAACCCAGCTTGACCAGGTAAAAGCCGTTACGCCTGAAAACCCGCAAATTCCAGGTTTGATTGCGCGTGAGAAGAGCTTGCGTAAAGAAATTTCGCAACAAATGAAAGCGATTTCCGGCGGTGGCGAGGGTTCGTTGTCCAATCAGGCGGCGGAATATCAACGTGTGTATTTGGAAAACGAATTGGCCGAAAAACAATTGGCTGCGGCGATGACTTCTTTGGAAAGTGCAAAAGCGGAAGCAGATCGTCAACAGTTGTATTTGGAAGTGATTTCCCAGCCGAACAAACCTGACTTGGCACATGAGCCAAACCGTCTGTACAACATCGTGGCAACGTTTGTCATCGGTTTGATTGTCTATGGCATTGCTGTGTTGCTGTCTGCAAGTATCCGTGAGCATAAAAACTGATGAAAGAGCTACATAAAACATCGTTTTTGGAGTCGCTGCTTATCCAAAAAAGGGTAATCGGCGCACTCTTAATGCGTGAAATTATTACTCGCTACGGTCGTAATAACATTGGTTTTTTGTGGTTGTTTGTCGAACCTTTGCTGCTGACTTTGGTTATGGTGTTGATGTGGAAGTTTTTCCGCATGAATAGCGTGTCAGCCTTGAATATCGTGGCATTCACGCTGACAGGCTATCCGATGATGATGATGTGGCGTAATGCTTCTAATCGTGCCATCGGTTCGATTTCGGCCAACACAAGCCTGCTGTATCACCGAAATGTACGCGTTTTGGATACCATTTTTGCGCGTATGTTGTTGGAGATTGCCGGCGCCACCATTGCGCAGGTCGTGATTATGTTCGCATTGGTCGTCATCGGTTGGATTGATGTACCGGCAGATATTTTCTATATGTTGTTGGCTTGGCTTTTGATGGCTATGTTTGCCGTTGGATTGGGGCTGGTCATCTGTTCGGTGGCGTTTCACTTTGAGCCGTTTGGCAAGGTTTGGAGTACCATTAGTTTTGTGATGATGCCTTTGTCCGGCGTGTTTTTCTTCGTACACAACCTGCCTCAGCAGTTGCAACACTATGTATTAATGCTTCCGATGGTGCATGGTACAGAAATGTTCCGTGCCGGATATTTCGGTAATAGCGTCACGACTTACGAAAATCCTTGGTATATTTTGTTGTGTAACTTGGTTTTGCTGCTGCTTGGTTTGGCGATGGTGGCGAGATTCAGCAAAGGGGTTGAGCCGCAATGATTTCAGTTGAACACGTTTCCAAACGGTATCTGACCCGCCAAGGTTGGCGGACAGTCTTGCACGATATCAACTTCAAAATGGAGAAGGGCGAGAAAATCGGTATTCTCGGTCGCAACGGTGCAGGTAAATCGACGCTCATCCGTTTGATTAGCGGCGTTGAGCCGCCGACCACAGGCGAAATCAAGAGGACGATGAGTATTTCTTGGCCTTTGGCATTCTCCGGAGCGTTTCAGGGCAGTCTGACCGGTATGGACAATTTGCGTTTCATCTGTCGGATTTACAACGTCGATATCGATTATGTGAAGAACTTTACCGAAGAGTTTTCCGAACTAGGGCAATATCTTTACGAGCCGGTCAAGCGTTATTCTTCAGGTATGAAGGCGCGTTTGGCATTTGCTTTGTCGTTGGCGGTAGAGTTTGACTGCTATCTAATTGACGAAGTGATTGCGGTTGGCGACTCGCGCTTTGCCGATAAATGTAAGTACGAGTTGTTTGAAAAGCGCAAAGACCGTTCCATCATCTTGGTGTCGCACAGCCACAGCGCCATGAAGCAATATTGCGATAATGCGATGGTGCTGGAAAAAGGGCATATGTACCAGTTTGAAGATATGGACAAAGCCTACGAATATTATAATTCGCTGCCTTAAAGCGATTGTTTTTAAATCAGGCCGTCTGAAATTTCAGACGGCCTGTCCGTTGGAATTCTATTGATGAACATTACTCAAATTCTTTCCCAAGAACTCTCCGCGACTACCGCGCAAATCAATGCCGCTATCGAGCTTTTGGACGACGGCGCAACCGTGCCGTTTATCGCGCGTTACCGCAAGGAAGCTACAGGCGGGCTGGACGATACGCAGCTGCGCCAGCTTGCCGAGCGGCTGCAATATCTGCGCGAATTGGAAGAGCGCAAAGCCGTTGTGTTAAAAAGCATTGAAGAGCAAGGCAAACTTTCAGACGACCTCAAAGCGCAAATCGAGGCCGCCGACAACAAAACCGCGCTGGAAGACCTGTATCTGCCCTACAAACCCAAACGCCGCACCAAGGCGCAAATCGCACGCGAACACGGTTTGCAGCCGCTGGCGGACGTGTTGCTTGCCGAGCAGCCGCAGGACGTGGAAGCCGCCGCGCAAGGCTACCTGAACGAAAATGTTCCCGACACCAAAGCCGCATTGGACGGCGCGCGCGCGATTCTGATGGAGCAGTTTGCCGAAGACGCGGAACTCATCGGCACGCTGCGCGACAAGCTGTGGAACGAAGCGGAAATTCACGCGCAAGTCGTTGAAGGCAAAGAAACCGAAGGCGAAAAATTCAGCGATTATTTCGACCACCGCGAACCCGTGCGCGCCATGCCCAGCCACCGCGCGCTGGCGGTTTTGCGCGGTCGCAACGAAGGCGTGTTGAACATCGCGCTCAAATACCAGCCCGACGACACGCCGATTACGCAGCAAAGCGAATACGAGCAACTCATTGCCCGTCGTTTCAAGGTTTCAGACGGCCACAAATGGCTGCGCGACACCGTGCGCCTGACTTGGCGCGCGAAAATCTTTTTGTCGCTGGAACTCGAAGCCTTAGGCCGTCTGAAAGAAGCCGCCGACACCGACGCGATTACCGTGTTCGCCCGCAATCTCAAAGACTTGCTGCTCGCCGCGCCCGCCGGACGGCTGACCACTTTGGGTCTCGACCCCGGCTACCGCAACGGCGTGAAATGCGCCGTGGTGGACGACACGGGCAAGCTGCTGGATACCGTCATCGTCTATTTGCATCAAGAAAACAATATGTTGGCAACGCTGTCGCGCCTGATTAAACAACACGGCGTGAAACTCATCGCCATCGGCAACGGCACCGCCAGCCGCGAAACCGACAAAATTGCGGGTGAACTGGTGCGCGGAATGCCGGAAATGGGGCTGCACAAAATCGTCGTTTCCGAAGCCGGCGCGTCGATTTATTCCGCGTCCGAACTGGCGGCGCGCGAGTTTCCCGACTTGGACGTTTCCCTGCGCGGCGCAGTATCCATCGCCCGCAGGCTGCAAGACCCGCTCGCCGAGTTGGTCAAAATCGACCCCAAATCCATCGGCGTGGGCCAGTATCAGCACGACGTGAACCAAAGCCAGCTCGCCAAATCGCTGGACGCGGTGGTCGAAGACTGCGTGAACGCCGTCGGCGTGGACGTGAACACCGCTTCCGCCCCGCTCTTGGCGCGGATTTCCGGTTTGAATCAAACCCTTGCCCAAAACATCGTCGCCTACCGCGATGAAAACGGCGCGTTCGACAGCCGCAAAAAATTGCTGAAAGTACCGCGCTTGGGCGAAAAAACCTTCGAGCAGGCGGCGGGCTTTTTGCGGATTAACGGCGGCAAAGAGCCGCTGGACGCGAGCGCCGTCCACCCCGAAGCCTATCCCGTCGTCGCCAAAATGCTGGCACAACAAGGCATTACCGCCGCCGAACTCATCGGCAACCGCGAGCGCGTGAAACAAATCAAAGCGTCCGACTTCACCGACGAACGCTTCGGCCTGCCGACCATTCTGGACATCCTGTCCGAGCTGGAAAAACCCGGCCGCGACCCGCGCGGCGAGTTTCAGACGGCCTCCTTCGCCGAAGGCATCCACGAAATCAGCGACCTGCAAGTCGGCATGATACTCGAAGGCGTGGTTTCCAACGTCGCCAACTTCGGCGCGTTCGTGGACATCGGCGTCCATCAGGACGGCTTGGTGCACATCTCCGCCCTGTCCAATAAATTCGTCCAAGACCCGCGTGAAGTGGTGAAAGCCGGCGACGTGGTGAAAGTGAAAGTGCTGGAAGTCGATGCCGCCAGAAAACGCATCGCGCTCACCATGCGGCTGGATGACGAAGCAGGCGGCACAGCCAAAGGCAACAGGCCGTCTGAAACCCGACATCAGGAACGCCGCGACCGCAAACCCCAACGCAACGACCGCGCCCCGACCAATTCGGCGATGGCGGATGCGTTTGCGAAGTTGAAGCGGTAAGGTAGAAAACCAATTGAAGGCCGTCTGAAAAATGATGTTCAGACGGCCTTTATCGTATGGGGCGAATGAGATAATTGGTGGAATGGATATAGTGATGCGCCCGTTGAATGTTACCGATACATTTTGTAGTAGGTACATGCAAATAAGCGTATAGTTCCAAATATCACAAACCCATCATCACAACCTTAGGAGTTCAAACCATGAAACCTGTTTTGTTTGCCGCGCTGATTTCCTGTTTCTCCGTTGCTGCGTATGCGGCCTGTACCGACAGCCAGCAGCAGTGCGTGATTTATAAAAACGGCAACGTCGCGACAGAAGGCGGCTGTACGGTCAGCAAATGCCAAAGTGCCGATGCGCAAGTGTTGAAATGGAAGCTGAAAAACGGCAAAGGTGTAACCGTTGAAATCGGAAAAAACGGTAAGGTTTTGGTGAACAAAAAACCGGGTGCGAAAGCGAACAACAGCAATGCGTCAGGCATGGGTTTGACATGCTATGCCGCCGATGCGGACAAACGCGAACAGTTCTGCTCGACCAATTATTGATTGGATTGTTGCTTTGATTAAAGGCCGTCTGAAAAGTGTTTCAGACGGCCTTGATGTTTATCCTTCCGATATTTTTTCATTGAGAAAGTCGATAAAGCTGCGCACTTTCGCGCTGAGAAAGGCCCTGTCGACATAGGTGGCATTCAGTTGGTCTGTCCAGATGGTGTAATCGGGCAGGAGTTGGATCAATGTGCCATCCTTCAATTCCTGCTGAACCGCCCAAAGGGGCTGATAGCCTATACCTGCACCTGATTTAATCAGCTCACGGATCATCAGTGTGTTGTCGCTGCGGATAACCGGGGAGAGGTGGAGAATGGCTTTTTCTGCGGTAGCGCGGTGGGTAATTTCCCAGTCTTGTTGACTGGTATAGGAAGGCAGGATGGCTTGATGCTGCATGACGGCTTCGGGTATATCGGGTGTGCCGTGTCGGGCAAGATAGTCGGGGGCGGCAAGCAGGACGAACTCGATTTTGGCCAGCGGTTTGACGATCAGCGAAGGGGAGGGGGTTTTGGAAACGCGTAAGGCGAGGTCGAAACCTTCGGCGATGAGGTCGATATGGCGGTTGTCGAGGACGAGGTCGAGCGTGACTTTGGGATAACGCTGGCGGTATTCGGCCAACCATGCGCTCATATTGCCGCCTGCAAACCACAGGGGCATGGTTACGCGTAACATACCTTGTGGCGTGTCGGCGCCGCCTGCCGCTTTTTGGGCAGCGGTGTCCAAGGTATCCAGCGCGTAGCTGCATTGGCGGTAGTATTCTTCGCCTGCTTCGGTCAGGTGGAGGTTGCGGCTGTTGCGGTGTAAAAGCTTGGCTTGAATGGTGTTTTCCAGATGGCTGATGTGTTTGCTGGCCATGGCGGTAGAGATGTCGAGCTGATCGGCGGCACGGGTAAAACTGCCGCTTTGAACCACTTGGCGGAAAACTTTTAGGCTGAATAGGGTATCCATGATTTCTTATTAGGAAACGTTGTATCAATAATTCGAGTATATATCTCTTGCCGGGAATTATCTATACTGCACTTATTGAAATTGCTCTTACCTCTTTCAGGTAGCCATTAATATAAGGATTATTAAGATGTCAGCCCTCAAATCATTCCAACCTGTTGTATTGTCTGTCTTGCGTATTGTTACGGCGTATCTGTTTTTGCTGCATGGCACGGCCAAGTTTTTCAGTTTTCCGATGTCCATGGGCGGCGCGCCTGAAGGCTTGATGCTGATGGCCGGTATTTTGGAAATTGTCGGCGGTATCTTATTGATATTGGGCCTGTTCACTCGTCCGGCCGCGTTTGTTTTGTCGGGTCAGATGGCAGCCGCCTACTTTATGGCACACGCGTCTTCCGGTAATGTTTTGTTCCCATTGGCCAACCATGGCGAATCTGCCGTTTTGTTCTGCTTCGTGTTTTTGTATCTGGCAGTAGCCGGTGGCGGAGCGTGGGCGTTGGATAACGTTTTTGGTAAAGATAAAGATTAATTTAAGGAAAAGATCATGACTTATTCTGTTTTGCAACAAGCTGCTGAAACCCGTCGTTCTATCTATGCATTGAACAATACCTTGCCTCTGTCCAATGAGGAAGTAACCAAAATCATCGAACACGCCGTTTTGCATACGCCGTCTGCTTTCAATTCGCAATCTGCCCGAGTGGTCGTATTGTTTGGCGAAGAACATGCCAAAGTGTGGCATTTTGTCGAAGAAGCGTTGCGTGCGGTTGTTCCTGCTGAGCAGTTTGAAGCCACCGCACAAAAACTGAACTTGTTTAAAGCAGGCGCGGCAACAGTTTTATTCTTTGAAGATCAATATGTTGTCAAAGGTTTGCAAGAGCAGTTCCCATCTTATGCGCCCAAATTCCCGATCTGGGCGGATCAGGCAAATGCCATGGTTCAATATGCTGTGTGGACAACATTGGCGGCTGCCGGTATCGGCGCCAATCTGCAACACTACAATCCGCTGCCTGACGCGGCCATTGCCAAAGAATGGAACTTGCCGGGAAGCTGGTTGTTGCGTGCGCAAATGGTGATTGGCGGTATCGCAGCTCCTGCTGGCGAAAAAACCTTCCAACCAATCGAAGGCCGTCTGAAAGTATTTGGCGCATAAATGAAATGATGTTTTCAACCAAGGGCGCGATGTTTGCGCCCTTTTTGAAATAGCAAAATTAAAAAGGCCGTCTGAAAACAGTTTCAGACGGCCTTTTATCTATGCCATGAAATCAACCGCGGCGCCAAGTCGTACCGCCGGCGTTGTCTTCCAAAATGATTTTGTGTTCGTTCAGGAGGTCGCGGATGCGGTCGGATTCCGCCCAGTTTTTATCCGCGCGTGCCTGTTTGCGGCGGGCGATCAAATTGTCGATTTCCTCGTTGGACAGGCCGTCTGAAACAGCACCGCCTTGCAGAAATTCAATCGGATCGCGTTGCAACAGGCCGATGATGCCGCCCAAAGCTTTCAGGCAGCCGGCAAGGTGTGCATCATTGGTTTTGTTCACTTCGCCTGCCAGCTCAAACAACACGGCAACCGCTTCGACCGTACCGAAATCGTCATTCATGGCGGCGTAGAAGCGGCGGGTGTAGTCATTGGCGTTTTCAGATAAATCAAACTCAGCCGCTGGTGTGTTTTTCAACGTGGTGTACAAGCGGGTCAGCGCACCTTTTGCGTCGTCCAAATGCGCGTCGGAGTAGTTCAGCGGGCTGCGGTAGTGGGCGCGCAGAATGAAGAAACGCACGACTTCCGGGTCGTATTGTTTCAACACTTCGCGGATGGTGAAGAAGTTGCCCAACGATTTGGACATTTTTTCGCCGTCCACACGGATGAAGCCGTTGTGCAGCCAGTATTTGACGTGACTGGCAATGCTTTGGCCGTGGTGGGTTTGTGCGTGGTCGTGGCCGCAGGTATGACCGCTGGCACCGACGCTTTGGGCGATTTCGTTTTCGTGGTGCGGGAACTGCAAGTCCGCGCCGCCGCCGTGGATGTCGAAAGTATCACCGAATAGGTTTTCACTCATGGCAGAGCATTCAATATGCCAACCCGGACGGCCGTTGCCCCAAGGGCTTTCCCATGCCGGTTCGCCTGCTTTGGCCGCTTTCCACAATACAAAATCAAGTGGATCGCGTTTGAAACCGTCCACTTCCACACGCTCACCCGCACGCAGGTCGTCCAGCGATTTGCCCGATAATTGTCCGTAAGCGGCAAACTCGCGCACGGCGTAGTAAACGTCGCCGTTTGCGGCAGGATATGCCTTGCCGTTTTGAATCAGGGTTTCAATCATGGCAATCATTTGCGGAATGTTTTCCGTTGCCTTCGGCTCAATATCCGGACGCAACACATCCAAGGCATCGGCATCTTCGTGCATAGCCTGAATGAAACGTGCCGTCAGCTCGCCGATGGTTTCGCCGTTTTCAGCCGCACGGGCGATGATTTTATCGTCGATGTCGGTGATGTTGCGCACATAAGTGAGCGGATAACCACACTCGCGCAACCAACGGGCAATCATGTCGAACACAACCATCACACGGGCATGGCCTAAGTGGCAGTAGTCGTAAACAGTCATACCGCAAACGTACATACGCACGTTTTTAGGGTCGATGGGGGTGAAGGGTTCTTTTTGGCGGGTCAGGGTGTTGTAGATGGTAGTCATGGGATTTTCAAATTTTGTGTAAACTGGGGTTATTTGGACTTTTTGTGCAAGCAAAATTCAAATACGTTTCGTTCTGGGCCATTATTAGTTGCATGTGCTTTTTTAACTATATAAGGCTGATGCTCATCTAATGTAAATTCACCGATGTATCGGACATGAGCATTTAGTGTGTCATTAGCAAAAACACGGATGGCTTTTCCTGTCTGTTTATGTTCCAAGAGAGCTTTATTCCCATTGATCATACGCTGATCGCCACGCTGCCCTTCGCCACAATAAAACAGGGTGGTTCCCTTCTCATCCCAGCGATCATAATAGCCGTGGTCTTCGCCTTTTTCTGGGTGAGTAAAGAGGAAGATATTGGGCGTTTTTGCCGAAGCAGCAATACCACTTTGTCTATTGCCACCGTATTGGTCATGTAATTCTGAACGTTTAATAACATCGTTTTCTCGTAAAGAGAAAGAGTTTGAAGACATGCGACTCTCCATTTTATTAAAAAGGCCGTCTGAAATTTTTTACTCCGGCTTAAATACGCCGATATCGGTTTTAGGCTGCTGCTCAGCAAATTCGGCTTTTGCCGCTTCCTGCTCCGCTTCGGCCTTCTCGGCTTCGATGCGTTTTTTCTCGGTCAGGTATTGGTTGATTTGGTGTACCAATTCCTGCGTGCCTTGGTGGGTCAGGGCGCTGATTTGGAAGAGGCGCGGGGTTTCTATGTCGAATTGGAAGCGGTCGTCTGGTTTGGGGTAATCCCAGTCGATGGCTTCGAGGAAGGCGGCGGTACGCGCTTGGGCTTCATCATTATCGAGCATGTCGAGTTTGTTCAGCACCAGCCAGCGCGGTTTGCCGTAGAGTTCTTCGTCGTATTTGCGCAGTTCGTTGATAATAGCGAGGGCTTCTTCGGCGGGGTTGACGGTTTCGTCAAAGGGCGCCAAATCGACGACGTGCAACAGCAGGCCGGTGCGTGATAGGTGTTTGAGGAAGCGGTGGCCGAGGCCTGCGCCTTCTGCCGCGCCTTCAATCAGGCCGGGGATGTCGGCCATGACGAAGCTGTGGTTTTCGTCGATGCGCACGACGCCCAAGTTCGGATGCAGGGTAGTGAAGGGGTAGTTGGCGATTTTGGGGCGTGCGGCGGATACGGCGGTAATCAGGGTGGATTTACCGGCGTTGGGCATGCCTAATAAACCGACATCGGCAAGGACTTTAAGCTCGAGTTGCAGGGAGCGGGTTTCGCCTTCTTCGCCGGGTGTGGATTGTTTGGGTGCGCGGTTTACGGAGGATTTGAAGTGGATGTTGCCCAAGCCGCCTTTGCCACCTTTGGCGAGGCAGACGCGCTGGCCGTGATAAGTGAGGTCAGCAACGATTTCGCCGGTGTCGAGGTCGCGGATGAGGGTGCCGACGGGCATTTTGAGGACGATGTCGTCTGCACCTGCGCCGTAGCGGTCGGAGCCGTGGCCTTTTTCGCCGTTTTTGGCTTGGTAGCGTTTGACGAAGCGGTATTCGACGAGGGTATTGGTGTTTTCGTCGGCTTCTGCCCAAACGCTGCCGCCTTTGCCACCATCGCCGCCGTCGGGGCCGCCGCGGGGTACGAATTTTTCGCGGCGGAAACTGGTTGCGCCATTACCGCCTTTGCCTGCGGCGACTTCGATTTTTGCTTCGTCGATAAATTTCATGATGTTCTCTTACGGGTATTCGGTTGTTTCAGACGACCTTTGTTGATAGAGGAGTTTGGTGTCTGAACGGATAAAATGTTGCTTATTATAAAGGATATTTCGGTTTTAGGCCGTCTGAAATATGGTTTCAGACGGCCTTGGATTTATTGGGCGAGGGCTTGGTCGATTTCTTGATAGAGTTGGGAGAAATTGGGTTCGCCAACGTAGGTTTTGAGGATGTTGCCGTTTTTATCGATCAGGACGGAAGTGGGGTAAACCTGTGTGCCAAAGGCTTTTGCGGCAGTTTTGTCGGCGTCGTACATGACGGTGAAGGGAAGGCCGTATTCTTTAACGTACTGATGGACGCTTTCGATGGGGTCAATGGGCTGGGCTATGCCGAGGACTTGGAAGTTTTTGCCTTGATAATCTTGGGCGGTTTTGATGATTTTAGGCATTTCACTCACGCAGCCGGGGCAGGAGGGAAACCAGAAGTTAATGAGGGTAACTTTGTCTTTTAAATCGGCGTTGGTAATGGTTTTGCCTTGCAGGTCGGGCAGGGCAAAATCAGGGGCGGCTTTGTTGCTGGGGATAAGGACGAAGGTGAGAAGCGCGCCAATCGTGGCAACGATGAGGAGTGTGAGTATTTTTTTCATGATGTAAGGTTTTGAATTGCGTGTGCTAAGGTTTGGGGAACGCTGATGCTGCGGCCGCTTTCGCTACTGACGGGCATAAGGGTAACTTCGGCTTCGATGGCGGCTTTGCCGTTGGGCAGGGTCGCGGTTTGGCTGAGGATGATGTGGCGTGTGCCGATGTCTTTCAGACGGCCTGTAAAGGTTAAAACATCGCCTTCAAGCGACGGGCGGCGATAGCGGATATCAACGCGTGCAACAACGAGCATGATGCCTTTGAGTTCGGACAGAAGGTCATGCTCTTGAAAAAACGTCCAGCGCGCTTCTTCGAGAAATTCGAGATAGCGCGCATTGTTGACGTGGCCGTAGCCGTCGAGATGGTAGTTGCGGACGGTCAGTTTCATCAGTTGAGATTGATGGGTTGGAACTCTTCGCGTGCGATGGGTTCGTGTTCGAGGTCAGTAATCACGGTAGAGAGTTGGATGTCGAACCATTCGTTGAAAATGTCGGCGTCCAAATCCGGCCATTCGCTTTCGTCTTCGCACCAGTCGGCCAATTCGGCAGCAAAAATGTCTTCAAAACGCGCTTCGATTTCGTCCCATACTTCGTCGGCAGTTTCGCACGGGCGAACGAGGTAGGAATTGGCATCGGCTTGGATATCTTCAAGCGTCAGGCCGTCCAAGTGATTGCCGGGCAGGGATTTCAGCCAGTTCCAAAAAGGATCGAGGGGGATAAGCAGGAAGACGCTGCGGTTGACTTCGTACATGGTGTTTTCCTTGGTTTCTGTATAGTTGAATGATATAGCAAAGGTGGTGGACTGGCTATCTTTTGGGGGATAAAGGCCGTCTGAAAAAATACGATATAAGGTATAGCCGGATAGGGTTTGTTTCCTGAATCTGTTGTGTAAACAACACGGTTAGTTTCTGTATCTATATAGTATGAGGAGAAGATATCAAGTTTTGAATATAACTTTGATAGTTTCGGAGAATGTTGTCGGTTTGGTTGATTGTATGTGCGAATAGCGAATAGTTTTTATGAGTCAGAGGCTGAAGCAATATTGAAAGGTGAAGATAAATATTGGGGTAAATGAATATTTATTCAAATAAGATTTATATGTAATAATGACGGAGAGGAAATATCCTATTATAATCCATCCCTTATCTTTTTCGAGAAAACTCTACTATGAAGCCTATTACAACAGGGGTAATCATCTTTATTGGAAGTGCCATCAGTGCAATCCTATTATACTTTTTTGGCCAAAATCTTGGCATTACGTCGACTATTGCAAAAATTGTGGTCTGGGCATGTGTATCAATTGTGATCTCATTGATACTCCTTACCCCTTTGATTACGAGATTTTTTTGGGCTAGGAGCTCCGATAAATACTCCGGTTTGAAACATTTAAATCCTGAAGATTTAAGTGGGGATAATGGAGAGTCTTCAACTCTGATTGGTATAGCGGAACGTTGGGAGCAGCTACGCCATATTTACTTATTGACTAGACAATATAAAAAACATCGTAAGCCTTGGATTTTCGTCGTAACCCAAGAACCAATGCTCTTGGATAGAGTTTTGCCTAATATTCGCCCGCAACTTTGGGTAGAAACGGCTTCTGCGATTTGGATAGATGCTCAGGCAATGGAACCTGCGAATGGTTGGCAGTATCTGAGGGGTGAGGGAAAACGTCCTGCAGAAGGTATTGTTGAGCTTCAAGGGGAGTTTTCAGTTCAGGAAAATACCGCTCAACTGCTTGAGTTAATGAAAAAACTTGGTTGGAAACTTCCAATTAATCAAGTTCATTTTGTAAATGATGCCAATGAAATGCCATCAGCAGTCAGCCATGCTTTGAAATATGGTTCAACAGTATCTTCAGCAGAGTTGATGAAAGAGTTGGATCAATTTGCTAACCGGTTGGCAGCTGTGGGCACACGATTGATTGAAGCCGATTTAGAACAAACACCCATTGCAAAATTGTCTGCCAAACTGCCGTCACAAACTCAGGCTTTGGCTGATTATATTGCTGCAGAAAAGCGGGGTCTGGGAAAACTGGATACTGTTGCAGGTATTTCTTTTATCCAATCAAATCAACCTGAACAATCAGGAGATTTGATTTTCCGTGCATTCAACGATTTATCTGTTTTGGGTTCCGGAAAGAAACTGCGTTTTTCTAAAACGGAAAAAATTTATTTGGGCTTAAGCGCAGTTGCCTTGCTTGTCGGTGGTGCATTTGCAGTCAGTGCATATAGCAGCTATCAAGAAATCAGCCGTTTGAAGACCGATTTTGAAAGCGTACAGAAAGTAAAATCTCGTGCTGAGAAAGTAGCTACACTTATTCGATTGCAACAAGATATTACAGATTTGGAGTCTCGTCGAAGCTTCTCACAATATGCAGTTAAGTTTTTGGGGTATGAGCATCGACAAGAGCTCTTAGCCGTTGCTTACCGTAAATATAATAATTTGGCAAAAGATGTTATCAGCCGTCCTGCTACTGCATTCTTTGAGAACAAGTTAGATGAATTGGTAATGTTGGAAGGCAGGATTCCTGATGACTTTGAACTTCAGGATAGTGCTTATCAAGATTTGAAAGCATATTTGATGCTGACGTCTCATGTTGAGAAAACAAAAGGCACAAAAGATGCGGAATTCTTAGTAACCAAGTTGACGCAGATGTTGACGACGCAAAATGTGGCAGCGAAAGATGCGCAAACATTGGCACAGTTTTTTGTGTCGCGTATGTCACAGAAAAATAATTTGGCAGAGCCTGAACAAACTGAATTGGTATCAAGAAGCCGTCAGGTCTTGGTAGACTGGATCAATCGCGACCAAGGCAGTGAGCAATTGTATAAACGCATTATTCAGGGTACGAATGCCAAGTTGCAAACCATTACCTTAGATAAATTGCTTAATAAGGATTTGAAAGGTATTTGGAATGTTGGAAAACCTTTGCCGCGTATATATACGGTTGAGGGTTGGGAAAAATATATTAAGCCAGGATTAGAGCAGGCAATTAAAGACAGCAAGAGCAATGATTGGGTATTGGGCGGTAATGTGTACCAAGCTTCGGTAACAGAAGCGGCAATCAATAGCCTGAAAGAACGTTACTTTAAGGAATATGCTGCCGCTTGGTACAACATGATGAACAGCATTACATGGCAACCGAGAACAACCAGCTTGGATGCAGTCAATCAGCTTCACGTCTATGCGGATCCTCAACGTTCGCCATTGGTGGCATTATTTAATGCAGTGAAAGAAAGCAGTCAGTTGGATAGCAAGAAAGTTGACGTCAATCCTGCTGTTGCAGATGCAGCAAAACGTGTAGCCGCAAGACAACTGTCTACTCGTTCGCGTAAGGTTGCAGATGCGGTATTGAATTCTCAATCTGAAAATATTAATGCTTTGGAAGATAAGGTAAATGATTATCTGGCAGGGCCGTTGGAAGCGGAATTTGAAACTCTATTGCAATTGATTGATGCACAAATTAATCCAAAGAGTGATTTGAGTCTGCAGCGCTACCTTGAACGTGTAACTACTGTGAAGCAGCGTTTGATTCAAATGACGGCATCCTCTGATACTGGAGGTGCGGCAAGAACAGCCGTGCAAGGTGTTTTAAACGGTGGTGATAATGAGTTCCTCGACGGCATACAGTACGCGCGTTTGATTGAGGCCGGTGTGGGTGACAGATTGTTACCGTTTGCACGAAATGTTTTTGTATTGCCGTTTAATTCCGTATGGGATTCAATTGCCGGCGTTGCTCAAAAAGACATTAATAATTTGTGGGCAAGCAATTTTGTCAATCCTATGCAGTCTGAACTGGGTGGCCGATATCCATTTGCTCGATCAGAAATCGAAGTTTCGATTCCGGTATTAGCAAAATATTTGGATGTTAACAAAGGTGCACTTAATCAGTTTGTCACAACCCAATTGGCAGGTGTTTTAACCAAACAGGGTAACCAATGGATTGTTGCGCCCGGAAGTGAATTGAAGGTTAACCCGGGGTTCCTGCAACAATTGAATAAATTGAGTGCTATTTCTGAAGACTTCTTTGTTAACGGAGAGGGTGGCTATAGCTTTGAGCTGAAACCGACATCTACTCAAGGTATTGTTCAGTATGATTTAATTATCGACGGTCAGTCTTTAGATTATTTCAACCAACAAACAGAGTGGAAGACATTCAAATGGCCTGGAGATGTCAGCAATGCCGGTCTTCGTATTTCTTGGGAAACTGAGGCAGAAGGTATGCGTAAGACTCAAGAAATTAGTGGTCGCTTCGGTTTTATCCGTATGCTTGAAAAATCTAGGGTTACACCGATTGACAGCGGCACTTATTTAGTCGAATTCCCATTGGAGAAAGACAAATTGATGAGGTTCTATATGAGAACTAATTCCGGTAAAGGACCTTTGGGATTGTTGGAACTGAAGAATATCCATCTGCCGAATAAGATTTTTGAGGTTAAATGATCATGACATTACCCCAATGGGTAAAGCCGATACTTGGTGATGAGGGCACATCAATCACCGATAACAATATTCATCGCTGGCAAGAGTGGCTGGAACCTGTTTCAGACGGCCACCCTTGTGGCGAGGATGTTGCATATTCCGATGATTTTGAGGCTATTAAAATTGAATTGGCCAAACTTTCAGGTATTGATTGCCGATTGATTTTGGATGCTTCTGAACGCTTGTTAAAACGTCAATCTAAAGACTTGAGAGTAGCAACTTATTATATTTTTGCCGCTTTGCGAGACCGGGGGTTGGCAGGTTTTTCAGATGGTTTGGAAATTTTATGCGGATTGTTGCAAAAATTTGATCAATCACTATGGCCGAAAAAGCCGGTACAAAAACGCAATGCATTAAATTGGCTGTCTGGGGAAAGAGTGCTGGATACGCTCAAAGGGACTGAATTATCTAATTCGGTAGACCTCAAGCGGACATTGTCGGCGTTAATGTCGTTGCAGCATTATCTTGAGGGATGGGAAGAATCAGTACGCCCCAGCCTGTTTCCGTTATTGCAATATTTTGAAGAGTCATCTGTTCGTTTTTCATCACCTCAGACAAGTACAGGTCAAAATCAGGAAATTAGTGCGCCTATTGACCAGGAAGTTGTACCACAGATTCGTCAAGAGAGTCAGAGGCCGTCTGAAAGTTTATCTGTCACTCAAGTTAACTCTTCTAAAGCCTTACTCGATCAAGTTAGGATTAATGCCGCCTATTTAAGAGAGCAGGATGACGGATATTGGCCTGCATATAAGATGATTCGCGCTGTACGTTGGGGTGGGCTAAATGGTATCCCTCCTCATCAAAATGGCCAGACTCGTTTGAAAGCTCCAAGGACAGATTTATTGGCAACTTTAAATCGTTTGGTTAATGAGCAGCAATGGCGGGATTTGCTTGATAGAGTAGAAGCAGCTTTTTTAGAAGGCGCTAATCAGTATTGGCTCGATTTGCAATATTACGCGTGGCAAGGGCAACAGGCGTTGGGTGGTTTATATCTTTCTCAGGTTGACTCATCATTATTTGAGCTGAAATCTTTACTGACCAGATGTGATGGCTTGACCGGATTAAGTTTTGATAACGGATTTCCGTTTGTCTCAGCCGATACGCTTACGTGGTTGGAGCAAAAGGTTATGCCATCCACGCGCAAGCAGACTAGTAGCCGAACAGTTCAAAAAGCAGTAATAGAATCATCATCTCATGTAGAAAACCAAGAAAGTCAATGGCAACAGGCTTTGTTAAAAACACAAGAACAAGGCTTGGATGCTGCTTTTGCTTGGTTGGAAACATTACCAGAGTTGCAGTCAGGTGCTGGGCAGGTTAAAAAGTGGTTGATGATGGCCCGTTTGGCTGCAAACAATCAAAAAGCAGATTGGGCCTTGAAACTGTTGGAACAGGCTTCACGGCAGATGCAGGTTTTGACAGTAAAAGAGTGGGATAAACATTTTGCATTTGATGTATATGCTTTATGGTATCAATTGTTAAATGAAAATTTTGATAAGAAAGATACTGAAGCTACTGGGCAACTTGAATTTTTACGAACTGAATTAATGCAGGCTGATATTGTCCGTGCATTAGAATTAATCGATTAAACATATATTATGTCAGATCCCACATTACGTTATTATGAAGAAGAGATGCGGTATCTCAAGGAAGCAGGGTTAGAGTTCTCAAAAGCTCACCCTGATCGTGCCGCAATGCTGAATTTAGACAGAGTAGGTACACGCGATCCTTATGTGGAGCGCTTGTTTGAAGGCTTTGCTTTCTTAACAGGAAGAATCAGACAAAAACTTGATGATGACTTTCCAGAATTGACTGAGGGTTTGGTCAATATGCTGTGGCCTCATTATCTGAGGATGATTCCTTCTTTAACTGTTTTAGAGTTAATTCCAGATGATAACAAGTTGCAGGGCGGGCAGCTTGTTAAAAAAGGACTATCAGTACAATCTGAGCCCATTAATATTAATGACAGGTTGACGAGATGCCTGTACCGAACTACAGGTGATGTTAAACTCCAACCCTTGAGTATCTTGCATACGTTATTGGATTATGATGCAAATGGTCAAAGTGTCATCAAATTGACTTTTGGTATTCACAGGCAGACGCAGAAAGACAATTTGGATTTTTCTAAAATCAGAATTTATATTTCTGCTGATGAACCAGTCGCTTTCGCATTACGTCATGCCTTGTTAAATCAGGCTGCTCAAATCAGTATCCATCATGCCGAACTACCATCTGGAGGTAATATACGGTTTAAGGCCGTCGGATTTGCCGAAGATGAGAGATTGTGGGAAAAAGTAAATAACAGTTTCAGTGGATATCAATTACTATTGGAATATTTTTGTTTTAAACAGAAGTTTTTCTTTATTGATTTGATTGGTATTGATGCCGAAGAATGGTCGGAACGCATTAATGAGTTTAGTATTAATGTAGTTCTATCCAAACAATATCCTTCAGAGCTTAGATTTCCTCCAGATTGCCTGAAATTAAACTGTGTTCCTGCCATTAACCTCTTTGACATGGAGGCTGAGCCTATTCGGGTGGATCACAAGGCATTTGAATACCCTGTTAAGCCTTTGTTGCATGAAGGTATGGCAGTAGAGGTGTATTCAGTAAATGAAGTGGAAGCTGTAAATCATGAGACAGGCAAGCGCTACTCATATATTCCTTTCTCGTCATTCCAACATCGTGGTGGGTTGATGAAATATGATGCTCCGGAACGGTATTACCATACGAAGGTAAAACGAGGAGTATCTGGAAAGCATGAAACATTTATTATGCTTGGAGGATTGTTGTGGGATAGAAAAGATATTCTGCCTACTGAAACACTTTCTCTAAAAGTAGTAGGGACCAATGGTGCTTTGCCACGTAAGAGTTTGAGGGAAACCCAGATTCAAGACACTGATATAGCCGAGCCCAATATTAAAATGGTAAGAAACCTTACGACTCCGACGTTGTCATGCTATCCTCCAACAGAAGACAGATTTCAATGGCGTATCTTGTCCCATTTGTCACCAAATTATCTATCATTACTAAACGTTGATAGTTTGAAAGGTGCATTGTCGATTTACGATTGGACCGAAGATGAATTGAATAAGCGCAGATTGAACGGGATTGTTGACGTTAAGCATGAAACGGTACAAAGAATCGAGCGTGGTGCAGTTCATCGTGGAGTTCATATTACAGTAACATTTGATTCAACTGCATTTAATGGGGAAGCAGAAATTTATTTGTTCGGAGAATTATTGAACGAATTTTTTGCAATGTATGCTGATTTGAACCTATTTACCCGGTTCAGCATAGTTTCTCTGCCATCCGGGAAAACATATACATGGAAAGACAGCAAAACAACTATCACACGGTTTTAGAAACAGCGCATAAAAGTGCTAAAGAAAATAACGGCAGACAGACACTTCCTCTATGGGAGATTCCCAGAAATAAATCTCATCGCGAAGGTATAGCATCTGAAATTTTTCAAGAGAAATTGGGAGAGTTTATTGTACGCAATGCAGCAACAATGAATTTTTTCCAATTTTGTCGGGTTTTGGAAACGCTTGCCGATAGTGCTGAAGAAAAAGCTGTAGAGTCAATGGTAAGATTCAGAAGGGTGAAGTCTCTATCTTTCCCTTCTGGGGAAATTGCATCGGTTGAATATGATGCGGAAGCCGAGTTACCAACTGTAAGAACAACATTTTTAGGTTTGTATGGCGTAGATGCTGTCTTGCCGGATTATTTCCTGAACGATATTGCAACGCATAAAGACGGTAGTGAAAGCTTAGCTGCATTTTTGGATATTTTTAACCATAGAATTACAACCCTGTTTTTTCAGGCATGGAAAAAATACCGCTATCCGTTTTTGTTTCAAAATGAAGGGCAAGATGATTTATCTCGCTCTCTTCTGCACCTTATTGGGCAGGGGATGGTAAACGGTAAATTTATACATCCTTTGCTAGATAGTAGAATCTTGGGATTGTTCAGTGTTTTTTATCAGCGCACCCGAACAAAAGAAGGTATTATCAGTATAGTTAGATATTTGTTACCTTTTGCAGATGTAAAAGTAAAAGAATTTCAGCCTCAGTGGGTAATATTGGAAAAAAATCGTGAGTTGGGGAAAGCCGGTTTGAGATTGGATGGAGGAAGTGCATCTTTAGGCAGTAGAATAAAAGATCATAGTCATCTGATACGTATTGAGATTACACCAGATACATTTGAGAATGCACAACTTCTATTACCAAAACAAACATTACACCAAAAATTACTTGAATTATTGAAGCTCTATTTGGGTTGCCGTTTTGATGCAAGCATTTACCTAAACATCAAGAAGCAATGGATACCTCAAAGCCGTTTGGCAAAAAAACAAATGTTGGGGATTAATACCGGTTTAGGTACGATGCATCAAGACAAACAAATAAAAATAGCGAACTATACATATTCAAACTAATTTAAGAAAACGGAAAATCATGAATAAGAAAACTAGAATTCAGTCAGTCTGTGCATTAGCCTTATTGTGCGCGGTATTATCAGGTTGCGGGGTTTTGCAAGGCGTAAAAGATGGTACGACCAATGTAACTAAAAGTATCTTTTATACTAAGTTAAAGATATTAAAGATTGACTTGGTTGCTCGTAATGGTTTGAATCAAAATGAACGGGGTCAATCGTTATCGACAGTTGTTCGCATTTATCAGCTTAGAGATAAGCAGAATTATGAAGTTGCATCTTATCGTGACTTGCTTAATCAAGATAAAACCATTTTGGGCAATGATTTGGTAGAAGGGTATAAGCAATATACCATTCGACCTGGTGAAACTATCAGCTTGGATGAAACCTTGGATAAAGAGACCAAGTATGTTGGTATCGTGGCTTTTTATAATCGGGTAGGAGAGGATCAACCGTGGAAAATGCTTCTATCCAAAAAACAGCTGAAAAATAAAAAGCCTTTAGTTGTTGAGTTGGTAGATAATAAAGTTGTCATTCAAGAGACCGAAAAGAAAGTCAAATAATGGATGCAGCCCTCTATGAGAAATTGACGGGGTTTTATTCTGATGGCTTGCCACTAGATGGGCTTCCAGATGGTTTCCAGTTAGTTAGGAGTGTTTTAGATAATATCCAACGCATTCTCAATAGTCGGAGTGGTTCCTTGAAGCATTTGCCTGATTATGGAATCCCTGACCTTAGTATGGTTTATAAGAATTTACCGTCTAGTGCACATGATTTACGATATTTCATGCGGAAGACCTTATTGAAATATGAACCCAGATTGAGAAATTTAGACATTCGACTGACTGAGTCTAAAGACAATATTATGGTTTTATGCTATCAGCTTGAATGTGAAATTGAAAATGCTGGTGCTGTAGTCATAGACACTTATTTTATGCCTGAAGGAACGGTTTCTGTTAAACGCAGCCGAGCGTAACTTTTTAGGTATCAACAGATTACTTTAAAATTAAGAACTAAATATATGGTTAAACACTTTTTTCTTACTTGCAGTGTATTGCTTTCAGCAGCTGCCCAGACAGCCTTAGCTAAAGAGTATGATTTAGAAGGTACATTAGTTACTCAAAATAATTATGTACGAATTCAGAGTTGTAATCTGAAAAATACTTATGCTTTATTACCCGGTAGTGGAAATGGCTATGAAGCGACAGCAGAGATTGTCAGTGCCAGAAAAAATATGCCTGAAAGCACGCCAATCTATGTTGCTTTAAAAGGAAAATTAGAAAGCTCCAATTTTTTAGTTTCTGGAATTGAACTCATCAAAATAGGGGAAAATTGCCATACCGCCAAAACTAAATCCTCATCTCCTGAAAAAGCTGTTCAGAAATATCCAAGCGAAAACCAGCAGCCAGATTTAGAAGACAAAAATTCTAAGGCTGAGCCACACAATCCTGCATTGAAGCCGGTGGAAGCAGAACCAGCGGTGACAGAACCAGAAAATCTGAAACAAACAGCAGAAGAACCAGGAACAACGATATCAGTTGAGCCGGCTCATCATTCAAAAATTACACAAGCTGAAGACGGTAAAAAGTCTAAAGATGATCAATATTCTTCTGATAATCTTCTTGATAAGCAGGTTAAAACAGAAGATGCTAAACAGGCAGATATTGAGAATTTGGAGAGAGACAATGCTACTCCAGTTGATCCTGCAATGTTAAATACATCTAAGCCAAATGTTCAATCTGTAGAGGCTCCTGAAAAGGTAGAGCAACCTGCAGTAGATGAATCTAAGGCTGTGGAAAAATCAGTGGTTGAAGAAACTAAGTCCGTAGAGCAGTCATCTATAGTAGAAACACCTGAGGCAGTAGAACAACCAATAGCAAGTGAATCTAAAGCTGCAGAACAGCCAGTGATTGTAGAAACTAAGACTGTAGAACAGCCGTCTGAAGCAGATATGCAACCTATAGTGGATGAGTTTAAAGTTGAGCAGCCAGTGGATGCAGCAACGGCTAAGACTGTGGAACAGTCTTCTGCAGTAGAAGCATCTGCGGTAGTGCAACCACCGGTAGTAGATGAGCATAAAGTTGTAGAACAACCTGAGGAAGTCAAAGCATTTGAACAGACTGGAGCTTCTGAAACGGTACACAATCCTATAATAGAAGAGACTTCTATAGAGGCCGATCATAGGGTAGAAGAGAAACCGTTTGTACCAGAGGTTGTTACTCCAGCATTGTCCTCTGTGGAAGATCGTGTAACGGTATTTGAAACTCAGCCTAAAACTGATAATCAAGAATCTACACAATTAGAGGGTATTCCGTCTGTAGGTACGCAAGCCGACCAGGTAACAGAAGAAACTCATTCTACACACGATACTTTATCGGGAACCGAAGCATCCGCACCAATAACTGATTCATTATCGAATGAAGTTTCTGCACAGCCAGTTTATGTGAATCACATTATTGTGCATGAAGATGATGTGGCTGAGTAAAAGGTAACCAATATAGTCGAGTTAGTCTTCAGTTATGAGAAAAGGCCGTCTGAAGAATCTTAGTTTTAAGTTAAATGGATTTTGATTCTTCAGGTAATTGTAAAAGGTCTTAAGAAATTCGTTCTCGTGAATAAAAAAGCTTACTTAAATCATTAAGTAAGCTTTTTTGTATTTAATAGGCAGTAAGCATATGAATTATTCGTAGCTTTTGTAAAACTTCAAAATCTAGATTTCCAAAACACTACAAAGGTCATAGCTTGAGACCTTCGCAAAATTCCTTTTCCCCCGACAGCTGAAATCTAAACACAGGTTTTCGGCTGTTTCTATTCCAAATCACTCCTGACTCTACTCAAATACCCCCTTAATTTCCCTTGGATACCTGATTAATCAGGCATCCGGCCGCTTTTTAGGCAGCAACAGGCGCACTTAGCCTGTTGGCGGCTTTCAAAAGGTTCAAACACATCGCCTTCAGATGGCTTTGCGCACTCACTTTGAGCAGACCAAAATAGGCTGCCCGGGCGTAGCGGAATTTACGGTGCAGCGTACCGAAGCTCTGTTCGACCACATAACGGGTCTTCGACAAATATCGGTTACGTTTGGTTTGGGCTTCCATCAGCGGACGGTTGCGGTGGGCTTTGCGCATAATGCCGTCCAACAACCGATGTTCTTTCAGATGTTGCCGGTTTTCCTTGCTGTCGTAGCCTTTATCGGCATAGACGGTCGTATCTTCGGCTATCCCTTCCAGCAAAGGCAACAGGTGGTTGCACTCATGGGTATTGGCGGGGGTGATGTGCAGTTTCTCGATATAGCCTTCCGCATCGGTACGGGTATGTTGTTTGTAACCGAGTTTGTAGAGGCCGTTTTTCTTTATCCAACGGGCATAGCTGTCTTTACTCGGTGTGGTTTGACCGCTGACTTGTCCTTCTTCATCGACTTCTATGGCCTGAC
>ERZ773246.65-NODE-65-length-57401-cov-254.472_pt1 | contig 57401 bp, 43 predicted proteins | sample MGYA00580519_ERZ773246 | MGnify/ENA primary metagenome ERZ773246 (study PRJEB29015, sample SAMEA2738153) | human oral metagenome | biome: human oral; feature: human-associated habitat; material: saliva | place: China | collected 2246 ...
AATCACCCCGGTGACACGTGAACGTTCACGTGTCACCGGGGTGATTTCTATATTTCTACAGCGAATATTTTCAAAGCAGCTATTTCCACAGCGGATATTCCTAAATCAGAGCGCGGCGCTGCCAGGATGGATCTTCTTACCCGAGCTAACGCTCAATGCTCGCTGAAAGACGAGCCAGCGCACCAATCACGGCTACTTTATTCTGCGTCGACCACATCGGCGGCATCGCTTTCATCAAGAAACCGCCGTAGCGTTTGGTCGCCACGCGAGAATCCAGCACAGCCACCACGCCGCGGTCAGACACCGAACGGATCAGGCGACCTGCGCCCTGCGCCATACGAATCGCCGCATGGTGAGCAGAAACCGCCATAAAGCCGTTACCGCGGTGACGGTTCACCGCCTCCGTACGAGCCTGCGCAATCGGGTCATCCGGGCGCGGGAACGGAATGCGGTCCATCACCACCAGGCGGCACGAGTCACCGGGAACGTCCACGCCCTGCCATAGGCTCATCGTTCCGAACAGGCAGGAGTCAACGTCCTCGCTGAACTCCTCCACCAGGGCCTTGAGCGAAGACTCACCCTGTAGAAGAATGTTCAGGTCGCTATGCTCGCGCATGTACTCGGCGGCACGCTCAGCGGCGCGCTTCGAGGAGAACAGGCCCAGGGCGCCGCCCTCCGACGCCTCGCACAGTTCACGCAGACGCTCCAGCTGCCCCTCATGCACACCAAATCCCGGAGGCTTCAAATCCCCGGCAACGTACATGATGCCTTGCTTGCGGTAGTCGAAAGGCGAACCCACGTCGATGCTCGTCCAGCGCGGCGCGCCCTCGCTCTGCAGTCCCAGGGCAGCGGCTGCAACGTCAAAAGAGTCACCCACCGTCAGGGTCGCGCTCGTCAAAATCACGGTACGGTCAGCGAACAGGCCGTCACGCAGCTGCAGGCCAACGCTCAACGGAGCGATATTCAGGGTCGCCGGGTCGGTATCGGAAGCAGCCACGTAGCGGCCATTCTCCCAACCACCCTGACGAGAAATCCACAGAACGTCCTGCTCACCCGAAGCCTCCAGAATGCGGCTACTCATATCGTGTACCTCAGAGACACGCGAGCGCGCCATCTGCAGGCCGGCGTCAACGTCCTGACTATCCGGTTTTGTATCGGACAGGGCGGTGCGAGCGGCATCGTTGACCGCAGAAATAGCGGTCAAAAGGCGACCGTCCAGGCCCTTCAGCAGGCCCTCGGCAAGACCCTCGAAAGCGGTCTCTAGGGTGCCGGCAGCCATTTCCAGTGCGCCAGAATCAGCCTTCGAATGCTTCTTCACGCTACGCGCCGCACGGCGAACCATCGCGACCGTCAAAGAACCAGACACGGCACCGGTCACGCGGTCCACCAGCTCATGAGCCTCATCAATAATGACCGTCTCATGTTCGGGCAGAACCTTCATGCCTTCAAAAGCGTTAATCGCCAGCAGGGCGTGGTTCGTGATGACAATGTCAGCCTCAGCGGCACGGCTACGCGCCATCTCGCTAAAGCACTCTTCCACCAGCGGGCAGCGGCGGCCCAGACACTCGGCGGCACTGACCGAGACCTGAGCCCAGGCGCGGTCAGAGACGCCGGGCTTCAACTCGTCACGGTCGCCAGTCTCCGTGCGGTCAGCCCACTCGCGCAGGCGCACCACTTCCTCACCCACGCGGGAGGTCGAAGAAGGCATGTCAAAGAGAGCATCCGGCTCGTCTTCCGGGTAGCCGCCCTCCAGCTTGTGCAGGCAGAGGTAGTTATTGCGGCCCTTGAGCAGAGCCACCTGCGCCTGCGATTCCGGGCGCGGCTCCAGCGCTTGTAGAAGACGCGGAATATCGCGGTTCACAATCTGCGCCTGCAGGGCGAGGGTCGCCGTCGCAACCACAATCGGCTGGTCCGACTCCCCCACCCGCGCCAGGGCAGGAACCAGGTAGCCCAGGGACTTACCGGTACCGGTACCCGCCTGGACCAACAGGTGACGCTGCAGTTCAAGAGCCTGCGCCACATGCGCCGCCATGGTGCGCTGACCGGCACGGTTCTGACCGCCAGTGGCGGCAACCGCCTCGTCCAGCAGGGCCAGGGCATCCTTCGCACCGGGCAGGGTCTCAAGCTCCTGCCCGGTGAATCGGGTGCCGTCGGTCGCCAATCCGGGCACGGTCCCCGGGGCGTTTTTGGGCGCGTTGATGCTCTCGGTCACGCTCATACGCCCCTAGAGAACCTCGGAGGTAGAAGACTGCTCGGAAACAGAAGCGGTCGCTTCAGTCAGGGCGTGCGCCTCCGCAAGTTCCTCTTCCAGAACCTCCAGCAGGTCGCCCTCCAGCACATACTCGGACAGTTCGGAGGCGACATCCTCACGAACCAGAGCCACCACGAAGGTGCCGTCCGATACGAAATCGGTGCTCTTAATTTCGGCGTCCCACTCGTGCAGGCGCGAAATAATCTCACCGTGCGAGTACGGAATCAGTAGCTTCACCTCAATGGAGGGGCGCGGAATGGTGTCCGCAATCTTCTGCTTCAGCTCCTCAATGCCCTCACCGGTACGCGCCGAAACGATCACGTGCTCCGGCTCGCGCTGGCGCATACGCTCCAGCACGAACGGGTCGGCGGCATCCGCCTTATTCAGCACAATAATCTCGGGGATATGGCGGGCGTCAACCTCCGCAATGACCTCGCGGACAGCACGAATCTGCCCCTCCGGGTCCGGGTGTGAAGCATCCACCACGTGCAGGATGACGTCAGCGTCAGCGACCTCTTCCAGGGTGGAGCGGAACGCCTCCACCAGCTGGGTCGGCAGCGAACGCACGAACCCCACCGTGTCAGAGAGGGTGTAGCCGATACCGTCCGGGGTCTGCGCCTTACGGACGGTCGGGTCCAGGGTCGCAAACAGGGCGTTCTCCACGAGCACGCCGGCATCGGTCAGACGGTTCAGCAGGGAGGACTTACCCGCGTTCGTGTACCCGGCAATAGCAACCGAAGGCACACGGTTACGGCGACGGTTCAGACGCTTCGTCTCACGCGCCGGCGCCATCGCAGCGATCTCACGCTTAAGCTTCGCCATGCGAGCGCGCAGGCGGCGGCGGTCCATCTCAATCTTGGTTTCACCGGGACCACGCGAACCGATACCCTCACCGGCTGCGGCACGGCCACCCGCCTGACGGGACAGGGACGCACCCCAACCACGCAGACGCGGCAGCATGTACTCCAGCTGAGCCAGCTCAACCTGCGCCTTACCCTCGCGGGACTTAGCGTGCTGAGCGAAAATGTCGAGAATCAGGGCGGTGCGGTCAATGACCTTGACCTTCACAATGTCTTCGAGGGCACGACGCTGAGAGGGCGCCAGTTCGGAGTCGACAATCACGGTGTCGGCGCCGGTCGCCTCCACAATGTCCTTGAGTTCCAGTGCCTTACCGGAGCCGAGGAAGGTGCCGGGGTCCGGCTTGAGGCGGCGCTGAACCAGGCCGTCCAGAACCTCGGAACCTGCGGTTTCAGCCAGTGCCGCGAGCTCACGCAGGGAGTTTTCGGCGTCCTCTACGGTGCCTTCGGTCCACAGGCCGGCAAGCACCACACGCTCCAGGCGCAGCTGGCGGTACTCAACTTCGGTGACGTCTTCAAGTTCGGTGGAGAGGTTCGCGATACGGCGCAGTGCGCGGCGCTCGGCGAGGTCTTCCTGGTCACCGTCATATTCGGAGTGTTCGCGCTGAACGTCAGAAATTTCGCGCGCGCGAGTATCCAGCACACGGCGGCTAGTGTGGCTGCCGTGGGTGCTGGAGGAGTTATCGCTGTGATGCGCGGTACCGGCGGCGTCATAAGTAGTGACGGAGGCGGCGGCCTGGGAGCGGCCCAGAACGCGGTCTACGGTGCGGCGTAGCTGCTCATCGCTGGGCAGCTTTTCGGTATCAGATACGGGGGTGTTCTTAGAATTCATACGACTATAATTCTACCGCCGTTGCCCGCATCAGGTAGGGGGTTCGGTCGCCTGTGCGCTCAGGGCGTGCAAGCTACTGACCCGCCCCGTGCATTCTCTGCCCGTGTGCGGCGAGATCTTGCCCTACCGGTACACTGGATAGCATGAGCGAGCAGCATTATTTCTCTGAAACCCCCGAGACCGAATTCAAGCCCCGCCCCGTGCAGGTGGAGCTTGCCGGCCGCAAGGTCACCGTCACCACAGCTAACGGCATTTTCAGCCCCTCCGGCATTGATAAGGGCACCGCTATTTTGCTGCAGGAAGCACCCGACCCGCAGGGTACACGCATGCTCGACATTGGCTGCGGTTGGGGCCCCATCACCCTGACTTTGGCGATGCTCGCCCCGCAGGCGCAGGTGCACGCGGTGGATGTGAACTCTCGCTCCATTAGCCTGACCGAACGCAACGCCGCCGCTCTCGGCCTGTCCAACGTCACCGTGGGAACCCCCGAATCGGTTGACCCCGAACTGCGTTTTGACACCATCTGGTCGAACCCGCCGATTCGCGTGGGCAAGGAGGTTCTACACGAAATCCTGCTGACCTGGCTGCCGCGCCTGGCGCCCGGCGGTGACGCCTACCTGGTAGTTCAGAAGAACCTGGGCTCCGATTCTTTGCAGAAGTGGATGGACGCGCTGCTTGAGGAGTTGTACCCCGGCGAGTTTGAGGTGTCGCGCTATGCGACCTCGAAGGGCTTCCGTATTCTGCAGGTGCACCGCTACGAGGATTAAACCTCTGGCACTAATCGCTTAAAACATAAAAGCGGTGGGTGTTTTCTGATTTTAGTTTCAGAAAACACCCACCGCTTTTGTCTATAAAATCTCTGGTCTAGGACTGCTCGCTACCGCAGACGACTATCGCAGCACGACGGTTGCAACCATCTGCGCCGGACCAGCCAGAACCACATGCTCCAGATCGTCCGGGCCCAGCACGAAAGTCACCGCGAGGGTACCGCCAGGCACATGCACCAGCCACTCATCCGGCGCTTCCTCGCCACCCCAGAAACGAGTCGCCGCAGCCGCCGCACACGCGCCGGTACCGCATGAGAGAGTCTCGCCCACGCCGCGTTCGTGCACGCGCATACGGATAGCACCCACCTGCGCGCCGCTCTCAACATCCAGGTCGACCGGCACCACAAATTCAACATTCGTGCCGTTGACCGGGGCGGGGTTCACCTGCGGCAGGCTGTGCAGGTCCAGGCCGTCCAGCTTACCGTCGGAGCCGAGCATCACCACGGTGTGCGGGTTACCCATCGAAATGGACAGGCCAGCACGCGGAGTCTTCAGGCCGCGGGCAGACACCAGGCAGTCCTCGCCACCCTCGCGGGCGGCGTCACCGTGAATGAAGCTCCACGGCCCCATATCAATCGCGTAGCCCTCTTCGGTGCGCGCCACAGTCTTCACACCGGCACGGGTACCAATCTTGACGGTCTCGCCCACCTCAAGCTCGATCAGGCCCTCAGTGCGCAGGTACTCCACGAACGCGCGCACACCGTTGCCGCACATCTCTGCGATAGATCCGTCACCGTTGCGGTAGTCCATGAACCAGACAGCGTCCGGGTGCTCCTCGAGCAGCTTCTGGCCCGCGCGGGAGGCGGTGCTGCGGGCAGCACGAATGAAGCCGTCCGCGCCGATGCCGAAGTGGCGGTCGCAGGCGCGGGCTACCAGCTCGGGGGTGAGGGCAATTTCTGCGTTCTCGTCCGTCAGAAAGATGAAGTCGTTACCGGTGCCGTGACCCTTGGTGAGGGTCAGGCCTGCCAGCTCGCCCCAGATGGAAGGGTTCTCGCTCATATGCTGTCCTTAAGGTTGGTGACCTGTCCGTTTATGATTTTACCGCGCCAGATGGTGATTCAGGCATTCTTCTCAGAAACGCTTCTGCGGCTCCCGGTTTACTTGATGAGTTCATCAAGATCACCGAAAGCCGCAGAAATAGGCGGGATTAGAGTTTATGAGGATGCCGTTACGGCGTCTGCGGAACGATTACGGCGAATGCGCAGAAGCTTTCGGTCCTTCAAAGCCAGCGCCGGCTTCTCAACGTACAGCCAAGACAGCCAAGCCAGGCCAGTAGTAATTGCAAAGGTAAGGACAAAGTTCAAAATCCAACCCAAAGATGCGCTACCAAAGATAGCCAGAAGAATCTGGACCGGGAATGCATAGATGTATATACCGTAAGAAATATCGTTCTTACTGCACCAGCGAGTCTTAATGACGGCACTCAAAGCCAAAATTCCATAGGCAACAGGAATGTGAATATAGCGTGCAACTTCTGAAGGAGAAGCAATCCAAGCCACGCACCCAACAATTGTCAGGCACACGCCCAGAGTTGCGTTAAAGGGAATACGCTTACCAAATAGATACAGAAGAACACCTGCGAAGAAATAAGCATGCAAGCGAAGGATGTACTCCGTGAAATGGTTAGGCTCTTTGCCGATAAGCGCAAAGAAAGGATAACCCAAAAGCAAAATCGTATAGATTGCAGGAACTATCCACTTGGTATTCCGACGAACAAAGGGGATGTAGAAGAGGGGGATTAACGCCAGATATCCTAGGAATTCGAACCCTAGCGTCCACACCGATCCGTTCCACGTATGACTGTAGGGGATGCCAATCGGTCCTCCAAAGAGAGGGTATTGCAAATTGAAAAGATCAAAATTGCGGAAAATGTATCCGCCCGCACTCTTTATTGAAAAGGACTCCTCAGTGTGTCCTGTTGCCACAGAAATCGGTGCGCATAGGAAAACAACAAACAGGATAGATACCCAGTATCCGGGAAAAATCCTTAGGGCACGACGCTTTAGATATCCCGCAGCCGTTCCCCTCTGAGCACTATGAGCAATCAGGAAACCGGAAATAGCAAAAAACATATTTACCGCCCAACCGCCAATGAGGTTTACACGCGAAGAGGGAATTCCAAGGAAATCAGCGTGAACACCAATCAAAGGACCCGTGTGGGCGATAATCACTGCAGTCGCAAGCGAAAGACGGATAAAATTCAGTGAATTTTCCTGTCCCAGGACAGCATCGTACAGGGAGAGTTTCCCCTGCTTACCGGAGGGCACACCGGCAGAATTTTTTGCATGTGATGTGAGTGACATATTTCCTCTATGGTTGAGTTGAATATAACCTTAGAATAACCCAGGGCCCCCAGATTTAGTACACCTATTTGCTTATTTTTGCAAAATTGTAGCCAACGCCTCATCTACAAGGGTTGGTGAGAGCGCATCCAGCCAGTGCACGCGCGGGTCCGCACGGAACCAGGTCAGCTGGCGGCGCGCAAACTGGCGGGTAGCGATCGTCGTATCCTCAATCGCCTGCTCCACACTGTAGTCCGCATCCTCAAGGACGCGAGCAAACTGCGCGTAACCAATCGCGCGGGAGGCGGTCTTACCTTCCTGCAACCCCTGCTCGTTCAGGGCGCGAACCTCATCGAGCAGACCCTGCTCGTGCATCAGCTCCACGCGGCGGTGCAGACGCTCGTGCAGCAGGGCACGGTCCATGTCCAGACCAATCTGAATACTCTCCGTCACGTACTCGCGCACCGGCATGAACGCCGAGAACGGGCGACCCGTCACCTCGAACACCTCCAGGGCTCGAATAATGCGGCGCTCATCCTTCACACGCGCAGCCGACTCCGGATCGACCTCCGCCAGGCGGGTGTGCAGAACGCCAATGCCCTCGGTACGTGCCTGCTCCTCCAGACGCTCACGCACCCGCGTATCCGTGCCGGGGAACTCCAACTTATCCAGGGCGGCACGCACATACAGGCCGGAACCACCCACCAGAATCGGGTAGCGGCCACGGGCACGGATCTGCTCAATCAGCTCACGGCTACGCTCCTGAAACTCAGCCACGGACGCCTCATCCCGCACGTCCATAATGTCCAGCAGGTGGTGGGGAACGCCGCGCATCTCCTCCGCGGTAACCTTCGCGGTACCAATATCCATACCCCGGTAGAACTGCATAGAATCAGCGTTAATGCACTCACCGTTCAGGCGCAGAGCAAGCTCAATGGCAAGCGCGCTCTTACCGGTGCCGGTCGGGCCCACAATAGCGATAACGGGCAGAGTTTCGGAGATAGTCATGCGCCCCATTCTACCGGTTCCCTCACCCCCACTTGCGGTGGCGGTGCGAGCCCGAAGAACAGGGCGCATGATTCGTTATAGGTTTTAGGGGCGCAGACCGATGGTCGGCATGCCCAGACCCACCGGCGCACCGGGCACCTGGGTGGTGCCGGTACCGCACGAGTCAGCTTGGGAGCGATCCCACGCGTCACCGGCGCGGGTGCGGCGCAGCTGGTACTGCTCGGCGGTCGGGTCAGAAATCAGGTGGAAGGAGCCAGCCTCGGTAATGGGCACGGTGACCATGTCGCCGGGGCGGGGAGCTTCGCAACCCTCGGGCACCGAGAAGTGCACGAGGCGCTGGTCCGGGCCGCGACCGGAGAGACGGTGAGTCTGCTCAGCCTTACGGCCCGCCTCCGCAACGACCATCAGCTCGACGGTCTTACCGAGCTGCTTGCGGTTCTCCTCGCCAGCGATGCGGTCCTGCAGCGCAATCAGACGCTCGTAGCGTTCCTGCACGACCTCCTTCGGGATCTGGTTCTCCATGGTCGCCGCCGGGGTGCCGGGGCGAATCGAGTACTGGAAGGTGAACGCGGAGGAGAAACGAGCCTGCTCCACAACCTTCAGGGTCTCCTGGAAGTCCTCCTCGGTCTCGCCGGGGAAGCCCACAATGATGTCGGTGGTAATCACGGCGTTCGGGATGCGCTCGCGCACCTTGTCCAGAATGTTCAGGAACTTCTTGGAGCGGTAGGAGCGGCGCATGTCCTTGAGCACCTTGTCGGAGCCGGACTGCAGCGGCATGTGCAGCACGGGCATGACGTTCGGGGTCTCCGCCATCGCGTCGATCACGTCGTCGGTGAACATTGCCGGGTGCGGGGAGGTGAAGCGCACACGCTCCAGACCCTCAATTTCACCGCAGGCACGCAGCAGCTTGGAGAAAGCCTGACGGTCGCCGAACTCCACGCCGTAGGAGTTCACGTTCTGGCCGAGCAGGGTCACCTCAATGGCGCCGTCATCGACCAGCGCCTGAACCTCAGCAAGAATGTCGCCGGGGCGGCGATCCTTCTCCTTACCGCGCAGGGACGGCACGATGCAGAAGGTGCAGGTGTTGTTACAGCCAACCGAGATGGACACCCAGCCGGAGTACACGTGATCGCGCTTAGTCGGCAGGGTGGAGGGGAAAACTTCGAGGGATTCGAGCAGTTCTGCCTGCGCCTCGTGGTTGTGGCGGGCACGCTCCAGCAGGGTGGGGAGGGCACCAATGTTGTGGGTACCGAACACGACGTCCACCCAGGGCGCCTTCTCAATGATGGCGTCCTGGTCCTTCTGCGCCAGGCAGCCACCCACGGCGATCTGCATACCCTTGTGGGCGCGCTTGACCGGTGCCAGCTGACCGAGGTTGCCGTACAGGCGGTTGGAAGCGTTTTCGCGGACCGCGCAGGTGTTGAAAACCACCAGGTCGGGCTGGGTGCCTTCCTCAGCGCGAACGTAGCCGTTAGCCTCCAGCAGGCCGGACATTCGTTCGGAGTCGTGCACGTTCATCTGGCAGCCGAAAGTGCGCACTTCGTAGGTGCGGGGGCTGGTTTCGGGGGTCTGGGCGGAATCGCTGAGGGTCGAAGTCATGCCCTATAGGGTATCCGATGGGGGATAATGGCTCTATGCAGGTTTCCCTTAGTAGTAACTTTCCGGCTCTGTCACCGAACGATTCTTCCGCCCCCGCCCCTGACGGGGAGCATCTGAGCGCCCTCATTGAGGAGGCGATTGCCGCCTACTCCCCCGTGCCGCCTCAGGCGAGCGCTGATTCTGCCTCGATGCGTCAGAACCTGATGCAGTTGCTCAGCTGGGCGCATTCTTTGGAGCAGGTGGCTGGCCGCACGGTTGAGCGCGTGCAGATTCTGGGCACCGGCATGCGTTCGGTTGTGGTGCGTGTGGTGTATGAGCCTGCAGCCGAGCCAGCTAAGCCTTTGCCGACCTCGATTATTGTGAAGCGTTACCGCCGTAAGGATTCGACGGTGAACGCGGGCGGTTTCGGGTACCTGCGTGAGCGCTACGGTTTGGAGGCGCTGAACCTGCAGGTTCCGGGTCTGTTCCCGCAGCTCTACGGCGCGGATCCTGAGCTGCGCGTGCTGGCGTTGGAAGATGTGAGCGCCGGTACCGTTGAGGGCGAGCAGTATTCGGTCGCCCACGCCCTGCTGGAGGGCACCGAACAGCAGGCACTGGATGCTCTGAACTACTACATTGAGGCGTACCGTGCCCTTGCCGCCAGCGGCATTATGGGTGAGGCGGTGGAGGATTACCGCCTGAACCTGGCGCGTGCCGATCGCAAGGCGCAGTTCCCGGGCGCTATTGCCTCGCCGGGGTTGGCTGAGCGCGGTTTGAAGAAGCTGTACGGTGTGGCTGATGAGGCGCGCTCCCCCGAGCACGATGCTGACAGCCCGGATTCCAGCTCTGCCTCGCATGAGGACGCACCCGTTCTTCCCGCCGCCGTTGAGGAGCTGTCCTTCCGTTTCCGCCGCGTTCTGCAGCCCTTCTTCACCAAGCGCCCGCCGGTACCCGAGCAGTTCAAGCTCAACCGCGGCAAGGTCTATATGCTCTCTTCGGGCGATTTTTCGCCGCAGAACGTGCTGATCGGTTCGGCAGACGGCGCGCAGGTGCGCATGGTCGATGCGGAGGGCACCTGCCTGCACCACCGCGGCTTCCCCTTCGTTGAGGCGATGCTGGGCTTCCCCTCCTCACCGGAGTACCCGCGCTACCGTGTGGACCGTAAGAAGGCGCTGCCGGCGCTGTACTCTGCACTGTTCGAGGACGCCCCGCTGGATGAGCACCTGGCGGAGGATTTGGCGGTGTGCACAGCGGTGACCGTGTGCGCTCTACTGGAGCTGTACTCTTCTTCGGCGCGTTCGGACTTGCTTCCTCGTATTCGCCGTGAGGGTGCACAGCTAATGCGCCTGCTCCTGGAAATTGCTGGTTCTCAGGATGCAACCCTCGCCGAGTTCGCGGACCGCCTGGGAGCGGTCGAGTAAACAGCAACGCCAACGGCAGATACAGCCTTCGACAAGGCGTTTTATAAAGCTCAAAACGTAAGGGTGAGCCCACTGCAGAATGTGTCTGTAGCGGGCTCACCCCTTTAGCTTATTGACGGAGGTTATTTGGCGAAGACTCTTTAGCTGAGACTCTTTGGCGGAGCGCACCTGCTTGCCCTCTATCGGGGCCGCGAACTACCAGAACACTGAGCTACCAGAGCTCGTCCTCTGCACCGTAGGCGGCGAGTTCCTCACGAATCACCGACATCGACACCGAGGAGGAGTACCCGCGGCGAGCCAGCATCCCCAGCAGTCGGCGGGTCACCCTATCCTTTTCGGTGCGGTCACTGAAGTCCATGCCGGGGCGTAGCTTCTTACGCACCAGCTCGGCGGCGTCCTCGCGTTCCTGCTCGTCGGTGCGCTGAGCCAGTGCGTTCTCTGCCTCTTCACCGTGCACCCCGCGTTCAGCGAGCTCACGGCGCAGCGCGGCGCGGGAGAGCTTCTTGGTGCGGCTCTTCTGCGCCACGAACGTTTGGGCGTATTCGGCGTCGTCAATGAGTTTTGCCGCCTCGAATTTATCGAGCAGCGGTTCGATGAGCTCCGCGTCGAAGCCTTCTGCCTGCAGCTTCTTACGCAGCTGGCCTCGGGTTTTTGCCGAGTACGCCAGCTGGTTGTACACGATGGTTTTAGCGCGCGTGTAGGGGTCTGTTTCTTCCGCGGCGCGGGCGGCACGCACTTTCTGCTTCCAGGAAGGCACGTTGCCCTCCGGCGGTGAGGAAGCATGTCCCATCCGAGAGCTGCCCGGCTGGGAGCCCCGAGCTCGAGAACCGCCCTTTGGGGAACCATTCGAGGCGGCACGGCGCTTTCCGGTACCGACGCCCTGCGCCTCTTCCTCAGCGATACCGCGGATGAGTGCTTCTTCGGCGGGGGTGAGTTCTTCGTTCAAGCTACTTCCCTCCCTGAATAGGTTGCTCCCCGAGCCGCGGCCCGTGGAACTCTTGCGGGTTTCCTCATCGTCGCTGCGAGCCCCGAAGGCGGGCGCGTAGGGCGAACGGCTCCACATTTTCTCTTGCTGAACCGCGCTCATGCGGCGGAACCCGCGCTTGTAGTCGGTGTCCTTAGAGGCACGTGAAGACTTGCGTTTCTTCTGCTTATCCCGCTGAGCTGCTTGCCTCTCGATCTCTTCCTTTTCTTCGGCGGTGAGCCCCGATCCGATGGATGCCGCACCGGCTCGACTCATGCGGCCAGCCGCCATGGGGCGCGGCTCGGCACCGCCGGAGGTAAAGGCACGAACGGGCGCTTCGTCAATGGAGACGGCGGGCAGGTTCGGGTCAACGAGCAGGCTGCGGCGCTGCGACTCGCCGTCTTTCCCAGAGCCTGAGGGCACAGCATCGGAAAGTACAGCGCCGGAGGGCACAGCTTGCAGGGGTAGCTCGGGTACGCGGAACTCCCCCGCGTAATCGCCACCGTTATCGCGGGCGATGTTTTCTTCAACGAAGCCGTGCGCAGCGGGGTGCCAGTCCGGGAATTCCTCAGCGGCTACCGAATCCGCGGCCCTGTTCCGCGCCCACTTTTTGGGTGCGTTTTCTCTGGCCGCTGACTTCTTCTTAGGCGCAGGCATTTCAGCCTGCTGCGCTTTCGGCTTGGTTTTTTGGGGTGAGGGTTCTTCGCCCCCAAGCTTCTCCGCTATCGCTTCTGCGGGTGCTGCTTCTGCGGGTGCCGCTTCGTCCGAGGGTACCCAATACTCCCCCGCGTACTCTGCTTCAGGGTACTCTGCTTCAGGGTACAAAGGCTCTGCCGGATAGGGAGGTTCACCCTCATAGGGAGGTTCACCCTCATAGGGCGGCTCATCAGGGTATGGGGGCTCATCCTCATACGGGGGCTCTTCAACAGCGGGAACAGTAGCCTGCGGCGCCTCCCAGGTGAGGGTGGGCTCCGCCAGGGCGGCAGGTGCCTCAAAATTGAGCGCCTCGAAGCCGCCTACCTCAACCGGCGGGGCGGTAGATTCAAACGAACCAGTAGCTTCAAAGGAAACAGACGCAGAGAAAGTCGAGTCATGGAATGCAGGGTCATGGAAGGCTGACCCCTGCATAGTTGAGGGACCGAAGTGGGGTTCGGTCGCATCCAGCGCCGCAAAACCGGCGTCGTCGTCACGCGCGCTGTTTTGCTCACGCTCTTTATGAGCGTTCTGTTCCGTCATGTTCAGTTCCTCCTCTCCCCTGTGTTGGCTCGCTTGATGACCCGTGCACCGGGTTATACGGCGCTCCCCCATTGTAACGAGGCGCTGTCCCGGCACCCGCTGGCGCTCCATATAAAGCGCTCCCGTTAACGACAGATTGCCGTGCACCGTGCGGAATGCACAGCACACGGCAATCAGTCGTGGCGTTAGCAAGAAGCTACGCGGGCCGGTTTAGAACTCCTCAGCCAGCTCGTCCAGCGGGTCGTTACCCTCAGACTCAGCAGCTACCTGCTCGTCAGCTTCTTCCTCAATGATGCCCAGCTTCACCAGAACCTTGTACTGCAGTTCCTCGGTGAGCTCGGGGTTGTCCTTGAGCAGCTTACGAACGTTCTCGCGGCCCTGGCCCAGCTGCTCACCGTCGTAGGTGAACCATGCGCCGGACTTCTTGACGATGTCGTTCTCCACCGCCAGGTCCAGGATGCCACCCTCAACGGAGATACCCTCACCGTAGAGGATGTCGAACTCAGCCTGCTTGAAGGGCGGAGCCATCTTGTTCTTCACAATCTTGGCGCGGGTGCGGTTACCGATCGGGTTAGCGCCGTCCTTGAGGGTCTCAATGCGGCGGATGTCGATACGGACCGAAGCGTAGAACTTCAGCGCCTTACCACCGGTGGTGGTTTCGGGAGAGCCGAAGAAGACACCAATCTTCTCACGCAGCTGGTTGATGAAGATTGCGGTGGTGCCGGTTGCGGAGAGGCGACCGGTAATCTTACGCAGAGCCTGGCTCATGAGGCGAGCCTGCAGACCCACGTGGGAGTCACCCATGTCGCCTTCAATTTCGGCGCGGGGTACCAGTGCTGCAACGGAGTCGACAACCACGATATCAACGGCACCGGAACCAACCAGCATGTCCATGATTTCCAGTGCCTGCTCGCCGGTGTCGGGCTGAGAGACCAGCAGCTGGTCGATGTCCACGCCCAGCTTAGCCGCGTAAATCGGGTCCAGCGCGTGCTCGGCATCGATGAACGCTGCCACGCCGCCTGCCTTCTGAACGTTCGCTACAGCGTGCAGTGCAACGGTGGTCTTACCGGAGGACTCGGGACCGTAAATCTCGATGACGCGGCCGCGGGGCAGACCACCAATACCCAGAGCGGCATCCAGAGCGATAGCGCCGGTGGAGATAACCTCGGTCTTGGTGATTTCCTTATCACCCAGGCGCATGACTGCACCCTTGCCGTAGTTCTTGTCGATCTGTGCCATCACGGCTTCAAGTGCCTTGGCGCGACCCTCTTCGGGAACGCGAGCTACGCTCTGAGACTTGGTGTTCTTAGCCACGGTAGTACCTCGTTCTTTGTGTTGTCAGTGGTTGACGGGAGTAATGTTTCTTCGGAATCGGTGGGACTCGTAATCGAGACCTTGAAGGTTTTGGCCTACCGGTTCCTTCTGAGACTACTCTAGGGTCACAGCCTGACAGGATAAGGCCATTTTTTAAAATCTGTGGAAAACTTTGAAGATTTTTCCGAAAAATTCCTGATGTGGAAAAGTCTAGCATGAGTCGAACAAAATTACGACCCGGTTTCGAATAAATCGGATAGGGTTTCGGCATATATTTTCGAAAAACCCCGGATTCTCGGCTAATTATTCGAAAATACCTCCCGCACAGGCGCCAGCACTCGAACAGATGCTAGGTCCCGCCTCCTGCGCTAGAACCTGCGCTAGAACACGCCAGACTTACCGACTAGCGCAACGGCTCCTTATCGGGACCCAGGCGGCGCTCCTGCGGAATCTCCTGCTCCTCGCAGATGGCAAGCCACACATCCTTCGGGTTAACGCCCTGGTCCAGCGCCTCCGCAGCGGTCACATGACCCAGCGAGCCCAGCACCAGGTCCCGCGCAAGTACCGGAGCATACCCGGCACCGAACTCATACTCCATGCACGCCCAAAATTCGCTCAGCTTCACAAGCGCTCCTTCCGCTTCACCGCTAGTTCGCTTCATAATTCGTCACATCGCCCGCATCACCCGCGAATAAACCAAGAATAAGCGATGCCGCACACCCACCTTACGGGGATGCACGGCATCGCTTCACGTTTTAGTGCGGCATATGCCGCCTCGCGTTACTTCGAGAGAATGTAGTAATCGCTCTTGTACTGCTCAGACATTTCAGCCGGAACAGTATCCGGAATCTGAACGCCCTCGAGAACCGCCATACGATCGGCAACCTCACGCAGCATCTGGGACATCGGAATTTCCAGAGCCTGGCAAATCCATGCCAGCAGTTCGGAGGAAGCTTCCTTCTGACCGCGCTCAACTTCGCTCAGGTAACCGAGGGAAACACGGGCACGCTGGGAAACCTCGCGCAGGGTGCGACCCTGACGCTGGCGGACATCGCGAAGAACCTCACCGATTGCCTGTCGCAGGGGAACAACCTTAGCTTCCTCAACGACCGGGGCGACCTGTCGGGGGGTCTCCTCGATTTCCTTCCACTTAGTAATGCCATTAATCGATACGCGCTGCTTAGCCATGAGCTTCTATATCACTTTCCTGAGTAGGTATTCCCGACCTGCGGGACTGTACATAGTTAAGCCTAACTGATTTTTGGTGCGCGGGCTAGGAGCCTCGCCATTTTCGTTCTCTTCTTAAGGCTTGTATCTATTCAAACAGGCGAACCTATGCCTTTATTCCTGCGGAGCTGAAAGAACCCTGTGAATATATTTGAACCGTAAAATTTTTCTCAAGTAGGCACTTTTCTCAGGTTGGCGCTGCACAGACGACTACACAGCCGTTCTATGCACCGCACAGCACAGCCCAACCGCCACACAGCCCAACCCAGTTCAGCCCACCACACGCTACCCCAGCTCGTTCTGCAGAACCCCACCGGCACCGCCGCGCACCGCACGCGCCAGCAAAGCAATCGCATCCGCGCTCGCCGCCGAACGAATCTGCGCCCGGTCCCCCGAGTAGTGACGCTCAAACACCTCAGAACCGCCCGGGGAACACACACCGATATAGACCGTACCCACCGGCTGACCATCCGCAGGATCAGGACCGGCAACACCCGTGGTCGACACCGCATAATCGGCACCGCACACACGCGCCGCACCGACCGCCATCTGCACCGCCACCGCAGGATGCACCGCACCCTCACGCGCCAGCAGCTGAGTGTCCACGCCCAACACCCGGGCCTTCACCTCATAGGCATAGGAAATCACGCCGCCGCGGTAATACGCGGATGCGCCCGGCACCGTACAAATCGCGCCGCCCACATCCCCGCCGGTCAGCGACTCAGCCGTCGCCACCTGCACCGGGCCCTCCTGGGAGGCACGCAACTTCACCGCATCACGGAGCAGCAGCGCCGCCGCCTCCGGGGTACCGGAGAAAACCTCAGCGGAGGAAAGCGCAGTAGAGGAAAGCTCAGCGGACAGAGCATCTTCACGGATGAGGGGAACCATCATTCTCTCCTTTCAGCGGCGAACCGCCGCCCAAAACATCACGCGGCACACAACGGGCCGCAGGTACAGTGAAGGGGAGCAGCGCACGCCACTCCCCTCGCCTCTACTTACCGCCGCCCTGGGAGGCCTGAGCCTGCAACCAGTTACGACGCAAAATATACGCATCACGCACATACACCAGACCGGTCCACACGGTAATCGCGGTAACCGCGCCCATCAGAACCCAACCCGGAATCAGCCAGCCAAGGCCCAGCTGACCCAGCGGCAGAAGCATCAGCACCAGCGCCACCGTCTGCAGCACGGTCTTAATCTTGCCGCCCTTACTAGCGGCCATCACACCGTACTTAATAACGAACAGACGCATGATCGTAATGCCCCACTCGCGCAGCAGAATCACAATCGTGACCCACCACCACAGCTCACCCAGCGCCGACAGCACAATGAACGCCGCGCCGGTGAGGAACTTATCGGCAATCGGGTCAGCAATCTTACCGAAGCTCGTAATCAGGTTACGCGAGCGCGCCAGGTAGCCGTCCGCCCAGTCCGTGAGCATGGCAAGAATGAAAATAATCCACGCCAGCCAGCGGTGCGTTGGATCAGCGGCACCAAAAGTACCGCCCGAAACCAGGGCAACAATGAAGAAAGGAACCGCAATAATACGCAGAACCGTCAACACATTCGGCACATTCCAGTTCGAAGGCTTCGCTGTGCTGACCGCACCGGCGGGTACGGAATTGCGAGCTTCACTCATAACGGCTCCTTACGGGTAGATGGCTTTCGACGGTGAGAGACCGCGTACGCACCGACACCTAAACGTATCGGGGATACGCAAACACCCCGTACCGTCCATTATACGTGTGCCGTAGCAGACATCACAGGGACGATACGGGGTGCATGTCGCACGCTCACTCAGCTGACCCGCTCAGATGGGCGGGTCAGCTGAGCGGGCAGGGCGCTGAGGCACTAGCGGCCGGTCAGCTGCCAGGCGTCCTCCGAACCCTCATCATCGGGCTCGTCGAAATAGTCGGTGACCGGCTCACCCGGGTCCACCGCGTTCGCGTACGGGTCGGCAGCCGGAGGCTCCTCACCGCGAATACGCGCCAGGGTCGCCTGCAGGTCATCCGGGCGGATCAGCACCTCACGTGCCTTGGAGCCCTCCGAGGGGCCCACCACGCCCTGCGATTCCAGCAGGTCCATGATGCGGCCCGCCTTCGCGAAGCCCATGCGCAACTTACGCTGCAGCATCGAGGTCGAACCGAACTGGGTCGTAATCACAATCTCCGCCGCCTGCAACAGGTCGTCGAGGTCATCGCCGATTTCCTCATCAATCTGCTTCTTCGCGGCAGAGACCATCACATCCTCACGGTAGATGGTCGGCGCCTGCTTCTTCACGTGCTCAACCACGGCGTGAATCTCAGACTCAGACACCCACGCACCCTGAACACGCATCGGCTTCGAAGCACCCATCGGCAGGAAGAGCGCGTCACCCTGACCAATCAGCTTCTCAGCGCCGGGCTGATCGAGCACCACGCGAGAGTCAGTGACCGAGGAGGTCGCAAACGCCATACGAGACGGAACGTTCGCCTTAATCAGACCGGTCACCACATCCACCGACGGACGCTGGGTTGCCAGCACCAGGTGAATACCCGCCGCACGCGCCAGCTGCGTAATACGGACAATCGCCTCTTCCACGTCACGCGGAGCAACCATCATCAGGTCGGCGAGCTCGTCAACAATCACCAGCAGGTACGGGTACTCGTGCACCGTGCGCTTGCTACCGGGATCGGGCTGAACCTTACCCTCACGCACCGCCTTGTTGAAGTCGTCCACGTGCTTGTAACCGTAATGGGCGAGGTCATCGTAGCGGGCGTCCATCTCACGAACCACCCATTGAAGAGCCTCGGCAGCCTTCTTCGAGTTCGTAATGATGGGCGTAATCAGGTGCGGAATACCCTCGTAGGCGGTGAGCTCCACACGCTTCGGGTCGACCATCACCAGGCGCACCTGGTCGGGGGTTGCGCGCATCAGAATCGAGGTGATCATCGAGTTCACGAACGAAGACTTACCCGCACCGGTCGCACCAGCGACCAGCATATGCGGCATCTTCGCGAGGTTCGCCAGCACGAAGCCGCCCTCAACGTCCTTACCCACGCCCATGACCATCGGGTGGTGGTTCGCGTGAGCCTGCGGGGAACGCAGCACATCACCCAGCGCAACGGTCTCACGGTCCGTATTAGGAATCTCAATACCAATCGCGGACTTACCCGGAATCGGGGACAGAATACGAACATCCGGGCTCGCCACAGCGTACGCAATGTTCTTGCTCAGCGCGGTCACACGCTCCACCTTCGTGGCAGGACCCAGCTCAATCTCGTAACGGGTCACGGTCGGGCCACGCGAGAAGCCGGTGACCTGCGCGTCCACCTTGAACTGCTCCAGCACATTCGTCAGAGCCTCAACCACGTGCTGGTTCACCTCGGAAGATTCCTTGGCGGGAGGGCCAGCAACCAGCATCTCCTCCGAGGGCAGCACATAGGTGCCGCGGGAGGACTGCACGACCTGCTCGCCGCGCGCCTGCTCGGTGGTCGCCACCTGAGTGTTGTTCTGCAGCGGGCGGGATGCGCCAGCCTCGGGCGCTCGCGAAGCCGCGGGAGCCGCATTCTTCGGGTGCGCACCCGGCGAGTGCATGCGGGTCGGAATCGGAGGCTGAGCCGCGGGTGCGGCAGGAGCCTGGGATGCGGAAGCCTGGGCGGTACCCTGCGCAGGGTTAACCGTCTGGTGAGGCTTCGTCTGCGGTGCAGCTTCCTCAGAAGCGCCGAAGCCGTCGTATGCCTCAACATCAAAGAGAGGCTCCTCACCCGGAATACGGTTCACGCGGCCGTTCGCCACGGCGGCGCGCTGCACCTGGTCCAGGCGGGCTGCGGGCGCATCCGATGCCTCAACGTCGAAGAGGTCAGGGCTGCTCGAATACGCACTATTCTGCGTAGAAGTGCCCTGCGCAGAACTACCCTGCGCAGCCGGTGCCTGGTTGAGGCGACCCGGCAGGCGAGACAGGCGGTTCGGCTTAGCCGCCGGGCGCGTCTGCTGAGCCGATCCCTGCGCAGAATCCTGTGCCGAATCCGCAGGCTGTACCGGCATCTGCGTAGTCTCCGGGTGAGTCTCATCCACCACGGCACTCACGAATGCTTCATCACCGGCGTACTCGTCCAGGGAAGAATCCGTCGACGCAGCGGGAGCAAATCCCAACCAACCGCGCAGACGAGAGAACAGGCCACCAGATTTCGGAGCCGTGCGCGCCGGTTTCTCATCCTCGTACAGGTAGCTACGGTCGTGCTCCTCAGCATTCAGATCCACGGTCTGAGTCGCATCCGAAGGGCTATCCTTCACGGAGGTTCGAGTCGTGCCGTTGGGCTTCTCACCCAGAGCCAGACCGACCAGGTGCAGGGTACGCGGCACCACCTGACGAATCGGAGTGTTCGTCAGAACCATCAGACCGGCAATACCCAGCAGCAGGTGAATCAGAATCTCAACGAACGCGATACCGCCGCTCACACGCACAATGGGGGTGCCCAACAGCACGCCAGCCACGCCGCCACCAGCCCAGACGGCGTTAAAACCATCCGCGAAGGTCGGGTGACCCGCATGGCGAGCAAAAAACAGGGAGGCCGCCACCAGCATGATGAAGGAACCCACCGCCACGCGGTTATTACGTTTAATCAGGTCGGGTCCACGGAAAACGCACCACGCCATGATGAGGCAGAACACCGGAATCAGCAGGGCGCCCTGACCGAAAATACCGCCCAGCATGGTGTGCCAGGCGTCCAGGGGCGCTCGCAACAAACCGAGGGAGGTGTGGGCGCGCCAGTTGTACCACTCCACTCCGGCGCTAATCAGGCCGAACAGCAGGATGGTGAGCGCGCCGCCGTCGCGGCGGTCTTCGGGCGCAAGGTCAGTGCGCACCGCGCCAATGGAGCGGAAGAGCCCACCGATAGCGTGAGCAATGCTCAGCCAGACGGAGGAGATAGCGCCCGCAACAGGGTTCGCCGCGTTGGCACCGCGCTGGGCGCCACCTCGGGAGGTGGTGCGCTTGCGGGTGGTCTTCTTAGTGTTTGCTTTAGTAGAGGTCGTGTTACGACCCTTCGTGGTCCGTGGAGCCATACCTTTTAGGGTATCAACCTTCCCGTTAATGTACCGATTCTTTCGTTATCAGTGAGCTAAAAAGTGAGCCTCGCCCGGCACCTATGAGGGCATCGCTAGGGAGCTCATGAGGCGCTTCTTTCCCACCGTGTTCGCTTTCGCGTAGCTTTCGCACAACTTTCGCGTAGCTTTCGCCCATACGTTCTGCAGATACACAGCAGGCGGGGCCGACACAACGTATCGACCCCGCCTTTTCGCTGTTTACAGGCAGCTAGCCTCGCGTAGCGTGTTAGTTCTTCGCGGCCTTCGAGCTGTTCTCAACAACCACGGGAACGATCATAGGCTTGCGGCGCAGACGGCGAGAAATCCAGGCACCGATGGTGCGGCGCACAATCTGCTGCAGCTGCTGCACGGTGTGTACCTTCTCGGGTGCGCGGTGCAGAGCATCCTCCAGAGCGGCGGTAATCTTCGGAACAATCTCATCAAAGACCGAGTCGTCCTCAGCGATACCGCGAGCGTGAATATCCGGACCGGTCACCACGCGCTTAGTTGCGCGGTCAATGACGGTCACGATAGATACGAAGCCCTCTTCACCCAGGATGCGGCGGTCCTTCAGGTCGCTCTCGGTGACCTCACCGACGGAGCGGCCGTCAACGTACAGGTACTCGCAAGGAACCTCGCCCACCACAGATGCCACGCCATCGCGCAGGTCCACAACGGTGCCGGACTCGCAGAGCAGCACGTTCTTCTTCGGAACGCCGGTCTCCATCGCCAGGTCGCCGCTGGCAATCAGGTGGCGAACCTCGCCGTGAACCGGCATAACGTTCTTCGGCTTGAGAATGTTGTAGCAGTACAGCAGCTCACCGGCGGCAGCGTGACCGGAAACGTGAACCTTCGCGTTGCCCTTGTGCACCACGTTAGCGCCCAGCTTCATGAGGGCGTTAATGATGCGGAAGACGCTGGTCTCGTTACCGGGAATCAGCGAGGACGCGAGCACCACGGTGTCGCCGGGCTCAATCTGAATCTTGTGGTCACCGTTCGCCATGCGCGACAGTGCCGCCATCGGCTCGCCCTGCGAACCGGTGCACATCATCACGATCTGGTCGGGGCGGTAGTCGTCAACCTTCTTCAGGTCCACCAGCACGTTGGCGGGAACCTTCAGGTAGCCCAGCTTCTCGGCAATGGTCATGTTACGCACCATGGAGCGGCCCACGAGCACGACCTTGCGGCCACGCTCAGCGGCTGCGTCCAGTACCTGCTGCACACGGTGAACGTGTGAGGAGAAGGACGCCACAATAATACGGCCGCTTGCGTCACGGAAAACGTTCGACAGCACCGGACCGATGTGCTTCTCGGTCGGGGTGAAGCCGGGAACCTCAGCGTTGGTGGAGTCCGGCAGGAACAGGTCCACGCCCTCCTCGCCCAGGCGGGCGAAGTGGCGCAGGTCGGTGATGCGGCCGTCCAGCGGCAGCTGGTCCATCTTGAAGTCACCGGTGTGCAGAACATTGCCCGCCTTGGTGCGGATGTAGACAGCCAGCGCATCCGGAATCGAGTGGTTCACAGCAACGAACTCGCACTCGAACGGGCCGAAACGCTCCACCTGGTGCTCCTTCACCGCAAGGGTGTAGGGCTTGATGCGATGCTCGGCGAGCTTCGCCTCAACCAATGCCAGGGTCAGTTCGGAACCGACCAGGGGGATGTCGGGGCGGCGGCGCAGCAGGTAGGGCACCGCGCCGATGTGGTCCTCGTGGCCGTGGGTCAGAACCATGGCGACCACGTCGTCCAGACGGTCAACAATGTAGCTGAAGTCGGGCAGGATCAGGTCCACGCCGGGCTGGGACTCTTCGGGGAAGAGCACGCCGCAGTCAACAATCAGCAGCTTGCCGTTAATTTCGTACACGGTCATGTTACGACCGACTTCGCCCAGGCCGCCCAGGGGCACCACGCGCAGGGTGTCCTTCTTCAGGCGGGGCGGGAGGGGAAGATTCGCTTCAAAGACGCTCATCGTGTGTCTCCTCTTTCTTCTATGTTTTCTTGTGATGTCTGTGATTCGTAGGCGACGCTTCGTACCGCAAGCACTCCGGCTGATTCGGCTCTCGTGTGCCGAGGCTGCGGAGGTGCTGCCGGTGCGTCCAAATCACCGAAAGTATTCAAAAGTATTTGGGGCGTAGTGCGCGGGTGTCTCTGCCTCAGTTATGTCCCTGTCTGAGTGGGGGGGTAGAGTCGCTTGATTCAACAGGCAACGATAAACCGCGGCAATACGCCAGAGCGGACCCCTCACCTAGTGTTAGGTGTGGAGTCCGCGTCCGTTGGCTACATTACGCCCCCGAAGGCGGGGCATAGGGTAGCCGAAATCCTCTATATATACGCTCCCCGCACTATTGCGTGCGTCGGGTAGGCGTCAAAGTTTAGGCGTTCTTCAGGGTGTGAGCGATGCTCGATGAGAGCAGATCAGCTCGCATAGCCTGGGCAACCTCCGGTTCGGAGAGTACGTGCGGCAGGCGAACGACAGGCTCATCCAGCACACCCTGCCAGGAAAGAATTTCCTTGGCGGCAACGCAACCGGGGGCACGGCCCATGGTTGCTCGGACAATCGGAGTCAGTTCCAGGTGAAGACGTTGCGCCTCCACCAGGTCCTGTGCAACGACAGCATCAATCAGGGCACGGAAGAGTGCGGGTGCCACGTGTGCGGTCACCGAAACGAGGCCGACGGCGCCCATTGCCATCCAGGGAAGGGTCAGTCCGTCGTCGCCGCTGTAGTAGTGCAGGTCGGTGGTTGCCATGACCTCGGTTGCGGCACCGAAGTCTGCCTTGGCGTCTTTCACCGCTACAATACTATCAATTTCTGCCAGGCGACGGTAGGTTTCGGGTGTGATGGGGATGCCCGCACGACCCGGAATATCGTACAGCATGACGGGGGTCTCAGTTGCTTGAGCAACGGTCGCAAAATGGGCGTAGACACCCGGCTGAGTCGGCTTGTTGTAGTACGGGGTCACGACCAGCAGGCCGTCCACACCAATCTTTTCGGCGCGGTGCGCCAGCTCAATAGTATGCGCGGTATCGTTCGAACCAACACCGGCAATAATCTTCGCGCGAGAACCAACGGTGTCCTTCACGATCTGGAAGACGCGCTCATTCTCGTCATCGGTCATGGTGGAGTATTCGCCGGTGGTACCGCAGACCACCAGGCCGTCGTGGCCGTTCTCCACAAGGTAGTTCGCCAGGTCTACGACCTGCTTTTCGTCAACGGAGCCGTCCTTCGCGAAGGGGGTCACCATTGCGGTCAGGAGGCGACCAAAGACGGGTTCAACAAAAGTACCGGGGTTCGAAAGGTTCTCAGACATATCTCCAGGCTACGCCTCAAATGCAGATTTTCTCTATAGAATGCATAAATTCTCATAGAGTGTTCTACTATTCGGACTCTTTCAAACCCGCGGTACTTCCACGAGAGCCTATGAAACCGGGCACATAGCCTCGGCGTTATCAGTCTCATACCGAAAATAAATGTGGCATTGACTAGGGATCGCAGGGTCAAAGCCTAACGCATGCCCTTCGCCTGGCCACCCGAACGCAACGCCCACGCATTACGCATCGCCGCACGGGCACGCTTGCGCTCGCCGCCGGCATCGTACATGCACGCCAGGTTGAACCATGCCTTCCAGCTATTCGGATCCTGCTCCACCGCCGCGGCGAAGCTCTCAAACTCCACCGCCGCAGCCTCACGATCCACACGACCGGAGGGGGTGCGCGGCAGGGTATCCTCCGCCAGTTCGCCTGACGCCGCCAGTTCCTGAGCCATACGCTGAATACGAGCACCGAAAAGCACCTCACGCACCAGCGCCCACGCACCCAGAATCGGCAGCAGAATCATACCCGCACCAAGAACAATGCCAGCCACCGAACCGGAGGTGAGCATCACGAACCCCTGCTGCGCAATATGCACCAGGTACAGGGTCAGCAGCGCGCAGGTCAGCGCCGCGAAGGTCTTACCGAATCCGCCCGCATCCACCGTCACGAAGACGGCGCTAAAAATCAGCACGCCCAGAATAGATGCACGCGCCGCCAGCGGCAGCGGCAGAATCAGCACGGTCAGAACCATCAGCACGCAGGCGCAGACGGTCCACAGGCGCAGCGACGTCCACCAGGGGCTAGGAGCCTCGGAAGATACCTGCGAGGCGTCGGGTGAAGTTTGTTCAGACATAACGCTCCCCTACGACAAATCCATGTAGGCGTCCAAGCCCACGCTCAAACCGGGATGCGCCGCCACCTCACGCACACCCAACAGCACGCCGGGCATAAAGGAGGTACGGTCAAAAGAATCATGACGAATCACCAGCTGCTGACCGGGGTCACCCAGCAGAATCTCCTGATGCGCCACCATACCACGCAGACGTACTGCATGTACGTGAATATCGTCGACCACGGCACCGCGCGAGCCCAAAGGATCGGAGGTGGTGGCATCCGGGCTTGCCCCCACGCCAGCCTCCGCGCGGGCGGCAGCCACCTTGCGGGCGGTGTGCACAGCGGTACCGGAGGGGGCGTCCACCTTGTTCGGGTGGTGAATCTCAATGATTTCTACCGATTCGAAGTAGCGTGCCGCCTTCGCCGCGAACTCGGTGGCGAGAATCGAACCAATCGCGAAGTTCGGGGCGATGAGCACACCCACCTCGGGGTGCTCGGTCAGCAGTTCGCGCAGGGAGTCCAGGCGCTCGGGGGTCCAACCGGTCGTACCAACCACCGCGTGCATACCGTGCTCCACCGCGAAACGCACATTCGCCTCGCTGGATTCGGGAACTGTCAGGTCAATAACAATCTCTGCGCCGGCATCGACCAGCTCCTGCAGGTCATCGCCACGGCCCAGTGCCGCCACCAGGTCCATGTCTGCGGAGGTGTTGACGGCGCGCACCGCCTCAGAGCCCATGCGGCCTGCGGCACCGAGTACCGCTACCTTCCAGATTTTTTCGTCGCCCTCGTGGGCCATCTTCTCTCCTCCGTAGCTTTTGTGCACCCCGACTATGGGGCAGACGCTGTGACGTACAGCCTCTATTATCCCCCGTGTGGGCGCGGTGCACGCCATCGCACACGCTGGGTGAGATACCCCGCGGAACCTCAGCGGTCTAAAAAGCGAAGTAATCTAACCGTCATACGAGCCGTTTAATACGCTATCTAAAGTTAGCAACCATATAATTAGGAAGTATTTCTATAATTTCCATCCTACGGAGTGCTTTGACAGTATGAAGTCCCTCTTTACCTCCTCCGTGCGTCCAGATGAGGCTAACCGGCGTTATATTCTGCCGGGTCTGGACGGTCTGCGAGCAATCGCCGTGCTCCTCGTGATGGTGTACCATTTCTGGCCCACCGTACTACCCGGCGGCATGATTGGCGTGGATATTTTCTTCGTCATCTCCGGTTTCCTGATTACCTCCCTGCTTCTGCGTGAAGGTGCTCTCACCGGCAAAATTGCCCTGGGCAATTTCTGGATCCGACGTGCCCGCCGTCTGCTTCCCGCCATTACCCTGCTGATTCTGGTCATGGGACCGGTCAGTCTGCTCATTGGCGGCGATATTCAGGTGAACCTGGGCCGTCAGCTCGCTGGTGCGGCGACCTTCTCGTCCAACTGGATTTCCATTTTTGCCGGTAACGACTACTTCGCGCAGACCTCCCCGGAGCTCTTCACGAACTTCTGGTCCCTGGCGGTGGAAGAACAGTTCTACGTGGTATGGCCGCTGCTGATTGTTGGCGCCGGCGTGCTGCTGCGCCGCCGCTGGCGTCGTTTTAGCGTGGTCATGGTGCTGGGTATTATTGCGTCGCTGAGCACCGCCACCGCTCTTCTGATGTCTGGCGCACCCATTAGCCGCGTCTACTACGGTACCGACACGCACCTGTACGGCCTGCTGCTCGGCGCCCTGCTGGCGTTCACGCGCCCCTGGTCGCTGTACCCGCCGCTGCAGCAGTCCGTGCTGTACCGTGTGGCTCAGCCCTTCGGCCTGGTCGCGTTCGCCCGCGTCATGATTAGCTGGCTGTCCCTGTTCGCGCTGATTCCCTACGCAATTCTGGTTCCCGAGTCGGCACCCGGCGCGATTCCCTGGGGTCTGTTCGGCGCCTCCCTGCTGGCGCTGGGCGTGATTCAGGGTATGCTGCCCGACATGCTCGCTGGTGCCTCCGAGATGCTGCGCCGCCTGCTGAACTTCGCGCCCCTGCGCTGGGTGGGCGAACGTTCCTACGGCCTGTACCTGTGGCACTGGCCGCTCGCCGTGGTCATGCACTACCTGATGGGTGCGGACCGCTCCCCGCTGGTAAACGTGGGCGTTTTGGTGGCGACCTTCGCGATTGCGGAGATGTCGTACCGCTGGGTTGAGACCCCGATTCGCCGCTACGGTTTCCGCGGTAGCGCTAATCGCGTGGTGGCGGCTTTCCAGTCTTCACGCACTAAGTTCCTGCCGGTTTCGGTGGCTCTTGCCGTTGTTGTGGCGGCTGCTTCGACCGGTCTGGCGGTGCACACCGCTCCGGCGATGACTACCGCCCAGCAGTCCGTTGAGGACGGCAAGCGTGCCGCCGCTGAACGCCTGAAGGCTCGTCAGGAGGCGCAGGCTGCGAGCGCATCGGCAAGCCCGAGCGCTGCGGGTAAGGACGCGAAGGCTTCGGCAAGCCCCTCGTCGTCGAAGGCTTCAACCGGTTCGGTGAACTCTTCGCAGGTGACCATTGTGGGTGACTCCATTGTGGTGGCGGTATCCCCCGAGCTGTACGACAAGATGCCCGAAGCAACTATTGACGCGCAGGAAGCACGCACCATCGCCAAGGCCCTGCCGATTATTAAGTCCATGGGTGCCAACGGCCAGATCCGCAAGACCTTCGTGCTGTCGGTGACCGCGAACTCGACCATCCTGGACGGTCAGCTCGATGAGGTTCTGGCGGCTATGCCCGCCGATTCTAAGCTGGTGCTGGTGACCGGTTACGGCCCGCGCAACCTGACCTGGATTGACTACTCGAACGGTAAGATTCGCGAGTTTGCGGCGCAGCATTCTGACCGTGTGATTATTGCGGATTGGAACTCTACGATCCGCCAGGCTCTGCAGACTCAGAGTGGTCTGCTGGCCTCTGACGGTGTTCACCCTGAGGTTGCTGGTCAGGAGCTCTACGCCCAGGTGCTGATGGAAGCTATTGCCAAGGCACAGAAGTAGCCCTGAGCAGTAGTTTTTCGGGTTCTGCCGCTCATGCTGAGCGTCAAGAGTATGGGTGGCAGAACACCCGGAAACACTTCTTGGAGGCATCTCTTCGATAGGTGCCGATACATACAAAATGCCCGTTCCCTCCCCCTCAGATGGGGTGTGGGAACGGGCGTTTTTATGCCTTATCAGCGTTGTGCGTTAGGGATGTTCAGGGGTTAGCGCACGATGGTGGTAATCATCTGCTGCTGCCCCAGGTACGCCGCCAGGTCGCGAACCTCCTCCAGGGAGACCGCGCGGATCTTCTCCAGCAGCTCATCGGTGCTCGTGAACAGTCCAGAGTCCAGCTCGGCGCGACCCAGGCGGGACATGCGCGAGCCCGAGTCCTCGCTACCGAGCACGGTGGAACCAGCCAGCTGGCCGCGGACCTTCGTCAGCTCCTCCTCGGTAATACCGGCGGTGGCGAGCTTATCGAACTCGTAGCCCATAACCTCGCGCACCTGCTCGGTCTTAGCGGGCAGGCAGCCCGCGTACATGCCGAAGTAGCCGGCATCCGAGTACGCACCGGAGAACGCGAACGTGCTGTAGGCGAGGCCTCGCTTCTCACGAATCTCCTGGAACAGGCGCGAGGACATGCCCGCACCGAATGCGCTGGTCAGCACGCTCATCGCGTAGCGGCGGTCGTCACCGGCGATAATGCTCGGGCAACCCATCACAATGTTGGTCTGTTCGAAGCCCTTCTCCACCTCACGCAGCTCGCTCAGCGGAACAACGCCGCTGTCGGTACGCACGCGACGCGGTGCCGGTGCCACGCCCTCCTGCAGGTTCCAGCCATAGCGGGTCAGCGCCTCCAGCACGAGGCGGACCATGGTGCTGTGCTCCAGCGAACCTGCGGCAGAAATAACCAGGCGGTCGGGGGTGTAGTAGCGCTTGTAGTGCTCCCACACGGCGTCACGCGGCACCTCGGTAATCTCCTGCGGGGTACCGCCGATGGGGCGGCCCAGCGGGTTCTCACCCATAAGCTGCTCCACGAAGTTCTCGAAAGCAACGTCGGTCGGGTCGTCCTGGTCCATGGCGATCTCTTCGAGAATCACGCCGCGTTCCTGCTCCAGGTGAGCCGGGTCCAGCAGGGCGTTGGTGACCATGTCGGTGATAACGTCCACCGCCATGGGTGCGTCATCGTCGAGCACACGCGCGTAGTAGCAGGTGTGCTCCTTAGCGGTCAGGGCGTTAGATTCGCCGCCTACCGCGTCGAAGGAGGATGCGATGTCCAGGGCGGTGCGGGTGCCGGTGCCCTTGAACAGCAGGTGCTCCAGGAAGTGGGTGGAGCCAAGCATGCCGGGGGCCTCGTCGCGGGAGCCGACTCCCACCCAGAAGCCGATGGATACGCCGCGGGTACCGGGCATTTTTTCGGTAATCACGCGCACACCACCGGGCAGGATGGAGCGGCGCACCTCATTGCCGCCTACACCCTCGTAGATGAGGCGGCCGTGCTCGTAGTTGAGCTCTTCGGCGATGGCCTCAAGCTCGACGGGCAGGGAAATAGACATAGGGAGAAGAACCTTTCAACAGGTACGTCTGAAGGTAAGCATTCCCGCCCCACTGCCTGTAGGCAGTCCCACAGTTGGTGGGGTGGGTGAGCATCAAAAGATGCAGGGCAAGCACAGCGAAGGGGCGCCCGACACACCCGGCGGGGAGTGAACCGCACCGGGTGCGCCGAACGCCCCTCATCACTTAGCAGGGGTTACGACTACTCGTCGTCGCCACCCTCAACGACCGGTGCCAGCGAGAGCTTGCCGCGGTCATCAATCTTGGTGATCTCCACCTGGACCTTCTGGCCCACGGAGACAACGTCCTCAGCGTCAACAACGCGCTTGCCGCCATTGAGCTTACGCATCTCGGAGATGTGCAGCAGGCCATCCTTACCGGGGGTCAGCGAGATGAACGCGCCGAAGTCGGTAACCTTCACCACGGTACCCAGGTAGCGTTCGCCAACCTCGGGAACCTGCGGGTTAGCGATAGCGTTCACTGCCGCACGGGCAGCCTCGGCGGAGGGGCCGTCAGCTGCGCCGATGTACACGGTGCCGTCGTCCTCAATGGAGATGTCTGCGCCGGTGTCTTCCTGGATCTGGTTGATCATCTTACCCTTGGGGCCGATGACCTCACCGATCTTGGCAACCGGGATCTTCACGGAAATAATGCGCGGTGCGAACTCGCTCATCTCATCCGGTGCGTCAATCGCGCTGACGAGCACCTCGAGGATGTGCAGGCGAGCCTCACGTGCCTGGGTCAGTGCGCCAGCGAGCACGGATGCGGGGATACCGTCGAGCTTGGTGTCCAGCTGGATAGCGGTCACGAACTCGGAGGTACCTGCAACCTTGAAGTCCATATCGCCCAGTGCGTCTTCCGCGCCAAGGATGTCGGTCAGGGCTGCGTAGCGGGTCTCGCCGTCAACCTCGTCAGAGACCAGGCCCATTGCGATACCTGCAACGGGTGCGCGCAGCGGCACACCGGCGTTCAGCAGGGACAGGGTCGATGCACAGACCGAGCCCATGGAGGTCGAGCCGTTGGAGCCCAGAGCCTCAGAGACCTGACGGATTGCGTAGGGGAACTCTTCGCGGGAGGGCAGCACCGGGGTGATTGCGCGCTCTGCGAGTGCACCGTGGCCGATTTCGCGGCGCTTGGGCGAACCCACGCGGCCGGTCTCACCGGTGGAGTACGGCGGGAAGTTGTAGTGGTGGATGTAGCGCTTGGACTTGAGCGGGTGCAGGGAGTCCAGCTGCTGCTCCATCTTGAGCATGTTCAGGGTGGTGATACCCATGATCTGGGTCTCGCCACGCTCGAAGAGGGAGGAGCCGTGCACGCGGGGCAGGATTTCAACCTCAGCGGTGAGCTGGCGGATGTCGGTCAGGCCGCGGCCGTCAATACGGACCTGCTCGGTGAGGATGCGCTGGCGCACGATGTGCTTGGTCAGGGCGGCGAATGCCACGTCAACCTCGTCGGCGCGCTCTTCGAATTCCTTACCCTCGCCGGTCAGGGCCTCCTTGAGGTCTTCCTTCAGCTCAGCTGCTGCTGCTTCGCGCTCCTGCTTACCAGCGATGGAGTACACCTCGACCAGGCGGTCTGCGGCGAATTCCTTCACGGCTGCGTCCACGTCCTCGCCGTGGCCGCCGAAGAAGGGCAACTCAAGAGCGGGCTTGCCGGCGCGGGAGGCCAGGTCAGCCTGGGCCTTGCACAGGGCGGCGATGAAGGGCTTAGCGGCTTCCAGACCCTGGGCGACGACCTCTTCGGTGGGGGCGGTCTGGCCGTCTTCCTTGATGAGCTTCCAGGAGTTGTCGGTGGCCTCAGCCTCGACCATCATGATGGCGACGTCTTCGGTACCGTCAGCCTTGGTGACGATACGACCGGCAACAGCCATGTCGAACACGGCGTTTTCCAGCTGGGAGTACTTGGGGAAGCAGACCCACTGGCCGTCAATCAGTGCCATGCGCACGCCACCGATGGGGCCGCTGAAGGGCGCGCCGGAGAGCGTGGTCGATGCCGAAGCCGCGTTGATCGCGAAGGTGTTGTAGATTTCGTCCGGGTTGTAGGTCAGGACGGTCACGACGACCTGCACCTCGTTGCGGATGCCCTTGGTGAAGGCGGGGCGCAGCGGGCGGTCAATCAGGCGGGCTGCCAAAATCGCCTCGGTGCTGGGGCGGCCTTCGCGGCGGAAGTAGGATGCCGGGATCTTGCCGGCGGCGTACATACGCTCTTCCACGTCCACGGTCAGCGGGAAGAAGTCGAAGCCCTCGCGGGGAGACTTGCCGACCACGGTTGCGGAGAGCAGGGTGGTCTCGTCATCGATGGTGACGAGCACCGAGCCGTTAGCCTGCTTGGCGAGACGGCCGGTTTCAAAGCGCACGTGGCGCTTTCCGTGAATGCCGTTGTCGATTTCGACTTCAGCAAACTTGATTTCGGGACCTTCCACGGTTCCTTCTTTCTTCTTGGTAGGCCGTACGGCGCACGAGTCGGCCTTCGATAGGAAACCACGGCACCTCTCCCCTACCTTGTACATCACGTGTGTGCGCGACGTGTGTCGGCACGGTTGTGGGGGTGGTGTTGTTCCGTAATTCGCTACCGAGGACCGCGGCGTGTGTGCCGGTACGGCCCGTGTTCTTTCTTTCAGGTGAGGCGGCATCTTCTCGCGCAGCTTTGGAATCTAGCCCAAAAACCTAGCGCAGGAATCTAGCTAGCGGAAGATGCGCCCCTCAACGCGGCAGTACGGACGCGCTGGCGCTACCCGCCTCCGTGATGGAGGGCTGGTAGTGCTGACAGCACGTCCGCACACACCGCCTAAAGGCGATTAATCACCACAAAAGCGTCAAGACGCTCCTGTTTTATCGGCGCAGACCCAGGCGCTCGATCAGCGAACGGTAACGCTCGATGTCGACGCTCTTCAGGTAGCCGAGCATGTTGCGGCGACGACCAACGAGGATCATCAGGCCACGACGGGAGTGGTGATCGTGCTTGTGGAACTTCAGGTGCTCGGTCAGGTCGGCGATACGACGAGACAGAACTGCAATCTGAACCTCGGGCGAACCGGTGTCGCCCTCGTGGGTTGCGTATTCCTTGATGATTGCCTGCTTGACAGCGGGATCCAGTGCCACTTTTAACTCCTAGAGTTAGTACCGCATACGTCCCGTACGGACGGTTGCCGCCGGGTGGTGGGCTTACGCCCTGTAATACACGTCGTCTACTGCGGACTGCAGACGCGTTCTTCCCATTCTACGCTACCGGGGCGCTTTCGTGGAAGGGTGAGCAGAAGCCCGGCAACAGGTAGCTCATCACACTACCGGTCGCCGGGCTTTGCAGTCGGGTTCTCACACCGGGTTCTCACGCCGAGTCCTCGCACCGGGCTCTACGTTTATTCAGTGGCTCTACGTTTATTCGGTGTCTGCGCTTCTACTCCCTATGCTTCTGCTGCTTCAGCGCGAGCGCGCACCACCATGAGGCGGTAGTAGCCCAGCAGGAACAGGCACCAGATTGCGCCCATCACCAGCGCCAGCTGGGTGTCGGCGAAGCAGCCGAAGAGCACCACGATAAAGATCATGAACACCAACGCCAGGTAGCTCAGCCACAGGGGCTGGCGTACCGGCTGCGCCTCGGTATCGGCGCCGCTGCGCTTGAAGGCAATGTGCGCCAGCAGAATCATGACCCACACGAATACGGTCGCGAAGGTTGCCAGGGAGGCGACCACCTCGAACGCGTTCTCGAAGAGCACGTTCACGATCACGCCGACCGCCATGACCAGCACCATGATGAGGGTGGTCATCCAGGGCGCACCGTTCTTCGTAACCTTCGCGAAAGAAGCCGGCGCCAGGTTCTGCTTCGCCAGGCCGTACATCATGCGGCCGGCACCGTACACGTCCGCGTTCAGCGCAGAGATTGCGGCGGTAATGATGACCACGTTCAGAATCGAAGCGGCAGCCGGAATGCCCAGGCCCTCAAAGATCTGCACGAACGGCGAGTTCGCCTTGGTCACCGAGTACCAGGGGTACAGGGACATGATGACCGACAGGGTCAGAATGTAGAAGATGAGGATGCGGAACGGTACCGTGCGAATCGCCTTGGGGATTGAGGTGCGAGGGTCCTTCGCCTCACCGGCGGCAATACCGATGTTTTCGATACCACCGAAGGCAAACATCACCACGGTAAAGCAGGCGAGGAATCCGGTAAATCCGTTCGCGAAGAAGCCGCCTTCAAGAGCCCAGAGGTTCGTGACGGAGGGCGCTACGGAGTCGTGCGCCTGCACCCCCACGAAGAGCAGAATCACTCCGCCAATAATCATGGCGATAATGGCGCTGACCTTCACGAGGGTAAACCAGAATTCGGTTTCTCCGAACGCCTTGACCTTCGCCAAGTTAATAGCGAGCAGAATCAGCAGGACGGAGACGATCCAAATCCAGGAGGGGCTGTTCGGGAACCAGAACTTCATGTACACGGCAAAGGCGGTGACGTCTGCAATGGCGACCAGCGCCATTTCCAGGGCGTAGGTCCAGCCGGTCACGAAGCCAGCCCAGCGTCCGAGGTAGCGGGTGGCGTATTCGGAGAACGCACCGGAGACCGGGTGCGCCAGGGCGAGTTCGCCCATTGCGCGCATCACCATAAACACTGCCGCACCGCCAATAACGTAGGCAAGCAGCACGGAGGGGCCTGCCAGCTGAATGGCGGATGCCGAGCCGTAGAACAGGCCGGTGCCGATGGCGGAGCCGAGGGCGATGAACATGATGTGGCGCAGGGAGAGTCCACGCGCTAGCTGCGGGTTCTCGGAAGTCTCTGCTCCCTGCTGTACCGGGGATGAGTCCGGGCTGGTATTCATCTTCTTCTTTTCCTTTACCTCGTGGGGTATACCCGCCGGTGGCGGGGAAACGTATCGGGTGGTGCCTCACAGGTGTTGTCCTGGTAGGGCACCGATTGGTTTACTCCCCATCGAGTGATGGGGCGTTGTGCAGAAGGTGTTGCCTTCGCGCATCGCCCCGGCGCATTCCCACCCAGCCTGCACGGTGGGTGGGAATGCAAAAGACGGCGGGAAGGCAACGTTGCCTTTCCGCCGTCTTTGTGTCAAAGACTACTTCTGTCGCTTACGTCCAATGACGATAGAGGACAGAGCGGTTACAGCAGTCACGGTGTAGACTGCAGGCCACGCGCCAAGCTTCTTGGCGAGCGGATGAGCGGCGCCGAACGCGCCGAGGTAGAGAGCGGTGAGGAAGGTAGCACGGCCTGCGCCAGCCTTACGCTTCCAATTCTTGTAAGCCACGGCACCGCACAGTGCCAGGACAGCGCCACCGAGCGGGCGGATGCCGGTGCTAGATGCAACCTTGTAGCCACCGAGCAGACCGGTGACGGAGGCGAGAGTCGGACAGACCTTCACGACGTACTCCTCTGTGAGAGCGATTAGTTTCCACATTCATAGTACTCCACGACACACAGAATGTATATTCACCGCGATTAATATTTCTGCATGTCTCGCGGGCCGGGTCCATCAAGGTGCCGGGCGGCAGAAAGAGTGGCGTACAAAAACCGGCACAAAAATGCCGGGGCGCAAACCATTGAGGTTCACGCCCCGGCACTTCTGAATGCGAGCTCACATCTGGCCGCATGCTCTAAATCTTTAGAGAGCCAGATCTTTAGAGAGCCAGGTCCAGCGCCTCCAGCTGCGCTTCGGTCCACAGCTCAGCAGCCAACTGCAGAGCGTAACGAGCCGAACGAGGAGCCACTACATCCACGGAGAGGTGGAAGTCCTGGTCAGCCTCCGGGCCGCACAGATCAGAGACGCAACGCACACCGATAAACGGAATCTCGTAGTTGTGGCAGACCTGCGCAATAGCGGTGGTCTCCATGTCGGTGCTGATGGCACCCTCGAATGCTTCGCGGGTGTCCTTCACATTGTGGGCGGTCACGAAGGAGTTACCCGCCAGCATCTGGCCGCGGCGCACCTCCCACGGGCTCTCAGCCTGCTCACGCACCGGCTCCAGTGCGGCGAGCGCATGCTCCAGAGCATCCTGCCACTCATCCGCCTGCCCGTCATAGCTTTCGGGCATGCCGGGAACCTGGCCGCGCGCGTAACCGAACGCGGTCGCATCGGCGTCAGTGTAGGTGTAGTTCTCGCCAATCAGCACGTCGCCCACGTTGATGCCGCGAGCCAAACCGCCGGCGGTACCTGCGCTAATGACGCCCAGGCAGTTCGAGGAGTAGCTGATTGCCTCGGTGACGGCGCTCGCCGCGTTCACCAGACCAATCTTGGAGCGAACCAGCAACAGCGGAACCTGGTCCTCGCCCACCTGCAGGTAGCGCGGATGGAATACCGCCGCGCCCTCGGTGAAGGAGGGCTGCAACTCCTCGGTCACCTTCAGGAAGGGTGCGAGCTCCTCATCCATAGCCACCTGAATGATGATGGCGTTAGACATGCCGTCCATCAGCTCAAACATGCTGTTGAACGCCTCAGCCGGGTCGAAAGCGTTCGGGTCAAAGTCCACCGGGTTGAAGGCGGATGCGAAAGCGTCAGGAATCTGTGCGCTCATTACGCCATCACCTGCGCCCACTCATCGCGTGCCGCGAGGAACTCGCGAGCCGCCGCCTGCGCGCCTTCGAGGGTGTGGTTGGCGCCCCAACCGCACTGCACTTCGTTCGCTGCCGGAACCTCGGTCGCGTTGAGGATATCGTTGAGGGTTGCTTCCAGGATGGGGAAGAACTCCTCGGGCTCCAGGCCCAGGGTCAGCGCGTAGAAACCGGTCTGGCAACCCATCGGGGAGAAGTCAATCAGACGGTCGGTGTGGTTGCGCATGTGCTCGGCGCTCAGGTGCTCGATGGAGTGCACGGTCGGCATTTCCAGGTGCGCGGTGTTCGGCTGGGTGAAGCGGATATCGTACTTGATGAGGGTGTCGCCACCGGGCAGGACCTTGCGGTCTGCGATACGCACGTAGGGTGCTGCTACGGCGCGGTGGTCGAGGTTGAAGGATTCGACGTTCATTTTTTCCATGACTCTATCTTCTCTTAAAACCGGGGCGACTAAAACGGGGACGGCTAAAACATGGGCACCTCGCGGGCGACGCCGGACGTAAAGGCTCGCGGCGCAGCAGGTTTCATGGGAGGCGCATCCGGTCGGGTACACAAAATCCCCGGCGGCAGATCCGAAAATCTTACCGCCGGGGCATCACACGTCATTACCGCAGAAAACGCAGGCTGCGGCTCCCAATAGTGGGGTGAGAGGTGGTGGGGTTAGAAGTGGGGATGCTTCACTTCCGCCTGCACCGGGCACTCCGGCGGGCAGTAGTTCTTCGCGTCCTCAGCCAGCACCTCGCGGGTCTGCACCACGTCATCGCTAATCTGCTCGATCAGCGCCTCAACACCGGTGTACGCCACCATGGGGCGCAGACGCTTCACGAACTCAATCAGCACACGCTGACCGTACAGGTTGAAATCCTCCACGCGCTCTTCCGGGCGGTCAATCACGTGCGCCTCAACCTGGCGGTGCTCAATACCGTCAAAGGTCGGGTTCGTACCCACCGAAATAGCGGCGGGGTGGCGGTTACCGGACTCGTCCACCAGCCAACCGGCGTACACGCCATCGGCGGGAATCAGGCCGCGCGCCTCAAGCTCAAGGTTCGCGGTCGGGAAGCCCAACTCGCGTCCGCGCGCCAGACCGTGCACGACCTCACCGGCCATCATGTGGTGGCGGCCCAGCAGCTCGGTTGCGGCGGGCATATCACCCTCCAGCAGCAGCTGGCGGATGCGGGTCGAGGAGCAGCGGGTGTTCTCATCCACCATCAGATCCTCAACGACAACCACCTCAAAGCCGTACTTCTCCCCCAGCTCACGCATGGTGTTCAGGTCGCCGGAATTGTTCTTACCAAAGCGCACGTCGTCACCGATGACCACGAAACGCGCGTTCAGCGCATCCACGAAGGTGGACTTCACGAACTCTTCGGGGGTCTGCGAAGCGAACTCCAGGTTGTAGTTCAGCAGCAGGTAGTCGTTCAGACCCAGCAGGCACATGAAGTAGCGGCGCGAGCCTTGACCCATAATGTCGTGGTGGGGCGCCTCGGGACGGTGCACCTGCATCGGGTGCGGGTCAAAAGAGACCGCAATAGAGCTCAAACCGTGCTCTTCAGCAAGGGAGACCACGCGCGAAATCACGCGGGCATGTCCACGGTGCACGCCGTCAAAATTGCCGATGGTTACGACCGAGGGGCCGTAGCCGGCGGGGACCTCGCTCAAAGCGGTGTAGAGGGTCACGGGCTCTCCTGAAAAAGATAAATGTACCTAACCATCCTAGACCACAGGCGGCAGGATGCAGAATTCAAAACGGGAATCAACAGGGAATGGAACGGCGCCGCTGACAGGCGGTGCTCCCTCCCCTAACGTGGCGGATGCGGCGGAGGTGGCGGGTGCGGCGGGGTATCTGACGGGCAGCGGCAGAACCCCACCCAGAAGCCAAGCCCCGCCCGCAGAGAACCCAGCCTATAAGAAACCCTGCCCAGAAGAAAGCCCGGGCAGGCACCCCACCGTGCGGCAGGAACCTTCCCGGGCGTTACGACTACTTACGAGCCTGGTTACGAGAAGCCTTCAGCATCTCCTCGCGAATCTTATTGGACTTGTTAATCCAGCTGTACCACACCAGCAGGCACGGAGGAATCACAAGCTCAGTCACCATCAGCACAATCAGCGACCAGTGCGGGGTGCCGAAGAACGCCCACGACAGGATACGACCCACGCCGCCCAGGAAAACCACCAGGCAGGAGAACACGAGCATGTTCACCCACTTGAACTTCAGGGCAATGAACACGAAGGACAGGCCCACACCCACATAGGCTGCCGCGAAGAACGCGTAATTCGACTGCACCGAGGGGTTTGCGAAATCCTGAGGGGCATCCGGAATGACGCGGACACCGCCCAGAACCTGCCACACACCGTACGCAATCATGAACAGACCGTACAGCGCCACCGCCGCACGGAACGCCGCACGGTTCTGAGGCTTAGCCGCCTCCTCAAGGCTCTTGGGGCGGGCAAACGCCTCGCGGGTTGCCTTCTTCTCAGCCTTCTTATCTGCCTTCTTCGACGCCTTATCGCCGGACGCCGGCGCTGCTACGCGAACACCCTCGGGTGCCTTCGCCGCAGAAATAGGCTCAGCAGTCTTAGCACCGGAAGCCTTCGCGGCACCGCCCTGAGTAGCAGTTCCGGTCGCAGCAGCTCCGGATGCGGTAGCTTCAGCCTGTGCAGACTCCACGCGGGGTACCGGCGCGGTACGAGGCTCACTCGCCTTATTAGCGGAGCTCTGGTTCTCGCTCATCTTCTCTCCTTCAGCAGGGCCGGGTGGCACCCGCACGAGTAGTCATGTGTGTTCAGGGGTTGTATATACGTTAGCGCGTTGAATGAATAGGGGCGCACATTCAACAAGGCGCACATTCAACAGGGCGCTGAATCAGACAGGTTTGGGCAAATCAGATTTGAGCAGGCGCAAACACCGAACCCTCTTCGCCTATCATAAGCCTTCAACGCCTAGTTGAAGGAACGATTCGCCTCAAAAACCAGCACCGGGGCGGCCTGCACCTTCCCGCGCTGCTTCTTATTCTCCAACAGGGCTACCAGGGTACCGTCCGGGGCGAAGCCCGCCACAATACCCTCAACGCTGGCATGCTGCACCGCGCCGGACTCATCCGCGCTCGCGTGCACGGAACGCTTTACCACGGAACCGTCACCGCTGGGGCTAATACGGCGCCCGTAAGAAATATCGCTCGCCTCCGCGGCAGATAGCTCACGCGCACCAAAGATGCGGCGTGCCGCCTCCTCCAGGGGAAGCAGGGGCAAATCTTCCAGCGGTGCCTCCGACTCCTCACGGCGCTGCTTCAACTGCGCCAAATCGGCGGCATCCTCAAGCACCACGGCACCCACACGGGTACGACGAAGAGCCGTCAGGTGGCCACCGGTGCCCAGAATCTTACCCAAATCACGCGCCAGGGCACGAATGTAGGTACCCGAAGAGCACGAAACCGTCACATCGCAGTCAATCACGGGAACCGAGGTTGCCATGTGCTCGCCCTCGTTCTCGGGGTCCTCAATCACGTACTCGGCAAAACCGGCAGTCACAGAATGCACCGTGAACTCGCTAATCGTCACCGGACGCGCCGCCAGCTCAACCTGCTCACCGCTACGCACACGCGCATACGAGCGAACACCGTTGATCTTGATAGCGGACACCGCAGAAGGAACCTGCAGAATATCGCCACTCAACTGCGCCACAGCCTCCAGGATGCGCGCACGCATCTGCTCAGCGTCCATACCGGTCAGCGCCTCAACGGCATCCGGATGCGCGGCGGTGTGCTCGCCCTCGGCGTCCTCAGTCAGCGTCTCAATGCCCAGGCGAATCGTCGCATCATAGGTTTTATCCTGACCAACCAGGTAGGTCAGCAGCTTGGTCGCCTTATTAATGCCCAAAATCAGCACGCCGGTCGCGGCAGGATCCAGCGTACCGGCGTGACCAACCCGCCGGGTGCCAGCAATACGACGCATCTGAGAGACTGCGTCGTGGCTACTCATCCCGGCGGGCTTATCAATGACCATCAGGCCGGACGGGCCCTGAGGTTGCTTCTTCGCCACTTAGGCGTCCTCACCCTCGGCAGGCTCATCCTTCTTGTAGGGGTCAGCCTCACCAGCGTACTCTGCGCCCTCAGCTGCAGCAGCCAGGGCGGCGTCGCGCTCGCGAGTCTCACGCAGAAGCGCCTCAATGTGGAAGGCGTTCTCGGGGACTTCGTCAGCGACGAAAGTCAGGGTGGGGGTCAGGCGGGCAGTAATGTTCTTACCCACCTCGGAGCGCAGAATACCCTTAGCGGATTCCAGCGCCTTCTTGGTGTTTTCGGCGTCCTCTTCAGAGCCGAACACGGTGTAGTAGAGGGTTGCGTGCTGCAGGTCGTTGGTCACGCGGGCATCGGTAATGGTCACAAAACCGAGGCGGGGATCCTTAACACGACGCTCCAGCGCCTTCGCCACAATTACCTTGATGCGGTCGGCAAGTCGTGCCGCGCGGGCTGCATCAGCCATGTGTTTCTCCTTGAAATATCGTGGTGAAATGTCGTGGTGAAATGTTGTAGCGCATCCGTGGGCACTCGAGGTGCTGTGGAAGCGTTCCAGGTAATGCGGAAGCGCCCGCCCCGCCAGCACCCGCCCCGCAGGCTCCAGTTGTAGAAGCCTGCGGGTGCGGGAACACTAGCGGGTGACGGGCGCATCAGCGTGTGAGTCTTAGACACGCGGCTTTTCGCGCATCTCCCAAGTCTCGATAATGTCGCCTTCCTTGATGTCGTTGAAGGAGCCGAGACCAATACCACACTCGAAACCTTCGCGAACCTCGGTAGCGTCGTCCTTGAAACGGCGCAGCGACTCGATGGTGAGGTTGTCTGCCACCACGGAACCATCGCGCACCAGGCGTGCCTTGGCGTTGCGCTTGATGATGCCGTTCTTGACAATCGAACCTGCGATGTTGCCCCACTTGGAGGAGCGGAAGACCTCGCGGATCTCTGCGGAGCCGAGCTCCACTTCCTCATACTCGGGCTTGAGCATACCCTTGACGGCCTGCTCAATTTCCTCAATCGCACGGTAAATGACCGAGTAGAACTTCATCTCGACGCCTTCGCGGTCGGCAAGTTCTGCAACGCGCTCTGCCGGGCGGACGTTGAAGCCGATGATGACCGCGTTGTCCACGGTAGCCAGGTTCACGTCGTTCTGGGTAATAGCACCCACACCGCGGTGGATGACGCGCAGCTGAACCTCGTCGCCACCGGCGTCGATCTTCATCAGGGACTCTTCCAGTGCTTCCACAGCACCGGAGACGTCACCCTTGATGATCAGGTTCAGGGTGTCCATCTTGCCCTCAGCCACAGCGGCATCGAAGGACTCGAGGGTCACGCGCTTACGACGCTTAGCCAGCTGAGCGTTACGATCAGCAGCCTCACGCTTCTCAGCGATCTGACGAGCGGTACGCTCTTCCTCGGTGGCGAGGAAGGTGTCACCTGCACGAGGAACGGTGGACAGACCCAACACCTGAACGGGGCGGGACGGGCCAGCTTCCTTCACAGCCTGACCGTTCTCATCGAACATTGCACGAACACGACCGTGAGCAACACCGGCAACGATAGCGTCACCGACGCGCAGGGTACCGGACTGAACCAGGACGGTGGAAACCGCACCGCGGCCCTTATCCAGGTTTGCTTCAATAGCAACGCCGCGTGCTTCCTTGTTCGGGTTAGCGGTCAGTTCGAGCACGTCAGCGGTCAGGGTGACAGCCTCAAGCAGCTCGTCGATGTTGGTGCCGTTGCGAGCGGAGACATCCACGAACATGGTGTCGCCACCGTACTCTTCGGGGATCAGACCGTACTCGGTGAGCTGGCCACGAATCTTCTCCGGGGACGCGCCTTCCTTATCGATCTTGTTCACAGCAACCACGATCGGCACGTTAGCTGCCTGTGCGTGGTTCAGTGCCTCAACGGTCTGGGGCATAACGCCGTCATCCGCTGCGACCACGAGGATTGCCACGTCGGTGACCTTCGCACCACGGGCACGCATAGCGGTGAACGCCTCGTGACCGGGGGTATCGATGAAGGTAATCGCGCGGTCTTCACCCTCAACGGTGGTGTGGACCTGGTATGCACCAATGTGCTGGGTAATGCCGCCGGCCTCACCCTCAATGACGTTGGTGTTACGGATAGCGTCCAGCAGGCGGGTCTTACCGTGGTCAACGTGACCCATGACGGTAACGACCGGGGGACGAACCTCCAGAACATCCTCGCCCTCAGCTTCTGCTTCGGCTTCGAGGTTGATGTCGAAGGACTCGAGCAGCTCGCGCTCCTCATCCTCCGGGGAAACGATCTTGATGACGTAGCCCAGTTCGGCACCCAGCAGCTCGAAGGTCTCCTCGTCCAGGGACTGAGTCTGGGTAGCCATCTCACCCAGGTGGAAGAGAACCGTAATCAGCGATGCCGGGTTTGCGCCAATCTTCTCAGCGAAGTCCATGATGGACGCGCCGCGGCGCAGACGAATCTCGGTCGAGCCGTCACCGCGAGGAACAACCACGCCACCGGGTGCCGGTGCGTTCAGCTGCTCCTGCTCATGGCGGCGAGCTGCCTTGGACTTGCGGCCCTTACGCTTGGAGCCACCGCGACCGAATGCACCCTGTGCATTGCCACGACCGCCGGGGCCCGGACGACCCGGACCGCGGTTGAAGCCGCCGGAACCGCCGCCGCGACGTGCGCCGCCGCCGCCGTTACCGCCGCCGTTGTTGGAACCGGACGCGCCGCCACCAACGTTGGAAACCTTGGGCATCATCGAGGGGTTCGGGCGTGCGCCGCCACCACCAGCCGGACGGGGTGCACCGGGACGTGCGCCAGCTGCCGGACGGGGACCACCGTTACCGCCGGGACGTGCGCCACCTGCGGGGCGGGGACCGCCGTTACCGCCGGGGCGTGCGCCACCGTTGCCACCGGGACGACCGTTACGTGCCGGACGGGGACCGCCGGAACGCTGGGAGTCGCCGCCGCCACGCTTCATACCCTGCTGGGACGCGAAGGGGTTGTTACCGGGACGAGGACCGGGCTTGGGGCCGGGCTTCGGAGCGGCAGGCTTGGGTGCTGCCGGCTTCGGTGCAGCCTCGGGGCGTGCCATGCCCTGCTGGGATGCGAAGGGGTTGTTACCCGGGCGGGGACCGCCGGGCTTGGGAGCTGCTGCCGGCTTTGCGGCGGGCTTAGCTGCTGCAGGCTTGGGAGCTGCGCTCTCAGCTGCTACGGACTTAGCTGCAGGCTTGGGTGCCGGCTTAGCGGCGGGCTTTGCGGCAGGCTTTGCCGCTGCGGGCTTGGGAGCTGCCGCAGGCTTAGCGGCGGGCTTAGCCGCTGCGGGCTTGGGCGCCGGCTTAGCTGCCGACTCCGCTGCTGCCTTTGCGGGTGCTGCCTTTGCGGCAGGCTTAGCGGCTGCGGCGGGGAATTCCGCGCGCAGCTTCTTCAGAACCATGGGGTTCAGGGTGGAAGAGGAGCTCTTAACGAACTCGCCCATATCCTTGAGCTTGGCGATAACTTCCTTAGAAGGTACGCCTACTTCTTTAGCAAACTCGTGTACTCGAGGCTGAGCCAAATTTTCTCCATTCCCGGTCCGCACCGGGAATGGTGCGGACACTAATGTTTACGGGGTGCACGCCCGAAGGCGCGCCAATTCGTGAAATTGCCGGTGGGTGAGCACGAAAGGGTACTCATTTCGCGGCACTCATTAGATATCCATCAGTTTTCTGACTCGCTTTCAGATAAGAAGTCGTCAAACTCGTTGACTTACAGAGGGCATATACCCGAAAAGCGTCTATGAGGGGGTCGAGTCCGCAATCACGGCTCGAATCTTCTCACAGCACGCCTGCAGCTGGGCTGCAGGGACCGCTTTTTTGAAGGCGCGCGCCAGACCGTTCTTTTTCTGTAGAGCGGCTACGCACTTTTCGCTCGGATGGATCCAAGCGCCTCGTCCGGGCATAGTTCCCGCCACATCGGGCTGATAGGGCGGGGTGTCCGTCTGCTCGGTAGCAGACGTGACGGGTGTGCGGGCGATGCGCAGCAGGTTGCGCTGTTCATCGCGGGCACGGCATCCGATGCAGGTGCGGACCGGTCCTTCAAACGCTTCGGAGGTTACGGTGAGGTCGTGATCGCTCATGGTCCTCTCCCCTCTCTAGCGTGTGTAGAACCGCGTTCGCGGTACATTCGTGATGCTCTATCCGGTGTGTGCGAGGGCACGTCAAAGCGCCCGGTTACGCACCGGCACATCTTAATAGTGTATCCCGTTTTTAAGAATCATGGGCAAAACTGTGACGCAGGCGCAAGAACACCGGGCACGTTGCTGCCCGATCTCTTGCGCCTGCATCAAAGGAATATGCCGCGGGATACGCCCCTCACCGGGGCTAATGCTTATTCAGCGTCCTGTGCGGACTCTTCTACTGCCTCTTCAACTGCCGCTTCTTCAGCCAGGCTACGAGCCACGCGAGCTGCAACCTCTTCCTCGGCACGAACCTGAGCGTACTTAGACTCGGAGAGAATATCGATACGCCAGCCGGTCAGCTTCGCAGCCAGACGTGCGTTCTGACCCTCACGGCCGATAGCCAGGGAGAGCTGGTCATCCGGAACCACGGCACGAGCGGAGTACTCACGCGGGTTCGCGATAATGACCTCGGTAACCTTCGCCGGGGACAGCGCCGCAGCGATGAAGGTTGCCGGATCGGTCGAGTAGTCGACAATGTCAATCTTCTCGTCGTTCAGCTCGGCAGCAACCGCACGCACGCGGGCACCCATATCGCCGATGCACGCACCCTTAGCGTTAATGGTCGGGTTCTTCGCGGACACAGCGATCTTGGAGCGGTGGCCAGCTTCACGTGCGATGGAGTTAATGGACACCAGGCCCTCAGAGATCTCGGGAACCTCGTGCTCGAACAGGCGCAGAACCAGGTTCGGGTGCGAACGAGAAACCACAATCGAGGGACCCTTGGGACCGCGGCGAGCCTCAACCAGGTAGGCGCGCAGGCGGGTACCGTGCGGGTACTTCTCGCCCGGAACCTGCTCGTTGCTGGGCAGAACAGCTTCAACGGTGCCCAGGTCAACCTGAACCATGCGCGGGTTGTTACCCTGCTGGATCACGCCGGACACCAGGGTGCCCTCACGGTCCTTGAACTCACCCAGAACGGATGCGTCCTCAGCGTCACGCAGACGCTGCGAGAGCACCTGACGGACGGTTGCGGCAGCGATACGGCCAAAGTTGTTCGGGGTATCGTCGAACTCGTCAATCTTCTGGTTGTCCTCATCAAGCTCAGGAGCCAGAATGACGAACTCGCCGGTGGTGCGGTCGATGACGGCACGAGAGCCCTTAATGGCGCCGGGCTGCTTCATGTACGCAAGCAGCAGGGCGTTCTCAACCAGGGTGAAGAGCTCCTCCATGACAAGAGAGCGCTGCTTCGCCAATGCGCGCAGTGCGCCCAGGTCAATAGTTTTAATATCCTCCACGCTTTTCAGCCTTTCCCAGTTAGCACGGCGCCGGGACGCTCAATGCGCCCCGGCTCCCGAACGGTATATACCTGGCACGGAGCACCCCGTGCCTGAAGCTTTAATAACTCTATTCTACCGGCTCAGCAGGCGAATTGAAGTCAATCTCGACGTGAGCAGAAGCAATATTTTCCCACGGAAGCAAGCTCGGCTCGTGGTAGGACTCCTTCTGCCCCTTCTTCGTGTTCTTCTTACGAGCCAGCACCGGACCCTCGTCCTGCACCTCGTGCAGACGCGCCAGGTATTCGGTACCGTCAGGTGCGGTGACCGCAATTAGGCGGGTACGGGCACGCTCCCAGTGGCGGCGCTCGGTCAGGGCGCGGGTAGCGCCGGGCGAGGACACCTCCAGCTCGTAGGGGAAGAACTCGTCGTTTTCATCCGCACGGTCCAGGGCGCTCGAAATCGCACCGGAAATCTCCGCAAGAGAATCCAGCGACAGCGAATCGGTACGCTCAGCGGTGTAGTCCACCGTAATCTTCACGGTGCGGTTCGCCGCCGGGCCCGAAATCTTCAGGCCCTCCAGCACCAACGAGAACTCGGAGATGACCGGGGCAATCGCCTCGGCAACCTCCTCCTCACGGATCGCGCGGGTACCCACGCGCACCGGTGCCTCCACCACGGGCTCGCTCTCAACGCGAGCGCGGGAAGAGTTCACGCCATTCGCCACGCGGGATGCGGCACGGCGAGCGCGCGCATTCGGGGCGCTCTTCTTAGCGCCAGAACGCTTCGGCTTATATGCCATAGTTCTCTTCTTTCATTCTTCCGCCACTTGCCCCGCCCCACCTCTTAGGAGGGGGCGGGCGGCGGCGGTTTTACGTCTTTGCGGGCTGGTGGCGTGCCTTAGGCGCCGCGCACCTCAGCGATGACCTCAGCCACCGCGTTCTCCACGGACACCTCGCGAGCCTCACCGCTGCGGCGGTCCTTCAGCTCCAGCACGCCGTCCTTGAAGCCGCGACCAATCACCAGGATGGTGGGCACACCCAGCAACTCGGCGTCGCCGAACTTCACGCCGGGGCTGGTCTTCGGGCGGTCGTCCAGCATGACCTGCAGGCCGGCGGATTCCAGGGATGCGCTGAGCTCTTCAGCGTACTCGTGGGATGCTGCGTCCTTACCGGTGATGACAATGTGCACGTCTGCCGGTGCCAGGTTACGCGGCCAGATCAGGCCCTTCTCGTCGTGGTTACCCTCGGCGATAGCGGCCAGTGCGCGGGTCACGCCCACGCCGTAGGAGCCCATGGTCACGGTCTGCAGCTTGCCGTTCTGGTCCAGAACCTTCAGACCCAGCGCCTCAGCGTACTTGCGGCCCAGGGCGAAGATGTGGCCCATCTCGATGCCGCGGGCTGCCACCAGCTCACCGGAGCCGTCCGGTGCCAGGTCGCCTTCGCGCACCTCGCACGCCTCGATGACGCCGTCGGCGGTGAAGTCGCGGCCGAAGACCAGGTTCGCCACGTGCTTGCCCTCTTCGTTTGCACCGGTCACCCAGCGGGTACCGCGCACCACGCGGGGGTCAACGAAGAAGGGAATGCCGGTTGCGGAAGCCACCGCATCCTCATCCTCGGTGTGCGCGCCGAGCAGGGGCGCATCCAGGCTCAGGCCGGGGCCAATGTAGCCCTTGACCAGCTGCGGGTATGCCTTCAGGTCCTCTTCGCTGGCTGCCTCGACCTCAACCTCGCCGCCGATGCCCAGCAGCGCGCCGATGTTGACCTCAACGCGGCCCAGGTCCACGGCACGGTCGCCGGGAACGCCCACGGCGAAGACCTTACGCTCGCCGGAGGGGGTGATGACGGTACCCACGAAGCACTTGAGGGTCTGCGAAGCCTCCAGGGTGCCGCCGGTGACCTCGGAGTGCAGTTCGTTCATGCGCTCCACCAGGGTCTCAATGGTGGCGGAGTCGGGGGTGTCCAGAACGATTGCCGCCGGGGTGTCCTCGGTGATTTCGATTTCCTCGGGAACCACGGTGGTCACGGCCTCAACGTTTGCCGCGTAGCCGCCCGCGGAACGCACGAAGGTGTCCTCACCGATGGGGGTCGGGTGCAGGAACTCTTCACTGCGGGAGCCACCCATCGCGCCGGACTGTGCGGTCACAATGACAATCTCCAGACCCAGACGCTCGAAGATGCGCTGGTAGGCGGCACGGTGCGCCATGTACGCCTCGTTCAGGCCCTCATCGTCAATGTTGAAGGAGTAGGAGTCCTTCATGATGAACTCGCGGCCGCGCAACAGACCCGCGCGGGGGCGCGCCTCATCGCGGTACTTGGTCTGAATCTGGTACAGGTAAACCGGCAGGTCCTTGTAGGAGGAGTACAGGTCCTTGACCAGCAGGGTGAACATTTCCTCGTGGGTGGGTGCCAGCAGCATGTCTGCACCCTTGCGGTCCTTGAGGCGGAAGAGGTTATCGCCGTACTCATCCCAGCGGTTGGTTGCCTCGTAAGGCTCGCGGGGCAGCAGCGCGGGGAAGTGAACTTCCTGCGCACCAATGGCGTCCATCTCTTCGCGGATGATGTTCTCGACCTTGCGCAGTACCTTCAGGCCCAGGGGCAACCAGGTGTACACGCCGGGGGCTGCGCGGCGGATGTAACCGGCGCGGACCAGCAGCTTGTGGCTGGCGACCTCAGCGTCTACGGGGTCCTCGCGCAGAGTGCGCACGAAGAGGTTGGAAAGGCGAAGTACCACGATTCTCCTTGAAAGGTCGATAGGTTTAGGTAGGGTGCCCGAGGCTCACCGGGTGAGCCGTAAATAGGCACAGTCGTCTTTAATTTTATAGCGTTTTAGGGTTCGGCGTGTTTAGCGCTCAAAAATGATGGTCGAGAACTGCCCAATCTGCTCCCAACCGGTCCCCCGGTACATGGCAAGAGCGCGGGCGTTGTAGTCGTTCACGTACAGGCTCAAATGCGGGTAGCGGCGCTGCAGAATCTGCGCGGCGGCGGCAAAGAACGGCTTAGCCAGCCCGTAGCCGCGGTAGTCCGGGTGCAGCCACACGCCCTGCATCTGCGCGGTGTCCAGGTTCACGATGCCCGCATCCGCCTTGAAGATAACGCGACCGTTCACGTCGGTGACAATGGCGCTGCGCTGGCCGGCGATGAGCGTACGCAGGCGCGCCGCGTAGCCGTCACCGTAGCGGGCAATCGGGTCGAAGCCGACCTCCTCGGTGAACATGGCGGCTGCGGCGGGCAGAAGCTCCCCCAGGTCCGCGGAGGTGGCGAGGCGCGCATACCCGGCAGCCTCACCGCTGAATTGGACAGCGCCGGCGGGGGCTTCGGCAGGTTTGAGGGGCGCGGGCAAGTGCGCCGGTAGCTCAGGAAGCTCCACGGCGTAGAAGCGGGCGAGGTCCTTCTCCGGCGGCAGATACAGTAGCGGCTGATTGGGGCGCTCCGACAGAACCCGCGCACGGTGATCACAACCGTCACCCAGGCTCGGCTGTAGCATCTGCAGTAGCGGGCTCTTATCGCCGCGAGTCTGCTCGCACAGCTCCTGCATGCGCGTCCACAGGGGCATCACGAAGGCGCTCTCACCGAACATGGAATCCAGGCGAGAACCCACCTGCAGAAGTAGCTGAGCCAGCGCGTCACGATGCGCGAGCGCCGTGGTATCTAATGTGGAAGCATCCAGTGCTTCAGCGCCGTGAGAATCCACATCGTGCTCAGCGTGTTCAACTGCGACATGTTCAATTGCGGCACCGCACAGCCGCACCGGCACCACATTCGAACCCAACAACAGCACACAGCACAACTGCCCGTCACGCTCACAACCCACAAAACCCTGATAGTAGTGCAGCGGAATACGCGGGGACCTCATCGGAAGAGGGCAGGCCAAATAATGCTCAATGGAGTACAGATTCGGGACCGGGTCACTGAACAGGGCCTCCTCCAGCTCATCGCACCACCGAGCATCCAGAGCAAAAACGTGTTCCTTCACGCGATCAGGCATAGGGGAAGAATCCATCGACGAAACAGCAGCAGACGAAACAGCAGCACGCCGGGCACGATTAGCCTTACGGCGGCGAGAAAAAAGAGTGAACATGACCTGTTGAGTGATAGAGAATGAGCGACAGAATTGAGTGAAACTACGGGGATACGCGACCCCGAAAGGTAGCCGAATCATGCGGCTACAACCGGCAGCGGCAAGCACCGAGCCTGCCACCACCATCACCGGACATCACCGGAAAAGCGCGGAGGCGCCCTCAGCAGGGCGCCTCCGCGCACAAAAGCTAACTAGCTCACCGAAACAGCCGGGGAACCCTCGGGAACATACTCGCCTGAAGCCTCCATCTCAGCAGCAATACGGGTAGCCTCTTCAATCAGAGTCTCAACGATCTGATCCTCAGGCACGGTCTTAATGACCTCACCCTTCACGAAAATCTGGCCCTTACCGTTACCGGACGCCACACCCAGGTCAGCCTCACGAGCCTCACCCGGACCGTTCACCACGCAACCCATCACGGCAACACGCAGCGGAACCTTCATGTGCTCCAGGCCCTTAGTCACGTTCTCAGCAAGCTCCCACACGTTCACCTGCGCACGACCACACGACGGGCACGAAACGATATCCAGCTTGCGGGGGCGAAGGTTCAGCGACTCCAGGATCTTGGTGCCCACCTTCACCTCCTCAACCGGAGGAGCAGACAGCGACACGCGAATAGTATCGCCAATACCCTGCGACAGCAGAGTACCGAACGCCACCGAGCTCTTAATAGTGCCCTGGAACGCCGGACCAGCCTCAGTCACACCCAAGTGCAGGGGCCAGTCACCGCGCTCAGCCAGCTGACGGTACGCCTCCACCATCACCACAGGGTCATTGTGCTTCACAGAAATCTTGAAATCACGGAAACCGTGCTCCTCAAAGAGCGAAGCCTCCCACACAGCAGACTCAACCAGAGCCTCCGGAGTAGCCTTACCGTACTTCTCCAACAGACGCTTATCCAGCGAACCAGCATTCACACCAATACGCAGAGAAACGCCGTGGTCCGAAGCCATCTGAGCGATTTCCTTCACCTGGTCGTCGAACTTACGGATATTACCCGGGTTCACACGCACAGCACCGCAACCAGCCTGAATAGCCGCATACACGTACTTCGGCTGGAAGTGAATATCAGCAATCACCGGAATACGGGACTGCTTCGCAATAATGGGCAGAGCCTCCGCATCCTTATCAGTCGGGCACGCCACACGCACAATATCGCAACCGGCAGCGGTCAACTCAGCAATCTGCTGCAGAGTCGCACCAATGTCGTGGGTCTTAGTGGTCGTCATCGACTGCACCGAAATCGGAGATTCAGAACCAACACCGACAGAACCCACCTTAAACTGGCGAGTCTTACGACGCGGGGACAGAACCGCGGGAGCGGGCTTCGGCATACCAAGGCTGACCGACAAGGTTTTCCTCCATACATGGGTTGTGAAAGACGTACGACGCATCCTTCGTTCAACTTTTTATTGTGCCACTGACGCGAAAGAAACCACTAATACGGGTACCCTTACCGCGCGCAACAACACGCTAAAACAGGGTGATGGGCTTAACAATATCCGCCACAATCAGAATGATAGACATCACAATAAACGCACCCGCCACCACATACGTCAACGGCAGCAACTTCACCGGATCAAACGGACCCGGATCCTTACGCCCAGTCAAACGCGCAAAGAAACGACGCACACCCTCCCAGAGCGCACCCAACACGTGGCCACCGTCCAGAGGCAGAAGCGGAATCAGATTAAACGCGAAAAGCATCAAATTCATATTCGCCACCAGCGAGACCAACATCGCAGCCTTCGCCTTCACATCAATACGGTCAGTAGCCGTCACCTCACCAGCAATACGGCTCACACCAACCACAGACACCGGCGACTCAACACTACGCTCACCACCAGTCACCAAAGTCACCGTCAACTCCCACACACGCTGCGGCAACGAAAGCATCGACGAACCCACACGAGAGAGCGTATCGCCCACCATCGCAGGCACCTCAGTAATAGAACCAGGCACCAACTCACTCGACGGCGAAACACCCACAAAACCGCCGCGAGTCGTCGCAATCGAACCATCCGCAGCACGCGCATACTGGCCCTTACCGTCAGAAACCGGGCGGATCATCTCAACCGGAGTCACCGACAAATCCAGACGCTGACCATTACGCTCCACCGTCAAAGTGCTCGGGTGAGAACCCGCCGCACGAATCGCCGAAGACACAGCCTCCCACGACCCCGTCGACACACCATTCACAGCAACCACACGGTCACCCACCCGCACACCGGCTGCCTTCGCCGGCGACGGCGTGGACTTATCCGTACACTCGCCATAGCTAATCGAATCATGCGTGACATTCACGCTCGGCACGCACTCAGACACCGCCGACACCTTATTCGTCACCTGCGCCGTACCAAAACCACAAATCAGCACAGCAGTACACACCACACCAATCAGCAGGTTCATCGTCGGGCCACCCAACATAATCACCATGCGCTTGAGCACCGGCAACTTATAGAACAGGCGGTCCTCATCACCGGGCTTCAGACGCTCAGCATCCGCCGCACGCGCCTCCTCAGCCAAGGACGCAAACGGGCTGGTACTGCCCGAATGGCCCTCCTCATGGTGCTCCTTCACCTCCGCAGGGCTCGGCGGGTACATGCCAATCATCGAAATGTAACCGCCCAACGGGATCGCCTTGAAACCGTACTCAGTCTCGCCGCGGCGGAAAGAGAACACGGTCTTACCGAAGCCAATCATGTACTGCGGAACGCGCACATTGAACAGCTTCGCGGGCACCAGATGCCCCACCTCGTGCAGGGCAATCGAGACGGCAATAGCGATTGCCATGAGGATAATGCCCACAGCGTACAGCAGGATTTCCACGCTTTTTCTCGTTTCGGTTCGGGGATACGAAGCTTCTAGGATACTCGCTTAGCCTGTGAAGGCGCCCTCCCCCGCTTTCTGGACGGGCTAGCTTGGGACGATAAGAGGGGCGGTGTTCGTCCTCGCCTCGCTGGTGGGGATGGCACGCCGCATGTTTCCTCCGCGCCTACGCAGGGGCACCCGTCACCCGGACGCTCCGCTTTCTCCTTGCTTCGCTGCGGAGAGCGTCCGTGTGACACCCTGAGGGCGCTTCCGGAAAACACGGCGCGCCATCTCCGGTAGCCTAGCGTGCGCGTGGAGGTGCGGTGTTCGTCCTCGTTCCTACAGGGGCACCCGCCCTCGCTTCGCTTCGGGCACCCTGATGTCTCTTCCGGACGACACCGCCCCTCAACACCTACTCAACGCGACTAGCCTGCCGCCAGGGTCTGCGCCGGATCAATACGCGAAGCCTTCGCCGCCGGGTACAGACCAGCCAACACACCAACCAGCGCACCAGCACCCAGGCCCAGCAGAATAGTGTCGGCACTAATAATCGGCGTCCAACGGTTCATCAAAGACACAATCGAGATGCCGTTAACCGCCAGCACAATACCAGCCACAGCACCCAAAATACCGGTCAGTAGCGCCTCCGCCGAGAACTGCAGCAGAATACCCGAAGGGCGCATACCAATAGCCAGACGCAAACCAACCTCACGGCGACGCTCCATCACCGCAACCAGGAACGTATTCATGATGCCCATCGCGCCAATCACGAGGGTAATAACGCTCATGGCTATGAGCATGGTGCGTTGCTGCTGGTCGACAGCCTCACGAAGAGTTTTCGGCTCCGGCGGAACGCTCACGCTATACAGGGCGGGACGTTCCGGAGAGAGCGCGTACGGTGCTTCCTCCGCAATCTGGTTTGCGGCACCGGCAACAGTACTCACCACAATCTGAGTGGAACGCTTACCGGTCTGCGCCGCCGCGCCGCCACCGGCAGCGGGCTGCGCTTCTTCCGCATCGGCACCGGGCTTCGCTCCAAGAGGCAGATAGACCGAACCATACGACAGAGTCAGCGAGGGGTTCTCCCGCACCACACCGATAACGGTGTACGGCTCATCGTGAATATAAACCGTGACCCCGGGGCTATAGGGTAGCCCGAGCTGGCGCATCACGCTTTCGCTGAGCACCACGACCTTATCGTTCCGCTCCACATGCCCCTCGTCGAAGGTGCGGCCCCACACCAGTTCATGACCCTGCACGCTAAAGATGCTGGGGGTTGCCGCAAGGACGGCAGCGGTCACGTTCGCGCCGCGCTCACCGAAGTTGTCTGGACCGCGCTGAATATCCGCGGATTCATCCAGCTGATCCACCAGCGCGGTACCGGTCACTCCGTTCAGCTGGCTAACACGCCGGTAGTTCTCACTTGCCGCCAGGTTCAAGAGTTCAGTACGGCTCATGGATTCGGTTCGGGTCGAGCTTATCGTCAGGTGCTTAGCCCTAAAAATGTCGAAGCTGTCAGCCAACTGCCCAGAAATGGTGGCGGTCAGACCAACGGTCAGCACGAGCGAGGCGATACCCAGCACCACGCCAAGCATGGTGAAGATATTGCGCCTCACCCGGTGAACGGTAGCGTCCCAGGCTTCTTTGAGGGAGGCGAGCGCCCAGGGTGCACGACCACTGCTCTGCGGCTTAGATGCTTGTTCCTCAGCAAAGCTAGGCTGATTCAGAGACGCGCGAACGGTCGTTTCTTCCTGTCGCGGCGCTTTCTGCTCGATGAGCTGCCCCTCGTGCATACGTAGCACCCGGTCGCAGTGCTCCGCCACGAGCGGGTCGTGGGTAATCACAATCGTGCTTTGCTGTTCCCCCGTACATTCGCGGAGCAGATCAATGACTTCACGGGTGAGCTCTTCATCCAGCGAGCCGGTCGGCTCATCACAGAGCAGCAACGCCGGTTCCCCAATGAGCGCACGAGCAATAGCCACACGCTGCTTTTCACCGCCGGAGAGAGTGGTGATGGGTGCATCCGTGCGGTGGCTCAACCCCAGCAGGGCGAGAGTATCTTCAACACGTTGCGCTCGTTCCGCTTTGGGGACACCACGGTAGATGAGTGGTAGCTCAACGTTGCGGTACACGTTCTTGTGTTCGATGAGGTGGAACGCCTGGAAGACGAAACCGATGCTGTTCAGGCGCGCTTCAGCTCGCTGTGCCGCGTTGAAGGTTGCGGTGTCTGTACCGTCCAGCAGGTAGCTTCCGGAGGCGGGCGTGCTGAGCAGACCGAGGATGTTCAGCAGGGTTGATTTGCCGCTGCCGGACGGTCCCAGGATGGCGACGACTTCTCCGTAGCGGACTTTCAGGTCAATATTTTTGAGCACGTCAATTCGAGTGTCACCCTGCATAAAGTGCTGGGACACTCCCTGAATATCGACGCTATAGGCTGGTGGGTGCGCGTGAGCGGCGCGGGAGTCAGTCATGGCTACTCCCTACTTTTTCTCGCGCATAATTTTGACGCTGTCGCCTTCGTGCAGGTCACCGGTGACGGCGTTCTTGCCGTTGGCGTTGCTGATGACGGTAACGGTTACCTCGCGTTCTTCACGTGCCTTCGATCCGTTGGAGCTTTCGGGGCCGAGTACGATGACTCGGGTCTGTCCGTCACGGGTGTAGAGCGCCGATGAGGGCACGACCAGGTGCGCTTCGGGGGTTTCTTCGAGGGTGAGTTCCGCGTTGACGGCGCCTCGGAGGCTGTCTGCTTTATCCCCTACGTCGAGGGTGAGGATGCGTTCGCCTTCGGTGCTTCCTGCCGCACCCGCGCTGTTGAGGTTGGAGCCAGCCACGCCTTCTGCGCCATTGGGCTGGGTGCTGCGGCCAGCCTGGCTGTTGCCTGCGGCACCGGCGGCTTCGGAGGTGTTCTTGTAACCGAGGGTTGCAACGTACTCAGTATCACCGAGGGAGGGCACGGTTACCTTCTGACCGCTACGGGCTTCGGGGGTGAGCCTGCCGGTGGTTCCGGTGCAGCTGAGGGTCTTGCTACCTTCTGCGATGGTGGCTACGGGGCCGTCTGCGATGGCGCCGGTTGCGCGGGGGTTGCCGGTGACGAGCCCGGCACGGTTGATGATGAGGAAGTAGCGGGCGGGAATGGGCTGGTCAGTCTTCACGTGCGCGTAGCCGAGGCTGTCGAGGAGGTTGTTGAGAGCCTCGTAGGTGTCTTCGGTGATGCGCGCGGGCTGCGGACCCTGGCGTCCCATGGCGGTCAGTGCCTCGTTGAGGAGTGCGGCGTCGGGGCCGCTGTCGTCGAGTTTGAGGTCGCGGTAGAGCGCGAAACCGCCGGTGAGGGTGATGAGCGGTTCACCGTTGACTTCTGCGATGAGGGTGCCGTTGCCGACGGTGTCACCGTGTTTGATGGTGATTGCGGTGTACTGCCCTTCGCCGCTGTAGCGTAGCGGGGTTGAGGTGGCATAGTTGGCGGTGCAGGTCAGCGGCACGGTGGTGCGCAGTTTCTCGCGGGTGACTGTGGCGGTGATGGTGGAGGGGTCCGGGGGTGCCGCTTCTGCGTCTTTTTGGGCGGTGGTTTTGATGTTTTGGGCGCTGATGAGCGTGCCGACGGTGATGATGAGGAGCAGGGCGATAATGCCGTAGAGCCAGAGGGTTTTCTTCTGGCGGGTGGGGGTGGCGCTCATGGGGTCCCTTCTTTGGGTGCGCGTGTGGGAACGCTATTGTCTGTGCCGTTTGGGCTTAGGGGCGGCGATGCCGTGTGGGGTTAGTTTGTGCCCGGCACGGGGATACGTGCCGGGCACAATACGCTGTGACGAGGTGTAGCCGTTGCAGCTACCCTGTACGCCTGTTCTGGTTAGTCCGGAGGGTTAGTCCAGCCTGGTTAGTCCACAGGATTAGCTCAGAATCTTTCGGGCGTTCTCTTCAGCAGTTTTCTTGGCGGTGGTCACCTGTTCGATGAGACCCTGCTCCTTTTCGAGGAAGGAACTCAGGTAAGCGATAGCCATCTTTCGCTGTTCTGCATCTAGCCCGGTTGCTTCGCGGCAGGTCGCATCGTTGATCGCCAGCTCGTGGGTGTCCTGGTTGTTCTGGCGGTACTGTTCGCGAGCCATATCCGGAGACGTGTAGTCGCCTCCGAAGCGTTCCTTCATGCACTGTGCCCACTTCTCGGTGGCAGGCCCAAGGTCTTTGGTAATCGCGTCGTTGTTAAGATAGTGAACGGCAGTAATGTAGACCTTTCGTATGGTCGCGCGGGATTCCTCTGAACCGAAGACTGCGCGGGTGGCTTCTTGCTGGCAACCGCCCTTTCCTTCGGTGCCGTTAAGAGCCTGCATTTCAGCGTCGCTCATAGTGCGGCTCTGCTCTTCCAGCTCAGCAGTTACCAAAGACCAGCGCTCTTTGTATCCGCGAGTGCGGGCATCCGCGACGGTGAGAGGTTCGAAACCAGTGGTCTGTAGCAGCGGGGGTTCAGTTTCTCCTGCAGGAACCTTGTAGTTCGGGAATCCTCGTTCAGCCATGCACTGGCTCAGGGAGCGCTGGTAGGCACGAACAACATTGTCAGAAAGTGAGGCGAGGTTCTCTACTTTTTCGATAGCTTGACTATCGGGGCTCGTGGAGGCGCTATACGCCTTCTCGGCGTTAGCGGAAGCCGAGGAGTCGGTACTGGGCTGCCCGGACGCGCAGGAGCTAAGCACCAGGGTCAGCGGGAGTAGAGCCCCGGCGAGGGCTCGTAGGGTGTTCTGTCGACGCATAGGTGTGCACTTCCTCGTGAAATATAGCTGCATCTTTGTCCACTCGTTCACAGGGCTCACCATTGTTTGCCCTTGAGAGAAGATGATTTGAACACTAGCCTACTATGCGCCGGGGGGGGAGGCAAGAGAGACCGGTATCCGTCCTCTCGCCTTATGCAGTGTTTGGGAGGGGCTGGCTGGGGACGATACGAGGGGCAGTGTTCGTCCTCGTTCCTACAGGGGCACCCGCCCTCGCTTCGCTTCGGGCACCCT
>ERZ773246.68-NODE-68-length-56586-cov-5.48501_pt1 | contig 56586 bp, 67 predicted proteins | sample MGYA00580519_ERZ773246 | MGnify/ENA primary metagenome ERZ773246 (study PRJEB29015, sample SAMEA2738153) | human oral metagenome | biome: human oral; feature: human-associated habitat; material: saliva | place: China | collected 2246 ...
ACCCCCTCAAAATTCACCCACCCCCTACTTGACACAGACAAACCATACTAATACAATACTAACCATCAAGGCGACGGGCCCCCTCGGACGCTCCAACTTACACAACATACATATTATAGAAGTGATGGCACAGCAGAGACGCAGAGTAACAGAGGAACATAAGGCACAGATACAAGGGTTATGGAACGCTGGTCTTTCGAGACAGTCGATAGCCAACACCCTAGGGTTTAGTGTCAACACTGTTCGAGACGTAATCAAACGTTTACAAAAACAAGGTGTAATACAAAAGCGTCACGAGGCGATGCAGCTAAGTGACGAAGACATCCAAACCTTGTCTAAAGAAGCTAAAGTGAGTGTAGAAGTGGTCAAACACTTACTAACGCTTGCTCGTAAAGAGAGAAAGAATGTATCGATGAGAGCTGTGGTGGGGTCATACCTAGCGTTGTGGACTTCTCAGCGTGGTCGTTGTTACTATACTGGTGCCCCATTAACGGTGGACGGTTCGCCTCGGGCTGCCGTGTTGGTGCGTACTGGTGGGATTGGCAAGGTATTTGTTTCTCGACTGGCGAGAGATTTCCGTGGTAAGATGCCACATCAGACATTTTTACGTATGGTAGGTGCGGTGGCGAGATACTCGTTGAAACAAAAAGTGTGATGCCCTCTTGCTGTTTATTAACTGTTCGCCTATAATACGACTTGTACCCTGCACGTAGCAGGTTTGTCAGGCAGTGCCTGGGTAACTCCGGGAGGCTGTCACACTCCGAGGGGGGCTCGTCGTAGGGTACACTTGAACTTTGGTTGGTTCGTATAGCGGCCAAATACACATCTTTTCTAGCGAGATGTAACGTAGGTTCGAATCCTACACCAACCGCCATTGTATATCGGTGGTGTGTTTGAAGTCTCTACATAGAGGTTTTTCATTAGTGGGTCAGTGTGTACGAAGTACATAGTGGCACACAATTAGTGGGTCGTTCATATACCACTGATAAGTTCCTTTTTACCTTGTGTGTAGACAGGAGACATCCTGAGTCCGAACTTGAGACATACCACCGATATGCACGGGACCGAGAACTTTGTGAATATCAGACATAGGCTTGTTACAAAGCTTTAGCTAAACTAAATTTTCATAAGATTCCTTTTTGGCTCTACTTCCATAGCGGGTAGAGCCGTTTTTCATTAGTAGACGTGTGAACTTGTTTCATACGTATACTATTCGTGTGTGAAACACACGCATAATACTAAACAGCCGGTGGCAAATCTTCCGAACCGCTTGTGGTGACATCTGCGTCGGTAGTACCGTGTATACCAGGTTGTCGTGTGATGTCTCCGTCCCAGTTAGTGATACGAGTACCGTATTCAGGAGGGTTCTTGGCGACGATGGCTCCACCTGCAGGTTTTTCTTCCCGTTTGTTGTTTATATAGGACGTTTGTACGTTGGCTGCACCGATCTTACATTTGTTGAGGACGGCATCTTTTGGGATGTTGACACCGTTGAGTGTGCAGTTGTCGAAGACGCAGCCGTTGCCGAACTTGGAGAATGGAGCAGATTTGTTGAGATTGAACTTGCAGTTGACGAAGATGCAGCCGTCACCGAACTTGATGAAATTGGTCAGTGTGGCGTTCTCGAAGATGGTGCCGTGGGGGAAGCTACCACCAGGTCCGTAGCTGCCACCTTTTTTGACTTGTCCGAATTTACCGATGTCCCACGCTGTGCGTTGTAATAGCACCCCGTCGTTCGTTTCTGATTGCCCTGATTGGACATATTGGATGAGTTTTGTCATTGTGTCCTCATAGATGTCTGTGTAAAATACAAGGGTATTAATTAGGAGATTCCCCCCGTGAGTGATAAGACAATACAGGATTTGATTACGAAAAGCGAGGCTGATACGTCCGACGGGGCGTCACGTGCAGCGTTTTACAAAAATATATTCATACCGAGTTTGGCTCGTGACATTGTGTTGTTTGGTAAGCAGCACGGTGTGGAGATTATCGAGCAGTATGGGTTGGATGCCAGTGACCTGGCCAAGATCATTGAGATGCCGATATTTAAGTCCGAGGTGAAGAACCTACGGATGATGATGGACGAGGGCGTCTTAATTACGGCACAGATGAAAGCGGCAGCGGCACTAGAGGGTGCGGTTGACGTACTGGCAGCACAACTGATACGTGATGATATTAAGCCGAATGAAGTTTGTATGGTGGTGAGAGAGTTGAAACAGATGGCGACACTTACCCATACCCAGGTCATTAGCAAGGGAGCGGTGGCCAAAGGCGATGAGGTAACCAGTGCTGCAGGTATGGTGGTCAACTTCTCATTCGGCGATCCGTCACAACTTCCACCTGTTCGTGAGGCGATTGATGTGACACCGGTGAGCAAACTGATTCCGAAAGAGGAGACGGTGGTGGATGTAAATATGTTTAACGAGGTGGTGAATGAGTCAGAACGCTAATACATTTGACCTAAATAAATACCCGACGCTTAATGCGTTTGCTCGCAGTGATGCGTTTATCAAGTTCGTGGTCGGACCAGCTGGATGCACCCCCCTTGACACAGAGGTTCTAACAAGGGGTGGATGGGTAAGAGTGGACACGTTGCCGGATGAGATTCTAGTATACAACCCGGACACTAAGCAAGCATTTTTTGACAGAGTGTTATCTTGGGAAGTTGCACCTAACACAGACGGTTTTTATCAGTTTAAAACGTCGTATGCTTTAGATATGGCGGTTAGTAAAGAACACAAAGTTTGGGGAACGACCGGGTATAAACTACGACGAGGAGATGACTCTTTAACGTTTAAAACCGGACAGGAGTTATTTGACTCGTTTGAACGTGGAGAAGCACCGTGCTTCAAGATACCAACAGTTTTTGACTACACAACAGATAACAAGTACCCACTAACTGATGCACAGCTTCGTGTTTGTGTTATGGTGTCTGCTGATGGTTCGTTGCCTGAGCGTGGTCAAAAGTGCGTGGTTACAGTACGCAAAGAGCGTAAAAAAGAACGCATACGTATGCTGCTTAAAGAAGCTGGGATTGAGTACATCGAAGTTACACACGGCAGCAGACCAACTGAAACTATTTTCAGATTTGTCCCACCTGAGTGGAGCAAAGACCTTAATAGATTCTATACGGCCTCCGTTGATCAATTAAAAGTGATTGCTGAGGAGTGTTTGCTATGGGACGGACACAAAGGCAAAAAAGGTGCGTATTATACATCTAACAATAAAGACAATGCTGACTTTATTCAGTTTGCGTTCTGTGCACTAGGATACCCATCCGTTATTCAGACTCAGATACGTGAAGACAAACCGAACTGGAATCCAACATACAGAGCATCTTTCAGTGAGAATAAGAAAACAGCGTATGTTGACTTAAAAACCGCTAATGCTAGTGTTTTAGAGTCACAGGATGGAAAGATGTACTGTCCGATGACGAGTACCGGTATGTTTGTTGCAAGACGTAATGGTAAAGTATTCTGCACAGGCAACAGTGCCAAGACCTCTTATATGGCTGTTGAATTGTTTAGACGTGCGTGCTTACAAGAACCGGCAGAAGATAAAGTGCGGTATTCTCGCACGCTTGTAGGTCGTAATACGTATCAGGTTTTGAAGTCAGCCACCATCCCTACCTTTGAGAATATGCTAGGTTGGTTAGGTGAGGCGATCACATTTAAGAAAGGGTCGTTCCCACCGACTGCACACGTTCGGGCAAGATTGTCTGATGAGACATACGTACACTGGGACATCGAGTTTGTATCGTTTGATACAGAAGATGCGGTGAGCAAGCTCTTGGGTTATGAACCTACCAATGCGATGCTGGATGAGATTTCAGAACTTCCGGAAGAATTGATTGACTCTGTGGTGAGACGTCTAGGTCGTTATCCGAGTGGACGTAAAGGCAAGCCGACTTGGGTTGGGTTGATTGGTGCGACCAACGGTCCACGTAAAGACCACTGGTTATACCAATGGTCGCTTGGTTCTCGTGACAAAGAGTTTGCAAAAATCGAAGCAGCGACGGGGCGAAAACAGTTTGAGTTATTCCGTCAGCCAGGTGGTCTTATTGAGAAAGCAGAGGGAGAGTGGGTACCGAATCCATTGGCTGAGAACATTGACAACTTACCGGGTGGATATGGTTATTACTTCAATATGCTGAGCGGAGATCGTCAGCGTGTGAGAGCATACGTTGAGGGTGACTTCGCTGATATTGTTACCGGTAAGGTGGTGTACCCTGAGTTCAGACGAGAAACACACGTTTGGGTTGGTGGACACGAGAAATTACCATCTTCACTACGACTTTATCTTGGCTTCGACTTTGGTCGTACACCAGTTTGTACGATTGCGACAGCGACACAAAGCGGCAAGCTCATTGTGATTGATGAGGTTATGGGAGAAGATATTTCTATAGATACCTTATGTACAGATTTTTTATTTCCTGTCTTGCGTCAGAAGTATCCTCGTAGCACAATAGAGGGGGCGTGGGGAGACCCAGCTGGTAATGTTGAGACACAAGCGTTGGATGTTTCCCCGTTTGATGTGTTGTTGAAACACGGGATACCGATTGAAGATCCTGGTGGTAATAACAAACTCCAACCACGATTGGAAGCGGTTAAGCAGAGATTAACTCGTTTAGATGGAGAGGGTCGACCAGCAATTTTGATTACAGACAACTGTAAGTATATAATTGAGGCGATTGGCTCGACTTATATTTATGAGAAAGTTAAGGGCCGTAATGATACGGTTCGTGATGTACCGACGAAATCACACGAGGGTTGGTGCTCGGATTTATGTGATGCTCTCTCATATTTGTGTATGGGTTATAATGCACTGGTGGGAATGAAGCAGCGTAGACGTAGAGTGCTGCCATCGTTAAAACGAAGTGCTATGTAGGAGAAGAATATGCAGTTAGACAAATGTCGTTGCCGACGCAACGCAGGCGTGTTAGGCAAAGTGCAACGTAATAAGTAGGTGATACAATGGCTGAGCTCTCGAAGAAAAGACAGAGACAGATACGAGCGGACTTAGGTGCGTACGTACGTAAACGCTTTGAAGAAGCACGCTATGCCAAGGGTGAGATTTATGACATTCTCACTCAGTGCTTGAAGCAAATTAAAGGTGAACGTATTGGTGGGGTTGGTATTGATCCGGAGGTGGACGCCAACTGCAACATTACCTCGCCTATTGTTCGTGGTACGGTTGGTCTAATCCGGGACGTGTTTGCCAACAGTTTGGAGAGCCCATTTGTTATCAAGGCATCTCCTGTTGTTGATTTAGACAAAGGTGCAGAGCGTACTGTAATGGACGTGTTACTTAAGAAGTATGCGGCTATGCAGCAAGAGGGCATTGTACCAACGGATGCTGAGATTGAGGCTGACGTACAAGAGAACTTGATGGCGGCGGGTACGCTTGAGAAACAACGCCTCGCAGATGCGGCAGCAGCACGTATGAACACGCTCATTCAGGACAGACTGCAGGATGCTGATTGGCTACCTGAGTTTGGTGATTTCATCTACAATTTTGTGGCATACCCTGCAGCGATTTTAAAAGTACCTGCGATGAAGCAGAAGATGTGGAAAGAGTGGGATAATGAGACTGGTCGACAAGTGGTTCGCAAACGAGTGGTGCGTTCCGTTGAGAATATCAGTCCGTTTGATTTCTACCCAGCTCCGTATGCACAAGATGTGCAGAGTGCAGAATACGTCATCGAGCGACGCAAGGTGACACGTACAGAACTAGCTACGTGTTATGCGTTACCGGGATATTCCAAGGACGGACTCGATGATGTTTTTGAGTTGTATCCGAATGGATATTTAGAGCCGTATGAGGAGAGCGAGAATCGACCTGATTCTGATTTAGAGGGGATTCCGTCTGATGAAGATGGCGACCACAGTAAGGCACAAGGTGCGTTTGACTGTTTAGGATTCTACGGTTCTATTCAAGGTAATATTCTTGCGGCGTTTGGTGTGTCGGTAGAAGATGAAAATCGCAATTATGAAGCTGAGATTTGGATCATTGATGACATCGTGATCAAGGCGACACTAAACCCGGATCCATTGGGTTTACGACCGTTCTATGCAGCGTCATTTGAGCCTATCCCTGGTTCGTTTTGGGGTGAGTGTATTACAACACGTCTAGCTGATACACAGCGTATTTTAACTGCTACTGCAGTGGCACACGTGGTGAACCTTTCATATGCGAGTGGTGTACAAGGTGAGGTGGACGAGTCACGTTTGGTTGATGAAGATGACCCACGTATTGTTATCCCGAACTCGTTACGACCGGTGGTGTATGATTCCAAACACAATGGTATGCCAGCGATTCGTTTCTACACTGTTCCTGATTTATCAGCGAACTTGATCAACGTAATTCAATTCCACCAACAACAAGCCTACGAGCTTGTGGGTATTCCACGTGTGGCGTTTGGTTCTAGCGAGAACTTAGGCACAGTAGGACGTACCAGTGGTGGCGTGGCGATGGTTTTAAACCAGGCAAGTAAGTCTGTAAAATATGCGTTGCGTATTCTAGAAGAACGCATTATAGAACCTGCAGTGCAGTCATTTATTGACTACGAGTTGTTCTTTAACTCAGACCCGACAATCAAAGGTGATATTCGAGTTCACGCTCGTGGTGTTAGCGGATTGGTTGAAAAAGAGAATAAAGAAAGTAAACTTGAGTGGGCATTACAATCTATGGCACCATATGTCCAAATACCGGACCCTGAAACTGGACAACCTATTATCCCGGCTAAAGGTATCAAAGCATTGGTGTTTGAGTTATTCAAATCAGTTGGTGTGCCTACCGATGACATATTCCCTGATTACGAGTTCCAACGAGCTGTTACAGGTGGAAGTGTTCCGCAAGCACCGAACCCGATGGTACAAGGGGCAACCTTGGATGGTCGTAGTGGTTCTGCCGCTGGTGCGATTGCCAATATGAATAGTATGGGTGGCGGTGGCAACCCACAACCTGGAGCGTTATAATGGCGTTTAAGAAAACTTTAGAAATTAAAAAAGAAGATGGTGCTGCACTAGATGTGAAGCCAGTCAAGATTACCACTAACGAAGCCATTGCACTTTACGTGAAAGCCGAGTTGAGCAATACAGACAAGTTCACCTATAACCCATCTGTACAAATCTTCCGATTGGTAGATGTATCAGATGGCTGTTGTAGCGATGAAGAATGTATCCCGTTCGGAGAAACTTGCGACGTAATGTACTTGCCAAAAGGCCGATACAGTGTGACTGCGTGTTCATTGGACAGTAACAAATACTATGATGAAGTATCTGACGCAGACATCAAAGTGCACTTGGTTGGTGAGACGCTAACTTCTGAATACAAAGAAGTGTTGTTAATGAACGCCAACAAGGGGTGCTAAATGTCCGTCGTTGTTTCACGCAAAGAAGCGTATGCGTTAAAAGTATTTAGAACTAGCCCTGGTGCAGAAGACATCAAGGCTGTTCTGTTACGTGAGTTGAATTTAGAACGTGAACTCTTTGAGAGTGAACCTGTGAATGAAGATACACGTAAGAAGATCACAGCATACAAAGTTGCTCTAGGCGTGTTATTTGACGAAGATTTAGTTAAGGAGCAGGAATGAAGTGCAAAACAGGCTACTCAGCATACAAGCTGTTCAAAGCCAACACAGCGTTAGTATTTCACATCGAGTGTGCCACCGAAGATGATTTGTTTGGTATCGAGTATGCACCCTTTGACGAACAGTCACAGTGTATGGATGATTTGAAGTTCCATCCAGTGCTAATTAAAGGTGAACGTGTAACTTTTGATAACAAAACGAGTCCGTTCGTGTATACTACACCCGCAAAAGCATACTATCGTATTGTAAACTTAGGATTTGATAATACGAGAGCGTGTGTTAATATAATTGATACGTATGAGGTTAAACCCTATGTCGAACGGTAAACCAGTAGAAAATTTTTATAAACGTCGTAAGAAAGTATTAGCTCTTACGAAAAGTAGTGTGCAGTTCCAAGAATACACAGCGTATTTAGAAGATCTGCTTAAGGAAGAGCGTGTCCAATACGAAGAAAACGCAGCTACCGAGTTCGCTCGTGGTCGTGTCTCTATGTTGAAGCACCTCATTGATGAACTTAAAAATGGTAAATAGAGATGACAACCCAATACGATCCCTCGGAGCTCGACAATTTTTTAGATGAACTTGAACAAGGTAAGCACGACCAAGGTGCAGAAGAAGCACCAGGTGCAGCTGAACCTCAACCAGGTGAATCACAAAGTGAAGACGATTTTGACGTTGATGAATTTACAGTAGGCGGACAAAGTGCAGCACAACCTGCAGCACCAGCTACTCAAGCAACAGCACCAGCTCAACCAGTAGGTAATGCGGACAACGTTGACCCGTTTGAACTACAACGTAAGCTTGCTATTGAGCAAGGTAAGAATGAAGCATACGCAAGTATCTTCCAAGGCATCAACAACCCGAAACCAGCAGAACAAAAACCTGCAGAAGCTCCAAAGGATTACATTTTCGATCCTACGGAGACTGAGTTGTCAGATGAAGAAAAAGAAATGTTCGAACGTTCTAGTCCGTTGGTGGCAAAAGTTGCAAAACAGATTGCTAACCAAATGTACAAACAAGCGGTTCGTCCATTAGAAGATAAACTTGCACAAGCTCAGCAACACGTTGAACAAACAGAGCAACAAGTTAGACAACAACGTCTACGTGAGTTCCACGTTCGTTTACACCAAGAAATACCGGATTTAGCTACAACATCGGCTACTCCTGAATTTAATGCTTACCTAAAACAGGCGGCACCACGTTCAGGCGGCCAATGGACTGTAGAAGCGGAATTGACAGCGGCACTCCAAAATGGGAACATAGCAGCTGTCAAAGAGATTGTGTCAGGATTTAAACCTACACAACAACCAGGGGTGCAAAACGTTGCACCAGGAAGACCACAGTCAGGAACCCCCCCTACTTCTGACAAAGGGTCGAAAATGTTGGCATACTCTAAGCTCATTAAAGCGGAGAACGACTACAATGCTGGTCTTATTACGCTTGATAAGTACTCTAGAATTTTGGAGATTTATCGTGATGCAGAGATGAACAACAACGTCGATTATGAGTCATAAGTTAGGAGCATAAAATATGGCAGGCCCAATTCGCACGGCTAAACCAACTATGCAGTCAGCGAGTGGTTATCGAGTATACCAATTCTTGAATAGCCCGCTGTTTGCGAAAGAGATGATTCACCGCACATACCACGATACTGTGACCGGTGTTATCACATCACATTCCGTGGTTCCAAGTGAGATCCGAGATGTAGGTGATCAAATCACTTTCCGTAAAGCACCCGTTGGTGAAATCTTCAATTATCAAAAGAACCAACCATTAGAGTTCTCTGAACTTAACACTGAAACCGTAACAATGGTTATCAACCGTGCTAAGTACTGGAACTTGAAGCTTGATGAAATTGATGTAAAACAAATTCAAAACATTAAAACTTGGGTTAATGAGTTCATCGCTAACTGTCAAGAACAGTTAAAACAACAAATTGACTTCGAAGTATTAGACTATGTACCTCGTAAAGCAGATCCATTTAACCGTGGTTCTCGTGCTGGTAAAGTATCCGGTATGTACGACTTAGGTATGTATGGTCGTCCAATTCACTTAGATGGCGAAAACTTCTTACAATACATCGGCTTCTTAGCAGCTGTATTAGATGAAGCACAATGTCCAATGCGTGGTCGTTACTTGGTGTTACCAGGTTCAGCACGTACCTTGTTCTTACAGAACAAATGGTTGAACGATATGAGCCAAACTGGCAATAAACCAGTTATGTTAGCTGAGACCATTCCGTCAATCGCCGGCTTCAAAATCTACTTCTCACACAATATGCCGAGCTATGTAGATCCAAACCACAAAGACAAACGTGCTCACTTAATCGTTGCAGGTTTAGACACAGCAACTGGCTTCGTTACACAAATGACTAAACAACAACACATTGACCAAGTGGAAACTTCATTTGCTCAATACTGGCGTGGTTTACAAGTGTACGATTTCGAAGTGATTCGTCCTGAACACATCGCTACATTGTATGCGACTGTGAACTTCAACAAACCTGCAGGTTTAGGAGGCAACTAATGGCTAAACGTTATTCGATTTTCCTAGGTGGTAACAAACGCCACTACGGAATGATGGATGTGGCTTGGGAGTCTGAATTAACTCCATTCAACGCACACGTTGAATATGCAGCCCACTTAAAACGTCGTCACTTCGTTTTACCATATCACTACTCACACTACGATGAAAACCATCAAATGTGGTACCGTGAAAATGGTATGCGTGACTTAGAAGTTGGTGATGAGTTAGTAATTAACTTGTTAGCAGCTGGCACCAAATTAAACGACTACGTATTCCACAACAAAACTGCAGTACCTGGTACTAAGTTTGAAGTTGAAATCCACGGTAGTGCGTCTGACAGCCCAGTTGACCAAGAAGCATTGTACACAGCAGTTGATGAAGCTAAAGCTAAATTATCAAAAGCACAAGCTGCATTAATGGCGAAAATGGATGATGCGGATCTTAAGAAAGCAGTTGCTGACGCTAAGAAAGCAGTTGCTGATGCTGAAAAAGCATTAATGGATGCAGCTACTGAAGTTGTGGCTAAATTTGAAATTGATGCTGCACAAGCAGGATTCCACCGCTTTGAAGTTAATAGCTTCTTACAAACCAACGGTTTGGTTGTATTACGTTTGAAAGAGGGTACTATGATGAACACATGCTGGTCATCAATGTTAGACCTTGTTCACTTCGACGACCAACACGCTTGTGCTTGTGGTGTTGAACCTTGCGAAACAGATTATCCGGATCCGGAATGTTATGTACCTACTTCTAGTTCAAAATACTAGAATTATGGTGTAGAATTGAGGGGAGCTATTGTAGTTCCCCTTTTTTATTGGAGATTATTATGAACAAACCTTACGCAAATCGTACCCCAATCGGGTTCGTAGATAATGATGGATATGTGACACCGTTCAACGGTCGTGTAGTGGATAATATGCCAGGGCGTTATATTTACACTCAGGCAGAAATGGATTTTTATTTAGGTCAGCAACAGTTCCGTGAGCAAGAGCGTGAAGCTACACGATTCGGCAAACAGGAAGAAATCACTGATGTGGAAGTACCACAAGAGGTACTAGACAATCCAATTCCACCTGCGCCACAACCGCCAATCCCGGCACAGTTTGTGGCCACGCCGATGGACCCAGCTGTTCCACCATCGCACGTTAATTTAACTCAAGAGCAAATGGATGCGTTACCGGCAGGCCTAAATGGCAACGATGTAATGCGTCAAGTGATGAGCACTAAGTAGGTTCTATGAAAGTAAGTGGGATCATTGAAGAAGTAAGTCGGTATTTGCAGGACAATGAGTTCGAGGACGATGTTGCCTACGTTCACTGGACTAAACAAGATCTACTTACTTACATTAGAAATGCTATAGCGATTGTCGCTATGGTGCGAAAAGAGGAATTTACCTCTACAGTTGATGTGGAGTTGGTTGAGGGGATTATCCAAGAGTTACCAGCTCCGTGTAAGTCTCTGCGAACAGTGCAGGGACAAAAGGACGAGAATGGGGTAATCACCAAACGAGTCCGTGAGACTAAGATTTCAAACCTAACCGGTTTTAATAGAGCGGTGTGTACATCAAGTACCCGCTCATCTTCGTCTGAGTACACAGTGAAATCATATTCGTATGATGAAGCTGATCCAAAAGTGATTATTGTAGATCCACCTGTTCCAAAAGGTGTAAGTGCTACACTGACAATTACTTGTTATGCACCACCTGAAATTAGTGGTGAAGATGATGAGTTGGAAGTTGATGACAACTTCAGACCAATTATTTTTGAGTTAATGCTCTACTATGCGTATGGCGTTGACATTGAAGACGTAGCGAACAGAGAACGCAGCAACCAACATTGGAAAAATGCGTTAGACCTGCTACAGATTTACGACTACAAACAGCGTGAAGAAATACGACAACTTGCTCGTAGAGGGGTGATGAATGGCTAGAACAGTTGAAGACTTTGAGGATTTTATTTTCCCATATGCACCGGATGCTCCTAGTTCAATCATCCAACACGCAGTGCGTGAATCAATCGTACGTTTTATGCAAGAGACGCAAGTGGCACGTGATTTTGCACAATTTCCGCTTGTGGCTAAAACACCAGACTACATCATTGATACGATTGAGTGTCGTACCATTATTGATGTAATTGAAGTGCGATTCGGATGTCCAGGATCGATTCCTGATGATTCTTGGAATACCTTACAGCGTGGAGTAGATTATGAAGTTGATCTAATGCACGATGGTATGCCTAGTGTTGTATTAAGAGAAGCACCACAAGAAAGCTGTTCTAGACCGCTTGAAGTTGATATGAGTGTTGAGTACTCGTGGTCAATTTCACGTGATGATTGTGAAATCCCTGATTTCATTTACGAACGCTATATGACTGAAATCAAAGACGGTGCACTAGCAGAACTCTATGCGATACCAGGACAAGAGTGGACTAACCTGCAGTATGCGATGGTGTTGCGACAAAACGTGGAAGAAAAATACAAACAGATCCGTTCTAAAACTAAGAAACGTGGTCCGGTACCGATGAAAATGCGTCTTGGCACATCCCCAATGAGAAGACCATTTGACAACTTTTGGAGAGCCTAAATGGAGAGAATGTTTGAAAGTGCGTCAGGGTGTGAAGACAATAAATGTTGCAGTACACCGGACTGCCGATTGGAGCCACCGAAGTGGGAACCTGTAGAACGGTGTTGTGAGCCGTCACCTTGTGAAGAACGTTGCCCACCCCGCACACGTGCAAGAGACGCAATTAAAGTTGACCGTATGGCAGCTGAAGCCTGTTATCTAATTGGTAATTACCGATGTGATGAGAAGCCGTTGCCATTTATTCGTTCTTATTTAAGAATGGATATTCGTCGTAAAGGGTATTGCCGAGTTTTAATGTGTCAACCGCCTACTCGTGTTCGTAATGATGGGGCTATTTGCTTCGATTGGCTTGATGAGTTCCGTGATTTACCTACAGGTTATTACGAGGGTGACATCTACATTGATGGCTGTTTATGTCTTACTTTATTATTCTACTTACCACCGTGTGAAGCACGATTGATCAAGTATGATATGACTGAAGATGATGGCTGCCACAAATGCTCAACCTGTGGCGAAGAAGATTGTCGTTGTGGTTTAACGTGCTGTGATCGTAAACCTGAGTATGACGATGAGTATGTACCAATTCCAGCTCAAAATTGTAAGGATTGCGAAGAATGTTAAGCATTAAACCATTCGGGTTAGTGACCGAGTTGAGTAAACAAATCACTGCGAAAGATAACGTGATTACTGTACCAGTTGGTGACGGTATTCGTTTTAAAGTGCCATCTACAGATCATTTCTACATTACGGTTAGAAATGGTGGCGTTCGTGAATATATGAAAGTCACAAGCGTAAATGGTGATAAATTCCACGTAGAGCGTGGTCAGGATGAAACTACCGCAAGTTCGTTCCCTAAAGGTTCGTGCGTCAAAGTGGAGTGGAACCCATCTCAACTCTGCGAATTTGTGTCAAGTTGCACAGGTGGCGAAACTAAGAAAACGATAGAGCCACAAACAATTTGTTGGACGTGTGACACCTGTATCGAAATTGACGAGGGTGGTCACATTATTGGTGTAAACGGGAGCGACAAATGCTAAAACTAATTAACCACTTTTCTACCGCACTTCGCAATTATGTAAGTCCTAGTGATACAGAGATTGAAATCCCTGCACAAGTGGCGAAGAAACTAAATACATTAAGCGAGGGCGACCACACATACATCTCGTTAATCGGACGTAATGGCCGTGCAGAGATCGTCAAATATACACACATCAAAGAATTAAAAGGTGGTGTTATTTCAGTTGAACGTGATGCAGGCCAAACAGGTGCATTAAACCACCCTGCAGGAACGTGCGTTACCATCGACTTAAACACAGTGCTTTTGGACGAGTATATCGCTGATACAGTGGCCGCTAAAGTTGATGAAAAACTTGAAGCGTTTAAGACTGAAGTTAATGTTGAATTAGCGAAGATGACTAAAGCAATTAACGCATTGAAAAAAGCAGACAAGTAAAAGGTGATCGGGATGGCGTGTAACAACAATCTTGTATTTATTTCGTGCGAGTATAGTGGCATCGGGTTCACGTCTAAAGCTGTGCCTGAAGATGCTACACGTATTCAATTAATGAAAGGACACGGCAAAAACTTCCCCCCTGTTACAAAAGGATCACACTTTTACATTACCGTTGAGGGATGTAATTCTTGCTGTGAGACAATGCGTGTTGTTGGTATTGATGGTGATGTACTAGAGGTTGAGCGTAATCTAGGTGACGCTTGTACCTGCATTAAGAGTAATGCGAAAGTATCATACACATCATCCAACAAAGAGTTCTATGAAGACATCAATGGTGTAATCCCACTGAATGTTCAATCTCCATTAAAATTCGATTGTGCCACCAATACATTATCCGTTGATTGTGCATCATTGTTCAAAGCAGGTTGCGGTGGCGGTTGTGATTGTGGTGAGGGTGGTTGCGACGAATGTGGTGATAAACCAAATGACGCTGGTACAACCAGTGGTCTACGTGGTCCGAAAGGCGACAAGGGCGATGAGGGTCCACTACCAACGGCAATTAACATCAGCCCATTAGGCGTTCTCACATTCACGTATCCGGACGGCTCTACTATTCAGGCGACCGGTCGTGTTCCGAAAGGGCCAAAAGGCGACAAGGGCGACAATGGCGAGACCGGTAGACAGGGCGATGCTGGCGTGGCGGGTGATAGTGCAGCTAAAATTGCTACGGCTAGAGCAGAGGGACGTGACCTTGTATTTACGTTAAGTGACGACAGTGTCGTTCGTGCTCAAAATGCGATTCCAGCACCGTTAAAAGGTGATAAGGGTGATAAAGGCGATCCCGCAGCACAGATGGTTAATGCAGACGGAACTTGGTATATTCACGCTCTAAAAAGTACCGCACTTCGTGTGAACGTGAACAACACAGATTTACCTGTGACTACCAACGCAGAGGGATTAGCTAGAGTAGACTTAAGCCCATATGCGAAAGGGTCGTTGGTTAAAATTTACAACGGAACAAACTTAATTGGTATCGGGGTGGTTTAATGCACTTTGTACAATTTGGTGGGATGATTCCGAAAGTCCACCCTAAGAAATTAGGTGACAAATATTCTGTGTTGGCACAGGATATGGATATTTATGGCGGTCGTTTTCAACCATTACCTGAATTAGGTGAACAAGTTGTTGCCGTTACTGTGAATGGTGAAGATTATATCGGGGAGCCCCGTACACTACATTATCAAGATGGCGTGTATGTAGGCTTCCCATATTTCACTACAATCGCACCTGATTACACCAACCGATTAGGTGAAAATACATTCTTCTTCGTTGGTGAAGATAAACAGCTTTATCGACAGTCTATTACACGTGTGACGCAGAAGAAAAAGCCTATTTTAGTCGGTATGCAGAAACCTGATTGTAAGAATAAGCCGACAGCTGAAACACTTACTGATCAGGGTTGTGTTACCGATGACATTGACTTGTTATGCGTGCCTATGTATGACCGAGAGTGCGGTGACAAAATCCCATTTAATACAGCGTTCTGTTTTACCTATGTGAATGGTTGTGGTGAAGAATCACAACCTAGCTACCCAACAAACCACGTTGAGTTTTACGATGGTGACGCTGTTAAGATGACAGCGAATGACACACCACCTGCTAATGCAAAAAAACGTAGATGGTATATGCTCGTTGGAGATAGCGATGGAATTGGGCACTGGCTGTACGTTGGCGAGCATTGTGTTGGCGAACAGTCATACTACAGCACTAACTGTATTATTAGTCTTGGTGAAGAATTAGATACCGAGATGGACGGTCCACCACCATCGTGTGTGGCAGGTGTTGCTGCAGTCGGTGACAACCAAATTATGTTGTGGCAAGGCAAGTCTATTTACTTTTCACAACCGCATAGACAGCACGCTTTTGATCCGTCTCAAGAATACCGGTTGATGTATAACGTATTGCGAGCTGAAGAAGTGACATCACCGATTGAGGGTAATGTTCACCACACCATTCTCGCTTTAACTGATGGTCTACATTACATCATTAATACTAAGCAAGAAGCTGTAAGTATTCAGGAAGTTGAAGTTAAAGCTCCAGCTTACAATGGCGAAGCCGTTTGTGTTGCAGAACATATTATGTTCTTCGTATCACCTAATGGATTGTATGAGTTTACCGAACAAGGTGTTAAATTGATCACAGGTCAGTTCTTTACAGAACGAGAGTGGTTAGAATATGCAGGTGAAGAAACTCGTATTGCGTTTTGGGATGATAAAATTCACGGTGTGGGTAGACACAACTGGATAATGAACTTTTCAGATGATGATCGTCGGGATCCGTCTTTTGTTGTCACAACAGAGAAAGCGAGCAACATTTATGCCCACCACCGAGGTGGGTTGGTGTTCGTAATGAAAGTCGGTAAGGGTGCCAAAGCACGCCTACGCAAATGGGGTGAGCCTAGTGAACCTAATCGTTGTGCGGTATGGCGTTCACCTGATATGGTTATGCCAGGGTTATGGAGACCAACGACACTAAAAGTGGTATCATCTGATTATATGATGATGTCAGCTGGTGCAGAAGAAGCACTGGCAGCATACAAAAACTTTGAGAAAAAGTATGCCAATGTAAGTGCCGAAACCTTTATCAGACAATTCCCTCAATACAAAGCATACGTAGCGGAATTAACAGGTAAGCGACACTCTATTGAAGTTATTGTGTATGCAGATGGTCGAGAGTATTACAGACGAGATGTTTCTACAAACAAGCCGTTTTTATTACCTCGCAAGTATAGAGCGATTACGTGGGCTGTTGAAGTGCGGTCTCGAATTACGATTGATGAGATCCACGTGCAAACATCACGTGAGACATTAACAGAGGGTTAATGTATGAGTATTAACAACGGACAGTCAGAAGAAAAGAAAGCTGGTAAGGATTACAACTACGCTGAGATTGGTGAGAACCGAAGTGGTGGTACAAACTCACCAGCGTTTAGTTCTAATCACATTATTCAATACCCAAGACAACCAAAGCGTGACGATGGTAAATGGTTAGCCATCGCTAGTTTACTAGGTTCTGTGTTGGGTCGCTTCGCATCAAATAGCTTAATTAAGAAAGCTAAAGATGCCGAAGATACGTGGCGGTCAATCAATGACCGTATGCGTGACATCGGGTATAACCTGATTGACAAAGAAGCTCCGGCAGAAAAAGCGTTGGCTGATGCAGCAGATGACTGGTTGTTGAGAGAAGCGGACTGGCTTAAAGATATGGCTTTAAATGAAGAAGCCTATGCTGACAAGCTAGAACCTTGTAATGATACCATTCACGAGCGTTTGTGTGAGTTTATTCTGTGCGGATACAAGCCTGATTATTTAGGTATTAGTATGCGTGTTGTGGCTGACGCAGAAGCGAAAGCTAAACAGAAACGACAAGAGCTTTGCAGACAGGTGAACCGATATGGTGCTAACCAATGTTGTGAGTTGAATACACGTATTGCGTTAGCTACTGCAGCAGAAATTGTAGGTACAGTTTCGAAAGCACGAGAAGCTGAACGGCAAACAGCTTGGCAGACTAATATGAAGTTACACTTTGATGGTGCTGAGTTGTTTGAGAAACATCGTGATTCTCGTAAAAACAGATCTGCAGATTACGAGAAAACCGCTATTGCAATTCAAGATAAACGACTTGGTTTGCATAGTGAGAAGCATATGGCGTTGTTGAAACTTGGCTTAGATGTATTAGCGAGTGCTGGCAAAAACTATGCGTGGTTGGCTGCAAGTTTACGACAAACAGCGGAAAAAGACGTTGGTGGTATTTCTGCACTAGCAGGACTTGTGGCACTAGCAATCGGATACTTCCTCTGCTACGATAGCGAGGACAACTGTGACGGTAAGAGCAAAACTAGCGAACCTGATGGTCCTGTGGCTCAACCGGAAGACTCAGGATTTTAGGAGCATAGCGTGAGCGAATTAGGAACCCTAGGTAGTCTAGGGATGATGGGTGGTGCAGGCGATGTCTCACCACTCGAAGAAATGAGTATGGGACAAAATGCAATGATGGCACCTGATATGCAGGCACTAGCACAACAACTTATGATTACCGATCCTGAGTTGGCTATGCAGATGGCAGCCGGAAATGTAGATCCTAGTATGTTGGCTCAATTACAAAGTGGGCAAGTTGACCCAAATCTTATGGCATTACTGGTTAATGCACCAAATGGATCAGCACCTCCTGCTATGGTACCTGAGCATATGTTAGCTCCACAAGGTGATGCGATGCGTAATATGTTGAACGCACCTGGTATGGATATGACACAGCGACCGTTAAACCCTGAGACAATTCAACGTGTGGCAAATGCGTTAGGTTTGAACCCTGGAGATAGCGGTGAAATTGCAGCGGGTACAGACCCATTGTTTGACCCACAAGGCACAGATGATACATCATTATTACAACTTTTAGGAGGACCCGGTTATGTCGTTTGATATGACTCTTGGAGCAGCAGGTTATGGCTTCGGTGGGAGCAGTGGGTTAGGTGGTTGGCTAGGGAATTTAGGCAACGCTTGGCAGAGTGGATTATCTAATAACTTGCGTATGGCAACTGACTTGTACAACTTTACGAACAAGGCGTTGGTAGATCCGTCTGCAGTTAATGCGAAGATTGCACAGAATAATGCAATTCAAGAACAGCAACAACTTGCCAAGACGAATAACTACCTAGAGAATCAGATGCTCAATGCGTTGATTGCTACTAACTCAGGTATGACGATGAATGACTTGTTGAACAGACCGAATACACAAAGTGTGGTTAATCAACAAACTCAAGTTGGTCAGCAACCAGTTAATCAGTCTCCATCAACCACTACTACGACAGCATACGCACAACAACAGAACATTGGTCCGTATCGCAGTGCTTACCAGTTCGCACCGCAAAGTAATACAGCAGTGGCGAACCAAAACTTTTTACAGCAGATGTTAGCTGCACCTGGTGTATATCGTAATACAATCACAGGATAGGAGTGAGTAATGGCTACTCCAGGAGAATTGAGTTTATATCAAGCGGTAGGTGATCGAGCAGCGTTTCTTAGAGGAATCAATGAAGCGTTGAAGAACCTACCAGCCAACGCAAACCCGAACGATTATATTGCGGCACGCAATAGTCCTATTGATGCGTTCTCAGGTCCTACACAGTTAGTAGAGCCTGTGCAAGTTATTAAAACCACGGAGCCCGTTTCACAAGATTGGATGACTAAAGGATTTGCACCCGATCAAGCTGTATACGAAGCACCAAAACAACCTAGTCTAGTAAAAGTGGTAGATGGTGTGTCACCGACTGCTGGACTAGCTTCTAGTGTAGCGGACACGGTTGTTGATTTAGCATCAGGAACACGACCGACCACAGCAACTGCTTCTGTAAAAGGTGTATCACCAACAGATGGAACTGTATCAGGTGGTTATTCAACAATGACACCAATTCAGTTCGCACAGCTTGCACCTCACCAAGTTCCAGGTGAAGCGGTACACGATGACAGATTCGCATACCGTAATGGTCAGACCACACGTAAGTATTACTTCGACAATGGTCAACCAGTGAGTTATACCAATAACCCGCATTTCAACAATGGTACTGATCCTAACTACTCATCGTGGTCAGGTATGAACATTGGTATGAATACACCGTTGTCAGTGGCTCAACAAACAGTGATGGCACGAATGTTGGGTCAAAATCAGAAGAATATGGCAGCGTTCCGTTCAGCACAAGCACAAAGTGCAATTCAGGAGGCGATGAATGATCCACGTGCCTGGCAGGCGACGAAACAGCTATTGGAGCAAGGTGTCCCAATGCAGGAAGCCCAGTATGCTGCAATCAGCCAAGTTCTTGACAATAACGGACAGATGGGTGCTTTACAGTTGGTTGCTCCGCAGTATGCTGAACAAGCAGCACAACGACAAGGCAATCAAGGAGCATTAGCTGGTATGTTCGGTATGGACTACGAGGCACAACCTAATCTATACGGTGTTACAAGTCCTATTGCGTCAATTCAGACGAATGGTGATACAACAGCAATCCAATTAGGTAATGCTCGTTATAATATCCCTACCAATCAGATGCCGCAGTTTATGCAACAGATTGCTGCTCTACCGAATGGCCCTCAGTTATTGAGTGCTATGACCAAAGGTGGTCAGGGTTTGACTTTCGAAGAACGAAAAGCTTTAAAAGAGCTCGACCAGGCTAACCGTGAGAAGTTAGAGAGTCAACGACAAACTGGTCGAGAAGAACTACAGAAGAAAAGCCAGGACTTCAGAAAAGAGCAAAATGAAGCCAAGAACAAAAATACAAATGTTGTAGGTTCAACACGTTTCTAAGGAGATACAATGACTCGTGAAGAAGCACTGCAGTTATTGCAGCAGAACGACAACTTGCGTAAGTTCCTAAATGTGCTCTCTATTTCGGAGGGCACACACTCGTTTTCCAACCCATATTTGGCTAAAGGCGGTACGAATGGTGCGTTGCTGACTACAGGGTTCGGAGCACATCCGGCTGCAGTAGGTCAAGGTACTTGGGGATTTAAAGACAAACTTGGTAGAAACCTGCAGTCTACAGCGAACGGTAAATATGCTATCCGCTACCCTACGTGGCAAGGTATCGAAAAGGCGTGGGGGAAGATGGACTTCTCACCTACTTCGCAAGATGCGGCAGCTGTTTATCTTATTAACCAGCGTGGTGCATTGAATGATGTGTTAAATGGGAACTGGAACTCAGCTCTACCGAAGCTAGGAAAGGAGTGGGCAAGCTTACCAACGGCACCGGATTCATACCAACAATTTAGACACTCGTGGGATTCTATTCGCAAAGCGTTCAATAAAGTTGGATTAGATGCAAGCTCGATAGGAGGTGGTAATGTTCAATATGCCACAAGACCAACGATTGATGCTGTCGGGTCAGGATATGCAGCTACAACTAAGAAAGCTGGGCAAGACTTACTACAACAGATGATGCAGGCTCCGAAACAACAGTTTGAGGAACCACCAGCTATCGTTGTATCGGGCAGTCCGGCTGAATATGCCACAATACAGTGGCTAACTAAACCAACGGGGATGTACGGATGGTGACTGATTATTCTTATGGGCTTGGCCTTGGTGCACCGTTTATTGGTAATTTCCAAGTTACGTCAGCTAGTGGTCATAGACAAAAACCAAATGCGAAAGCGAGTTCGTTCCACAAGGGTACGGACTTCGGCACACCGGTCGGTACGCAGGCGACTGCCTCGTTATCGGGAAAAGTGGTGAAAGTTGGTGTCGACCCGAACGGTTACGGGAATTATGTGGCAGTGTGCGATCCTGAGACAGGCGTTTGTGCACAGTGGGCACATATGGACAAAATCCACGTGAAGCCAGGTGATATTGTCAAGCAAGGTCAGGTAATTGGGTTGACAGGCAATTCAGGTAACTCAACTGGCCCACACTTAGATTACACGGTTACGAAAAACGGACAGCTTTACAACCTACAAGGACAAGCGTTCGGTGATTCAGGCAAGCCTTGGTTGATGGGTAATGGAGAGATACAAACAGCTATCGCCAAAAACACACCACAGGGATTTGCCAGGCAAGTAACAGGTGCTATAATGCCGAGTAGTGAGCAAGCGAACAACCCAGCATTTCTCCAACAGATGATGCAGGCACCGTCGCAAGCTATTGAGCAACCATTAGCAAGTAACGCTCCGGCATCTGTGGCTGACTTCGACGTTCAGCAATTTCTAACAAGCCCAACAGGGTGGTATGGGAGAACGATGACGGGCGTATAAAAGGAAATCTTTTATGACTGACCCATTATTAGACCTGTACCAAACTCGCCCTACGGTTTGGCAACAAAACCAACTCAATACGCAGACCAGTCCAGTAGTGACTGGTTCTGCTGTTTCTACGACTGGTGGAACAACTACTGCAGTTGAACCAACACAAGACCCACTTTTAGTCGAAGATAACCCATATGATGACTACGCAGACAACACAAGTCGTGTAGCATTGGGCATCAACTACCAACCACCGAAATGGAAAGAGGGAGAAACTGTCCACAACTACGGAAGCAAAGTGGATAGCACTCGTGTTTTCCAGGATGGTTCACGTTTTAATATTGCTTTAAAAGAAGCAGGATACACACCTGAAATGTGGCTACGTACTCCGTATGCCATCAAGCGTGACATTCTTAAAAAATATGCAGAGCAAGATTTCGCACGTTTAAAACCTGAGTTACAACAGGCTGAACGAAGTGCTGACAAGTACTTTGAGAAGATTGCTAAAGCATATGGTGTTGGTGCGAACGATGAGTACGATGACTCAGCATTATCCGTTATCGCAGATACCGCAACTGAGACTGCAGGTGGTGCTGTGCGTGGCATCAACTCACTAATTTCTCTAGCGGATGACCTACAAAACCGAATGGGCATAAACATTGATATGGGTGCTCAGAAGAACTTAGGTGCCATCACAAAATACTTACAAGATATGGCAGGTGACGAGGAAGTTGAGGGTAATTCAGAATACTTTAACTACCTTGTTGACAATGACCGTATCGGTGATGCGTTGGAAATGGCAGCTAAGCACCCTGCGTTGCTTGCTAAAATGCTAGGCCCCGAAGTTGCGGCGATGGTTATTGGTACCAAAGGGCTAGGACTTGTTGGTGGTGCTGTTGGTAATACAGTAGGTAAAGGTATTGAAGCGGGTGCCAACCTGTCTAAGAACGGGGCTAAAATCCTTAATTACATCAAAGATGGCGTAGCAAACGGATTCAAATACAAAGACACAGGTAATGTAGCTGCAAACGCTGCATTGAAAGCTGGAACAAAAGTAGGAGATGCACTATTAAAAGGTGCTCAATACCGAACTGTATCTGCATTACAAGAAGCTGGTGGCTTCCGTCTAGAGCAATACTTAAATGGTCGTGATATGACCACAGATGATGCTAAAAACGCAGTTGAGTTAGCGTTCTTAGAACAATATGCGATGCAAGGTATGTTACCAGGCACTGTGGATAATATCGCTTACAACATTTTAAACCGTTCGGGTAAGTTCTCAGGTGCAGCGAGCAAAACCATTAATGAGTTAAAAGACTTCGTTAAGAAAGCTGACGAGGGCAGTATTTTAAAACGCTTGAACCACAAAGTAGATCAGATTGGTGGTATTGGTGTTGCTAAACGTTTAGCGACTACTGCAGGTAAAGAATATGTGGATGAGTTCGCTGCTAACTCGTTCCAGGACTTACTTGGTCAGAATTTAAGTCGTATTCAAGATCCGTTAATCCCTGAAGAACAACGAGCTAAAGCAGGTTCGTTATCTTTTGCGTCTGCTATTAACGAGGGTGACTTGGAAAGAGCGAAACACGAGGGTCATCGTGGTGGTATTGTTGGCCTCTTTATGGGTGCTGGTGCACACCCGCTTGGTGATGCTGGACACAACGTGCAAGCATACAAACAAGCCAAAGCTGATATTGCAGACATCGACGCACAAATTGCGGCACTTGATGTTTCTAATTACGATCCTGTTGGTGGTAATCGTGAGACTAATGATATTCAAGCTCGTGCAGAAGAAATTGCACAAGAGTTCGCACAAGGCGACCGCACTAATGAAGACGAGTACAAATATCTAATTCGTGAGCAGCAAGGCAAAGTGACAAACCTTATTGACACTGTGTCACAAGGTAATGTCTCAGTTGAACAAGCGAATCAGATTTTGAAAGACGTTACACGTCACACTGACTTAGTCAACAAAATGACTGAGACGTTGGGTAAACAGCAAAATGTACAAAACGGAACTAACCCTGCAGCTATGCAAGGTCAGTTCAACGATTTCGCCTCTAAGTTTGAATCAGCACGCAAAGCAGCCAACTTCAACGATAATGACGAGTATGTGCAAGGTATCGCTGATGAAATTCGAGCACTGCGTGACCCAGCTAATATCCCTGCAGCAGAAGCACGTCTCAGTGAGATGAAGCAATCACCGATGATGGGTGATGCGAAATTCGCAGATATGGTTGGTGCTTATGAAAGTGCTGTCAACTTTGCGAAAGATCCACAAGCGTATTTCCAAAACGTGCCTGCTAAAGATCCGGATGCGAAAACGAAGATTACCTCGTTTACCAAGGATGCACGTGCGGTGGTTAAAGAGTTTGATAAAGACGGTATTATCCCACCAACACTTAAAGACACGTTGGCAAAACGTGGTGTGACTGCAGATGAGTTGAATACGTCTGTTACAGGTGCGATTAATCAGTTACTACAATTCGCTAACCAAGCACAACAGGACGGAGCACCTGAGCGTGCAGGCCGTTACGCAGCTGCAGCTAACAGACTACTAACCGCTAAATTGGCACTTGTTGACTTGGGCCAATACGCTGACGCACGCAATCAAAACTACGAAGAAGCACAGAAACAAAGTATCGTAGGTGAACGTACTGCAGCGGAAAATGCGGCATCTGAGATTGCACAAAATGAAGCAACTGAACAAGCTGAAGAAATTAAGAAACAGCAAGCTGCGTTTGAACGCCAGTTGGTGGTAGATACAAAAGCAAAAGTGCGTAAGGTTTTAGATACGGCCCATTCAGGTTTTATCGCTGATCCTAATGCGAAAAGTGTATCTAACAATCTTGGTGAAACACGAGCTGAAGTAGAAGCTAATTTGGAAAAATTAATCGCTGACACTTACCAACTCGCACAGAAAACCCCGGATTTGGTAGCTGCTTCTGCATTGTACAAACGTTCAAGAGACTTACAAGAAGTGTTGAACATTTCACGTGGCCTTGGTGGTATGCAGTCTGACCCAAGTTCACAAGCGGGTGCATTACTTAATCAGTTATATCCTGATGCGAATGTGGCTAACCGTGTGGCGAATAATGTTGATATGTTGGCAAGAATGGCACACGTAAAAGTGTCTGTACGTGGTAAAAACACCGTACTCACACCTGCAGTAGATGCCATTATTACCGCACTTAATGGTGGTGCGTTGGTAAACAGTAAGCGTGTATCTAAAGACATCGACTTGAATCTTGTACGAGATGAAGCAGTTTCATACCTTGATGATGTTAAGGCTGGACGTGCAGATGATATTACAGCGGAACAGCATCCGAACTTGTTTAAGTATGTTGGTGATGAGCTTATCGGAACAACTAAGACTTCTGAAAAAGGCAAAGTGGCTCAGGAGATGACTGATGAAACTCGTGAGACACAAGCCAAAAGAAATGCTGAAACTCGTGAGCAAGAGCGTAAGCACGACAAGGCTTTCGATGAGTTACTGACAGAAGTGCACAACGATACGATGGCTCGCACAGCTGACGGGGAAATGGTGAAAACAAAATCAAAAAAGTCACCAAAGTCAAGCTCGGAGCTAAGTCGGGCAATACCCGATCCGGCTAACATCTTCGGTGATTCACCGGCTACGAACATCAACCCAACCACGTTTAAGAGGGCACTACAAGATTACGGTGTAATGGAGGCGTTGAAGTTCGCCAAACGTGGCTTCGCCGAGAATGACCCACGTGGTAAAGTGGTGGACAAGCTAGTTGATTTAGTTGATGACTCAGTACTAATCCGCTACGACAACTTAGCCACAGATGGACGTACAGGCTACTACGACATCGCTTCTAATATGATTGTATTAGACATTAATTCTAAAGAGCCTGATATTGACTTAATCCACGAGTTGGTTCACGCCTACACGGTGTACGCACTTGAAAATCGTGCAGCACTTGATGAAGAACAACGTGCGGTGATTGATGAACTTATACGAGCTTGGGAGAACGCTCTAAGTCACCCTGAGTTCGTGGCACAGTTCCCGACCATCGCTGATGAAGTGACTGGTGTACACGAGTTCGTGGCAGAGTTGTTGTCTAATCCTAAGTTCCAAACTGCGTATGACAAATTACACGCCAACGGTGCACCACGTGGTTTCTTTGACTCCGTACGTGCGTTCTTTAAACGCATTGGGGCATTACTAGGGTTGAACTCAAACGAGCAACCTGCGTTGTTCCAGTTGATTACAAACACCACTTCTTTGTTCGAGGCTAACAATGGCCGCACACAAACGATTAAGGGTGTGCCTGGTTTAAGCCGTAAGGTTGTTAGACAGGTTATTTTCGCTGGCCGTACACAAGAACAGAACCGTGACAGCCATATCGCAGCCATCGCACAGCTTGATGAAGATACAGGCTTGTGGTCGCTTAACTGGTGGGACGAGCAAGGTCAAAGCCACGAAGAAACGGGGCTTACTTGGGACCAAACAGAGACGTTGGCACAAAAGAGTGGATTCGTACCGAAACACCGTTCCGAAATGTCACAACAAGAGAAGTACGTACAAGACGTGACTGAGATGGCGTATAACCACTCTGGTCTTTTGTACAACTTGTTTAAAGGCATCCAACGTGTGTTACCGCCTCAGTTCTCTGAGCCTGTGTTGCGTGTGCTAGACCGTACAATCCGTTGGTCTGCGATTAACTTGAACAACAGTACAAGCTGGATTACCACGCTTGAAAATATTGCGAGAAACGCATACGGTGCGAAAGTACCAGTTGAAGTAGAGACACGCATTAACGCACTTCGTCAAAAGGCGAGTGCTGAGCTCAATCACTATGGTGTGGGTGGTAAGTTAAACTTGCGTGACCATATGGACATTCTAACTCAGCTTGCACAACGTTCAGGTATGACTAAGGAAGACTTAGATGACCTGGCATATGCGTTGCGTGCACCGCACTTCATCCGTCGTAAGAAACGTGCAAGCGGTGAACAAGACCCTTATTACAAAGGTCGTGACTTATTAACCGACACCATTACAGGATTCGGTTATTACACTCTAAACGGCAAGCGTGTGGCTAAAGGCACGAAAGGTGCAACGTGGGTGAAAGATGACACCGGTGAGAAATATATGGCGTCACTTACTCCACAGCAACGTGCGTTCGCAAAAGAGTTTGAGAAAGCGATCATTGAGATGAACAACAACACATTAGACTTCGAGCTTGCGATGGGACGTATTGACGAGAACACATACAATGACTTGTATGGTGAGTTCTACGTTCCTCTGCAAAATGAAGATTCAGAAGTTAAGGCGTTCTCAGGTCGTATTCACGGTCGTTCTACCAAGGCTGGTAATATCTTAAGTAAATACGTGGCGAACTCACAAGCTCGTATTAATAACGCTGCTGAATCTGCGATTATGCGTGAAGCAGCAGACTTACTGGCTAAATACCCGATGCCGCATATGGCTCGTATTATGTCTGATGAACTAAAAACTCGTGGTGACAAGTTCCACGCTACCTACGCACCTGAGGGCATCTTGGACGGACGTTCAAAAGCGTTCTACCGTAATGGTAAGCGTGAGCGAATTGTGTTAACTGATGAAATCGCAGCACAGTCACTGGCGAAAATGAGCAAGGCACAGAAAAACAATGTGACCAATACGTTCATTCGCCACTTGGGTGCAACTACCCGTTGGTTAGGTTTGACTCGTACAGTACTTAATCCGACGTTCCATATTACAGCGTTCATCCGTGATATGACATTGGTACTAGCGAATACTCAAGCGGCAAGTCGTGGTAAGTTATCTGATGCTGAGTCACTGCAGTTATCAGGTCGTATTATTCCACGTATGGTGCGTGTGTTACCGATGTTGTTGAAAGGCCAGTGGGATGGTAAAAACGCTCACTTCACATACAAGACGTATTTGAATGAGGGCGGTATCAATCCGATGGCTCACTACGACCTCGATAAGATTACCGATGATTTGGATATGCTTGCGTTTAATCGTGGTTCTGTTGGTTCACGTACGGCACGTGGTGCGAAGACGTTGATGCAGGTGATGCACTTCTCTGATAACGCAGCACGTTTCTCAGCGTGGTTAGAATACCTACAAATGCAGAACGGTGGACGTGAGTTTAACTCAGAGCGTGATTTAATTGAGTTCTTACGCAACCATCCTGAAATTGCGAACACGGCACGTGACATCTCGAAGAACTTAACGGGTAACTTCGAGCAGAAAGGTGCGTGGGGTACACCTCGTTCATTTTGGATGTTCTGGAACGCTATTATGGGCGGTGTGAAAACAACGTACAACTTAGTCAATCCTAAGTATGGTACGTATGGCCTGAAAGCGATGGGTATGCTGGCACTTCTTGTTGCTGCACAAGCAGCGGGTGATGACGAGGAAGATGAAGATGGTACACCGATGTGGAAGCGTCGTAATGAAAGTGTCGGTCAATTCCACATTGGTGACTTCAAATTCCCAATCGCTCAGGAACTTATGATCCCACTTAATGCTGCACGTGAGTTCGTCCGTGTAGCCAAGGGTGAGCAAGAAGTGTCAGCAGGTGTTGGACGGGTGATGCGTTCTGTACAAGAGTCACTAATGCCGTTCCAAACACCGGAAACTGATGACACAGCGTTTAACGTGGCATACGGTTGGTCTCCTACCGTGATTCAACCTGTGGTGAGTTTGGTGGCTAATAAAGACTACTTCGGTCGTCCTGTCGCACCTAAGAACGGTTGGGCTCAAGACGGCTCATTTATTGACGAGCCAATGGACCACCAACGCCGTAATATGGGCGACTCTAACTTCTCACAATGGTTGACGTTCGAGATGGCGAAGTTAGGTATCGCTGATGTTGCTCCAAGTTCGATTGACACGTGGATTAACCACTTCATTGGAGGGAGTGGTAAGTTTATCGGAGATATTGGCAAATCAATGCGTTTCGAGGGTAAAGATCCAGTCTCTGCCTTTAATGATATGCTTGTTAAAAAATACTCTTTAAACTACAATGAGTACGCTGTCGAACAAGAGTTTGATAAAGAATATACTAAACTGATGAACAAGATGGGAATCGGTGAAAGTTACGACGAACTCTTAAATCTTGAACAAGACGGAGCCCGCAAAGAATTGAAAAAATGGGTGGGCGAAGTACGCAAAGCTGAAAAGGCTTTACGCTCCAGTAAGGGAAATAGTACTGGTGACTTGTTCACGATGAAAAAAGAATTAGAGCTTCAACTGAATCCCCCTTTGGACGAGCTTCTAGACATTAAAGAACAGCTTAATGAAATCCAAATTAAGAAGAAATTTTTATATATGGATGCTCTAGAGGAACTAAAACAAAGAGGTGAGCGTTATGAGTAAACGCAAAGGAATCGAGGTTGAATCAACCGAGCAAGAAAGCAAATTAAAAACAATCTTCTGCGGGTACAATCCTGTGGGAGATTTTGCCGAACTCTGTTGCAAGGGTGCGGACATTGACATCGAAGTTGAGAAAGGCGAGACGAAAGTCACTACCATCTGCTGGTGCTGTGCATTTTGGCGTGGTGTGTTGGTTGGCGGTATCACTGGTCTTATCGTGGGGTGCTTGCTATGATCGTGATTACAGCAGGACACTCTAATACAGACCCAGGTGCAGTGGCGAACGGCTACAAAGAAGCTGATTTCGCTGCGGATATGCGTAACTACGTTGCGTATTATCTTCGCAACTGGGGCTTCGATGTACAGACTGACGGAGAGGGTCGTACCAATGCTCCGTTGTCACAAGCCATCCAACTCGCTAAGAAAGCGGAGTTGGCCGTGGAATTTCATCTAAATGCGTCTGCCACATACACAGCGTATGGTGTAGAGGTATTATCCCAACCTAAAGATCGAGCACTTTCCCAAAAGATTGCCCAAGCTATTGTAGATGTCACCGGCTCTAAGCTGCGTGGCAACAACGGCTGGCAGCCTGAAAATGCAGGTCAGCACTCTCGTTTGGGTTTTGTACAAGCCGGTGGTATGATTGTAGAACTTGAGTTCGTCACTTGCCAGTCTCGTATGAATACCCTCAACGAGAAGCGTTGGTTGGTGGCTAAAGCGATTGCTGAAGTCATCAAGACGCACTTAGGGAAATGATGAGATTTTTTTAATAATCCTTAAATGATATAGGGGGAAGTATGACTTGTTCTGCAAGTTGTGGGTCTCAGCGTGAGATGGTAGAGCTACTTATTAATAAAGCGATTACAGATGCTTTAAAGAGTGGCGACCTACAAGCTGGACTAAAAGACTGTGATGGCGGTGCGTTAGGTAAAGACTCAAAAGTAGTACTTTGCAACGCTCTCGTTAACTCAGTAAATGAAGCAATTAAAAACGGTGAAATCACTGTTGTCAAAGACATTGAAATCAACGGTGGCAAATTAGTGATTACCGATGGCACTGGTGCCAAATCTGAAAAAGATTTACCGGGTGTTAAATCTGTTGTGTTCACTGAGGGTAAATTAATCGTTACACCACTAATCGGTGAGAAAGAAGAAACTCAATTACCATATCCGAAAATGGCGATTGGTAACAAAGAAGTAGTTCTCACTAACCCGAATGGTGAGCACGTTTCAGTTCCAAAATCTGATGAAGTTTTAACTGAAGACGACTTTGATAAAACTATTGTTAAAGGTGCGAACGAAGCTGGTAAACTCGGCGTTAAGGTTAAAACTAGTGGTGGCCTTGAAGCAACTGACGATGGTGTAGGTATCAAATTAGGTGATGGCGTTAAAGCTGATGCCAACGGTGCGTTGACCATTGGTGAAGTGTTCGCTGAAAAACCGATTACTGGTAAAGGTACGAAAGAAGAACCGTTAAAAGTAGCGTTAAACAAACGTGACTTTGACGTAAATGAAGCGACTGGTGAAGTGAGCCTTAAAGCTGTACGTAGTCAAGCTATTACAGACTTGAACAGCGGCGTACAAGTGATGGGTTACTCTACGTTCTTCGGTAACGTTGACAAAGCGGGTAACAAATATGCTATCGGTGTACCACCGTCAATCGCCACAGAAGATGCGACGCAAAACGCAACTGCTCGTATCGCTGAATTAAAAGACGGTGAAAAATACGACTTCAACGGATGGCAGATTTCATCTCCTGCACAAGTTGATCAGTACTTAGTAGGTACTGACAATGCAGTATGGCATCGTGTGAATGATGGCGGTATGAACACTGATGGCACACTTAAAGAACCAGGCAGTTGGTCTGTGTGGCATCGTGAGACAAATAACTCAGTAAGTGTTGTTCAGCTTGAAGCTTTACAAAAACGTGTAGACAATCTAGAAGATCGTGTCGCTAAGTTAGAAGCTCTACTTGCAAGTTTCGTGAACTTGAAAGACGCAAGTGGCACTGAACAACTAGGCTTAATCAAACCATAGAGGTGGTAAAAGATGGCTAATAAAAATGCAAAAAATGTAACAAAAGGCACGGATATTTTCGTCGTTACCCCTAGCAATATGGGTAAAGGCCTCGCCTATAACGAAACTGTAAAACAGTACGAAGTTAATGCTAGAGACGCTAACGGTGTAAAACTTAACCCTGATGGTACCGTCGGAGTTTCGTTATCTAAGGACGGTGGTAATTTATTAGAGTTACGTAGTGATGGCTTGTATTACGGGACACAAGCCGTTCAATCAGACTTCTTTGTTGATGCTGTTAGCGGTAGCGACGACACTGGTACTGGTACTTATGAAAACCCGTTTAAAACATTGAACAAGGCCTTAGTATCCTTACCACGTGAGAAAAAAGGTTTGGTCATCCACCTGAAAGAAGAACAAACTCATGTATGTAAGCTGATACCTTACACATTAACGTCTTCTGTTCAAATAATCCCGTATGGAAGTAAAGTTGATGCTATGTGGCGTAGATACAGAAACGAAGACAATGGTCATATAAATGAGGGGTATTGGCAGGTTTATGAGACCGTGGAATATAAACAGATTGCTCCGACTATAGACTTCGTTGTTGTGAATAAATCAGAGGTTGGTGGTGCTATCGGGGCAAGTAACTTTTTTATCTGGGTTAGTAATGCAGATTTACGAATTGATGGTGCTAAGTTCAGATATTCAGATCCTCAAAATTTAGGTGTACCGGCTAATGAACAATGGCGTAATCTGTTTGGTGGTATTAGCGGTTCTATTATGTTCGCAGATTGTGAAATGGACAATAGAACTTCAGGTAGACAGTGGAACCTGTTTTCCGACCACGACGGCTCTGTTGCGTTCAAAGTGTGGAACCTTAAAGTTTCAAATAACTCCAACGAAATTGCACATATCGGTGCGAAGATGAACCTTGAGGTTATTGGTTCTAATTACATGGCTGGGGGTGTAATCGGGGATGGTTTACACAGAGATCAAGTGTTAACACCTCCTGAAATCATTGCGTTGATCGCAAACAAAGGCGAACCACCAAAAGCTAATTACAGCAATCTATTCGTCAATTATTAAATAATTAAGCAACTAGGTTACGAAGTAACCTAGTTTACAAGTAAACAATGCCAACAATAGGAGAAATTAAATGGCTAAAATTAAAGTAGTTACCGAGCGTGATGTCGGTACAGGTTTAACAATCGCAAACCAAAAATTAAACGTTGTTGTTGATGATGTAACCATCAAGATTGTAGATAACAAATTAGTCGCACAAATCCCTGAAACGGGTGTTGACTTACGTGTTACCAAAATTAAAGCTGATAAGGACACTGGTAAATTTAAAATTACCGTGGATGATGGTGCTGGTGGTAATGAAACTACCGTTCAGACTTCACTTGCGGAATTATTAGTTGTATCTGCTGAAGCAGACAACATCGCAGAAGTGAAAGACGACGGTATCTACGTTGGCAAAGCTAAAGTGCTTGAAATCGTAAAAGATCCTGAAACTGTTAAAGCTCTTGCTGAATTACTCAAAGGCGACGAGTTACAAGGCTTAGACGGTACGGCCATTGGTTACGTATTACCTAAAGCTGAAGAAGCTGCGGCTTAATTAACACAGGAGAGTAATCCCCCTTTGGAGTTTATATGGCAGTGAAAAAGGTTATTCGACCTGAAGATCTACACGACGATGACTTCGACATTGTCGATAACAAAGTCCGAGTGAGACCTACCATTAGGATTTACGACGTTAAATACGTAGCTCCTGACACCGTTATTACCACGCAAATGGCAGTAGACTATGCCAAAATTGGTCGACACTACCTTTCTGTTGCAGGTATCCAAGGTAATATTCACCTAGACTTTAAGATGGTTATCGACTCCGGCCCACGTCGTGCGTTGTACCAACTACCTCCTGAAGCACCAACTCCGGTGCAGCTTATTGAGGAGCAGACGTTTGACGGTAGTTCTGTTTGGGTTGATGCAGGTTCTCGTACTGTTATGGGAAATGGTCTTAAAGCGGGTACTCGCTATATCCTCAACCTTGGTGGGTATTTTGAATGACGAAAGTAATCAGACCTGAAGACCTACACACCGCAGACTTCGTGATTGAGGGAAATAAGGTGCGAGTACTCAAAGAGTACAACTGGTATATGGCTGAGTTCGCACTTGATAAAGATACGCTTACAACTGAAAATGCGAGAGCGTACTTTGACCCGCAGTTTCGTATGGTGTCTGTGCTTGATGGTGTAGGTAAAACTCATCTTGAGTTTAAGGTACTAAAAGATATTCCCGATGGCTCGGTTATCTTTAAACTACCTGAAGACGCACCAAGCCCTGTTGACGGAGCAAGTTTACAAACTTGGGACGGTGGGAAAGTTTGGTACAACAGTAACAACAAAAACATCTACGGGAAAGGTCTCAAAGCAGGCCGTGTGTATTCCGTGGATTTAACTGGATTTTTTGGAGATTAATATGGCAATTATCATTATTCGTGAGTCTGATTTAGACAATAACACGATTAAAGTGGTGGACAATAAAGTTACCGCTCCTGGTGCAGAGTTTAAGGTACTTGACAAATACCCAACTCCGGTAGATACAGACACTCACTATGCCGTCAGTAAACACCAGTATTTACAACACGTAGAAACTGGTGCAATTATGGAAGCAACCTACTTTGAGATGAAAGAACGCCCAGCACCGCAGCAAGAGTATTTCTTAGGTACTCCGACTGCTAGTGCTGACACAGTAAACAACAACTTCATTATTGAAGCGGACAGTGCGATTGATGGACACCACTACAACGAAGCTGTAGGTGCGTTCAATCGTGCGGATTACACTAGTGCGAAAGACTTTAATGAGAAACATGCGGGTCAGAAATTAACATTTACTACACCTGAACGTTTCTCAGGTAACTCTGAACCTGGCAAAATTCTACCAACAACCATTGAGGTAGACTATCCGCAATTACCTTATAAAGAGGGTACTGAAAAAGCAACACTGAATGTAGTAAACGGTGACCCGGACTTACGTATTACCTACGACGATCCGGCAATCGGTAGTGATGCGTATGGTATTACCAAAACTGTTCATTACAAACTCTATGATTACAGTGGTAAAGTGTACGAGGGTACGAAGACCTTTACTGGTAATAGTGTTACTGGCGAAACGCTTGCGGCTGATATTGACTACGTTAGAACAAACATTTGGAAAGTTGAGTACGCTGTTGACCCGTTCCACATCTCGTCTTTCTTTGGTGATGTAACAGTCGCTCCACAAGCGATCACCAAAGAAATTGGCGATCATTTATAATCCATAGGTGCGAAGCCTCTACGCACCTTAATATCTAAGGAGATTCCTATGAAAGAAAATTGTGAGTGCACCTATGAGTTGTCACGTGACCGTCTCGCTCGTAAAGGTATTACTGACACATTACCATCTATTGCGTGTCCTCCTGCACAACCCGGTGGTAATACAGAGGATAACAGTGCTGAACTTGAGAAGTTAAAAGCAGATTTAGCTGAAGCACAAAAAGCGAAAGAAGCTGCTGAGGCAGCCAAAGAAGCTGCTGAACAGGCGAAAACTGAAGCTGAAGCTGCGAAAACTGCTGCAGAAGAAAAAGCTACCCAAGCAGAACAAGCAAAAGCTGATGCAGAAGCCAAAGCGACTGAGTCTGCTAAAGCGGCAGAAGCTGCTAAAGAAGCAGAAGCTCAAGCTACATCTGCTAAAGAAGCTGCAGAACAAGCTAAAGAAGCTGCAGAAGCTGAGGCTGAATCGGCACGTTTGGTAGCTGCTAATGCTAATGTAGCAAAAGACCAGGCTGAGCGTGACAAAGAAGCGGCACAGGAATCTGAAGCTGCGGCAATCGCCAAAGCGGAAAAAGCGAAAGCGGAAACTGACAAAGCAAAAGAAGATCTTAACCAGGCACTTGCTGAACTTGTTACCAAACAAAACGAGTTGACTGCAAAAGATACCGAAATCGCAGAACTCAAACGTAAACTTGAGGAATGTCAGCAAGACAAATGTCCTGAAGTTGACGTCGTTTCTCTAGGTGATGAAACCGTGTTTAGTGGTAACTCGTGCGATGAAGTTGTTGGTCTTGACCACGATGGTGATGTACCAGCTGAGCCGCACGATCACTTGTAATAAGGAGTGCTTATGTTATGTACGTGGCTAAATAGAATCTACGGGCGTGATAGTCGCTCTACGCAGGTTATCAACGTCATCGTGAGTGCGTTATGGGCCATCGGTTTTTTAATTCACTCACAGAAAATCGTACAATTAAATATCCCTCATTTACTTGTCGAACGCCTTGACCAATTCTTTGTATTTGCTACGGCATCTGCTTTGTTCTCATTACTTGGGTTAGCATTTAAAGGCAGACAACACCAGGTGCTTAAGTTCTTCGGCTTGTCACTTGGTGCAGTACTACAAAGTATACTAGCGAGTGGGTATGTCACATCATACCCTCCACTGGAGACAATGTTAGTAATAAACCTCTTGATGCTATTTTGGTTCTTAGGGGCATTGCTATATATTTCTAAGTGTGAGGGATTCGATGGAAAATATCTTAGAGCACGTTGATATTATCTTCATCACAGTGGGTGCGTTGTTCGGCTCTCTGAAAGCGAGTGCGGAGCTTGATCGAGGTAAGGCTCCGTTCGTGAGATGGGTAGATATATTACTCGGCTTTTTTTGTGGAACGACAGTGGCGTTCCACTTTAATAACCCAGGGGCCCCGTACCTTAGCGGCTTAATCGCTATGGTCGGTGGAGTAAGTGGTGCGACTGCAGTAGAGGTTCTACTTCAGATGGTGCCGGGAATTGTGAATAAAGTCATCGGTAAAGTGGTTGACTCGAAATTAAAATAAAAATATACTTGATTTAACTACGAAGTAGTTGTTTTTCAAATTTCCTTTTTATTATTTAGTAGAAAAGCTCCGGTAATACGGAGCTTTTTTGTTTTAGAATAGATTGCTAAGTTTAGTGAGTATTCTACCTATGCTGTAGAAGATTACCAGTGTGGCAACGATGGTACTACCAATAGCGACGGGTATGAGGAATAGAAGTGCGAAGAAAGCACCAACTCCTACCCACCATTTTTCCGTTTCCAACATTGTGAATAGAACAACATTCATCACATAGATGGACAGTGGTGATGCCACCATTATAATGAACATACCGATGATTTCAATCGGTTCGAAATCAGCTTTTCTTACTTGCATCTTTTTCCTCCTGCTCGATTAACATTTCAAGGTAGTGGATCGCTTTTTTAAGATCTTGGATACCACCTTTGTTTCTCCAACGTGAGACGTACTTAACCACGTTCGCTTCGCAGTATCCTAGGCCATTTGCCAAGATGTACTCGATCGGTTGAATTGGTAGTTGGTAGTGGCTACCACCGACTTGTTTGTCCATAGCGTCTTTGCTTTCAGGTTGCGTTGTTTTTTCAGTCATAGGTTCTTCCTTTTGTATGTTATCGAACAGGATGTACTTACCATCGTTTTTTAGATTAAGTAGGATGGCTGAGTTAGATACTACTAATATGGTTATACGAAATCGTGTGCCGAAAAATAACTTCTCACGGGTCACGTCTTCTACAAAATATCCATATGCTTGTAGGATTGTTGCTGCTTGCTCGTAAATGTCTGACAACGGTGATGTTGTCGGCATATCGAAATGGGCTGTTGATTTTGAACCTTTTTTAAGTTTCTCCGGGTTTGCATGAAAAGGTTTCAATAGTGTGTTTATAATGAACACAACATCGTAAGCTATTCTTTCTGATTTTGCTTCTGCAATTAAATTACCATTCATTATAAGCCTCCGATAATGGTAGTCCTGCGAAGATACGCAGTAGGTAGTACTCAAGGATAGAACAAAGTCTCGTTTGACTAATCTCGTTATATTTACAAATTCTTTCTCTGATGAAAAGCACGTTTTCTTTCTCCAGTGCGTTAACCCCCCATACCTCGTCCGGTTTGGAATCATCCCCGAAGACAAGAGGGTACTCAGCCGCTAAGGCAGTAAGGTCAATGTGTTTTAATAAACTTTTAGATAGGTTGCTATTCGGTAAATAGTTGAGATATTCCTCGTCATTCTCTACATCAAATAGGTGGCCTAAAATAGCGTTCATCACCTGATTCTCTAGTTCAGCAAAACCAGGTACTGCTAGTTTTACAGGTTGAATAATATCACCTGTGTAAGCTTCTGTGAGGTCGTGCAGTAATACAGCTTTCAGCAACTTCTCTCTTGTGTTACCGTTGATGTGGTGATACACATAATCGAACATTGCAAGCGTGTGTACCAAAACTGAGACACCACGACCATTAAACCGTTTCACATTTGCAATACCGTGAACCATGTCATCAATACAAATATCTGTATTGGTAATAAAACGCAGGTCGATTAAACGCCCAGTGTGTGTTTGTATTGTACTCATTATGCAATCTCCATAGGTTTAACTTGGATGTCCACCGTAGGTAGGGTGACGAACTCTAAAATCTCGTCTAACCACTTACGGAAAAATTTATCAGGATCTCGTTCATCGGGTGGGATAAAGCACACCTCGTTGAAGTCGAACCCGCCTTGACTATACCAGGACACACCATAGAACTTACCAGCTTCAAACTTAACACCGAAGCTTACGATATTAACGTTCGTTTTTTTCTTTGGCTTCATCGACGATGCCCTCCCCATATGTTTTTATATATGATGCGATAGCGTTGACAGCGTAGGTTCTACGTCGCTTATCTCGCATCTCTTTGCTACTCTCTGCATCCGGTTTGTATCGACTCTTAGAGTACGCACATTCACACGTGCGGCAGCGTGTTTGGTGTCTACCTTGTGTATAGAGGAACCGAAAATCAGACAATGGTTTTTCTTCACCACACTTGGTACAAACTCTTGTTTCTTCCATACTCACTCCATCCATCTGATAACCGGTGTCATCGGCATACCATTTTGGAAAATGAACCAACCACTGTCTGTGGTGGACGAGGCTTTATCGTTCCCATCACCATCGTATTTACAGTTTACACGGCTCACATTCACGATAACCTGTGCAAGCTGATTGTTGTCTTTAAACAAGCTGTTGTACCGTTTCTTAGACGCTAAGAAGTCTAACTTTAAGAAAGCGATGAGTACACCACCAGGCTTTAAAAATTTCAAAGCGTGTTGGATAAACTCAACCGACAACCCAAATGGTGGGTTCATCACAACAATAGAAGTCTGCATATTAGTAGGATCTACTTGCAAGAAGTCACCTACCCAATCCAGTTCTTCTCTACGTTGAATGATGTCCCATTGTGTCACCGTCCATTTAGGCATCACGTTGAGTATCGCTCGTTTGAACGCACCATTACCTGCACACGGATCTAAGACGTGTAGGCACTGGTCGTTAGCATTTACGGTCTCGCTAAACACATAACGTAACATACGTTCTATATCCTTTTCAGGTGTGGCGTAGAAGTCGTGTTCCGGTCTTACACGTGCCTTGCCTGTCGCTAATTTCTGACCTACTGTGTTTCTTGAGGTAGCCATTGTATGTCCTTGTATGTCAGCATCGTCGCTACTGCGTCTTTAATGTGTTCAGGTGGCAGCAGGTGCATAATGTCTATGTAACGCTTGAGGATATACTGAATACGATGCTCAGGGTTATCCGGTGGTGTTACATCAATATTAAAACCTGCACGTCTTTTACGTAGTTTGTTTTTATCAAACTTGGTATAAGCCTCGTACATAGATTGGAACACTTGTACCAGGGTCTCACCTTGTGAAGCTGTCACAGCGGCTTCGATGCGTAGGTTGTTAGTTCGTGCATAATAGACGACCCAATCGACTAAGTTCTCTTTGGTGTCGTGCAGATTATGCTGTTTTAAATAATAATGGTATCGGTCACGTGGCCGTCTGTCTGATACACCGTAGTTCGATGGATTACCCATATACTCGATATAGTCAAGGAACCGCCACGACATAGGGATACCTGCGATAATAGCTATAGGAGTGTCAATACGTTTGTTTAAGTCCCGCTTGGTATTACGAGCGTATGGGTTCTTCAACTGGTGTACCAGGGAGTGATTCTCACGCAGTCCCTCTTTCACGATGGTCTCTGTTGTCTCATTGAGAGCAGCGACCATTGGGATGTTCCACGGCAACTGCATATACTTCACGCACATCTTGGTGGTGAGTTTATCAGACCTACACATCTCCATAGGTTCAAGGTACATAAATAGCCGTCCCCATTGTATTATTCGTTTTGTAGCACATAGCGTGTGTATCGGGGGATACATTGGCACTGTACTTCGATAACCGGTTGATCATCTCACCGATGGTCACATCTTTGAACTCAACAAGATCTGCGTTAGTCATATGCACATCGTAGGCGAGTGAGACTGCAGTACACAACTCATACTGTCCGATACAAATCAACTTGTCACCGAACGGTTTAAGTTCGAATGGGAACATTGTGTTGTTGAACTTGTACACTCGTGTTGTACCATTGTCCTTGCTGTACTCAATAAGCAGGGCATCGAACGCATCAGATTCACCGTCGATACTTGGCACAGCCTGTATCATTGAATTGAGACGATGCTGCATCTTCGTATGGTCTATGTTCATCGCATTGGACTTAGACAACTCAGCCATAAGCACTTTCTCTACAGCGGTGCACAGCCACGACGTACCGGCAACTGCCAGTGTGTGGATGTAAAACGACGACTCACGCTGTGATATTTTATTCACGTGCCCTGTGTAGTATCCACCTGCCATACAAGTGGTATCTGCCCATAGCTTGTTTTCAGAGGGGTTAAAAACACACACGGTCATAATTTACTCCTTTCTTCTCATCACGTCGTTGTGTCTCCACATCCGGGTACACAACCACGCCTATTTTGTACTCGTCATCTACTTTGCGTAGACCGATGTACCCTACAATTCTATTGTGTGAAGTCACCACGTCTGTAAGTTTCTCTGATAACACTTCGAACGGGTCTTTGTTGTTATACCGAGCGGTGAAGTATAGGGGAGTCTCCCCCATACTTTGTACTAACTCACTCAACTGGTGGCTGATTGTTGCCAAGGTTTTTCGTCGCTTCATCTTCTAACTTCCTGATGTGCTCTAGATAAGCATCGAGGTTGAATACGCTTTGTGCTTCAGGTTTGGTAGTATCAATCATCCACACTCGTGTTTTCTGTCCTACAAGGCCCATAGCTGTTCCTGCGAACATATCTTTGTTCGTACGTGACGCACCTGCAGACTCAAGCACACCCTCAAGACGACTACGGTCGAAGCCTCGACGTTTCGAGAACTCGATGATCGCATTGTTGCTAATAAACACGCATTTCGTATCAGGCTCAATACGGATACCGATAGCTCGTCTAGGTTGGAGAATTGGGAAGTTCGTTGCTTGACTTCCTGTAACCAACATAATGTCGAGGTTCTCGTTGAAGAACTCGGACAAGATTTCAGTATCGGAGCATACGATGCTACTTGCTTTCAGTTTGAGGTACTTAAGCAAGGCAACGCAGCCTTGTTCTACACGCATCGGGTCGAACGGGAACAAACCTAGTTGGTGTCCTATGTGTGCACCGAGTGCAGCTGCAGTGAACATATCTGCCCAAAAACGATAGCGGCTATGTAGCTCAGCGGCTTTGCTCAACTTCTCGTTCATTTCAAGCCACTGGGTACGCAGTGATTCTTCATTTCGTACGATGTAGTCAATGAGGATTGGGGCACATACACCGCCTAGCTCATTGAGTTGTCGTACCAGTGTGTCACCATACGTTTTATCGTTCATTTGTTTGAGACGCTTAATCGGTAGTTCAGCTACACGCATTAAGTAAGCCTCGTTCTCGTGACGTTCTTCACTGATTCTGTTCCACACGCTCACATTCGAGCTTGAGAATACGAACGAGTGCCAACCTGGTAAGGTTGGTCTAACGTCGTTGACCTGTGCGGCACCACGTAACTTCGATTTACCTGACGTACAAGTGTGGATGAACTCCATCATCTCGAACGCATTGAGCTGACCTAATTCATCATTTACCAGTGGTAAACTATTAAGGTAGCTGATGGTCTCGAAGAACGCTACGTTGGTCGCACCGTGTTTCGCTTGTAACACAAACGCATCAGGGTCGCCATAGATAGACATCAACGCCTTAGTCAAGGTAGTTTTACCCACACCTGAATCTTCGGAGAAGATATTTAAAATCCCACCACGCTCTAAAGCGAATCTAGAACGCATAGCCGCACCGAAACCTGCAGCTAATACTAAGCGATACATCCCTGCATCTTCGGCTCCGTATAAGCCGATTAGGACCTGTCTCCACTGATCTAACTTCTGCTCTGCGTCCATTCTACGTTTACACGCTTGGTCGAACGTCTTAGCAATTACAGTGCTACTCACTGGAGCAGGTCTAGGACCTGCTTTGGTATACTCTGTTCTACCAAGAACGAACGTACCACGCTCTGTCCAACCTAGTTGCTGTGGAGCGTTGGTCATCGCTCTCTCACGCTGATGCTTTTGGGCTAACAATTTTAAATATACATTCATATCTTTAGCCTGTGCGTCAGTTAAAATAATGTGTTTATCAGCCAGGACTTCGATGAGTTTCTGACCTTTAGCCACGATGTCGCCCGCTGTTAAGGCGAACTCAATTACCCCATCGTGTGGTGTATGTAATCTTGCCCAGTATTGTGGCACGCCTGTATTGGCGAGAACGCCAATGCGGTCGTAGATATAGAAGTCGTACTCGTACACCATCTTAGCGAGATTTTGACCATCTTCGTCAATCTCATCGCTCTTTGTCCATACTCCACCGACGCTTGGGTCACGATAGAATGGGTATGGATAACTCGGTATAATGAACTGTTCTTCTTGTTTCGATGCAGTTACCCCAGCTTGTGTAACAACAGCGAGTGGTGCTGTTACAACTGTTGGTGCACGCTCAAAGTCACGTCCTAGTGAAAGTGGCGTTGCTTTCGGGTTGGTCACTAAGTTCTTCAGGTGTGGACATCCTGCACATCCTGATGGGTTATTGTCTTTAAACCACTGGCACGTACGAGGACCACTAAAACAATTCATCGTTTTGATGGTTTCTTCGTAGTCGTAGCCACTGTAGTTCTCCGAGAACTTAACGGCCCACTCATCTTTATCTACACAGAAACGGATAATACTTAAACCCGCAGCCCACATCGGCTGACTAACGTTCTCCTGGTCGATGTACATATCGTACAACTGCTTACAACCTGAGCCCTCTAGTCTCTGCTTGTCTATGATGGCTCCGAACTTACGTTCTACATCGTCGAACGCCTCTTCAGACATCGAAGATTCTACGCCTTTAAGCCACTCAGGTGTTTCACCCAAGTTGAAAGTAGGTTGCTGTACCACGGGTGCCGAGAACACTTTTAGTGCTGATAATGCAGCGTGGAAATCTTCATATCTAATAGCGACGCCTGTATCTTTTACGATAGAGACGATGTTGCCTGACTTACTGTGCACAGTACCTGGGATGCGTAGCACTGATGCGGGGTCTGATGTACGGCTCTTATCATCGTGAAGACCGAAGTGCGAGCATACATTCTTAAGCATCGTAGCGGTTACACGCCATCTTGCTACATCAACGGGTGCGACTAACTCCCAGTAAATGTGCCAGCCCTCACCACTGCTGACGATGAACGTCGGGTGCGGGAGATGTGTCTGTTGTAAGAACGTTACTAAAGCTTGGAGACCGAGTTCCCTTGTTTGGTACACATCTATAGGCTTGCCAGTTTCGTGAAAGCGTTTGAGTGCTTTCTCGTACTTTTCTTTACCGCAGTCAATGTCAAGCCAAAAGGCTTTTAAGTCTATTACGTTTCTTTGTTTTCGGTTCCATTTTCGTTCTTCTTCGTCGAACTTAAATGAACCTAAGGCGAAATATACATCACCGAATTTTTCTGTTACAGAGTCGATTGCTCGTTCTGTAGCAGCTTCATCGCTAAAGTTAAGATGGAATGGGACGAATATCCCACGTTTTCCATCTTCAGTCTTTGTCAGTCCTGCAATTACATTCTTACCACTTTGACTCGTGATGCGAGTAAGAAACGACATATGCAGTTCCTTAGTTAAAAGTTATTAACGGTTGCCCAGTGCCATAACACGTAATGTTAATCGGATAATAGGCTCTACTACAGCGATGTCTGAACAAGGTAGTAATCCCTCGTCCATCGCACGATCTAATACCTTTTTGAATTTCACGCAAACACGTTCACGTTGCGACTCGTCTTCGTACTTACGACGGTATGTAATGCAGTTACGTAAATTGTCTGCAGGGATGTCTAAGATATTAGATAAGATCGAGTATGGCACATTCGAGTCTTTCAACGTTTTGATGAATTGGTACTCTACCGATTGCTCTCCAGCTTTCTCTCGCACTTCTTCAATCGTCTTAGGACTGATACGAAGACTTACGATTTTCTTTTTTTCATCTGACATAGGATTTTCCTTTTGGGGTAAGGGTGGTGGAGCAATCCACCACGTTATTATTAAATCAACGCAAGTAACTCATTTACATTTTGTGCTTGCTGTACACCGACTGCATTTGTCGTTGTTTGTGCAGGTTGAGGTGCTGCTGCAGGCTCAGTTGGCATAGTCGGCTCTGCAGGTTGAGCTGGCATCACAACGTCAGCTGGAGCAGATGCTTGAGCCACTGGTTGAGCGTGCTGTACTGGTGCGTGAGTTGCAACTGGTGCTTGGGTATAGGCACCTGCGACTGCATTAACTGGAGCAGAAACTGCTGGGCTAGGCTGTACCGCAGCGGCTTGGGTAACTGCCGGCTGCACTGGAGCTGTAACCACAGGGCTGACTGGAGCCACAGGTGCTGCCACTGGCTGCACGGGTGCTAATACTTGCGGGAAGTACTGAGCAAGATATTGTTGTGCCGTCGCATCGTCGACGCCTGGGTGCATCACATAGTCCACTACGTTTTGTGGTAAGGTTGCGAACGCAGGGTGAGCACGTAAGCCGTCTTTGAATGATAACGGTGCGGTTACTTGTGCCGTTACTGGTGTGGTTACTGGTGCAGCCACCGGTTGTGCCACAGGAGCAGCTTGTTGTACCACTGGCTGTGCCTGAGTTTGTACTTGTGCAACGGCTTGTGTTACAGCTTGCTGTACGTGTTGAACCACGTTGCCTAGTTGTTCAGTTGGTACTTGACCTACTACAGTCTCACCCATTTTCACGGTTACGTTGTCTTGGTCTGCGTCTAAGTTGATATAGAGGGATACATCTAAGTTCATTTTAAGCTCCTGTGCTTGTTTATATTCTTGTTCAGTTAAAAAACGATTTGGTAAGAAACGGATACCACCCGATAAGCCGTCCGGACAGTGCATAGTTGTCACCATACCCTCCCAGTTAGCCTGTTTAGATTTTAGTAAAGTCGCATAAGGCTTGAGACCATACTCATTCTTCGCCACGTCTGTCGCATAAATACCTTTTGAAGATACTTTAAGACGATAGGCTTTTGTTAAGTCGCTTGCTAAAGCCACCATTAAGTATTGTGACTTACCGCAGCGACGTGTGTTGTTCGGACCACTTCCTTTGACGTCCATCGGACAACCTTGACAAGTCAAGTGTTGACGTGCAGGTGCGTTCGGTGCCGGTGCAACGTTGTCGTATGACCAACATACTGGCTTTTTCGCCTCTGAGTCAGCGTTCTCGTTGTAGACGCCCTCGAAGAACGTACGGTACACGGTAGAACGACCCCCTGTCGGACCACAACCGAGAATCACCACATCTAGCGTGCGTTGACCAGGTAGTGCCACACCGCTCATATTCACGATGAAATCACCACGCTTGTCTAAGCGGATGGTATCTACCATCGTGGAGTCTTGACCGTCCATTGAGGTGTGGTCAGCACCTAGCATATACGATGGCAAGTTCGATGTTTCCGTGCCGACACCACCTGTGAAGAACGCCAACATACCACCAGCCTGTTGTGGTTGTGCTGCAGGTGCATATGCCTGCTGCACTGCAGGTGCGTATGCTTGTTGTATAGGTTGTTGAGCTACACGGTCATACTGTGGTGTGTACACGAGCTGACCATTTACGTTCATCATCGCACGACCTGTAGGATCGTAATAAATCTGCTCTCCGTTCGGGGCAATATCAATAATTTCTGACATAGGGTTTCTCCAACTTAAGATGATTTACGTATGGAAACGGAGTACTTATCCACAAACATCATACCATTGGGTAGTTCGCCACCGTTTAAAGATAGATACTCTTTTATCGGTGTTGAGTAGTGCTTGACTTGTACTAAGTCCATACGGTCGTTAGCCTCGGCCCATTTTAAGAACGCTGTTCCGTCGGCTACTGTAGGTGTTTGTGTTAGTGAACGTGTGATGCTTGCACCACCAGCCTTGAAACTGTCCACACCCATTTCAAGACAACGGTCACCAAGAGCGATTTCCAATTTGTCCTGCTTTTCTTTTAGCTCCTTGTCTTGCTTCGCTAAATCTGAGCGGATAGCCTTGACTTGGAAGTATAACTCGACCAATAACTCAACTGATGCTGTTGTTAAATCCAATTTACCATTTTGGTCGATCTTTTCGTTTTGGATCGTCATTGTATTAGATTCCTCGTAAAAAGTCTTTATAAAAAGTTAATAAATAATTTTCTGATTTTTTGTTCTCTCTCAAGTTCGAGTACAACTTCCACTCGGCTGGTGTTGAGTACAAATGAACAATCGTCATACTTTCTGTTTGCCCTGGTCTGTCAATGCGGTTACAGGCCTGAGCGTACGTTTCTGCAGATGTACAAGGTCCGAACCACACGATACAACTTGCGTTAGTCAGTGTAAGTCCGTGTGACATCGTTTGTGGAATTGCCACAATTACATCAAGACTATTGTCTTCTTTGAAACGTCCGAAAATGTCGTCTCGTCGTTTCGCTGACACGTCCCCGTCAATAATCTCAGCCTTGATCTTCCGCTCTTTACCATCCACGATAATTTTCGATTCTGATAATTTCTTACGTATAAGTGCAGCCGTGTGTTTAAACGGAGCGAACACAATCGTCTTGCCTTTATCAGCCGTAGACGCCTCGTTGCGAGCCTTTTGTATAAAGTCAATCGTCTCGTTGATACGACCTGATACATCAAACTCTAACGCACGTCCGTCATCATCGTAGATACAACCTGTCGCCACCTGAATGAGTTTACCTGCGAGTACTGCAGCGTTCACTGCGGTAACTTGCATTAACTCGTCTTTAACCAGGGACTCCTCCTTGAGCTTGACATAAAACGCTTTTTGACCTTTATCGAGCTCCACTTCACGATACACGTGTACCATGGATGGCAAGTCGATACAATCTTTCTTCTTAATCGAGATTGCAGGTCTCAGCATACTAAACGCTATGTCGTGTGCTTCAGGTCTGTCTACCCATAAGAAGTCATTGATCTTACGCTGTACAGAATTGCGGAACTCCCAAAAACTTCTAAACTTCACATTGTGTGGTACGACCAGTGCTGCTTGTCCGTATGCGGCAATTACGCCTCTTAGGATCGGCGTACCTGTCAGTCCCCACACATACTTGGTATCTTTAAAGAGATTGTAGGCTTCTTTCCATCGCTTGCTCTCGTGGTTCGAGTAGGACGTTACCTCGTCGATAACCACACAGTCGTAGTTGTTAGCCTTAATCTCGTTGTGAATAACACTGATACCCTCATAGTTAATCACGTGTACCTGTGCACCGTTCGCTGCCAACTCAATGCGTTTGGCTTTCGGTCCGTGTAACTTCGTCACGGTGATGGACGGGTCCACATTAAAGAACTCGTCAACCCACGTACGTGTCAGCGTGGACAGCGGTGCGATAATCAACGCTCGCTTAATCTCTCCGATGCTGAGTAAGTACTTAATACAATGTACAACGGCCAGTGACTTACCCGTACCCATATCGGCGAAACACAAGGCTCGCTTGTTGGTGGTTAGGAACGAGCAGATTTTCAGCTGGTGGACATACGGCTTGTACCGACCTGAGAACTCGTAGTCACGGATCATAGGCGACAGTACTGTTACACCAATGTCTGCACACTTCTGCATCTGCTCAAGCTCCCACCGCACCAGTACAGCACTCGGATTCCCATTCTCATCGTACTCTGCTATAGCTGAGCGTGGGACGGACATCGCCACGAGCTTAGCCATCTTAGTTCGAATTAAGAGAGCCTGGTTTTGTATGTTCTCAATGGGTCTCAGTGCCATTCTTCAACCCCAATTCTTTAAGAACTTCATCAGGTGACATACTCCCGAACTTGGCGTTCGTTGATCGGATAGCCTCAACAACTTTATTGACCGCCTCGTTCGGTGTATTACCTATGTCGTGCTGTTCTGACAGGGCGTTGAGTTCCTCAAACACCTTGTCGTTCTCGACACTTAGGCTACTTGCCTCATTCATCAGAAGCTCCAGTGCCTTGATAAGCAACGACCCTTGCGTCTCTTTGCCATCTTGCGTCTTTTGTGGGACGTTCATCCCTTTTAAATTATCTACCAGCGATGCCAGTCTATTTGCGTGTACTCGCATCAGTTGTGTGTTCTTCTGAAGTAGGAACATCAGGATGTCCCCCCGGATTTCCAGAACTCGTTGTTCCTCGTTCACTTAGTGCTCCATATACGCTATGTACGTAAGAAATTTGTCGCAAACAGTCATCTTTCGCATTGTGTGATGTTGGCCACTCGTCATTATTTAGACCGAAGTCGTCATTGAGCTGACGTAATGATCGTACATCACGCACTTCCCAAAATTTAATAATTGGCTCGTGGATGTTTAGTTCTCGTTCGAACGCACTGTTTACAATGTCTATGTCGAAAGTACCCGTGTTCCACACACGTACTTCACCTAGTTCACGTGCTTGCTTAAAAAGATCGAAAATTTTAAACAGTTCTACCTTGAGTATATTATCTACTTCAGTAAATAACTCATTCATATAACTTTGGTTTGTCACTACCCACCATTTAAGCGTGGACGGTGAAATAGTTGCACCAGCTTGCGGTGTAAGACCAAATCGCACGTGGCGTGATAGTGCCTCATTCACTCGTCCGGTGAATGGGCAAAAGCACACGAGTGCTAACTCTAAGATGTGTGCTGACGGTTTGGTGTCAAGCGTTTCTAAGTCCAACATAAAGTGGACGTTTGCGGTATTTTCCATTTTTATACTCCGAGGGGTTTCGGTTATTATTTTCCTGCTTTTTTGCTACGGTTGTAATGTACCGATGTAACTTGCAGATTGCTACGACGGTTGCTCCCGCCTTTCGATAATGGACGTTTGTGGTCCACATCTTTACCTGCGATAGCCGCATCACCAAGTTCTTTACGCATAAGGCGACGTGCCTTGTTACGTTCAGAACGGTTGCGACGTTGCTCAGGCGTACCGTGGTATTCACGATACTCTTTTTTGTAGTCTCGTTGCTTAGCCATATCAGACTCCTTTTCTTTCACCAGGATGGAAACGACAGTCCGTAATCGGACACCACGCACATAGGTTATTTCGCTTAGCTGGCCACTCTCGCAGCTCAGCTGCTTGGACGATTGGAATAGATCGGTTCATCCACTTGTCTATGTACGCAGGCATTTTAGCACGTTCGAACGATGCTTTCGCTATTGCGTTGTGATTGATGAATAATAAACTTGCATCAACCTTGTTCAACTCAGGGAAATGTAGGAACGCAAGAGCACTCATCAATTCCAACTGACCTACATCCGGGTAACGATGGCTACCTGTTTTATAGTCGACCATTTTAGCCTGGTCACCATCTAGTGCCATAAAGTCAAATTGACCACGTATCCATACGTTCTTGCCGAAGTACTCGACCTTTTTCACTTTCCAGTCCATCGCCATTTTCGTCTCGACGTACTTCTTACCAGGTAGTGCGATAAGACCATTCATCAACTTCTCATACTTAGCGGCTTCGTCGCTCAGTTTGTAGTTGCCATCATTGAGGACGAAGTTCTCCAACTCCTTATGTATTCTGTCCCCTAGTGCCGCTGCTTCAGTCTGTACATAAGGCACAGTCTTCAGGATTTTCTCCTGGTAGTACCGGAATGGGCACGTCTCGTACATTTTTATAGCCGTGTACGACAGGGCTGGGTATTTAGTTGCCACGTTTATTTTTCCCAGTTTCATTCCATACATATGGATTAATGTATGTTAAAACAACAAATAGCACACTGTATATCACATCGCTAGGTATTCTTTCAGTTATACCTTTGTGCAAAAGGGCTCCTGCTATAAGTAGTAAAAAGATAGCCATTACCTTTAAATATATGTACATTTGTTACTATTCCTAAACAATAACACGGATTTTCTTACCGCTTTTCTTAACAACAGCACCAGTTTCTTTAGCTGCTATCTTAATAATCTTGAGAAACTTACGTTTGTCCAAGACTTTGTGCTTACCCATATACGTGGTTACGTATGTATCTCTGATTGTGTAAGAGAAACTACTTTCATCTTTATCAGGGTTTGCTTTTCTTAATTTGTATAGATAGTTGGTAGCGTCGTTTATCTCAGCCTTGTACCCATCCACAATTTCACGTTTTGTAATTCTCATCGTCATCTCCGTTTTAAATAATCATAATAATCTGCTTTTTTGTTTGCCCACTTCTCGAAATCTTCCATCGTCATATTGGTCATACTTCCATCAGCGTTATATTTTATAGCTGTATCGACTACCTCGCCATTAACCACAGTGTAGGATTTGTCGTAGTAGAAGATATGGTTGCGTACTTTAATGTACGGTCGTTCTTCGTTATCCATAAATCAACATACCTGTCTTGTTGATAACAGCTTCTGCATTTTCTTTTGTTCGGTAGCAGTTCTTATGCTCACGACGATTGATGCTTGTTTGACTGTGGTTAAACACTTCGCACTTCACCATCGGTCGTCCGTAATCGAACGTGATATACCAGTATGTGTCACCGTGTTCTGGGTAGTATGCGTTATTCTCAAGTTCGGCTTCACGTGTGATAACTTCGAACTCAGGAACATAAAACTCATAAACCGTTTTCAACGGACCACCTTGTTGTTGGGCGATGTATTTACCATCTTTAAGTTTACCAACAATGGCAACTTCTATATATTTCCCATCAACATCACAACCGCCGAGTAAGAGTGAGTTTTCCAATGCTCGTTCAAATAATTCAGATTGGTCTTTATACTCATCTTCCCACAGTGATGCGATGCTATAGACTACGTTATAAACGCACACACCTTTTTCATTCCAAATGAGATAATCTTGTACGCTCTCATTTGCACCAAGCACAAAGCCAAAGTATGTTAAATCATCACGCTTTTTCAGATTTTTTAGTTTGCGGTGGTCCGCTAATACATAAGCTTTTTCACCGTTCTTTAATTTAACAGGATTACCATTTAGTGCTTCTAAGATAATCTCGTCTATTGATAATTCAGTCATTTTTTAATTCCTTTTTACTCGCCACTAAGCCAACGTTTCTTTGGCTTTTCTTCTTTCTCGTAATAGAACAGGTCAAACCTACCGTGACTATAGTCACCGTCCATCATAACGGTACGATGTGTTATTGACACAGGTGTGATACCGTTCTTGTTCACGAACCTGCATAGGTCCAGTGGGTCTCCTATTGAGACATACTTAAGTTCTTTCATCACTTATGTTACTCGCTAGTTGGTCGATAATTACGAACCCTATCGCCAAAAGCGTTTTAGGTTCTGCCTGTTGTAGACGATTGAGAAATATCTTAGCCGCCTCTTGTTCGTTCTCTGAATACGTCGTCGCTTCATACATACGTCTCAATTTTAAAATTTGGTCATCACTGGACTTCATACGTGTTTTTAAGCTCCTGTAATTTCGCTTTAGATACTTCCTCGCACTTGCCGTACTGTCTACCCATCTCGCACTCACAGTCTACTACGAGACCATCTAACCACTCAGGTACGGTACGCATAGACTCCATTACATATGTGATCGCTGGGTAAAGTTCTTTATCTTCCACCAACAATCCCCACTCATCGTGTGTGTTGAGACTGGTCGGGTACTTCTCGTTTATCTTTAGGCCTTGCCACTTCATCAAAGCGAACGCTAGGTATTGACCTAAGTTTTCCGTAAGCTTGGATGAGTAAATATAGACCCATTGATAACGCCCCTCTTTCAAACCCCAGTAGGCGAAGTTGTCACGTACGCTACCGTCTTCATACTCTCTGCGACGCTTACACAGTTTGTAATAGCTCAATCGCATACCATCAGGTCCGATGATACTTGGAACAGTCTTACCGTGAATTTGGTAATTGCCATCGTAGTAGAACAACTTACCCGTTGGACCACCAAAATAGCCACTACCACCCGCCAACATATGGTCAAGTACTTTACCACATAACTTCCAAAACTGAGGAAGTGCTGGGTATGCGTTGCGGAACTTGTTAATGATGTCTTTCGCCTCATCTTCAGTTAAGGTAACACCACCGACAACCGCAGCGTAGTCCATAAATGCAGACCAACTAATACCATAAATACCACCAAGTGAGGTTACTTTACCAATGGTACGGAAGTGAGCCAGGCGTTTGTCACCAGACTTACGTCCTATATTGATGTCTTGCCACGGTACACCATATATCATCTCTGCGGTGACTGAGTAGACATCTTGACTGTGTTTAAACGCATCAAGTAATATCTTCTCGTTCGCCATATACCCAGTTATCCGCAACTCGATCTGCGAGCTGTCTGACACAACAATCGTGTGCTTGTCATCAGGTGAACAGATTGAGTCACGAAGTGCGGTCGTTTGACCCTCTTTTCTTCCGCTGCTCAAATTTTGAACATTTAACGACATCTCCCCACTAAGCCTATGCGTCGCTGCACCACTAATCTTATATGGTAGTCCGAACTTCGGCTCCCACTTGGTGCTGTCAATGAACCGCTGAGTACGTGAGTGCTCAATAGAGCTTGCCATCTCCATACGAGCGTCGCACACCTCTCTTAATTCAGGCGATAAGTCTGCCAGCTTGTGGAAACTCTCGTCTGTGAGTGAGAACGCATAGTCTACCTTGCCAGTCTTCTCCGATACCTTAGTTGGGATGATGAACGCATAATCAATTTCTTCATCTCGACTGTTCGCATCGAAAATATCCTGGTCTGTAACACCGCCCATTGTCTTAAGCAGCACACCGAACAACCGTTTAGATCGTAGGTACTCTTTCACTGTCTCAATGTTGCCATCGAAATACTTGTCTGCAACTGGTCGCACTTTCTCAAGGCGACGTTTATCCAAGCGACGTTTCTCTTTATGCAATACATCTGCATCGAGAGCTAGTCGTGGATATAAGTAACAACGTGACATCATATCCTGGAACTTAATCTCGTTCACAGGTAACAGCTTGATGAAGTATTGCAACGCTGCATAACAGATCTCCGTATCGTGGATACAATACGCTCGGTAATCTTCAAAAAATTTAACTGCTTCACGAGCCACTTCTACAAGGTCTTTTTTGCCTTTCTTGAGTGTCCCTTTTTTCGTATAGTTTTTACTCGTGAATTCAGCGATAAACTTCTCGTTGATTTCTTCCTCGTGCATATACCAACGACCATCAGGGAAGCGGAACAGACGCTTCTTAGAGGCTTCGCTCCGTTCTTCACCTTTGTCTTCAATCTGAATACCTGCACCTTGTAGTAACTTCGCCACCGAACCTAAGTCGTTTCCATTGACGATGACGTTACCACCTACAGCTGACATCATACCCAGTGTATCAAAGAAGAACGCTGGCGTGTGACCGAACTTATCAATAATAATCCGAGCATCGAACTTAATGTTGTGACTTGCGAGTGCTACTTGAGACCAGTCGAATGTGGCTAACACGCCTGCCATCTCTTCTTCGCCCACTACGCATTTCGTCTCTCCGTCGTTCAGCTTGTATGACATTAAGATAAGTTGAGCTTTCTCACCGTTGAGGTACTCGCCCATACATACGTTAGAGATTGAGTGACCATTTTCACCTTTCTCGTAGTATGTCTCAAAGTCAACCGTTAATACATCCATCTAAAATACCTTTAAGAGTGTGTATGTTATCTTCATTTATAACAAGTGCGATACCTTTGGCATCTTCAATCTTACGAAGTTCCATCGACTGCAGGGCCGTTAATTTATGTGATGAAAGGACTGACTTCGTTTCAATCCCAAACATACGCCCATTCAAACAACCGATGAAGTCAGGAATACCGCCTCTAGAGTAACCTTTAGACACTGGCATAAAGTACCAACACTTCTCACCATATGCGTCTAAGATCTCTCGCACTTGTTGCTTTACCTTGCCCTCTTTCGTTTTGGCAACAGGTGTTACTTTCTTTTTAACACCCTCGCCTATACTATATCCATAGTTTGGGGTGTTGTCAACGTCTTTTTTAGATGCCACGTAAAAATAACCATCCTTTCATATCTTCATACAGTTTTTCCAAGTCATTGCCACCACGTCGTATCCAGTTGTCAATGTGTGCAACAAATTGTAATTGAGCACCCGTGTGACCTATGCGACCTGTGTTTCTAAACGCCCGCACTTCAAGACTACCGTTCTCCCGTTCACTCACAATACCGTAGTCGTTCGGCTCGTATGTTCCGTTCGCACGCTTGTTCATCAACTGACAAAACTGGTTCGGCTCACGTCCGATGACACCACTATACAACGTGTGTATCCAAGGCTCGTGCCACACGTCAGTAAACAGATTTTTCTGCCACTGATGAGCATACTTATCAACGGTGATGTGTGTTCCCACGTTGGTGGCATCAAGGTCTACGAACTTATTAAATAGTTTATCCGTACCTATGCCTCGTAGTGCATACAGCACCTCATTGATATTGTGCGGTCCGAGTACAATCTCGAATCCATCAGGTACTGTACCATCTTCTTCAATACTGAAGTTCGTTCCCCACCCACGCTCAATGAGCATTTGTCGTAGTCCTGCAGCAAGGCACTTCTTCAGTTCTTGTTTGGTTAAATAATCGGTTGGTTTAAGTGAGTACTCAAGCTCAATGCCATAATTTAAGTGGTTATTTTGAGGTTGGTACTTCACCATATTGGTGTGACGTAGCATTACGCCATACGCCATCATCTTCCACGGCTCGTCTTTGTATAATTTATTCACTTCCCGTGACTTTAAAAAATTCACTTCTCTCATCTTCAGTTGTCTCAACAACAACGGTGTGAGGTTTACTGTTTCTGCACTCATATTTTGTCCTTAACTGACGCATTGGCCAGTCCGATAAGATGGGACTTCATCACCCACAAATCTTCTTCCCATCGCTTGTTTAAAACCGATATTACTTTAACGAAAACGTCAACTGGTACAGCCACAACGGTTGTAGTGGTGGCACTTCTAAGCTCTAGACGAGGGTACACAGTCGGGTGTGCGTAAGGTACAGCACGCCAACGGTGTCCGTCATACATCACTTCTGTCTCGATGACCATCGCTGTGGTATGTAATGACCACAAGTCAGCAGGATGTGCCTGTGCGTAAGTCAGCACGAGCTTTTTCATCCACGTGTCATCTTCACCATTATTAATCACGAAGCTCGATTGGTCTTGCACAATACACCTCACGGTAGAATGTCTTGACGTCTGCGTAGCTCATCTCAACTTGTTTGGCGATTTGATTAAGCGGCATACCGAGGCCAATAAAGCCGATGAGCTTTTTGAACTTAGACTTATTCAAGTGACGTGTACGCAAACGCATCAGCACCGTAATCATATTGCCTAAATCTTCACAGTCTTCTAACTTCATACCCACTTTGTTCGCCAGTGCCTCAATGTCACCGCCCGCATCAATTACATTAAACAGGTCAATAAGCTGTTTGTTGTTGAGCTTGATTTCTGCCGGCAACACACGTGAGAGGTTCGTATATCGTGTGATCGAGTACTCACTAAACGATGGGTAAAACTGTGTGATGGCTGGTCTTGACCATCCCTTTTCTTTTAATCTTTTCACCGTTGTTTTCGGGTTTAAGATCGCTTGTACTAAATAAGTCATTTTATCTCCAAAAATTCTACTGGTTGTGCCACGCAGACGTGTCTATTCTCCACGACCTGCACTTCTTCATTAGCCGCACACATTCCCCACTCACCACGTTGTAAGAGGAACGCATACCACTTGTACTCAGCATCCGCATTTGACTCCAACAAGTCACGGAAGCTCATTGTATTTAACGTGTCGATGCTCGGTGAGGGTGTCCACATCTGTGCAGACACCACGCCTATAGAAAATCCGAACGCCAACGTAAGTAAGATACTTTTAAGCATTACATCATCTCCAGTCTATGTTTTATGTAATGCTGGCAATAGGTGCTTACCAACGCAGCTGCTTCGTCTTGTAGCTCGTGGTCTTTCGACTCAAACAAATGTGCAAGACGGTGGTGGTCTACATCAGACAACACTTCAGTCTGCTCGCCATCGTGTGAAAGATTAAGACATTTGTGCATACTTAATTGAGCCAGTGCGATATTTACCGTATGCTCACCTAGATCTTCGCAAGTATCCGCTAGTGCCGATACACGACACTCCATATTCAGAAGTTGTAATACCGACGTGTCTTTGTAATCTTCGAATTGCTTACAAAATTCCTCAAACGCATCTTCAGCGGCTTCATACCCATAGTACCCACTGCACGAGTCTACCCAGTCCCCCGACGCATCTTCTACACACACCGTGTAAACTTCACCGTTCGCCCAGTCAGTTAATAGTTGAAGTGAACTGTCGACGTACTTCTCAAATTTCTCACTGGACATCTTTGCTGTCTCTACGATGGCGAACCCTACGTACCCAGAGTCCCAACGACAAGTCGGTGCTCCACGACTATACGATACGCTGCTATGCTCATAACGACTGATTGTGCACACGTGATAGTTCGCATTAAACCACTTCTCAGCACGGTTGAGTAGACGAACGTGCCACGGGTCGAGTAAACACGCATCGTGACTTGTGTTGAACTGCGGGTACCCGCTGAATAACAATACATACATCGCCATCCAGTCCAGGCCCATCACAGCAGCGACGTCACTTCCACGTGCATTTTTACCATATTGTTCAGCTACTTGATCAAGAAGATCGTACCAATCTTCCCACGCTGGTGCGGCTTTTGACTTGTCACCTGTGAAGATGTCGATATTGCGACGACCTCCGTAGATGTAGAACTCAATATACCCATTACCTATTAGTTCTTCTGCTGATTCATATGCGTCACCGTCGTGTAAGATGTTCACAGACATACCGTTTTTTAATCGTATTGT
>ERZ773246.74-NODE-74-length-53631-cov-13.2901_pt1 | contig 53631 bp, 39 predicted proteins | sample MGYA00580519_ERZ773246 | MGnify/ENA primary metagenome ERZ773246 (study PRJEB29015, sample SAMEA2738153) | human oral metagenome | biome: human oral; feature: human-associated habitat; material: saliva | place: China | collected 2246 ...
CTCAGCCCCAACTCCTGCTCGGCCCGCTAATCTCCGGGCCTGGCGCGTTAGTCCCAGGCCTGGCTCACTAAGCCGACCCCTTTGGCCCGCCAGTTGGCGCTCGTTCAGTTACGACGACGCCGCTGGCGGGCTTTTGTTTGGCCGGCGAAGCGTTTTAAGCCAGTTAGCGCTGCGTAGTGCCGGCCTGGACGGCACGTGAGAGCTCACTGCCTTGACGCATCCCCTCCAGCAGCGCCTCAGCCTGCCAAATAATCCAGGCCACCACACCCTCCAAACTGGCACTGGCATAAGCCTGGGCGGCTTCAGCGTAAGCTCCAGGCACGCGTCCCGCGTAATAGTCACTGACACTGACCCCGGTGGGGTCTAGCCCGTCGCGTACACTCAAATGCCGCACCAGCAGCCTCCCCAGCGCCCCATTAGCTAAAGCGAAGGGGCGCACCGTAAGCATTTCGGCGTGCACCAGCGCCAGCCGCACCAGTGCCGGCAGGTTCGGGGTGTCAACTAAAGCCACGATCTGCGCTAGGCGCTCACGCAGCTCCTGGCCGCCCAGGTTCGGTCCCGGCCCGCCTTCAAGCAGGCCCCTACCTTCAAGCAGCTGCCCGTCTGCAAACGCTGTCTTTACGTTTTCAACCAGCCCTGCGCTTTCACGTGGGCAGCCCACCACCGCCTCACTGATTAACCCCCCAACAGCTAGCGGCCCCGCAACGTCACGATGCAAAGTTGCCATAAGCTGCGCCGTCGCCGGCACCACTGGACGAGTGCGCCCCACCAAATCAGGCATATAGCCCACCAGGCGACTGTGAGCTCGCCACAAGCCGGTGGCCGCATCCCAAGCAGGGTCTTTACTGGAAGCATGTGCCCCCGCCCCCTCAAGTCCGGCGGCAATTTGTTCACGCAAAGCCTGGGCGCTAACCACCGCCCCCTCAATGGCCGCGCCACTAACCGCCCCGCGCACACTAGCCTCCGCGCGGGCCTCACGCCAACGTTTACGCAGCGCCTCCTGCCAGCGCAACTGGGCCGAGGCCTCATATAAAGCCTCACTTGCAGCCGCTACACGTTCTTCACGGGCCAGTGCCAAACAGGCGTCAATAAGGGCATTAGTGCTCACAAATCAAAGCCTACGCGCTAGGCTCTAGGTGTGAGTACCGAGGCCACCCACCCCACTACGCAGCAAGTTGCCGACTCAGCCCCTCATGGCAGGCGCAGGAGTCACATAATCGCGAGCATTTTTGGCTTGGCACAAGGGGCGTGGGTGATGGCCCTAGCCGCCTTCGTAGTCAAATACCAGGGCCCTAACTTTGGCTTCAGCTACCAAGCTGAGCAGTACCTGCTGGCCCTGCCGTTGGCGGTAGCGGCTTTTGTGGTTTGCCGCTGGGTTGAGCGCTACTATGCCCGCAACTCCTCGCTGGGGGCGGTGGTAGCCGGGGTGTTTTTGCTAGGTGGCGCCTTGGTGCTGCTGTGGCTGCAAAAGTACTTCACCCTGGGGCTGACCTCATTTGTTTGCGCCATGGTGCTATTTGGTGGGGCCATGGGTATGCGCCGTGCTCGCCGTGCTGGACGGCGTGAGGCGGTTTATGCCCAGCAAATGGCCAAGCTGGACCAGCAGCCCGGGCAGGTGCCGCTGCCGCCGCCTTCGCGTAAATCTGACCATATGCTTTCTTTGGTAATCACCCCTTTGCTGACGGTTTTTGCGCTGGTAGCTACCGGTTTTAGTTCCGGGGTGGTTGCTGGCGCGGATGTTTTCGCCGCCAACGCCCACACTTTCAGCCACGGCAAGGTGCTGTTTGCGCTGGTAGCCGGGGCTCTATTGCTGCTGAGTGTGGGGGCGTTAACCGGCACCTCCACCGCCGGGGCAGCCGCCACTTCTGGCACCATTTTGGCTTTCTACCTGGTGCTATGGGTGGGGGTTTTGCTGGGCTTTAATCACTCGCCGTTTAGCGATCCTAGTAAATACGTCGTGATTGACCCGGTGGTGTGGATTTTCTTGGCGGCAGTGATGTCACCGCTGGCACGCGGCTCACACTGGGCCCGCCAGGCCGGGCGCACCCAAATGGCTACGCAGTTAGCTATGGAAACTAATAAAGCAGCTGCTTAACCCATTAATCCAGACCTAAATATTTTAGGGAAAACATTATTTTAGACACATATTCAGGCAATTCGCACGGTTTTACGGCGTGCCTGGTAGTTAACGCAAAAAATAAGGGATACCTTTGCTTGCGCTATAGCTTTTGCCCAAGGAGACGCTGTGAGTACTAATCGGCCCAACGCAAGCATCTGGGACGACGACGAAGGCGAGGCCCAGCTGCGCCCTACGATGCGTAATAATGCGCATCTTTTCGATGACGAACCTGCAGTTTCTTCACTTTTAGCTGCTAGCGCCGCCAGCGCCGCCGCTGCGGTAGCCGGTTACACCGCCAGTTCTGCCGCTGAGGCCCTCGCGGCCTCGGCTTTGAGTGCCCCCAGCGCCTACTCAGTTGGCAGTGCCTCCTCTGCTTTTAGTGCTCGCTCTGCCGGTAGCGCCCACTCTGCGGTCAGTGCCTCTAGTGCCGCTGTACCTTCGGCTGCTTCTGCGGCTGCACCTGAGGCCGCTGGAGCTGCGGTTTCTGCACCCACCCCGGATTCAGCTGGTTCAGCCCCGCTCAGTGCCCGCTCTGGTGCTACTCCCGACGCCGCCCCTAGCACTGCTTCTGCCCAGTCCGGTGCCCCTAGCGCTGCTTCTGCCCCGGCTATGCCACCCAGCCAGGCCCCCAAGTCAGCTCCCAGCGCGCCGGTTAACGGCCCGGTTTTGGGCACCACCCCTTCGGTACACGTGCCCGCGAGCTCTTTGGCTAACAATGGTGTGCCCGCCATGCTGGCTAACACCCCGCCAGCTACTGGCCGCCGCTACACCAACGCTGAGAACGCACACACTTCTGGCACTTTTGACTCTGCTGCCCGCCGCGCTACCGCCACCACGGCTGCCACCAGCGCCACTGCGGCTACCGGCGCTAGCGCATTAACTGCGGCCAGCGCTGCTGCCGCCTCGGTGACGGCTCAGTCTCCCGCTAGCGCCACCTCAGCTAACGCCCCGGAACTGGCCGACGCCGCTAAGCCAGCTGTTTCTAGCGCCGCCAGCTCTGACGCTGCTGGCTTTGCTGACAGCGCTTCTGGCGCCCAGAACGTTGCCACCTCCGCCACCGAGCCGGCCTCCGCCACCTCTGCTGGCGCTACTAACCCGCAGGCGGGCGCGGTGCGTCGTCGTAGCCTGTTTACTGCCGTCCCTCAGCCTGTGCCGGTTGATGAGGACAGCGACGACGAAACCATCCAGGTGCCGGTGGTGCGTGAGGATCTGATCCCGGATTCCTTCTCTGCCGCCAGTGCCTTCTCGGCTAGTGCAGCTTCTGCCAGCGCCGCCTCGGCTGCTGAGATCGCCTCTGCCGCAGAAACTAGCTCTGCTGCGGAAACTAGCTCTGCCTCAGAAACCGTTTCGGCTGCAGAAACCAGCTCTAGCGTGAGCGCCGCTAGCGCCCCCTCTAGCCTAGAGCACAGCTCCACTGCGCCCTCCCCGGCTTCTACCGCCTCTGCCCAGGCAAGCGCCACCCAGGCCAACCAGGCAGACCAGGAGACTGTAGACAGCGTCCAGGAACCAAATGACGCGCATGAAGTTGAGGCCGCCGCTATCCCGCTGCCTACCGACTTTGATGCTCCCTCTGCTATCAGCATTCCTACCCCGCCGCACACGGTGAGCTCGGCTTTGTCGGCAGAGTCCACTTTCTCTATTGATTCTGCGGTTTCTGCCGCCTCTGCCGCCTCTAGCGCGGGCATTACCCTACCGTCTCCGGCTACTCCAGCCCCAGCCGTGCCGCTCACCCCGGCACCGCCTGTCCCGGTCACCACTGCCGCCAGTGCCACTGACACAGACAGTGAGGCTAACGAGCTCAGCGAACCCACCCCGGCCGCAGATGCACCCGAGCCGCCGGCTCCCCCGGCCCCTGAGCAGCCTGAAGCCACTAGCGTCGAGGCTGACTTTACCGACGATGAGGTGGTGGCCAGTGACCACACTGAAACCACCATTATGGACGCCGCCGACATGGAGCTGGAGGAGGTTGTTAAGCCGGTAGTTACCAGCACCTCCCCGGTAGGGGTTGAGCGCCTAGACCACCTGGCCACGGCTGACTCTGCGGACCTGGCTCCGGTGGCCCCCAGCCCCTCTAGCGCGATCTTCGCCTCCACCCGCACCGCTGCTTTCAGCGATTCGGCTAACCAGTCCGATGCGGGCAATGAGGTTGACGACGACGTACTGTTAGCTGGCTCCACAGTGGTTGGTAAGCCCGCCTCGCGCGCTGCCGCCCACTGGGGTGGCACTCTACTGGCGCTAGTACTGTTCCCGATCGCCTGGTTCTTGATGCACACCGCTGCTAACGCCCTCACCGGCGCTTTAGCTGATGGCTGGCCTAAGGTCTTCTCTACTGCCGGCGTCATTGAGCTGGGCATGGCGGTGGTGCTGCTGATCGTGGTGATGGCGACGGCGACCCGCTCTTCTCTGGGTACCTTCGTCACCGGTATTACTACCTTGCTGATTGGTTTGCCCTTTGTGGTGGTGCCTTCGATTACCAAGCAGTACCTGGGTGATTTCCTGGCCAATATGGCTTTGCAGTCCCGCTTTGGCCGGATCTTATCTGAAGCCGTTCTTAACGACGGCGTCAGCGGCCGCCTGGTGATCATTGGCTTGTTCCTGATCATGCTGGGCGTGGTTTCGCACTCTACCCGTCGCGCTGGACGCCGCGAGCGCCTAGTGATGGATCGCGCCAACACCAAAAAGTAGCCTTTAGCTAAGAAGCAGCCTGTTAACTAGCACCAAAACCTGTTAGCGGGCAGCGTTGGCCCCCGGACTTAAGGTCCGGGGGCCAGTTGCATTTTGTAAGCGCTAGCGCGTTAGCGCCGCCTGAGGGCCACCTGGTTAACGGCCAGCGGGCCGGTTAGAGTCCGGCCAGGGCACCGCCCGTACAGCAGGGCATTAGCGCCACCGCGTAGCAAGCGCTAGCACGCTAGCGGGTGATGGTGTGGTGGTGCTGTGTAGCACCAAAAATAGCCTCGTTGTCGTACTCAAAGTTGGTTGGGCTGATGGGTTTACCGGCAGCCATTTCGGCGCGCATATGGGCCACTACCGCATCCAGAGTGCCGAATTTAGCGGCCACTAGGCGCTGACGCTGGTAGCCCACCCCGTTGCGACTGATGTCGTCCAAGATGGCCAGGTCATCTAGACAGCCCAGGTCTGCAGCGGCAGGCTCTAGCTCTTTAAGCAGCAGCGGCAGGGTGTCGGTAATGAGCGCCTCATCGCCGTGGATGTTTTCGATCAAAATCGCTTCCATGCCGTAGCGGGCAGCACGCCACTTGTTTTCGTCCAGGAACCAGGGCGAAATGGTTTCTAGGGTTTCACCCTTATCTAGGCGGCGTGAGGCGGTTTCTACCAGGGCATGTACCAGGGCGGCAATGGCGCGCACCTCGGTTAAGTTAGTGGCGGCGTCGGCCACGCGCACCTCAATTGTGCCCAGGCGCGGTGAGGGGCGGATATCCCAGCGGATCTCATCGAAGTGGTCAATCACGCCGGTTTTGAGCATGTCGTCGGTGTAGTGTTCCAGGTCTTGCCAGCGCTCAAATAGGCGCGGCACGCCCGCTGTGGGTAGCTGCTGGAACACCATGGCGCGGTTATCGCAGTAGGCGGTGTCTACACCCGCCCAGAACGGGGAGGAAGCGCTGAGGATCTGCATATGCGGCAGTTTGGTGGCCAGGTAGTTCAAGATCGGCATGACCTTGGCACGGTCCTCAATACCCACATGCACGTGGGTGCCAAATAGCAGCATTTGCCGACCCCAGAACTGGGTGCGGTTAACTAGCTCAGCGTAGCGGGCCGAGTCTGACACGCGCTGAAAAATTGGGTCAGCAAAGGGGTGTGAGCCGGCGCTGGCCAGGTCGATGCGTAGCGGCTCTAGCACCGGGCGTAGCAGCTCTATGCCTTCTTGCAGGTCGGCGGCGCAGGCGGCCACGGAGAACTGTTTGCGCGAAACTAGCTCCACCGTGTTACGTAGCATCTCCCCATGCACCAGCGGGGTGTCGGGGTGGGCGCGGTGGAGCTGGTCAATTACCCAGTCACCGCATTGGCGTAGGTTTTCGTCGTCGCAGTCAATTAGCTGAAGCTCCCACTCCACGCCAATGCTGCTACGGTCCGACTTGGCAAAGTCGATGGCCATTTTTTCTCCTCTACGACGCCGCCCCTGCTTGAGGGCTTATATGGCGCCGTTTGTTTTGGGCCAGATTAGGCGCAGCGCATGCTTAGGCGGTGCGCTGGTAGCGCTCAACGAAGCGGGTAATGAGCTGGTTAGCGCTGAGTACATCAGCACTGTCGCAACGCGCTATGACGGCGGCCTTCTGGTCGGCAGGGTAGTAGGTGTCCCCGTAGGTGTTGATGCGGATATGCATACCTTTACGGGTGATTTCGGGGTGGAACTGGGTGCCGTAAACGTTTTTACCCCAGCGCAGCATTTGCACGTGGCAAAAGTCCCCGGTGGCGAGAATGGAGGCCCCCTTGGGCAGTAGCCCTACGGCCTGTGAGTGGCCGGTGTAGGAGTAGAAAACTGGGCCTGCGTGGGCGGTAAGCGGGTCGCGGTGACCGTCGTCGGTAAGGCTGATACGGGGGGCCTGTAGGTCCTCCCCGAAGCCGTCTACCAGTTTGCCGCCGCTAGCTAGACTCAGCGCCTGCAAGCCAAAGCAGATACCCAGGGTGGGGAAGTCTTGGTCGATCAGACGCTTAGCTAGCGCACGTACACGCCGCTCTACGCGCTGATGCTCGGGGGATTTGTCCTCGCCGTGGAAGCCGAAGGGAGAACCCGTAATGATTACCCCGCTGTAGTCGCGTTGCAGGTTTAGGGTTTCCGGCTCACATGCATCGGTATCTAGTAGATCCATGATCTCTAGATCCTCATCACTTAGGCGCCCGTACATTCGCAGCGTGTTTAACTCATCAGTGGCAATGTCTCCGGTGGGACGGCAAACAGCCACAAGGAATGGTAAACGCGCGGTTGCGGGTGCCGATTCGGTGTGCATACATTGCACGCTACCAGTAACCATCAGCAACGCACACTATGACAATGGTTAAAAACAAAACGTCCCAGGAGCTTTACTCCTGAGACGCAGTTTATGAGTCGGGGTGACAGGATTTGAACCTGCGGCCTCTTCGTCCCGAACGAAGCGCGCTACCAAGCTGCGCCACACCCCGTGGTGCCTGCCTATCATAGCGTGTTTAGCAACCTTAAAGCCAATTGCAACCCAAACTTGGGATGTGTAGCGCGTTACAAACAGCTATTTAGCGGGCGGTTAGGGTCAGCTTAGCGGGCTGTGAGGGTCAGCAGGGTGGCTTCAGGGCGGCAGGCGGTGCGTACCGGCGTGAAGGGGCTGGTCCCCAAACCTGCCGATACGTGCAGGTAGGCCTGGCCCTCCTCACTAGCTGGGGCAGTGCCCTTGTGGATGGCTTTGAAGCTGGCAGGCCAGGTGCTTAGGCCGCTGGCCTGGGCTGGGGGTAGATCGCAGTTTGACACTAACGCCCCATAGCCGGGTAGGCACAGCTGGCCTCCATGTGTGTGTCCAGCCAAAATTAGCTGGGCGCCGTCGGTCACCATCTGATCTAGCACGCGCCGGTACGGGGCATGGGTTACGCCAATTTTCACGACGGCGGCGCTAGCGCCCCCCGCAGCTACAGGCTCCGGGAAGGCGTCGTCGTCGGCATGAGCATCAGCCACACCCACTAGCTCGATGAGCTGACCGGCCGCTTCCACCATATCGCGACAGTTATCCAGGTCTTTCCAACCACCAGCTAGCTGCATGTCGCGCACTTCCTCCCAGGGTAGTACGGGCAGGTCAGTAACCGGATCATCGTTGCTACGTGGGTCGCGGCGCAGGTAGCGGGTGGGTGAACGGAAAACCGTGCCGTGACGGTCGTGATCACCCAGCACAAAGGCGCCGGGGAAGGCTAGTAGCGGCTCCAGGGCCTCACCTAGGGCGCTCACGCCACCCAGGGTGGATAGGTTGTCGCCGGTGTTAATAACCAGGTCTGGCTCAATATCCGCCAGGGCCCGCACCCAGGCCACCCGAGCTTTGGTAGCGCCAGTTAAGTGCAAATCAGCAATGTGCAGCAGCTTGATGGGCGCCGAGCCGGGGGCGAGTACGGGCACCTCAATGCGACGCAGCACCGGCCAGCGAGCCTCGATTAGGCTCCATCCTAGGGTTGCCACCCCTACGCCGCCGATAGTGCCGACGGCGCAGGCTAGTTGTTTAAGCGCACTCACTGGCCGTTCCCACTGTTGCGACGGTCCTGAGGGGTGCCGGTGTAGTTGTCGGAGCTCAAACCATTACTGGTGGTGTTGCCCCCCTGGGAGTTGTTGTAGTTGCCATTGTTGCCGGTACCGTTGTTGTTAGTACCGCCATTGTTATTGCCGTTGTTGTTATTGTTGTTGTGTCCGGTATTGCCCTGGGGGGTGGCCCCGGTGTTGCCGGCGGCGCTGTTGCCACCCAGGCTGACCTGGTTGAACTGCTGAACTTCAGTGCCCGAAAGAGCCGAGTTCATGTAGTCACGCCACAGCGGGGAGGGCAGGTCAGAACCATACATGGTGGAGTAGTAGCGACCACCAATAACCTGGCCGTTCATGGGGGAGTTACCCTCAGAGTGGCCTACCCACACGGCGGTGGACAGCTGCGGCACAAAGCCCACAAACCAGGCGTTATCCATTTCTTCGGTAGTACCGGTCTTACCGGCGCTAGGCCGGTTAAGGGCAGCCGCTGCGCCAGTACCGTTCCCCTTCATTACATAAGTCAGGGTCAGTGCCACCTGGTCGGCGTGAGTGGGGTCCATAACCTGACGGCAGGCAGTTGAGGGGACCTTGATCTCGGTGCCATCATCCTTGGTTACCTTGGTGATAGCGGTGGGCGGGCAGTAGGTGCCGTGAGCCGCGAAGGTGGCGTAAACATTGGCCATGGTGATCGGGGCTACGTTCATGGTGCCCAGCACCATAGAGGGGTTGTGGTCGATTTCTCCACCATCAACCGTGGTTATACCCAGATCCTTAGCCATGGCGGTGACCGCGCACAGGTCCATGCGGCTAAGCATGTATACGTAGCTAACGTTTACCGATAGGGCAGTGGCGTTAATAACCGTGTGGTTAACGTTTTCTGAAGCATTAGCGTTAGACACGTTCCAGTTTTCAATGGAGAAACCCGGGTCACAGCTAGCGTGGAAATCACCGGTGGTAAATACGTGGCTAGCACCGCCTAGCACCGTGTAGCCAGACATGCCTCGTTGGTACCACTGGGCCAAAACAATCGGCTTGAAGGATGAACCAGGCTGGAAACCACCAGTGTTAGAGCCGCCATGCTTAGAGTCGGCCGCGTAGGACAGCTTAGTGGCGGTGGGGTCATCATTACTGGGCTCACCATAGTTGGTGTTTTGCACCATGGCGATAATCTTGCCGGTGCCCGGCTCGATAGACACCAGTGCGCCCTTAACGTTGGACTCGTCCCCAGTGGGCAGCCAGTTAGCCATGGTGTCGTAAGCGGCCTGCTGCTTGGCCATGTCCAAGGTGGTGGTGATCTGCAGACCACCGCGTAGCAGCAGCTGACGGCGGGTAGCCTCATCCTTACCGTAGGCGTCGTTGGTGAGGATTTCACGCACCACGTATTCACAGAAGTAGGCGGCACTCTTGGTTACGCCGCCAGAGCCTGAACCACAGCCGCCGACGGCGTTGGTTACCTTCAGCATGGAGTCGATGCTCTGGTTAGTGGCTTCCTTGTACTGCTCCTGAGTGATGAACTTTTCCTCAAGCATCTTCTTGAGCACCCAGTCACGGCGGGTCTTAGCCGCATCAGGGTTGGTGATGGGGTCGTAGCGGGTAGGCCAGTTGGTCATACCGGCCAGCAGTGCAGATTCACCTACGCTCAGACTGTCGGCACCGTGAGAGAAGTAGTGGCGGCTGGCAGCCTCAATACCGTAGGTAGAAGGGCCGAAGGCCGCAATGTTGAGGTAGCCCTCTAGGATCTGCGCCTTGGTGTAGCGCTTTTCCAGTGTCAAAGCGTATTTAGCTTCACGTAGTTTACGGGCCGGGGTGGCAGCGCGGGCAGCCTCCACCGCCTCGGGGTCGCTAGCCTGCAAACCCGCCTCAATAAGCACGTTTTTAACGTATTGCTGAGTCAAGGTAGAGGCACCCTGGGTGGAACCTCCGGCTGCGTTGGTAGCTACCGCACGCAACATACCCGACAGGTCTACACCCTTGTGCTTGTAGAAACGCTTATCCTCAACGGACACGATAGCGTTTTGGGCGTTCTTGGAAATCTTGGCTAGCGGCACAACAATGCGGTTTTCCGCGTAGAACTGAGCGATAGTTTGCCCAGCAGAGCCCTTTAGATAGGAGATCTGGGAGGGCTGAAGCACGTTGAAGTCGCTAGGTAGCTCGTCAAACAGCTGCACTGAGGCATCTGTAAGAACCGAAGCAGCCCCTACAAAGGGCAGCGCGAAACCGGCAGCGAACACGCCGCCACCAACGGCCAACATAAAGAATGAGAGCAATGCGGCAAGTAGCTCCCGGGGAGAGGAGAGGGAGACTCTCGAGCTAGCAGACTTCGACATAGTCCCTAGCCTACGTCATAACGCAAGCAATGAGACAGAGCGGCTTGGTAACACTTCTGGATACGCAGGCCGAAATTTTTGTTAGGACCAATACCTGGTTTCACTCTATTTTTGTGCCAATTTGGAAAATTTTGAAATAACGTGCAGCGAGAATTTGAATCCACGGACAAACAGGCGTAGAGTCTGGGGGTGAGCTGAGTAACAAAGAAGTGCTCGCCTGGACAAATGAAAGTAGTTCCAAAATGAATAATGAAATTCATTCCTGGACCCAATTGGCAGCGTGTGCCGGCACAGACACCACCCTGCTGTTTGGAAAGGGGGCCGAGCAGCGGGAAGCGCGCGAATTGTGCTACTCCTGCCCGGTGCGTTTGCAGTGCCTGGCCGAAGCCCTCAATGGCGACTCTAGCTTTGGAGTTTGGGGCGGTTTAACTGAGCGTGAACGCCGCGCCCTGGCCCGCAACATGCCTCACATCACTGACTGGGCTGCCTGGCTTTCCAGCGACGACGCCCTGGCTCAGGAAATCCGCCAACTGCGCAAGCCTGCCCGCACCTCCCTACTACGGCGCAAGCCCAGCCTGAGCGAGAGCATCTCTCACGCTACCCCCACTCGCGCCGCAGCCTAAGGTCAGACCACTTCAAAGCATCCCTAACTCCACCCCTATTCACCCAGCCAACAGGTCAGGTAGGGTGTAATCATGACTTCTAGTATGACTACTTGGGAATACGCAACCGTGCCGCTAATCACGCACGCAACTAAGCAAATCCTGGACCAGTGGGGTGCTGACGGTTGGGAACTAGTCCAAATCGTTCCCGGCCCGGCAGGTACCGAAAACCTAATCGCCTACCTCAAGCGCATTAAACGCTAGCGCCCACCTGAAGCACTAGCGCTACCACATAAATTAGTGCCCGGCCGTTTAATACGACCGGGCACTAAAACTTGTGAGCGCTATTTATACGCGTTTATCAGCGAGCGCGGCGCTTGAGGCGCTCGACGTCGATAAGGGTTACAGCGCGCCCCTCCAGGCGGATCCAGCCACGGGAAACGAACTCGGCCAGAGACTTGTTAATGGTCTCGCGCGAAGCTCCAACTAGCTGAGCTAGCTCTTCCTGGGTTAGGTCGTGGGGGACATGGATACCGTCTTCAGTGGGTGCACCAAAGCGCTCAGCCAGGTCCAGCAGGGCCTTGGCTACACGCCCAGGAACATCGGAGAAGACCAGGTCAGCCAGGGCAATGTTGGTGCGACGCAGACGCACCGCGAGGGCGCGCAGCATATCCTTGGCCAGCGTGGGGTGAGAGTCAATGAAACCCATTAGCTGGTTGTGCTCTAGAGCCAGCAACTCAGTGGTGGCCACGGCAGTAGCAGTGGTAGAGCGCGGACCCGGGTCAAATAGAGTTAGCTCGCCGACTACTTCGCCGGGACCTAGGACCGCTAGTAGGTTCTCACGGCCGTCAACAGAGGTGTGACCTAGCTTCACCTTACCGGTGAGCAGGATGTATAGGCGGTCGCCGGAGTCACCTTCATTGAATAGAACCTCACCACGGCGCAGAGTTGTCTGCGACATCATGCCACGTAGCTCTTCTCGCTCCTCAGGCGACATACGCTCAAAGAGTGGGATGCGCGCAATGATGCTGTCTTCCATATTGCGTCTCCTCGTTTGGGGATCAGGTAGCCGTCAAAGGGCTGATTATTGACTAATTTACCACACCTGTGACGTGATCCACTAGAGATTTTGGGCATTTATACTCAGTTTTGCCAAAGTTGAGGGTGATAGCGTTTGCGCAGATCAGTGTCGTTTTCACTGATTTTGCCCTAGTTTTCGTGACAGTTTGACATGAAGTTGTCAGACCTATAGCCCGTTAGCGCTAGATTCACGTCAGCAAACCGTACTTTAAGTACCGTTTTTGGAGCTTATTTACACTGCCCGCCCTCAGCTAATTTTCAGGCTTCCTCAGGTTTAAGACACCAAGCATTTACCTGGTGAAATTGTAATGACTAGGCCCCCTTAACTTGCCCTAATCGGCTACCCTGGAAGGGTGCCTCAGGTTGAAACAAAAGCAAACTACCGCTCCCGCATGGCTCAGCGCCAAAGCGTCATTATCGGTACCTGTCTAGTTCTAATGGTTATTGCTACGGCCCTCGGTTTGGTCGTAGGCACTGGGCTAGTCAAAGTACCAGACCCTGGCTTCCAAGCCGTCCCCACCCCCACGCTAGTTAAACGCATCCCGGTATGCCCTGCCGCCCAAGCGGTTACTGGCGAAATCACTGACATTAGCGTCAATATCTACAACGGCACCAAGAAGGCCGGTTTGGCAGGTAGCGCCGAAACTAACCTGAAAGACACTGGTTTAACTGTGCTTAGCACCGGTGACTGGGCCGAGGGTGCCTATGACGGCAATGTGCTGCTCACCGCCGGACCAGCGGGTATCACCAATGCTTACACCGTGGCCCAGGTATTTAGCGGCACGGTAGTGGTCCAGCAGGACCCGCGCGCCTCTTCTTCTGACACCACTGTTAACGTAGTTTTGGGCGCCCAGTACAACCACGGCATCAAGTCTGCTGCGGAAATGGCTGCCATTAAGTCTGGCTCCCCCATCACCGCTCCTGCCGGTTGTTCTCAGCCCACTGCAGCCGCATCCGAGGGCAAGAAGTGACCTTTTGCTTGCGCTCGTATTCACCTTTTTACAGCTAGGAATTGTTAGCGCATTAACCTACTTCAAGCTGGCCCCCTGGGCTCGCGCTTATATAAAGGCTGTGGGTGACGCCCCCGGCGAAGCTTGTAAAGACCCACTGCTAGTAGCCGCTTTAACCAATCGAGGCATGGCGGTTAGCGTGCTACTAGGTGGCGCACTTTTGGCGGGGGTGCTGTCACTACCTCAGGCGCTAACTGGCACGGCTGCGACGCGGTCACTATCCCTGTCCGTGCCGGTACTAGGCGCCCTGATCCCTGCCGCCCTGGTGGACTGGCGCGTGCAACACCTACCCACCCGCCTGCTTTCGGTTGCCGGCGCAGTGCTGCTTTTGGGAATGGTTTTAGCCTGGCTAGGCCCGCAAGTAGCGCCTGCTAGTATCGACGACGTCGCCACTCCCCTACGCGCTGGCGACTTACTGCGGGCTTTGGGTGGGGGCGCCCTGGTGTATATTGCCCTGGCTGCATTGAGTTTGCTGCCGCAGCTGTGGGGGCGAGCCCCGGGGATTGGTATGGGCGACGCGAATTTGTATGTGGTGCTAGGGCCGCTGTTGGCTTTGCATGGCTGGAGTACCCTGCTAATGGGCTTGTATTTGGGTTTTTTCTTTGGTGGTCTGGTGGCGCTGACTTTGCTACTTAGCGGCAGGTTGAAACTTAAGGGACGTATCGCTTTTGGGCCTTGGTTGATGGCGGGGGCCGCAGCGGCCCTGGCGCTGAGTGTGTCCTAACTACTACTGCCACAGCATTAGCTTGCGGCGAAATTAGGTCTAGACTGGTGGTCTGGCAGCGCTCGGACGACGACGCTCGAACGCGCCAGACGCACGGGCTCTGCCGCATGGACCCCTTTTTTCCATTGCGACAGGAGACAGTAAATGTCTAAGGCAGGTTTTTGGACCCTGCACGGTGACGGCCGCTCGGTAAAGCCGGGAGACGTCGTCGCCCCCCACGAACGTCTAACCTGGCCGCGCACCATCGGGATTGGTGTGCAGCACGTGGTAGCTATGTTCGGCGCTACCTTCCTGGTGCCGCTGCTCACCGGCTTCTCCCCTACTACTACTTTGTTCTTCTCCGGCCTGGGTACCTTGCTGTTCCTAGGAATTACTGCCGGACGTTTGCCTTCCTATCTAGGTAGTTCTTTTGCCCTGATTGCCCCTATTGGCGCAGTCACTGGCTACAACGCTTCTAATGGCGGTTTGATTGACCCACACAAGGCCTCCCTAGCTCAGGGAGGCATTATTGCGGTGGGTCTAACCCTGGCGGTTATTGGTCTGCTGGTGCACTTTGTTGGTGCCGGCTGGATCGACAAGCTGATGCCTCCGGTGGTTACCGGCGCGATTGTGTCCCTGATTGGTTTTAACCTGGCCCCCTCGGCCTGGAACAACGTTAAACAGGCGCCTATCACCGCCACCGTCACCATTGTGTCTATCCTGCTGATCACAGTGCTGTTTAAGGGCATCATTGGGCGCCTGTCCATTTTGATTGGTGTGCTGATTGGTTACGCCACCGCCGTGGCCCTGGATGAAGTGGACTTCTCCGCTATCGGCAAGGCTGCCGTGGTAGGTCTGCCCACCTTCCAGGCTCCCAGCTTCGACATTAAGTACCTGGGTGTGTTTGTGCCCGTGGTGCTGGTGCTGGTGGCTGAGAACGTGGGTCACGTTAAGTCCGTGTCCGCTATGACCGGCGAAAACCTGGACAACATCACCGGCCGCGCCCTGTTTGCCGACGGCGTTTCCACCATGCTCGCTGGTAGCGGTGGCGGTTCTGGTACCACCACTTACGCCGAGAACATCGGTGTTATGGCTGCTACCCGTGTCTACTCCAGCGCCGCCTATGTGGTGGCCGGCGTTTCTGCCCTGGCGCTGAGCCTGCTACCTAAGTTCGGCGCGGTTATCGCTACCATCCCCGCCGGTGTGCTGGGCGGCGCCGCCACGGTCTTGTACGGCATGATCGGTATGCTGGGTGTGCGTATTTGGGTGCAGAACAAGGTTGACTTCTCTGACCCGGTAAACCTCAACACTGCAGCTGTGGCGATGGTTGTGGCTATCGCTGACTACACCTGGGTAGTGGGCGATATGTCCTTCTCCGGTATCGCCCTGGGCTCCTTCGGCGCCATCATCATCTACCACCTGATGCGCGCTATCTCGAAGCTGCGTGGCACCAACCTGGAAAGCCCCTCCCCCGCCTCGGCACCTGCCGGTGTGGAACTGGAAGGCCCTGCCTACTCCAAGCGCCACAAGCAGGCTTCTAAGACTGACGAGCAGGAATAACTGACCGCTAGCTAATAGCACTAGGGTCACTTATGTTTCACGTGAAACATAAGTGACCCTACGTTTATCTGGGATAGTCAAAACGGCTGTGGCCGGCTAGGCCTACCTTGCGTGCCGGCATACCCACCTTGTGTGCCGGCACGCCGCTTTGAGCTGTCAGCACGTCCAGTTTGAGGGTTGGTAGCTCTGACCTTGATAGTTGACGGCTGAGTTAATGTTGCGCCCTGCAGCCCAGCTGGGCACACTTAAGACATGAGCGTATCCGGCGTATTTGCACACCAGCCCCCCAATAGTAATGCCGGCGCTAATCAAATCAGCCACCCGGGCCAGATTGTTCCAGATGATTTTGTGTTTCCAGGTACACAAGAGGTAAATCCTCGTGAGGTATTTGCTTTTGCGGGCTACAACGCTCCGCGACAAAAAACTCCAGCAATCTGCTTCATCGCCCTGGCATCACTACTACTATCCCCAATTCCCGGGGTAGTTCTCATAACCATGGCTTTGGGGATTTTTGCGATCGTCGAATCTAAGCGGGCTGGCTATCGCGGCTGGGTAATCTCCTGGATCTCCACTATTATTTCCTGCCTGGTTTTTGCCATTTACCTCCTGGTAAGTCTATAAGTAGCGCCACTTTGCAAGCCAGTGGGCGGCACAGCTAACCCGCCAGCGCACGCTAGCCACATAAGCTCCAAGCGCCGTCGTCTAACGCAAACGGCGCCGTCGAGGGCCCCCGGGGACACTGTCGAAAAACGCAACCAGCAGGCCTTATAGATCCCCACGCTTTTGCAGGCGCTGCAAGGACAGGTAACCCAGCGGGATCGGGATCCAAAAGGTAACCAGACGGTAAACCAACACCGCAGACACGGCCACACCGCTAGGCACCCCGGCAGTAACCAGACCACCAGTAAGTGCCAATTCCACCGGCCCCAAACCACCAGGCGAAGGCACCACAGAACCAACCGTGTTAGAAGCCAGGTAAGTAATCGCCAGCACCGCGAAAGGCAGCGAATAGCCAAAGGCCCACAGCGACGCCCCGAAAGACAAAATGTAGGCCAACGACAAAATCACGGTACCCAACACGCCCACACCCATACGAGTGGGGTTGGAAGCCAACCACACCAGACGCGGCCACACCTGCTTAACAGTGGGCTCAATATGCACCCAAATCCAGTTGCGCAGCTGCGGCACCGCCAAAGCTGCCGCAGCCACCACTACCGCCACCACTACCGCCACCAGCACCCAGCCAGAAGGCAGCGACAAGCCCGAAGAAGTACCGGTGGTAGCCGCCAAAATACCCAGCAGCACCACAGTCACCACAAACTGGGAAACCTGCACCAATGCCACGGTGGCCACACCCACCGCCGTCGGCACCCCCTTGCGGTTAAGGAAACGCAGGTTCATAGCCGCCCCACCCACACCGGCCGGGGCCACCAGCGCCACCACAGAAGAGGCAAAATGCACCTCAGTAGCCCGAATCAAGCCCAGTTTGTTGGGAGTGAAAGCCACCAGCGTCATGCCGGCGCCCACGTAGGTGGCCAGCGAGAACACCAGCGCCGCCAAGAACCACCAGAAATTAGCTTGCTCAACCGCCGCAGAAATCTGGGCGAAGTTCATCTGGCCCAGCACCGTCCACAGCGCCACCACACCCACAATCGCCATGAAAATAGTGCGCGCAGAGAAGCGGTTAATCTTGGTGGGTTCAGCCTGGGCCGTGGGCACCAGCGCTACCAGTGCGTCACGCAGCTCCTGCAAAATCTTGCCGCGTCGACCCATGGCAGCGCGGGTAGAGCGCGGCAGTACCACCTTTTGCAGCATCGGCGCGATAGAAGCCACCTGATCTTGATCCAACACTCGTGAGGCGGAGGCAATGGCCCGCTCCACCCCCACATTTAGCGCCACCAGGGCCAGGGTTTGGGCTAGGTCCATGCGGCGCGATAGCTCAGAGGAGGCCAGTTCGCCGTCATCCCAGTCGGTTAGCCAAATATGCTCGCTGGCGTCCACCAGCACACTTTGATCGCTGATGGCGCGGTGGGCTAGGCCAACCGTGTGGGCGCGACGCAGCTGGGTCCACAAATCCAGCAAAGTCTCGTCAGAGATTTGGTCGCCTAGCTGCCCAAATGCGCGTGGGGAAACAATATGTTCGGTGACCAGCAGCATTGATTCTTCTGCCTCAGCCACGCCCAGAATTTGCGGGGCCCGCACCGCCCGGCTGCGCGCCATCTGGTTCATCATCACCGTGTTTTCTGCACTGGCACGCACCGAATAGTTTTTCGCTGGGGCCAGGCCGCGCGTGCGTAGGGTGTCCCAGACGGTGGATAGAAAACCCACCACGTGCTTGTCAGTGTCCATCACGGTCAGGTCATAGCGTTTGCCGTCTTGGTCCCACACCGCGTAGATGCGGTGAATGTTTTCGCTTTGACACTGCCACAGTTCTTCAGCTAGCTCCAGCTCGTGGGCGCAGTTGTAGTCAGGTAAGGGGGTAAGTTTTTCGTCATTGCCGGCTGGGGCCAGGGTTTGGGGGGTTTCAGTTTCGACGACGGCGCCGTCGTCTTGGGTGGAAACGATCGGGTTTTCACGTACTTTCTCGGTGTAACCAAGCTGGGAGTCGGTACGTACCTGCCAGGCTTGCAGGGGGGCTTGGCGCGGGTTTAGACGCACCACCTTGACAGCGTCCACACCGCAGCGGCGCAGGCCGCGCGCCAGAGCCACCCCCGTGGCGTTTTCGCTGGCCACGCCCATAATGTAAAGCACTAAGTAGCTGGCGATAAGACCCAACAGCACTGAGGCCACCGCTGCCAGCAGGGTAATAGCTGAGCGTAGTACCGAAACACCCACCACAATTCCCAGCAGCCACCAGGAAGTTTTTACCAGTTTGGATTGGTGTTTACCGGAAGCCAAAATAACTGCCGCCAAGGCGCCATAGGTGGGTGAGAGAATCTCGTAGGTGTTTAGGTTGCGGTAGGAGATCATGCCGTTGCGCACCTGGTCAAACACCGGCAGCTGCAACAGGTACATGAACAGCACAGAAAGTAGATAAGCACTGATTAGGGCGATCAGGGCTTGGCCTGAGCGCCACCAGTCCTTATGCAGCAAAGCGCGCCCCATCAACGCTAGGGGCAGAGCTAAAGTGACGATACCTTCAAAGGCTTGCAGCGGGAACACCAGCACCCGGCGCAGCAGCTGGGAAAAGACGGTCTGTACGTCATAAATGACAGCGGTGGTGGTTTCCTGGGCGAACACAGCCAGTAGAAAAACCGTTACTAGACCTAGCGCGCAGACACCGGCAAATAGTAGGTCGCGGGTGCGGTGTTCGCGCCGCTCTAGGGTGTCAACCAAGGTTAGGGTGCTGGTTTCCACCAAAGTTGGTTGCGGTTCCGCCTGGGAGGTGATGCCTACTCGGGGAAAACCAACTGGGCGGGCCGAGTTGGCGGACTCAGCCGGGGCGCTGGGTTTTTCGACGGCGGTAGCTACCCGGCTATCCGGGGTGGCGGTGGGGCTACCGGCCGCAGATTGATCTGGCGCTTGGGTCATGGGGCTAGTCTATGAAACTGGGCCTTATATCCCCACATATCCCCGCTAAATAGAGATAGCTCATTAGGGATATTTTATTTTGTCCGCTGCACCTTCCAAGACACTATCTAGTGTGCATAACAAAGCGCACACCCGGGCTAGCAGCCCAAAGTGTGCGCTTTAATTCGAAGTAGCCAGACTATTCTATGTCACTTCACACTGTCAGATCACTTCACGCGGCGCAGGCGCAGCGAGTTAGAAACTACGATCACGCTGCTCATAGCCATAGTGGCCCCGGCGATCATGGGGTTGAGCAAACCCGCCATGGCCAGCGGGATTGCGGCCACGTTATAGGCGAAAGCCCAGAACAGGTTCTGCTTAATGATGCGCAGGGTAGCGCGCGAAACCTTGATAGCAGCCACAACTGCCTCCAGGTCGGCGCGCACTAGCGTGATGTCGGCGGCCTCAATGGCCACATCCGAGCCAGTGCCCATGGCCATACCCAAACCGGCAGCGCCCGCCTGGGCTAGAGCGGCGGCGTCGTTAACACCGTCACCCACCATGGCCACATTAGCCCCCTCACCTTGCAGGCGAGCCACCACGTCGCGTTTATCCTCGGGCAGTACCTGGGCGATTACGTCATCAATACCCACCTGGCTGGCAATGAACTTGGCGGCGCGCTCATTGTCACCGGTGAGCAGGATGGGACGCAGGCCCATAGCTTTGAGCTCACTGATGGCTTTGGCGGTGGTGGGCTTGGGTTCGTCACGCACAGCTAGGGCGGCGCGCAGGCGCAATGATTTTGGATCCGGCCCTGAGGCCACTAGCACCACGGTGGCGCCGGTGTCTTCTAGGGCTCGTACCTGTGCTCCAGCCTGCTCGCTTAGGCTTACGCCCTGCTGGCTCAGCCAGGTGGCTTTACCGACGACGGCGTAGCTCTGGCCCGCTGCGTGGGCTACTGTGGCGCTGACCCCGCGCCCGGCATGGTTAGTGAACTCGCTGATCTGGGGCGCCTGGACGCCGTCTAGTTGTGTGCCCGCCACAATAGCGCGGGCTACTGGGTGTTCAGAGGGAAGCTCCAGCGCCTGGGCTAGGGCCAAGGTTTGCAGCTGGGCTGGGCTTAGGGCAGCACTCTCCCCCAAGTCCACAACCGTGGCGGCGTCGCTAGCGCCACCGGCCTCAGCACCAGCGCTACCAGCGCCACTTACGGCGTCGTCGTCGAAAAATACAGCCTGAGCCAGGTGCATTACCCCCGTGGTGACCGTGCCGGTCTTATCTAGCACCACCGTGTCAATGCGGCGGGTAGATTCGAGCACCTCCGGGCCACGAATAACCACACCCAACTGGGCGGCGCGGCCAGTACCCACCAGCAGAGCGGTAGGCGTAGCCAAACCCAAGGCACACGGGCAGGCAATTACCAGCACCGCCACCGCTGCCGTAATCGCGGCCTGGGCGTTATGACCGGTAGCCAGCCAACCTAGGAAAGTTAAAGCAGCCAGAGCCAAAACCGTGGGCACAAACACCGAACTGACCCGGTCAGCCAGGCGCTGCACCGGCGCCTTTTCCGCCTGGGCGGCAGTAACCACCTGGGCAATACGCGAAAGTGTGGTGCCCGCACCCACCCGGGTGGCGCGCACAACTAGCGTGCCCGAAGTGTTCACGGTGGCGCCGGTAACCTCGTCACCTGCACTTACATCCACCGGCAAAGATTCACCGGTCAGCAAGGAAGCATCAATGGCGCTGTGACCCTCAACCACCACGCCGTCAGTGGCAATTTTTTCGCCCGGACGCACCCGGAAACGATCGCCCACCTGCAGGCGGTCAATCGGAATTTCACTAACCGAGCCATCAGCGTTAACTCGCACAGCAGTTTTGGCGCCCAGCTGCAAAAGCTTACGCAGCGAGTCACCCGAGCGGTGACGCACCCGCGCCTCCGCCAAACGCCCTGTGAGCAGGAAAGTCACGATCCAGGCGGCAGACTCAAAATACATGTGGGCGTGCTCGCTTTGGGCGCGCGGAATGAACTCCATGCTCATGCGCATCCCCAGCATGCCGGCGCCCCCAAAAATCAGCGCCCACAGGCTCCACAAGGTGGCGGTAATAACCCCCAGCGAAACCAGGGTGTCCATGGTGGTGGAGCCGTGGCGCAGGTTAGTGAAAGCAGCCTTGTGGAAAGGCCAAGCACACCAAGTCACCACCGGCAGGGCCAGTGCGGCCACAACCCACTGCCAGCCATAGAACTGGGCGGCGCTCACCATAGAGATCACCATCAGTGGCACTGATAGCGTGGCCGCCACGATCAGGCGACGACGCAGGTCAGCGGCGTGGGCCAGGTGGCGGGCTTCCTGCTTGCGCATAGCCTCGACGGCGCCGTCCTCCACCTTGGTCACGGTGGCGCTGTAACCAGCTTTTTCCACCACGGCCACCAGCTGCTGCGGGTCTACCGGGGCGCTTAGCTCAACGTGGGCTGATTCGGTAGCCAGGTTAACTGAAGCGTTAACGCCAGCCACTTTGTTCAGTTTTTTCTCCACGCGCGCCACGCAGGAGGCACACGTCATCCCACCCACGCTCAAATCTACGCTGCCATGGCTGGCGTTAGTTGAGGTGGTTTCTTGGATATCAGTCATTAAGGTGCCGCCTCACTCGTCGCGTTCGATGGCTTCCAGGGTGTAGTTGCCGGCTTCGTCGACGGCGTCGGCCAGGGCCTGGTCGTCTAGGTGCACGTCAGAAACCACCATTACGTCGGAGACGCCGCCCTTGTTCAGGATTACTGAAACGTTCTTGACGCCCTCAACCTCTTCTAGCTCTTCACTCACGTGACGCACGCAGTTAGAGCAGGTCAGGCCTGAAACCTTGAGGACGGTGGTGCGGTCGATGTTTTCAGCCATTTTCTTCTCCTAAATGTGTTGCCTACCCAGCCACAATGCAGCTGGCAGCTATGAATATGGGCTAGCCGGCCTGTAGACAGCTTTAAAACTGTCCCCCCAAGCACGACTAGCCCAACCGGGATATGCCCCGAATTATTCCTAGTTAATCCTCTAGGTGGCGTACCAAACTTTCAGCCAAGCCCACGTAGGTGCCCGGGGTTAGCGCCAGCAGGCGAGCTTCGACGTCGCCAGGCATACCCAGCTCAGCGATAAAGTCGCGCATAGCCTGGCCGGTAACCCGCTTGCCACGGGTCAGTTCCTTCAGGCGCTCGTAGGGGTCAGCCATGCCGGTGGCGCCAGCGACGGCGGCCGCGCGCATAGCCTGCTGCACCGGTTCACCCAGCACCTCCCAGGTGGCGTCTAGGTCTTCAGCCAGGCGGCGCTCATCCACGTCCAGGCCGCCCAGGCCGCCGCGCACATTAGAGATAGCCAGCAACGAGTGGCCCAGGGCCACGCCCACATTGCGTTGGGTGGTGGAGTCGGTCAGGTCGCGCTGTAGGCGGCTGGTTACCAGGGTGGCCGCTAGGGAATCTAGTAGCGCACAGGAAATCTCAAAGTTGGCTTCACCGTTTTCGAAACGAATCGGGTTTACCTTGTGCGGCATGGTGGAGGAACCTGTGGAGCCCTGGGCGCTTAGGCGCTGGTGGAAGTAGCCCAAAGAAATGTAGGTCCACACGTCGGTGGCCAGGTTGTGGGCAATACGGTTGTAGCGGGCCACGTCGCTGTACAGCTCAGCCTGCCAGTCGTGGGATTCAATCTGGGTGGTTAGCGGGTTCCAGATCAGGCCCAGGTGCTCCACGAAACCGCGTGAAACAGCCTCCCAGTCAGCTCCCGGCACGGAAACCACGTGAGCGCCGTAGGTGCCGGTGGCGCCGTTGATCTTACCCAGGTATTCGGTGCCTTCAATGCGGCGCAGCTGGCGGCTCAGGCGCCAAGCCAATACGGCCAGTTCCTTACCGAACGTGGAGGGGGTGGCCGGCTGACCGTGGGTGCGGCACAGCATGGGCACCGCCTTGTACTGGCGAGCCATTTCGCTGAGGTCATCCACCAGGCCCTGGGCGGCCGGCAGCCACACCTGTTTGATAGCTGAGCGGATGGTTAGGGCGTAGGCCAGGTTGTTGATGTCTTCACTGGTGCAGAAAATGTGCACAATCTCGTGCACCTGGGGCAGCACCGTGTCTTGGCCCAGCACCTGGGGGGCGGCGTCTAGGCGACGCTTGAGCAGGTACTCCACAGCTTTCACGTCGTGGCGGGTGACTGCCTCAATTTCAGCCAGTTCATCAATTTCTGCGCGGCCAAAGCTGGACACAATACCGCGCAGGTACTGCTTTTCAGCGGCAGAGAACTTGGGGGCGCCCGGCAAAACCTCGTTATCGGTGAGGTAGATCAGCCATTCAACTTCAACATGCACGCGAGCGCGGTTCAAAGCGGCTTCAGACAGGTGGTCTACCAGCGGTGCAGCAGCAGCGCGGTAGCGCCCGTCCAACACCCCCAGAGCCAGTGGCGGGTTTACCTCAGCTAGGTTTACACGGGATAGGGGCAGGTCAGCAGTCTCAGCACAACTCATGCGCTAATTGTCTCAGCTGACCTGCCCCCAACACCAGAGGCCCGGTTTAACGTGGTTTTAGGCCACTTTTTTGCCGGGCTTACGCCGGCTTAGGCGCGGGCGCGTAACGGATTGGCTCGTCCGTAACGGATGCGCTGCGCACCCCGGGGTGCGCAGCCGCGCCTGCACCTGTGCCTGAGCCCGCACGCGCAAGCCCGCGCCTGCGCCTAAGCTCAGACCCGCGAGCGCACGCGCCGTCGGTTTTAGCGACGGTGCAGGTAGTCGCGTAGTTTGCCAGAGCGCAGCGCCCCACCGGCGGCCACTAGCCCCCCAGCTACCAGCACTAGGCCTCCGGCCACACCGGTAACCGCCAGCGAGCCGTGGTGCGAGGCGCCGCTGTTACCAGCAAAAGCTACCTTCCCGGAGCCCTTTGAGGAGGGTAGCGGTGAGGGCTTTAGTGCTGCCCTGCCGGTAGGCATGGGGCTGGCACTAGGCATGGGGCTGGCCGTAGGCATAGCGCTAGCCGTAGGTGCGGCGGTGGGGCTGGGCGCAGCGGTCGGCGCGGCAGTGGGCGACGCCGTCGGGGCCGGGGTGGGGCTTTGCGTAGGCTGCTCAGTGGGCTGCGGGGTGGGAGCGGCCGGCAGCATCCGGCGCTTACCTAGGTTCTGGTCGAAGCGAGTTACCGGGTAGGTGACCTGACTGTCGCCCTGGGTGTAGGTCAGCGTCAGCGTGGCATCCAGGTAGCCCTGCTTAGCTTCCTGCTCGCTTACCACATAGCCGCTGGTTAAGCACCACATGGTCGTACCGGGCGCAATGTCGCCGCTGCAAGATTCAATTTCGGTGCCCTCGGGCCCCTTGACGCTATCGATGTGCAGGGTATTACTGGTGTTGTTGACGATGCTCCAGTGGAAGGGCAGCTTTTCGCCAGCCTGGTAGGGGTTGGCCACGATGTCGCGGGTGTAGTCGCTGCGCTCGCCGACCACGGTCAGTGCGATCAGCTCAGGGGTGGTGAGTTTGAGCTCCACTGAGCCGCGCAGGGTGTACTGGCCTGCCTCCAAGGTGGCATCCACATTGTAGGTGTCAGCCACAATGTCCTTGGTGGCGGTGACCTTGACGTTTACGGTGGCAGACTCGCCCGGCTTTAGCGCCGGGGTGGCTACCAGCTCGCTGCTGACGTTTTCAGGCAGGCCGGTTAGGCGCATGGAGCCAGCCGGTAGGGCGACGTCGTCGTCATTGCGGATAGTGACGCTTACGCTGGTACTTTCCCCGGCCCCCAAGCTGACGCTAGCGGGAGCGAAGTTGGCGCAGAACGGCTTTAGCCACTCGCGCCCGAAGGTGCCTACGCGGATTTCCTTGTCGGTTTTGGTTTCATAGGCGACGGCGAAAGTGCCGTCTTTCAGGGCAGTCACCGAGGAGTAGGCGTGCGGGCCGTAGTGGTAGACGCGGCTAACGGGCCAGGTGGCGCCGTTATCGCAGGAGTAGCGCACGTTACCGGTGATGCGGTTGATCCACTGGCCTTTACGGTCAACATCTATCTGCCAGTTGTAGGGGCTGTTGTTGGCGTTGGTGAACAGCAGCTCCTTGGCGGCCTTGCCGCTGGTAGCCTGGGGGTTCATGCGGGTAATGCCGGCGTTTACTTCCGGGTCTACCAGGGCAGTGTCTAGGTACTGGTTCTTCCAGTTGACGCCGCCGTCATCAGAAATAGCGACTAGGCGTCCCACCCCGTCACCCCAGTTGCGTGAGTTGAGCATGAGGCGGCCGTCGCTTAGCTCAACCACCTTGTTTTCGTTGAAGCTATTGCCGATCCGGTTACCGGCGTGCCAGGTGGCGCCGTGGTCGTCAGAGTAAACCGAGTAGGCGTAACCGTTGTGGGCTGAGTCGGTGCCAATGTATTGCTGTACCAGGCGCCCAGCGTATTTGCCGTGCTTGATTTGAATACCGTTACCTGAGGTGGCGAAAGTGCCGGTGATGCCCTTGGGCTTAACCACATTGGTGATCAGACGGTGGGTCCAGGTTTTGCCGTTGTCGGTGGAGGTGGAAACCTCAGCGCTCATAACGTTGCGGTCGGCGTCGTCGTCAGAGTCAACGGACTGGAAGAAACCCGCATCCTTAGAGTAGACGTGGAAGTTGAACAGAATATTCTTTTCCGCGTCATACACATATGAGGGGTCTGAATAGCCCTGCTTTTGGGAGCCAGGAACGCCTGCGTGGATGACGGTTTGTTCGCCCCAGGTGCGCCCGCCGTCAGTGGAGCGACGCTGCAGAATCGAGTTGGGGTTGGGGGCGTCCCTTAGGCTGGGGCGTCCGTCGTAGGAAACTACTAGATCACCGTTGTTTAGCTGCACGATTGAGGGGATGCGGTAAACCGGGAATTTACCGTCGCCACCATTGGCAACTGCTTGTGAGGTGAAATCCTGGCCAGATTCGGTGGCAGTTACGCCAGGGGTTAAAACTACACCGGTAAACGATAAGGTCAGCGCAGCTAGTGCGGCTGCGGTTTTAGCGTGGACACCCTTTGGGGACACGGGAACTCCTTCATTGGCGCTCAGGGGAGTTAGTGCGGGCCTGCGCACTTCGCTGTTGTGATTCTAAGCTTAACTGCGCGAAATTGTTACATAATGTGACTTTTTCGTTAGCTTTTGCGTCAGTTTCACTCTTGGGTGGCGGTGACGGTGGCTTTTTTCTTGGGGCGACGGCGGCTTCTTGCGCAGGGTCGACGGCGCTCGCGGCTGTAGGGTCGGGGCCGCACACTCTGGGCCGCACGTTAAGACCAAGCCGGCGCCGTCGTCGTCGTGGCTGTAAAGTGAGGCAGCGCCGTCGAGACCAAAGCACACCAAAGCACGCACAACCCACCCTTAGCTGAGCGCGTGCGCCGCGCCAAAAGCGCACAAGCTTGTTAGGCCTAAAAGTAGCTTGGCAAAATATAGGTGTGGCTGTAGCTATACCTTCTTCTGCGCGAGTGCTGCTTGAGCACTTGCCACCTAAGGTGGCCACCCGCATCAGTGAGACTGTGGCTATCGCCAACCTAATTCGCCTAATTGCGCGTTTGGAGGCGGCGCGGGCCACCGTCCTACTAACGCTGACTTTTTTACTGGCCATAACCCTGGGCATTAACAACCACTCACTTTTACCCTTCCGGGTTGGGCCATTTTGCTCCCTAGCGTTATGCCTGATCAGCGCCTATTGGGGTGGAAAAATCATCACCCAACACACGCGCGTAGCCTACGACAACGGCACTGACGCCCTGGTGCGCACCGACGCCCTAACCCCCACCGCCTCAGCTGCGGCCGCCCAAACCGCCATGGAAATTTCACAAATGTTGATTTCTGGGGTGCTGTTTGTGGGTGTAATGCTCGGTACGCTGCCCCATATGCAATTCCAAAAAGCCAGTTGGCTGGCTGTGGGCGTGGTGGTAATGGGTTCACTGACTTCATCGCTTTCGCTGTTGTGGGCAGTGATTTGGCCGCATGCGCCGCGCCGCTGGATGCGGATAGTTAACGCACTTATCGGCACCTGGATTTGCGTGATGTGGTGGTCTGGGCCGCTGGCTGCACTCATGCACCACAAACCTGACATGCTGCTGGGCTGGCTTAACCAGTACAGTTTCTTTTCTGATGATCCCACCTGGCCGGTAGTCATTTACGGCTTTATGGCTGAAGGCATCTCCTATGTGGCCCTATATATGCTGCGTAAAAGTGCCGCCTGGAATAACCCTTCGGCGGCCCTGCGCCAAGCCATGGAGATCACCGGGCCGCGCTGGGCTGGGCCGGGGGCTGTGGCCCTAACCCAGGAGGCGCAGCTATGGCCGCAGCTGACTGTGGCGCAAACCTTTGAAACCCTTGATGGTCTGCGCGGTTTCACTGAGCCGCCACCCCACCGTGAGCAGATGCTGCAAGCGTGTAAAACTCTTTTGCCCCCGCTCGATAAATTTATTGACGAATGCACTTTTAGCGAGCGTGAACTGGTGTTATTGGTGTGGGCGCTGAGCCAGGAGGCGGATCTGATTTTGATTCACCGCCACGAGAGTTACCAGCTTTTGCCACGTTCTATGCAGATTGTGTGCCGGCAACTGGTTAAACAGCGTATGGCTGAAGGGGTGCGTTTTGACTTCTCCCCCGCCTACGACGACGACCTGCTGAGGCTAATCCGCCCGGGCCAGTAATTCACTCAGCCCCTAACATCGCACCTACAGACACTGCCGCAACCCCACTGCCGCAACCATACTCACTCTGCACGAATTGCCTTTATAGGCCCACTCTACGAGTTCTAATTACGAATTAATGCACCGGTGGGGAACTTTTTTACCCCCACAGCTTTATCCACACCCCTAAAGCGCGGCCTTGACTTGGCGCTTTAGCGTTTAGTCATGAATAACTTGCATTACGTTAGGCAGCTGGCTATAAACGCTAAAAGCCAGGTGCCCACCATCCCCAGCCAGTGGCGTGGTAGCGCGGCGCAGGCCGCTGGTCAGTCTTTAGCGCAGCTGAGCGCCGCCATAAACGTGCTGATCGGCGCCGTCGACAATGACATTCAGGCGCTAAACACCCCCAGCTAGGCCTAGCCATGGGCGACATTGTCTACGTTTCTGGGCCCGATAAGAATCTGCATGTAGATCCGCAGGTGCTGATGAGGCTTAAACGGCAGGTTATGAAAGTCCACTCACTGTTGGAACAAGCCAACAATGCCTATAAGGTAGCTCGCGCAGAGCCCAATCCTGGGGCGCTGGAACTACCGCGTATGCCACTACAACCCCCGCCAATATTTCCTCAGCCCCCACCCAAGCGGCTGCCCCCTGAACTGGACGCAGCTACAACCAAGGCTTTAAAAACCTGCATCAGTCAGTGTGAAACTAACGCTGACGCCCTACAGGTGGGCTATAACCTCTACACCGATGCCGAAGTTAAAGCCCAGGCATCGTGGAAATTAGAGGGGCTTAAACGTGCCAATCCTGTCTCTATGGCTAAGCATAAGAGGAACAATTTTCTAAGTGAGGGTGCGGTACGTGCCGAGCTACGCAAATACGGCCTAGATAACCCTCAAACTCTGCAGAAAAAGCTTAAAGCGTTAGGAATAGATATTGATTTAGAGGACGCTAAAGCTATTTATCAGATAGTGATATTGCTGGTTCGTAGTGGCTATGGGGGCTGGTTAATTAGTAAAGCGCCTGCTCTAATTGCTATTTATAAAGCTAGCCCTAGCCTTGGCGCATTTCTGCAGGCAGCCATGGTTTACGCCGGCGCTTTTCTGGGGCCTGAAGCTAAACTATACTTGTCCGGGGTAAAGGCGCAGCTAACCTATGGAATTGCAGATGGCAATAAGATTTATTGGCGCGGTAAATGGGTTGACCCAAAAGAACTTAGCGATGTTGAGGCCACCAACTACTACTTGGCGTATCTAGCTGGCGGGAAAAAGAATTACCGACTCACCCTGATCAGCGACGGCCTGCGTATGGATATGCCTTCCCCCGCTATGGGGCCGCTCAGTTTCTCTTTTAAATCTGCTGTGGGTGCTGAGCTAGCTGCTGCCGTGTTGGCAGGTATAGCAAAAACTGCCGGCGGGGTAGGCCAGGCCAGTCAGGTCAAATTTAAGCCGTTAACAGGTAACTATGACGGCTCGGTGGCCGACACTATTAATTACTGCGATCACATAAATTCTTCTGATCCGCAAACTGGAGCTTTTTCTATCATTAAAACCACCTATTCTGATGGAAGCTGCTCCTACCAGGTGATTTTGCCGGGTACACAACAGTGGACTGCGGGCCAGTCAAATCCCCAGGATCTACTAACTAACTTACAGGCTAATGCCGGCGCCAGTGACGACTATTCGCAGCTAGTGGTTGCCGCCATGACTAAGGCCGGCATTAAAAGCACTGACCCGGTATGCATTTACGGCCACTCCCAGGGTGGGATTGTGGCCACGAACCTAACCGCTAATGCGCAGGTGCGGGCGCGTTTCAATATTGTGGCTACAGCTACCGCCGGTAGCCCCACCGGCAATAGCGTAATTCCGCCAGGTACACAGTATTTGAGCATGGAAAACGCCGACGATATCGTGCCCAGCTTAGACGGCAAGGCGCCGGTTAGCGCCACTAACCGCACCAATGTAGTCACTGTGCATCAGGGCGGCGATCAGCATGATCAGCGTGTCTATGCGCGTTCAGCTAAGCAGTTACCTAATGAGCCGGGCGCGCAAACCTTTAATAGGGCTTGGAACCAGGATGCGGGTAAAACTGTGGTTTCGCGTCAGCAGGCCACTTTCCAAATTAAACGCACCCCGGTGGCGGAACCTGCCCCCAATCCTTCACCACAGCCAGCCCGCACCCCGCGCCAGGCGGCGCCAAGCCAGCCCCAAGCACCCACTCCGTCGCAGCCGACGCCAAGCCAGGCCACAGCGTCGAGCAGGCCCGCCCCGCAGCCTTCACCGTCTCCCAGCCCCGGCCCACGCCCCAGCCCAAACAAGCCGACGCCGCACTAGAGGCGGCGTCGGGCAATTAGCCAGATTCAATTATCGAAGCAGATTTAAGGCAGGAAAATGGCCACAATCATCACGATACTAATAATGATTTCGCTGACCCCAATCACGCGGGGGCGAATCACCTTGGCGCGCTTGCGTACCCTCTGGCGCTGCATAAGTGGCAGTACTAGGGCGCGCGCAGTTAGCACCACCCAAAAGGCCAGGTTGGTCCAGCCGATCAGGCCGGCACTGGCCGCATATGCCACCAGAGCTAGCCCCACCAGGTGGAAGCCAAAGCTAAGAGAAATCATGGCGAGCTTGCCTCGGCCACGAATCATGGCTTTTACGTAAGGTACAGTGCCCACGAAATAGCCGCTGACCAGGGAGGTAACCAACCAGGCCCAGTGCCAGCCGGTTAGGTTTTGAGGACCCCCAAAGCTTTCTAGGGTGTCCGCGCCCTTCTCTAAGCCTAGGAAGCCGCCGGCGCCGCCAGTGGCGACGTCGTAGCTAACTGCGGTCATTAGTGTGGCCGCAAGCGTGGTGGTGACGCCGCTAAGCAGCGAGCGCTCTTTACCTATGCGCACCTGCCACAGGGCCAGCGCCAATAGCGGGGCGAAAACTGCGGCCCAGCGGATCAGGTAGGGGGCGCTGATTAGGCTCGCCAGCCCAGCTATAGCGCAAATTGCCGAATACCAGATCATGGGCACCAGCAGCAGTAGACGCTTAGCTTCTGAGCGGGTGCGTAGCCACTGGGTCCAGGCCCAGAACGCAAAATAGCCCATCCAGAAAGCCGGCCAGATCAGCAGGTAATGCCAAGACCAACCCCCAATAAAGGCCCCCACCAGGGGTGGAATGATTAGCATCCCCCAGGCGCCATGCTGGTTAGGCACCCAGGCACGGGTGCTGGGACGGCGCCTAATTTGCTCAACGGTAGGGCGCCGCCCAGGGCGTTCTTGCGCGCGCTGTTGTGCAGCAGCTGAAGCAGCAGCAAGCGGCTGGCCGCTAGCTAGCAATACGTCATCTTCCGGCCCTGGCAGTGACTGCTGGAAGGGTACCGAGCTGGCTGCCTTCTGCGTGGTCTCGTTGCTATCTGGGTCTTGATACTCCACCCTTGGCACATTGGAGCTGGGGCGCGCTTGGCTAACTCCAGCTGACGCGGCTGGCAGCTTGGTAGCCTCGGCAGGGCTGGCAGCGGAGGGAACTGAAGACGTAGAGCTCATGGCTTTATTCTAGGGAAAAGCCTTAGATATTTAGCTGACACGGTGTAGCAGTCTGTTCGTGCTTGCCATAACTGGGATGTACATAACTGGGCCGCAAACAAACTGGGGTCGGGCACTAACGCACCCGACCCCAGCTAGCTAAATGAGACTAGTTGGCTAGCGCTGCGCTAACCACGCTCTTGGCTTCCTTCTGAACTTCCTTCAGGTGCTCTTCACCCAGGAAGGACTCAGCGTAAATCTTGTACACGTCCTCAGTTCCGGAGGGACGGGCTGCGAACCAAGCGTCCTTGGTGGTGACCTTCAGGCCACCGATCGGCGCGTCGTTACCGGGGGCGCGCACCAGGCGCTGCTCGATAGGTTCACCAGCCAGCTCGGTGGCGGTGACGTCTTCGGGAGAAAGCGCGGCCAGCTTGGCCTTTTCTTCCTTAGTGGCGGCGGCGTCGATACGGGCGTAGGCCGAAGCGCCGAAGCGCTCTACCTGCTCAAGGTGTAGCTGCGAGGGGCTCTTGCCGGTGACGGCGATGATCTCGCTGGCCAGCAGGGCCAGGATGAGGCCGTCCTTGTCGGTGGTCCACACGCCGCCGTCGAAACGCAGGAAGGAAGCTCCTGCGCTTTCCTCACCACCGAAGCCCACAGAGCCGTCTAGCAGACCAGGCACGAAGTGCTTGAAGCCTACGGGCACCTCCACCAGCTTGCGGCCAATGGATGCCACCACGCGGTCGATCAGACTGGAGGAAACCAGGGTCTTGCCTACAGCGCAGTCCTTGCCCCAACCGGGACGGTGGGTGAATAGGTACTCGATGGCCACAGCCAGGAAGTGGTTGGGGTTCATCAGGCCGTCGGGGGTGACGATGCCGTGACGGTCAGAGTCGGCGTCGTTACCGGTGGCGACGTCATAGGGGGTGGCACCAGAAGCGTCGGGGGTCATGGCGTTACGCAGGGAGGCCATGGCGTAGGGCGAGGAGCAGTCCATGCGGATCTTGCCATCCCAGTCCAGAGTCATGAAGGACCAGGCGGGGTCCACCTTGGGGTTGACCACGGTGAGGTTGAGGCCGTATCGCTCGCCAATCTCAGCCCAGTATTCAACCGAGGCGCCACCTAGCGGGTCTGCACCGATGCGCACGCCAGCCTTGCGGATGGCCTCCATGTCAACCACGTTGGCCAGGTCAGCTACGTACAGCTCACGGTAGTCGTGGCGGATTACCAGCTCACTCTTGAGGGCCTCGTCGATGGGCACGCGCGGCACGTTGCGCCAGGCGCCGTCCACTAGTAGTTCGTTGGCGCGGTTAGCAATCCAACCAGTGGCGTCGGAGCCGGCAGGGCCACCGGTGGGCGGGTTGTACTTGAAACCACCATCGCGCGGAGGGTTGTGGCTGGGGGTGACGACAATACCGTCAGCTAGGCCGGGGCCGGAGGTGCGTACGCCCTCGGGGGTGCCAGCGCCGTTAGCTACCAGGATGGAGTGGGAAACGGCCGGGGTGGGGGTGTAGGAGTCGCGAGAGTCGATAGCGACCTTCACGCCGGCGCCTACCAGCACCTCGACGGCGGAGCGCCAGGCCGGTAGTGATAGGGCGTGAGTGTCGCGGCCCAGGTAGAGCACACCGTCGGTGCCCTGGGAGGCGCGGTACTCAACGATTGCGGCGGTGGTTGCCACAATGTGGGCTTCGTTGAAAGCAGTGTCTAGGGAGGAGCCACGGTGACCGGAGGTGCCGAAAACTACGCGCTGAGCGGGTACGGCAGGGTCCGGTACCAGGTCGTAGTAGGCCTGGCGAACTTCTTCGACATTGATGAGATCTTCAGATAAGGCGGGTTGGCCAGCTCGTTCATGCATGTCTGTAGTGTGGCACAGCTTACCCACAAAAATCACCCCATCACATGCAAATACTCACAAATACAGGCAAAATCATCCCTTCCCTATGATTTTTCCATGGGGTTTTATAGGCAACGGACGAAATGTCAGTTTTTGTGCGGCCCATACTGGCGCACCCACACTGCCACACATTGGCGCACCCCACGGCGCCAGCACATCCCGCGCCGCAATACCCAGCCCCAACGCCCCAAACTAGGACCACCCCAAACTAGGATGGACCTATAGGCACCAAGCCAATCTAGGAGGTCCCATGCCCACCGCAATTTCCACCCCTAACGCCCCCGCCGCCGTCGGCCCCTACTCTCAGGCCGTTTCCACTGGCGACGACGCCGGCGCCCAGGTTTTCATTTCCGGCCAGATCCCCCTGGTTCCGGCCACGGGACAGCTGGTCGAGGGCGACATCCAGGCCCAGGCGCGCCAGAGCCTGACCAACATCGGCGAAATCCTAAAGGCTGCCGGCCTGAGCTTTGCCGACGTAGTTAAAACCACCGTGCTGCTGGCGGACATCAACGACTTTGTGGCGGTTAACGAGGTGTATGCCCAGTTCTTCACCGGCCCAGTACTGCCCGCGCGCGCAGCTTTCGGCGTGGCCGCACTACCCAAGGGGGCCCGCGTGGAGATTGAGGCCATCGCGGTTCGCCCCTGAATGTCGCGCTAGCCCCTGATCGCTGCGACTTGAGCACTACAGCTTGCCCCTGATTGTCGCGGTTTACCTAAGATCAGTGCGCTTTTGGGGGTTGCAAGGTTTCTCGACGTCGTCGTAGCTACCCGTAAACATTTAACGGTCCGGTTTGACTAAATGTCTACCGGACCACTTTTATGCCCAAAGTCCCAAAATTCGCTAGACAGTTGAAAGTTAAACAATCTAGACTCAAGTTATCGCAGTTCAACCTGACAGAAAAGCCAAACCCTTAAGACAGGCAGTCTGCCGACAAACTTTCAAACCTCTAGACACTGTCCAAATACTTAAAGGAGCACATCATGACCAAGATCGGTATCGTAGTCGGTTCCGTCCGCGAGGGTCGCGTAGGTGACCAGATCGGCAACTGGATCCTGAAGCAGGCCCGCGCCAGCCATCCCGAGGCCGAGTTCACCGTAATTGACCTGAAAGACTACGACATCCCCATGTTTAACGGCCCGGTTGCTCCCATGGTTCTGGGTGGCAAGTATGACAACGACGCCGTCGCCGCCTGGGCCAAGGCTCTAGACGAGCAGGACGGCTACATCTTCGTAACCAGCGAGTACAACCACACCATCCCCGGCGCCTTCAAGAACGCCGTCGACTCCATCAGCCCCGAGCTAATCGGCAAGGCTGTGGCTTTCGTGGGTTACTCCTGGGACGGCGCCATCCGTGCTGTTGAGCAGTGGCGTACCCTGTCCGCACAGTTCGACATGTACGATATCCGCGCCCAGCTAGCCCTGACTTTCCCCATGGACTTTGAGGGCATCGACACCTTCGCCCCCAACGAGCGCCGCGCCGACGAGCTAGAAGCCCTACTCTCACGCCTAATCGAGGTTAGCGCCAAGCTAGCCGCCTGAGTATCAAGGCAGCCTGGCCCGGCATAACCTTGCCCTAACCCTGTAGGGTTGCCTTATGTCGAAAAAGAGTCAGCGCCGCGCCCGCGCCCAGGCCAAAAAGGCCGCCCAGGTTGTGCAGTCCCCCGCCAAGCCCCAGAAGGTTGAATTTGTAGCCCGCCCCTTCGCCGGCCTTAAGAATGAAGCTGAACTGGTTGCCATGGCGCAGATCATCCCGGCCGCCACCATGACCGTTAAGCTCAACGACAGCGAACACATTCCGGCTGCTCACCGTGGCACCACAGTTGAGCTAGCCACCCTGCTGCCGGACCTAACCCAGGGCATGCGCCGCGCCGACGACCGCTACCTGGTTGCCATGCAGACCACCAAGCACTCCGGTGACGCCTCGCGCGACGTCGCCTACGCCCTACTCAACACCCTGGAGCTAGAAAACAACACTGGCCTGCAGCTAAGCACCCTACCTGAGCCCGGCCCGCGCCTACAGGACCTGCTAGACGCCGACTTTGAGCCGGTTTTCCAGCTGCATGACTCTTTTGGTTTCTGGGCCGCCCCCGGCGAGCTCAGCGATGAGGAGCTAAACAACCTGGTCACCCAGTCTCGCGACGAGATTGTGGCCACCCACCAGGTCCCGGGCGTGGAGCACGCCTTCTGGTGCCGCATGGGCGGTAAGGAGTACGTGCGCTGGGTGCGTGAGGAGGATGAGGACGCCTTCTTCAACGCCCTGGCCAAGGTGCACGCCGCCCGTGAGTCTGAGCTTAGCGACGACGGCGCCCGCCTGGGTTTTTTCCTGGGTGCCTTCCGCGCTTACGGCATTGCCATCCCGGTGTGGCAGCTTGAGCCGGGCACTACCGCCGAGCAGCTAACCGCCCCCATGCAGGCGCTGGGTGCACGCCTACAGGCTGCCCTGGCTGACGACGCCGCTCTGAACGCTGACGAGCGCCGCGCCAAGGCCGGCATCATTTCCCGCCAGGTGAACCTGTAAATCAGCGATTTTAAGGAAGCACCGTGACCCTCACCCCGGCACAAGAGGTCGCTCAAAAGCTTGCCCAGCTGGAGGCTCACTCGCAGGCACAAGCCAATGACGCCGTCGCTGGCACCCCTGCGCACGACGACGCCAGTCAGCCCGGCGCGCAAGCCCAGCGAGCCGGCGCGCAAGCCCAGCAGCCAGGCGCTAACTGCTGCGCCGCCAGCGAGTATCTGCCTGACCGCGCTGTTGCCTACGTGGTTGACCAGCGCGTTCAGTATGCGGATTATTTCGGCAAGCTGCCGGTGGCAGTGATTATCCCGGCCTATAACGAGGCTGAGCGCATCACCGCAACCGTGCAGGCGACCTTGGCGATTGCCGGGGTGGAGCGGGTCGTGGTGGTTGATGACGGTTCTACCGACGACACCGCCAAGATCGCTAAACGCGCTGGTGCGGAGGTTATTTCTAAGCCTCACAAGCGCGGCAAGGGCGCAGCCATGGGCTCGGGCGTGGCTTATTTGCGTAAGTCTGCCCAGCCGGGTGCGGACTATTTGCTGTTGTTTGTCGACGGCGACCTGGGCGCTAGTGCCTCGGCTTGCGAGGTGCTGATTGAACCTGTGGCCAGCGGGCGTTGCTCTATGAGCATTGCGGTGCCACCAGCTTTTAAGGGGGCTGGTGGGCATGGTTTTGTGTTGGGCACCGCCCGCAAGGCCATCAGTGAGGCTACCGGCTGGGAGCCGCAGGCTCCGCTTTCGGGGCAGCGTTGCATGAACAGTTTTGTGTTTGAAGCTTGCAAGAATCAGCTCTCTAGGGGCTGGGGCGTGGAAACCTGGTTGAGTGTGAAGGCGCTTGAAGCTGGTTTCACTGTGTTAGAAGTGCCTTGCTCGATCACTCACCGCGTTAGCGTCAATAATTTGGCTGGGCGCTTGCACCGCCTGGAGCAGTTCCGTCAGGTTCGTAAAACTACGCGTAAACTGCGTCCAAGCCTTGTCAGCCGCCTTTTGAATAAGCGCAGGGGCCAAGCAGGCGCAAAATCGAGCCAAGCAAACGTCAACCAGGCGGCAGCTTCACAAGCTCCCTTTGAGCCTTACCGTATGCTGCACCCCACAGCCTAAAACATGCTGCACCCCACGGCTTAAAAGCAGCCTGAACAGGGCTTACTGAAGTAACGTGCCCACCTCATGGCGCAGCCACTTTGAACTTACGTGGCTGCGCCATCGTTTTAGTGGTAGCTAGTTGTTTTCGCTGAGGCCGCAATGAGGCTGCGCGTCTTATAACGTCGCCTCCCGATGAGACCCCGCAACCCCATCTCCCATCTCCACCACAGCTTCTGTTGTCACATCACTCCCTGTTACACCAAGTTTTTGTGGTAGTTCCAGGGACATAAAGCAGGCCAGAGGCACCAGCAAAAACAGACTGTAGAGCGCCATCGAGGCGCCCGAATCATTTAGGGCCACTTCCAGCAACATCAAAGCAGTCACTGGGGCGAACATCAAAACAACAATGCTAGATGTTTCCGACGCATGAATAGCGACATAGAACTTTACCCAAACCCAAGCAATTAATGCTATCACTATTAATGCAACTAACATTTTCACAGCCACATAGTCAGATTCAGCTAAAAATGGCGCCATCAAAGCCATGAACCTATGGTCTATATCCGCAGCAAAAGCAGAAAGGTAATCAGGGCTCTCACCAGAACCACACCATTTAGTAAACGTCAGGATCGATAGCGAAATAAATAGAATTAAGCTTAAAACATAGATGTTAGACAAGCGTAAGCTGGGTTTAGACAGTTTCAAGATTAGTGCAGTCAACGCAACCCCAAAAACTACGGCTCCAGCAAAATTATCCCCTAAGCTCGGCAAAGCCGTAGCCAATATAAGTAATACCCCGATTCCCCCTATTGCCATCTGAGAAATGCGCAAGCTTAAACTGTGATCAAGTCGGTTAGCAAGGTAAACCAAGGCTACCAGAGCCCCCATACCCCCAAAAGCAAAACCGGCACCAGATAGCCCATGTAAATTAGTCGAATCGAGGGCAGCCATAGCAAAAGGACTATTCAAGATTAGATGACTACCACTGAGGCCATCACCCAACCAAAAGAAAGCATTTAACACACAAACCATTACGAAGCCACTTGCGTAATTAGCGAATTTTATGGTTACTAGCTGCACCAAGCAAGTAATCGCTAAACTTATGCCGATAATAGCCGCCACAAATGGAATATACCCCAAATCTGCACCATTAGCAGGATCTTCGTAATTACTGACAACATCGGGGTAGTTAGCGCTTGCAGGAGTTGAATTCATCCTCCACGCATACCAACGAGTTACGCTAAGTAATATACATCCCAATGGCACGCAAGCTGCAAAGACAAGTAGGTTGCGCTCAACCAGTGACCTTATGCCAGTTGTTTTGAACCCCTCTGGAGAAAACTCGAATTTAGCAACCCCACTTAACCACACCACAACCGGAACTAGTAGGAGAAATAGCATCGCCAGAACATTAAAGTTGGCAGCATCTTGTGAGACTTCAATTTTCTTTCCCTGCTCTATCAGAGAGTCAATTAAAGACAAACGTGCTTTAGGTACAGAAGCCTTGTAAATCTCCCGATAGCCTTCATTCCATAGACTTACTTGCCGGTCTTTAAAAGCCGATTTATCAACTCTACCAGGAGATTGTGGCAACGCCTTACCCACACTCCCTTCAGGAAGCCTAGCGCCATAGCGAGCCGCAACAGTAGGGGCTATGTCAGTTAACCTAGTTAAATTACCACTATAACCAAGAGAAGACCCTGAAAATATTTTATCGAACGCAGATCTATCTAGACTAGGAATTAGCGCGAGATTAAGTTTTTTATACTCACGACTTGAGGTATAATGGTCGCTACTAAGCGAGATAAGCATTATGTCAACATTGTCACCATAATATGCTCGAAATAGGCTAAGGTACTCCGCATATCGATACCAGTCTTTATTTCTAGCATCAACAATCGTCACATCCGCTGGATAACCTTCAAACAATCTACGCTTAACGCCATAAGGCCAATATCCACTGTAATAATCATCTTCTGCAACGATTTGCCTAACCCTACAGCCAGCAGATTTCAAACTGCGCACCAACATTGAAGTACGGATATTATAATCATCGTTAACGAAATCGTTTTGCTTCCCTGACATTAGCGAGGCAAGTAGATCTTTTTCATCAAGTTTAGACCTCGGAACGAATACATTCATTGGTTCAGCCGGATAACCTTCAATATATTTAGCCTTCATGCTGTCATATTCTGAATATTTCCCATTTCCCATAGGTTTATGATTTGCGATCGCGCTAATACTTTGCCAAGTTAGTTTATTTGTAATCAGCACAATAAGAGGTTTAATTCTGGTAGTGGCTGTAGCTCCACAAGTATTTGTTACTTGCGAAGACTTATGTTGCGACCCACTCCCTTTAATAGTCACAGCATTAGCTCCACTGGCTAACACCAGTAGACATACAAGAATTACCGTAAAAAGTTTCGCCAGCGCTATTGCTATTCGGCTAGCTATCACGCTGCCATCAACTGCACCAAAGACACGTGTCTCGCCGTCGGTTTTAAACCGACGCAACCCAGCGCCTCCAGACAAGCCGCTCACCGGCATAAAACGTGAACTGCGTAAACCTAAGCGATCGCTGCCAAACATGAAATCCAGCATAGCGCCCATTTGACGAGACAGCTGACGATTCCCGAAGCAAATTACAAGTTTTTACTCAAGCACCAACACTTAGAGTTGCCCGCGACAGGCAACAAAGCCATTTGCTCAGATAGCCGACAGTCAGTCATCTGCGGTAGTCTTTGTATCGGATTTTGCCGGCAGTTCCAAGGACATCAGGCAGGCCAGAGGCACCAGCAAGAACAGGCTATAGACCGCCATCGAGGCGCCCGAATCATTGAGACCCACTTCCAGCAACAGCAGCACTGTTAGGGTGTCTAGCTGCAGCCGATACACCTCGGGCACACCCTGTCGACGCGTGGCGCGATAAAGCCGCAACCACACCAGCACCACAAGGCTCACCACCACTAGGGCCACAACAATTTTTAAAACCATCAAGCCCATCTGGCCATTGGAGTCAATGAATGGACCCACTAGGGCCTTAAATTTTTTGCCAATGGTAGCCAGGAAAGTGCCGTCTAATAGCTGCCCGCCAAAACGGCCCAGGTGGGTGGAGTTTTCCCTACGCAGCAGCCATTCCAAGATTGCTACGCCCGAAAGTAAACCAGCGGAAATAAGGCCGAGAAGCACCAAAATACGTGGGTGCAGGCTGCGGCCGGATAGTTTCACTAGGGCCACGCCTAGTGTGGGAATTAGTGCCAGCGCCCCACCAAAGTCAGCTCCTAAGAAGGGCGCGGCGTCGACAATTACCAGCAATAAACCAACCCCGGAAACTGCCAGCAAACTGGCGCGTAGGCTATAGCGGGATTTGAGCCAATCGGCCCAGGCCAGCAGGGCAATCATGGCCCCTACCGCACCGAAAGCAAAAGCCGTATTGGACACCCCATAGAAACGCCCCGCCACCAGCGCGTTCATGGTTAAGGGACTGTTGAAGGTGAGGTGATTGCCACTAATTCCATCGCCAAACCAAATTAAACCGTTTAATGCTGCGGCAACAATAAAGCTAGTAGAGCAGCTCGCAGATTTTCGGGTTAGCCAATTAATTAGCGCGGTTAGCACTAAAGCTATTAGTGTCGCACCAGCAGTGGTGGTTACTACTTGTAGCGCAACAGTTTTAAAGGTATCTACCTCCTGATAGGTACTATCACCGATAGTGAAAGACCTGGTAATTATCACCAAATACCAGGGAACTAAATTAACTAGCAAATACCCTACAGGTAGCACGGCAGCAAATACACTCAGTCGCCCCAAGGAAAGCAGTTGCGTGCTGCCAAATTCTGTGCCTTTTATGCTACAGAATCTACGTTCTAACATTTACGCCACCATAGCCACACTACACCCAGAGTAAAAACAACTATGATTATAGTATTGTAAACCATCACAGCACGGGAAGCATGAGCGTGGTTATTTTGGTTAATTAATGAGTTAATTAAATCCTGACGCGCAGAAGTAACTTTAGTTGTAGCGGAATTATCGGAGGAATTTTGCCCCTGCCCTAAACCGCCTACACGCTCACCAACGAACACAGGCTTATTAATGGTTTGTGGATTCTGTATCAAGGCTTGTCCAGAGGCACCTTCGGGTGATTTAGCGCCATAACGAGCTGCAATGGTTACAGGAATGTCGATTAATTGCACCAGGTTGTTTTGGTGCGTAGAGGGTACTCGCACCTTCTCCCCAGCAGCATTAGCATCACGCAGAGACGGAATTAGCGCTAAATAGAGCCTATCATCATCAGAAAGACCGTTTTCGGTGGTAATCGAAATCGTCATAATATCAACACTAGAGCCATAACAACTCTTTAACTGGCGCAGCTTAGAGACAACTTTATCTGCGTTATCATAAGTTGCTTCTACGACAGTAACATCCGCCAAATCACTTCTTGATAGTTGTCCAGGCCTGGCATCAGTATAATATTCTCTATCAGGTAGCGCGGGATCTACAGCAAAGGTGCAACCGGCCGCTTTTAGAGTTTTAGCTAGCGGAGAGTTAATAATGTCGTCGTTACGGTATTTGCGAGTGAATTTATCGCGCCGGCCCGAAAATAGCATGGCTAGCTGTTCATTGAAGTTAGCGCCGTCTTTATGGCCGCGTATCACCAGGTTCATGGGCGTGGCCGGATAGCCCATTAGATAGTTTTTTGTGTACGAGTCTTGGCTTTGTAAGTTTTGCCAGGTTATTCCGCTGGCAACCACTAAAATCAAGGGCTTAATTCGCGTTTTTGTACCAGCCCCGCACTTACCAGTTGTGTTTGCACTGGCGACGGCTCCCACTCCAGCCCAGTTTTGTGCTCTAGCCGCATTTTTGTCACCAGCTATACCTGGAGTAGTCGCCACGGCGAAAGTTGTCGCACTAGCGCCACTAGAGAGCAGCAGCAAACAGCCAATTAGTCCGGCAACAATTTTCGTAACCGCTCGCACCAAAGCTGCTGCGCCGACGTCGGCCTTATCCGCACCGGCCCCACCAGCAAAAGCAACACCGACGTCAGCCCTAAAGATGTCGGTCTTAAAGCGGCAAAACATGTCCGCAAACCTCCTAACTTTATACATAATGCCTGGCCACCTGCACGGTTTCGTAACCGTAGCCGCCCCCAAACAGCATCGCGTGCACGATCAGCATGTGTACACGGTGTAGCCCCACCCGCTCACTCCAGTAGGACTCTAGCGGCGACACGCTCTGATAGCCCTCATAGACGCTGTCTAGATATTGCTGCCCAAACAGGCCCAAATCAGCCAAATCAGTCTCCGCATGACCACCGTGCGCAGCCGGATCGATCATCACCCCAACTACCGGCCCACCAGCGAAGGCTTCCAGCCGCTGGGCGCTGGTCATTATGGCAGCGCCACCTTTCATTATGGCTGCGTCATCTTGGGGCTCAGCAGCGGTTTTCTCACTCAAAAACTCTTTGCAGCTGCGCGCCACATCCGCCACTGGACACCACAGCACGTTTCCGCTCCACAAATCCCCGTGCAGGCGGGCTACGGCTGTTCCGGTCTGGGCTAGCAGCTGGGGCTGGGAGTGGTTAAAGTCCCCGTCACGTAGGCGTTCACAGAGTTTTTCGATCACGACGGCGCCGGAGCGGTCAATCGATCCGTTGTCGCGGGCCGGGGCCAGCATGGGCATGATCCGGTCTGTCGCAAAAAACTCGCCCCAGCTATCGGTCCAAGCCTCCGCCCGCAAAGGTAGACGCGCACGACCCATCCAGCCGTCACCTTCCCAGCCCTGCGGCGGTGCACCCCAGTGTGAGGCTCCAGCGGCGTGGGTGTGGGCTAGCGCGCGACCGAAACTGAAAGCGGCTTTAGGGGTGCAGCGCCTGTCATTAAGCTGAGGTTCTTCTAGCCACCCACGACCGCTACGCACGGGCACCACAGCCGCGCCGCCGTCGTCCATGGCGTCAGCTAGCCAGCGCAGGCCGGTAGCTTCCAACGCGGTTGAACCGGGGATACCTCGATCGTCTTTGCGGAACATAACCAAAGCATAATGCCCGCAATGTGCCAGTTGAGGGTTTAGCTCGAAGCGGCGAGCGTTTCTGGCTTAGTTTCGACGGCGGTCACCCTAAATAGCTTTAGCTCTACGCTCATCACCAACGCCAGTGGCACTAGCAAGCACAGGCTGTAGCGCACCATCGTAAAGCCGGCATCATTTAGTGCTAGCTCAAGCAAAGTCAGGGTAGTTAAGGCGTTGAAGGTAACCACATAACGTGCCGGCACATCTGGGCGTCGCGTAGCGCGATAGACCTTAATCCAAGCCAAAATCACTAGCGTCGTGGTTATCAGTGCAAAGATTAGCTTGGTGCTTGCTTCATCATCTGCCGCGAAAACTGGAGTCATTAAAGCAGCAAATCGTGCAGCCATAACATCAATGAAAGTGCCGTCCAAGAATTTCTGACCCAAATGCCCTAAATAACTGGAGTTGCTCCCAAAACAGCACCATTCAATAACTGCTATCACTGACAATAAACTAGCGCCAATTAAGCTGGAAATAACCAAGTCACGCAGGCGTAGGTCATGGTTCGCAAGCTTCAACATGGCCACTACCAGCGTAATTGCCAGGGCTAGCGCGCCCGCAGCGTTATCGCCCAGGCTCGGCAGCCCAATGGTGACCACACCCAAGGTGCCAATAATGCCCGCCACTATCAGGGACGTACGCAAACCTCGGCGGGGTTTTAGCCAGCTGGTTAAGGTCACCAAAGCCAGCACAAAACCCACCGCACCAACGGCAAAACCAGCGTCAGACAGGCCGTATAGGCGCTGCGTGGTCATAACACTTACCACTAGAGGGCTGTTAAAGGCCAAGTTGCCGCCAGTAATACCGTCGCCTAGCCACAGTAGACCGTTTACTGCACAGGCAATAATGAAACTGACAGAATAATTTGCAAATTTAATAGTGACCAGTTCCAGTAGGCAGGTAAGTACCACAGCTATAGCTACTGCACCCATAAAGGTCACTAAATGCAGCTTCGTTAAACCAACAATAGCCTGATTATCTTCAGGGATACTGCCGGTAACTATAAATCTGTAATCATTTGGTTCAACCCCAAATAGGTACCATGAGGTGGCGTTAAGTAGCAGGTAACCTACCGGCAAGCAAGCAGTGAACACTGCCAGCCAGCGCATGAGCAGCAAGTATTTCCGGCTTAGATCTGGGTTATCTGTATAGAAATCTAGTTTCGGGAACTTATTACGCCACACTAAGACAATAACCAGCATTGCTAGCACCACGCACAGCATATTGAAACCCATCACTTTTTGTGAGGCCTGGCTATGAGTGCTTTGATTCATTAAGAAATAAATTAGGTTTGTGCGCGCATCAGGTACAGTTCCCTCATTAATTGAGTACTGTTGGGCTTCCCAAAAGTCCACGCATTTCTCTATGGCCGACGAGTTGTCGACTCGCCCGGGAGCCTGCGACAATGCTTTACCAGTAGCACCCAGTGGCGGTTTTGCCCCATAGCGAGCCGCAATTGTAGGTGCAATATCTGTTAACTGAATTAAGTTATCGCGCTGCACAGAAGGCGCCTGCACTCGCCCAGTTTTGGCGTTCACATCTTTTAGGCCGGGCACTAGAGCTAAATATAATTTGGCAGCTTGACCATCTGAATAGTAGGTTCCGTTTGCTAGCGAGAGTAGCATTACGTCAACATTATCGCCGTAATATACGCGAATTCGGCTTAAATAACTGGCAATCTCGGTAAGTGGTACCGATGCGGCATCCACAACCGTTACATCGCTTAGATTTTGACCAAATGGACGCTCGGTCTCATAGCTACCGCCCACCCGGTACTCAGCGAAACTGCATTCGGAGGCCCGTAAAGTTTGCCCTAGTGGCGAGGTGGTTAGATCATAGTCGGCAGTGGTGTAATTACCTCCCCTGCCGGAATACAGCATGGCAAATTGCCCATTTTTACTTAGAGAATTAGCGCTTTTAGGAATTAGCAGGTTCATTGGTGTAGCTGGATATCCAGCTATATATTGTGCATATTTTCGTATTTCTGCGCCGTCGCCGTTCGCGCCAATGTTTTTCCCATCCAAAACGCCATTTAAATCGCGCCAGGTCAGGCCGTAAGTAACCACCATTACCAGAGGTTTAATGCGACTGGTTGCTGTGGCCCCGCAGTTGCGAGTGACCGCAGATCCAGCTGCTGCTTTGCTTTGGGCGCTCACTGCGGTGGTTTCGACAGTCGCAGCGTTGGCCCCACTGGCTAGCAGTAGGCAGGCAAGTAGTCCCACAAAAAGTTTCGCCAGCGTATGCTCCAGCCACGCACCCATTTTCATACTCCTAAACTGCCACACTTTTATGCCTTGCAACCACTACACTGCACTAGAAGCGCAGTCTGAAGACCAGCTCACTTTGAAAAAGTTACCTGTAGAGCCTTGTTTTGAGACCCTTCTAAGTTTTGAGACCCTTCTAAATCTGCAGAATCTGCAGATTTAGCTTTCACCCCCACAGGCATGACGGATTCGAAATATAACACACAAGCAAAAGCTATCAGTAGACTCAGACTGTTAAACACAGTTAAAAGACCCTGATCATCCAGAGCTAGTTCCATTAATACCAGTACTGTCAATGTATCCATCAGTAAGCCATAGCGAGCAGGAACATTTGCGGCTTGAATGTTAGGACTGAGCTTAAACCAAAGCCGAGCCACAGCTACTATCGCTAGTAACACTGCCAGAGATAGCCAGATTCCATGCTTACCGTTTAGCACAAACGGATTTTTAAGAGAGTTAAGTTTCTCATCTGTCAAAGCCCCCGAAAGACCCAGTAGCACTAAATTTGCTAACACAAATCCTGAAGCTACTAGAGCATTTAGCTTTAGATTACGTTTACATAGTTCCAACAAAGGCACTAACAGTGTAACTGCCAATATTACCGAATCAGTCAAATTATTACCCATTGCCGGACTGGCCATACACGCAACTAAAATAGCACCTACAACTCCTAACACAAGCAAGGAAACCCGTAAATCATACTGCGCTTTCAACCAGTCAGCGCAGATAACTACTACAATAATAGTTCCTAGTGCACCAAAGCTAAAAGACACATAATTGACTCCGTAAAAGCGCCCAGAAGCTACTATATCCACCCCCAAAGGAGTATTGCGAGTTAAATAACCTCCACTAAACGCATCGCCGAGCCAAAGCAAGGCATTCAATCCAACCACAAAAATGAAACTACTAGCATAGTTTAAGAATTTACGGCAAACCTGTTCGATCAAACAAACCAACAACAAGCCTATGATTATTGCAAGTGCAGCACTAGTTAATATCTGTAATTTAGTTAGATCATCATAATCCAGATAATCATTTCGGCCATAGAAATTTTCATCTCCATACGCATAGGATAAATACCACGGGAGACTATTGACAGCCAAATAACCAATCGGCAAACAGCCAGCAAACAAACAAAGCCGCCGAAACCGAGTAAAATATTGACTATAGCCTTGCGGGTTTATACGATGGAAAAATTTTAAGTCGCACTCAAATCTCAGATACCACATTCGCACAATAAGTAGTGAAAATATGAACATAAGTAAAGTGTTATAGACACCCACCTTACCCGAAGCTATCATGTGTTGATTTTGGGCAATCAAGAAGCTGATTAATTTTCCGTGATCTACCCGATAACTAGAGATAGTTTCTACGTTATTCTCTGTACCTGAATCGTCTTTCTGCAACTCTACATAATTTTTAGCAAGCAGTGCCTTATCAACCCGTTCAGGAGTCAGCGGCAGAGCCACGCCAATAGCTCCCGGCAGGGCTTTTGCACCATAGCGAGCCGCAATAGTGGGGGCTATATCAGTTAATTTAATTAGATTATTGGTGCGGGTAGAGGGCACTCGCACATAGCCATTTGTAGAATCGATATCTTTCGACTCGGGCATTAAAGCCAAGCAGGGTTGGTTATCCTTAAATTCTCCACCATACGCAGACCCCAGATCGACCGCACAACTAAGAGACACCACCATAACATCAACACTGTTGTTATAGTAGTTTCGAATTTTAGCTATATCCGTAAATAGCGTCTTTGCATAAGAACTTGATGAACCGGATTGATCACCATCAAAATAAGCAATAGTGACATCTGACGTATAGCTACCCAGTGGCTCTGAAATAAAACCCTCAGAGTAATAATACCTTTTACTAAAAGACGGATCCACAGACACACTACATCCAGCCGCCTTCAAGCTTTTAACTAGAGGTGAGGCCATAAGTTCACTATAACCATAGTGCCCATTTTGACCATAAATGTTTTTACCTGAAAATAATGTGCTCATTAAGTTAGAGTCTAAGGTTTTTGAATTTCTACCTGTGGCCACCAGATTCATCGGAATGCCCGGATAGGTCAGTAAATAGCTAACCGCATCCCCTCTCGGCGATGGCGTATCTCTTACGACAGGCCAGGTCAAGCCATCGGTAACCACTAAAATTAATGGCCTAATCCTAGTAGTTGCCGTGGCGCCGCAGTTATGAGTGCCTGTAACTCCAGTCGCCACATTTTGCAAAGCTGCCATAGCTCCGCCTTGTTCGCCAACTGCATTGCTGGTTTTTAGGCTGCTTTCGACACTCGCGCCGTCTTGCATACTGCTTACATTGAGGCCACTTGCGCCAGTCGCCGCGTTAGCCCCGCTGGCTAGCAGTAGGCAGGCAAGTAGTCCCACAAAGAGTGCAGTCAGCATTCTTGGCTTTTGGGCCCTCACGACGCCGCCGCTCACCTGCCCCAAGTCTCGCGCCTCCCCCAAATCTCGCGCCTGCCCCAAGCCGCACGCCCCGCCGTCGTCGCCTCTAAACCAACGCAGCCCAACGCCCCTAAGCAAGTTACCTAACGTAACCTGCAAACTGCGCAAACTTCGATGATCCTTGCCGAACATAAAATCCAGCATAACGCCCATTTAGTGAGCGATTTGACGATTCGCTAAAACAAATTGGGCCGGGAACCTTTAAAAGTCCCCGGCCCAATCGGCTCGGTTTACACTCGTCACGGCGCTGCCTCGGCCACCCAAGCTACTCGATTGGGGCAGCTGCTCGTTTGGGGCAGCTACTCGATTGGGGTAACCACCATGCGGGTTTTATCCACATAGTCGCGCAACCGCTCAGCAATCTCCTCGAAAGATTCCTGATGCACGGTGGAGGGTCGGTGAATCAGGGCCAGGCGACGGGTGGGAACAGGCTCGGCAAAGCGAGCCACACTAACAGTCTGGCCTTCACCTGTACGCAAAGCCCCCTCGGGCACAACCGCTAGCCCGCCACCAACTTTGACTAGCCGCAGGGCGGTTGCCATGTCGATGGTGGTTGCGGCCACCTCATTAATGGGGATATTGCATAGCGCCAGGGTTTGGTCACGCAGGCAGTTGCCGGCCTCCATGAGGATCAGCGGCTGGCGGCTAAGCTCGGCGGGTTTGACGTTTGTGCGCCCAACCCAAGGGTGGGTGTCGGGAACAGCGATTACCAGGTCTTCATCCCATAGGGGCTCGCTGATAAAGCGCTCCATGCTCTCATCCAAGGCCACCAGGCCTAGGTCAATATCTCCGCAAGCGAGTGCATCTAGGATGTCCGGGGTGGTCATCTCCCGGAACTCGGAAATTCTGCCAAAATCAGCAGTATTGGCGGCATTAGGTACGCCGCTGGCCACAGATTCAGCCAGGTAAGGTGCGGCGGTGGGGATGATCCCCAGGCGCACTTGACCGTAACGCTCCTGGCTAATGCGGCTGGCGGCCTCAATAAACCCTTCGGCGGCCAGCACTGCATCACGCGCGAAGGGAAGCAGGTCCTGGCCCAGAGGGGTGATTAGAACCTGTCGCGTGGTGCGCTCTATAAGGGGGCCATCAACGCGCTTTTCCAACGCGGAGATGGACTGGGACAAGCTGGGCTGGCTCACACCAAGTGCCGCTGCTGCGTCACCGTAGTGTTTGTGATCGCAGAGCGTTACAAAGGCCCTCAGCTGTGAAAATGAGGGCATTGAAAGTGATGGCATCACTAACCCCCTTTGGTAATTTCGGCTAGGCGAACTTTGCCTGGCCGTGGTTGTGTTTAAGTTTACGCTGCATCCCCCCTAAATTTTCTTGAAATATAAGCGGAAAGTGAGGATTTATAAGGGTTTCTTCACGCTCCGCCCGTGCTTACAGTTCAATTATATATGCGCAGGTGAGCGGCTGTTTAGGGGGTAGGTGTTGCTCTAGGCTAAAATTTGCCGGGCTCGCCGGCGCCCAGCTGGCACGAAAGCACCATTTTACCTAGATAAACCGCCCTTCATCTGCTGTTTTTGGGTAAATTTCGCGCTTAGCTTGCGGCTAATTTTGGTATCTTTTCCGCGTCCTGACGCCGTCGCCTGCCCCTTTTTGCATCCGCACCACCCCCCACCTCACTGTGACCGCACACGAAAGCAACACATTCACACGAGCTGCACCAAAAGCTACCAAAAGTCCCCACATTAATGTGACCCGGCTCTCTATGTGCCCTGCGACACGGTGACCAGTATGTGAGCAGCGGTTCTAGGGTAGGTAGAATTTCCAACATGATCGATCTGCGCGCCTTACGTGAGAACCCCGAGCCTTTCCGTGCCAGCCAGATTGCCCGTGGCGCGGACGTGTCCCTAGTTGACCGCATCCTTGAAGCCGACGAGCGCCGTCGTTCATCGCTAAGCGCCTTCGAGACTGCCCGAGCCCAGCAAAAAGAGGTCTCCCGCTCTGTGGGTAAGGCCGCTGCTGAAGAGCGCCCCGCCATCTTGGCCCACGCCAAGGAGCTAGCCGCCCAGGTTAAGGAGCTGGAGGCACGCTCCAACGAGGCCGCCGTCGAGCTAGACACCCTAGCCCACCAGTTCCAGAACCTGATCGAGGGCGCCCCTGCCGGCGGTGAAGAGGACTACGTGGTGCTGCGCCACGAGGGCCCCGCCGTGCGTGACTTTGCTGCTGAGGGCTTTGAGCCCGCCGACCACCTGGCTCTAGGTGAAGGCCTGGACATTATCGACGTGCGTCGCGGCGTTAAGGTTTCCGGTTCACGCTTCTACTTCTTAAAGGGTTGGGGTATGCGCCTGGAGCTGGCGCTGATGACCGCCGCCCTGGACACCGCCGTCAAGCACGGCTTCACCCCGCTAACCACCCCCACCCTGGTTACCCCCCAGGTTATGGGCGGCACCGGTTTCCTGGGTGCACACAGCGACGAGATCTACTACCTGCCCGCCGATGACCTGTACCTAACCGGTACTTCTGAGGTGGCCCTGGCCGGTTACCACACTGACGAGATCCTGGATCTAAGCGCCGGCCCCAAGCGCTACATGGGTTGGTCCACCTGCTACCGCCGCGAAGCTGGCGCCGCCGGTAAGGACACGCGCGGCATTATCCGCGTCCACCAGTTCAACAAGGCTGAAATGTTCTCCTACTGCCGCCCTGAGGACGCCGCAGATGAGCACCAGCGCCTGCTGGCCATGGAAGAAGAGATGCTGGCCAAGGTTGAGCTGCCTTACCGCGTGATTGACACCGCCGCAGGTGACCTGGGCTCCTCCGCCGCCCGCAAGTTCGACTGCGAGGCTTGGCTGCCCACCCAGCAGCGCTACATGGAAGTCACCTCCACCTCTAACTGCACCACCTTCCAGGCACGCCGCCTAGGCATCCGCGAGCGCCGCGAGAACGGCACCAGCCCCGTGGCCACCTTGAACGGCACCTTGGCCACCACTCGTTGGATGGTTGCGATTTTGGAGAACCACCAGCTGCCGGACGGCTCCGTGCGTGTGCCTGAAGGCCTGCGTCCTTACCTGGGTGGCCTGGAGGTTATTGAGGCTCCTGCCGGCGCATGAGCAAAATCGCCGCTTCCGGCATGCCTATCACCCCTGAGGGTGAGTTGAGTGCTGCGGCCGCTGCTGCGCGCGCTAATCCGCTTGACGACGCCGCTTTTGGCGCTGCTGTAGCGGCCATGCGCGCCCAGTTGGAGGCCTGGGCTGAGCGTGCCGGGGGCTCGGCTGTTGCAGCTGCGACGACGGCGCCCGCCGCCGGCCCTGCTGCGGCTAGCAGCGCGGCGTCGCCTGCCAATGCGGGCTCTGCGGCTGGCAGTCATGCCCCAGCTGGAGGCTCTGACCTGCCACCGCTTGACCGCTCTACCCTGCTGGCGTTGGATATTGACGGCACCATTTTGGACATTAACGGTCAGGTGCCCCCGCGTACCCGCGCCGCCGTCGTCGCTGCTGCCCAGGCGGGCGTGCAGGTAGTCCTAGCCACTGGGCGCGGTATTGAGGCGGCCCTGCCGGTGGCGGATTTCCTGGGACTAACCCAGGGTTGGATGGTGTGCGCCAATGGGGCGTTGACGGTGCGTCTGGATCCCAAGCTGAAGGGCACGGTGTCTTTGCCCGGCGGCTACGAGATCACTAATTCGGTTACTTTTGACCCCACCACCGCCATTGGGCGTCTACATCAGGTGCTGCCTGAGGCTATTTTCGCGGTGGAAATGCCGGGCCGGGGCTTTTTGACCAGCGCCGACTTCCCGCCTGGGGAGCTAATTGAGAACACCACCACGGTGTCGCTGGAGCAGCTGTCAAGCCAGCCGGTTAGCCGCGTGATTGTGCGCGCCCCGGGGATGGCGCTGGCTGACTTTGAGGCGGCGGTGCGTAGCGCCGGCCTGCACGCGGTGGAGTATGCCATTGGTTGGACGGCTTGGCTGGACGTCAACGCCGCCGGGGTGTCTAAGGCCAGTGCGCTGGATGCTTTGGTTTCTGGCTTGGGAGTTAAGCACACAGTGGCTATGGGCGACGGCGCCAACGACTTAGAGATGTTGCGTTGGGCTGACCTGTCGGTGGCTATGGGTAGCGCCCCTGCGCGCGTCAAAAACGCCACCAGCGTAGTCACCGAGCCGGTGTGGCATGAGGGGGCGGCTATCGTCTTGGCGGCTCTGTCCCGCTAAACCCGCTTTGAGCTGGTTGTAGACTGTGACCAGGACTTAGCGAAGGAGCTTTATGCGTGCCGGCACCTATATCAAGTACGTCGCTACTTGCCTCCCCACTGCCCTGATTGGCATCGGCATTTTTCTGGCTATTTTCCGCACCAACCCACACCTGGGCCTCTATAGCGGCATTGCCGCGCTGATCGTGTGGGGGCTGACTATGGCGGGCTTGGCGCGAGCCTTGCAAGAAGTGGGTGGCCTAGTGAAGGTGGGGGACGACGTCGTCACCAAAGCGGACCAGGCCAAAACCAGCGCCCCGGGCAAAACCAAGGCCGCCCCGGATGAACCCGAAGCGGCCTTGATCAGCAATTGGTTTAAACGCCGCGAACGCGGTTTCCCACGCTGGATGCCTTACCTATTTGACCTGGTAGCAGCCATTCCGGCGGCGGCAGGGCTAGTAGCGGGGGTGGCTTTCTTTAGCGGACAGAGCGCTTCCCTGACCACTATGGCGGCCCTGATGCTGACCTGCATCCTGTACGTGTCCTGGCGTCAGCAGGCCTTCAAAACCCTCTAGCGCCAGGGCTAGAACTTCACCTCACGCTGGCTGGGCGTAGCCGAGTAGATCTGCTTACCGGCGCGCCACGAGCCCAGCACCGGCGCACCAAAGCTGAGCGTGTGGAACCAGTCGGGGGCGTCAAGCATGATGAAGTTGGCGCTGTTACCCACCGCGATGCCGTAGTCGCTTAGGTGTAGGGTACGCGCGGCGTTGTGGGTGATGAACTTGTAGGAGTTGAGAATTTCGCTCCGCGACATCATCTGCGTGGTGTAGAGCCCGTTGAACACCACGTCACGTAGGTTGCCCGTGCCCATGGGGTTCCAGGGGTCCTCAATGTCGTCTTGACCGAAGGAAACATTGATGCCGGCGTCGGTTAGTTCCTTGACGCGGGTGACGCCTCGACGCTTGGGATAAGTGTCCATGCGGCCTTGCAGGTGGGTGTTGACCAACGGGTTTGACACAAAGTTGATACCGCTAAGTTTTAGCAGCCGCAGCAGGCGGATGAAGTAAGCATTGTTGTAGGAGTGCATGGCGGTGGTGTGGGAGGCGGTGACGCGCTCGCCGATGCCGGCCTCTAGGGCGCGGGTGGCTAGGGTTTCTAGGCCGCGTGAGGCTTCGTCGTCGATTTCGTCGCAGTGCACGTCCATGAGCAGGTCAAACTCTTGGGCTAGCTCCACCGCATAGTTCAGGGATGACACCGAGTATTCGCGGGTGAATTCAAAGTGCGGGATGGCGCCAATGCAGTTGACCCCCATTTGGGCGGCGCGGCGCATTAGTTGGCGCCCGTTGGGGAAGGATTCGATGCCTTCTTGCGGGAATGCCACGATCTGCAAGGTGATGGTGTCGGCGATTTCTTCACGCAGGTCGATTAGGGCGCGTAGGGCGGTCAGTTCGGGGTCGGTGACATCCACGTGGGTGCGCACGTATTGCACACCGAAGCTGGCTTGCTGGCGGATTGCGGCCAGGGCGCGCTCGTGGGCGTCGGCGTAGGTGAGCGACTTTTTGCGTTCGCTCCACACTTCGATGCCTTCAAATAGCGTGCCGGACTCGTTGTAGCGCGGCTGCCCGCTGGTTAGCGCCGAGTCTAGGTGCACGTGGGATTCAATGTAGGGCGGTAGCACTAGCCGCCCGCCACCGTCGACGATCTGCTCCCCGCCCTGCGCTTCCAGGCCCGCCTCAAGCTGGGCGAACTTGCCGTCCTTGATGCGGATGTCGGTTAGCTGGGGGGCGTTTTCGATGCGTACGTTTTTAATCAGTAAGTTCATTTTCTTCCCTTTCGCTGGTTTTTAAGGCCGACGACGCCGCCCGGCCTGTGGGGACGACGTCGCCGTTTAGTTGGGCTTAGCCCCGGCCAGAGCGGGCCGGGCAGGCATCCCAAGCCGAGCCGGCGCCCCAAGCCGGGACGCCGCCTGCAGCCCC
>ERZ773246.75-NODE-75-length-53514-cov-374.805_pt1 | contig 53514 bp, 37 predicted proteins | sample MGYA00580519_ERZ773246 | MGnify/ENA primary metagenome ERZ773246 (study PRJEB29015, sample SAMEA2738153) | human oral metagenome | biome: human oral; feature: human-associated habitat; material: saliva | place: China | collected 2246 ...
CGGTGCCGACCGGGCCCATGAAGTTCAGCTTCTCGTCAGCCATACGTTCGGTGCGCACACGGCGGGCGTTCTCGCTGACAGTCCACACGACCGAATCGAGCGGGCGTACGGTCGAATCAGCGTCAATGATGCCGCTGTCATCGCGCAGACCCACGGACAGCTGGCGGTCCTTCAGGGTCGCCTGAATGTCCAGGTGGCCGTGCGAGATCTTGGTGCGGCCGTCAATCTGGCCGGGCACACACTGGTTACCGGGGGTTCCGGGGGTGGACGGCTGCGCAGACGGTGCCGGGCTAGTCGGAGCAGGGGCGCTCGGGGTCGGGTTCGCGGGCGCCGGAGTCGTCGGTGCCGGAGTGGAGGGTGCCGGAGCAGGCACGCTCGGTTCTGCGGAGGCGGTCGGCACCGCAGGCACGGTCGGAACCTCGCTGGGGGACACCGACGGTACGTTGCTCGGCTCAGCAGTCGGCTCTTCGCTGGGCGCCTCGGAGGGAGCCTCGCTCGGCTCAGCAGAAGGCTCGGCAGAGGGCGCGACGGTGGGCTCAGCGGAGGGTGCCGGATCCACCGGGGCAGGCTTGGGTGCATCGCCAATGGGTGCGCTATCCGGTGCCAGCGCGCCGTGTGCGGTGTACTTGGTGCCCGGCTCGTACTTCGCCGCAACCTCGGTGGTGGAGGCGGAAGCATTCATGTCCGGGTGGGTCAGCATCTTCACGCGCAGAGCGGTGCCCTTGTAGAAGGACTCGTCACGGAAGGTAAAGCGCGCCACACCATCCTCGATGGAGCCTTCCAAATCGAGGTACGGGTAGACCGGGTCATCCTGGGCGTAGAAACCGCCGCGCAGGAAGCCGCGCACCTTCGGGTCCTTGAAGCGGACCTCAACGGTGCTGAAGCCGTTGCCGTTCGGGGTGACGGTCACGTCGTAGTCCATGCTGGTCGGCGTGTACTGCTCGGTGCTGAGTACGGTGTTCGCTTCGTCCGGGATTTCTTCGGGCCAGGAGCCGTTGCCGTCGTCGCTGTAGACGCTCTCAGCACGGCCGGGCTCGTAAGTGAGCTTGTGCGAGATCCAGCGGGACGCCTCGGCGCTGTTCGCGTCGGAGGTGTCGGGGGTGAAGACCGCCTGCAGCTGGGAGCCTTCGCTACCGAGCATTTCAGACCAGGTGGCGGTACCGTTCACGACCGGCAGGTCGGTCAGGAAGTAGCCGTTGTTGTACAGGGTCAGGGTGCCCTTGAGGTTCTTGTTTGCGGCGGTGAAGGTGATGTCGCTGAGCTTGTCGTCAGCGTCCTTGTTCTTTGCCGGGTCGGCATCCAGGCGGTGCGGTGCCACGGAGAGTGCGTACTTCGCGGTGTCCAGGTCACCGACGGGTGCCGCGTTGTAGCGGTCAACGGTGGGCACGGCGGTGGGGGTGCCGTCACCGAGCACCGGCTGCATGCCGCCAACCTGCCAGACCAGCTTCGACGGCTTGGAGCTGATGATGCGGCCGTCGGTGGAGCGCGCCACAGTGCGGTAGGTAACCACGTAGCGGCCGGGGCGGGTGAAGGTCGTGGTGTTGTGGGTGTGGCTACCCTTGTCGAGCAGCCAGGAATGCCAGCCGGTGGAGCTGCTGGAGAGCATGCGGTACACGTCGGCGGGCGCGTCATCCGGGTTGTAGCGGAAGAGCTCCATGCGGCCGGGACCCTCAACGGAGAGGATGTCGGTAGCGAACACGCCGTCACGGAAACGCTCGGTGGGCACCTTCGTGGATGCGCCCAGGCCAGCCCAGATGGGGTCCTGGTTGCCGTAGGTCAGGTGCGGTGCCATGTAGAGGGTCTGGCCGGGTTCGCCGAGGAACGCCAGGGAGGGCGATTCGCCCAGGGTCATGGTGTACTGCGACTTGCCGTCCCTGGTGCTGTAGCCCTTGCCGACCCAGTTGACGGTCTTGTCCAGTTCGTAGGTGTCTGCGCCGGTCTTGTAGGGGTTCGCCTCGTTCATAAGGACGAAGGTGCCGTTCTGCTCGTCCCAGTATGCCTTGGGGGCGTCAACGTGGCCCTTGGTGGTGACGATTTTGCCGTCGTCGGGGCCTGCGGCGGCGGGCAGGGAGGGGGCAGCGCCAGCGAGCGCGAGGAGTGCTGCAGCGGAGAGGAATGCGGCGGCGCGGCGGAGGGCGGGCTTGCCGCCGGGGATGAAGAGCGTGGGGGTGTGTGTGGTGACCCGTCGTTGGGTCTGCTTCTGAGAGCTCATGACAACCTTTCTCATTTTTCTATTTCTTAGGGTAGCTCTTTTGCAAATAATTGTCATTTTGAACCTAAGTGAGTATAGTGATTCTCAGAAATACGTGTGCGCAGAGGCGCGCCCAAAAACGCACACCATGCACATCCACAAAGAGAAAAACACGGCAGAGCACACCCTTCACGCAAGGGAGAAACCGGCAACAGGTCGCCGGATCTAATACTGGGCCCAGCACTGGGCCCAGCACTGGGCCCAGCACCGGGCAAACCCCGAAAGCATCGGGCAGTGTGCCAGCCAACGAGCAGTCATCCAAGGAGCCACCATGCAAGGACGCACCAAACCCCTGAGCCTACTCAGCGCAACCACCCTCGGATGCACCCTCGCACTCGGGGCGCCCCTCGCCCTCCCCCAGGTCGGCACCTTCACCGCCGCACAGGCGCAGGAAAACCAGTCCGGTGCCCAGGCAGGTACCGAGTCGCGCAGCTACGTCAACTACGAAGGTGACTACGTCATCGCTGGCGTACACACCGAAATGCTCAACGCATTCCTCGACGGCAACCAGTTCACCCTCGCCACCCTCGCAGACACCGGCCCCGGCCAGCAGGGACGATTCAACCCCGCCCGCACCGTCTTCCACCTGCCCGACGTCGAGGACGCACACACCAAGGTCGTAGCAGGCTACGACTACATTGCCCCCGAAGGCACCGACATCTTCTACATTCCCTCCACCCGCACCCGCGGTCTGCTCTACCCCGGCCTCGGTGCGGAAGGAATCCGCCCCGGCGCGCTCAAGGACAACATCATCAACCTTGAACTCGTGCGCAGCAGCGTACCCGAAGGCGGCCGCGCCGAAGTCTTCACCGAATCCGGTCGCGACAACCCGCGCGTCTTCAGCACCAACGACAAGCTCGCACCGCACACCATCACCTCTGGCGGTCATGAGCACCTCAGCTGGGCATTCACCCGCGCGGGCATCTACCAGCTGACGTTCCGCGCCACCGCAACCCTTGCCGACGGCACCCCGGTCAGCTCCGAGGCGACCTACACCATCGCTGTGGGCACCGACGCTGAGGAGGGCTTCAAGCTCCTGAACGCGCAGAACGCTGCGAAGGAAGCGGCAAAGGAGAGCACGAGCGAAGCGACCGAAACCCCCGAGGCGAGCGCCACCGCAACCGAGAGTGCCACCGGCACCCCCAGCGCATCTACTTCCGCTTCTGCCTCCGCAAGTGCTGAGGCGAGTGCATCTGCGGAGGCGAGCGCATCCACCGGTATTCGCCGCGTGGATGGATCCGTGAACGGTCAGAACGCCGCGCAGGTGACCGACCCGAACGGCGCGAAGGCAGCGGCGAATGGCGAGCAGGCATCCCAGGGCGGATCCGGTGTTACCGCTATCAGCGGCGCCAACAACACCAATAACAGCTCCGACAAGGGCGAAAGCAAGGACGGTAACTCCCGCAGCAGCGTGAAGGGCTCCAACGCCCAGAACGTCAGCGCACCCAGCAACGGCGGAGGCATTACCGGCAGCGGTGTGCTGTCTTCCGGTCTGCCCGGTAGCCTGAACCAGCAGTGCATCGCCACCGAGGTCCCCGCCGAAGATGCCAAGGACTCCAAGGATGCTCAGAAGGACAACAAGCAGAGCAACCAGGCAGCCCAGGCACCGACCAGCATCCCCACCCTCGCCGTGGTCAACACCGCCGAGCACAGCGGCCGTGAAGAAGTCACCCACGGTCACTTTGACGTGGGCCCGATCCTCAACGGCGGCACTCTCACCAGCAGCGTGAAGGACGACCGCACCAGCCCCGCCCGCCACGTCTCCCCCGGCGCCCTCGAGTTCGTGCTCAATGACGCCGCGAAGCTCAACCTGCCCGCAGGCATGGAGAATATCGCCCCGGCGGGCACCCCCGTGCACATGATTGGTGCAACCCAGCAGCAGGGCGTGCCCTGGCTCGGCTGGAGCACCCAGGATCCCGAACTGCTCAAGCAGCTCGACGGCCCCGTCACCATGAGCCTCAACGGTTTTGAGGGTCCCGGCACCATGTCCACCTTCCTCTCCGGTAACTTCGGTTCCGCCGGTCAGAAGGTCTTCGATTCGCGTAGCGGCGGCTCCTTCCAGGTGCCCGCGAACACCCACCAGCACAGCAACTGGGTGTTCACCGCTGAGGGTCGCTACACCGTGACCATCGGGTGGACGGCACGCCTAAAGAACGGTCAGCAGGTCAGCAGCGAATCGGTTCTGCACTTCACCGTCGGCAACCCCGATAACGCCCCGGCAAGCAACAACGCACAGGGTGCGGCAGAAGCCAAGCAGGACGGCGGCAACAACGCTAACGGCGCTAACAGCACCAACAACAGCGGCGAGAAGAGCACCGCTAAGAACCCCGTCAACGGCACCGTAGACGAAGCCACCGGCATCGTCACCAAGCCCGACGGATCCAAGGTGCGTATCGTCGGTAAGACCGCCTCCGGTGAGGATTGCGCCCTGACCAGCCAGGAACTTGCCAACGCCCAGAAGGCAGCCGCCGCAGGCAAGCTGCCGAACACCGGTGTGGTCATCGACCCGTTCATGGTCAGCACCTCCATTCTGGCGCTGGCACTCGGTGCCATGATTCTGCGTTCGGCACGCCGAAAGGGCCGCAGCGGTGACACCGCATAGCGGGCATACCGGCAACCGCGCACAAGCATATAGTCGGCGTGCCGCCCTCACCCTCGCCTCCCGTATCGCGGCGGGTGCGGGGGTGGGGGCTGGCGCCTTTGCACTGAGCGGATGCGCCAGCACCGTGAACACCTCCTCTGACCGGATGCGCGTGGTCGCCACGACCCCGATTCTGGCGGATTTGGCGCAGCAAATTGCCGGGGAGCGCGCCAGCGTGCACTCTCTGGTGCCTGCCGGTGCTGACCCGCACTCGTATGAGCCGAGCCTGCGCGATATCCGCGATGTCGCCTACGCCCGCTGCGCCCTGACGAACGGCCTGCTGCTGGAGCAGCGTAAGCTCAGCAAAATGGTTGAGGCGAACCTGCCCGCAGGCGTTGTGTCCGTGGCGGTTGCGGAGAAGATTGAGCAGTACGGCGGCAAGCTGGAAGCCATTGTTGAGGACGCCTCCCTGGACTCCATCTGGCTGGGTTTGCGTGTTGAAGAGGGCGGGCAGAACGAGTCTGCCCCTGCCGACTCTTCGGATGCAGGCATGCGCTTTGAGGTGCAGAGCGTACGGGCGCGTACCTCTACGGATTCCTCGAATGCGCAGCTGGCGGCATTCATTACGCAGACCTTCGGCGCGGTGGAGATGCTGTGCGATTCGCATGCGCGCGGCGTGAACCTCACTCGTGAGGGGGATACCGCGATCCGTACCGGCGATATGGGTTCGCTGGAGCTTCCGTTGCAGGCGCATACGCACCTGTCGTGGGCGTTTAGTGATGCCGGCGAGTACGCGATTGAGCTGAGCGCCACCGCGGTCAAGGCCCCGGAGTCGGTGCGTTCTTCGCGCGGCACCCTGTACTGCGCGGTCGGTCGTGACCCGCAGGAACTGGTGGACCGTCTGGCGAAGGAACAGAACGTTTCCGCCTCGGACATCAAGGTTCTTTCGGCAGGTCACGCCGATATTACGGCACGCACCAGTGACGGCAGGCTCGTGCTCCGCGCGGATTCCTCCCAGGGTGCCGTGGAGTACGAGCTGAACCGCACCGTGGTGGCGGTCCCTTCCCGCACTCTGCAGGAGGTGCCCGCCGGCGGTAGCTACCGTTTCCTGCGGTCGGGTGCTTCGGAGCATCGCGGTCAGGTGTACCTGCTGGCGCAGGCTGTTCTGGGCAAGCACGTGCACGGCGAAATTGACCCGCACATTTGGCATTCGGTGCCGAACGCGAAGGCGAGCGTGCAGGTCATTCGTGACGCACTCACCTCCGCCGATCCGGCGGGTGCGAGCGAGTACGCGACCCGCACCGAGCAGGTCGTCAAGGAGCTCGATGCCCTGGACGCTCAGCTGCACCAGGTGTACGGGGCCCTGCCGGAGGCTGCGCGCAACCTGGTCACCACGCACGACGGCTACCGCTACCTGGCGAGCACCTACGGGCTGCACATTGCCGGTTTTGTGAGTGCCAGCGCCAGCGGCGAGCCGAGTATTCAGCAGCGTCAGCGTCTGCGTCGCACGGTCGAGGATTTGAAGGTCCCGGCGATTTACCTGGATAAGTCCACGGCGATGCGTTCACCGGTTCTCACGGAGCTAGCTCGGGAGGCGCAGGTGCGTACCGGGGTGCTCTATTCGGACACGCTGGATGCGCAGGCTCCTCACTACGCGCAGATGATGTTGGCGAATGCTCACACGATTGCGCTGTGCTCTGGCAATGGCTCTGGTTCTAACTCCAGCACTGAACCTTCGGGCGCCAGCTGCTCGGAGGCGAGCACCTCATAATCCGGTTTTAAGCATCCCACAAGCTTATATATCCGTATCAGCATATAGACAATCTTTCACACACCGTTTCGGTCATGATCCAAGGAAGTCCTCATGATGAACTCAACCACCCCCTCCCGCCCCTCGCGTAGCCGCGCCCTGCCAGCCCTCGCTCTGGGTGCCAGCCTGATGCTCGCACCCTTGGGTGTGGCACACGCGGAGACCACCCCGGCAACCGCCGAGAGCGCCTCGACCCAGCCGGGCGACAGCAACCTGAGCCGCGGCGAGCGCGCCCTCACCCAGACCCTGTCGGCGGAGCAGCCGGTTGCATCCGGCCGCACCGAAATTTCCGCCGGTCACGTGGATATGGGCCCTCGTTTCAACAACGGCAAGTTCGAGCTCATGCTCCACGACGACCACGGTGAAACCCCCGTCTGGCGCAGCCTGGACGAGGTCATCTACCGCGGTAGCGATAAGGCGATCCTTGAGGTGCCGAACGACCCGCGCTACTCCTTCGTGGGTGCGCCCGCCGGTTCTAAGGTGTACGTGATTCCGCAGACCGAAGCTAAGGGCGTGATCTGGCCGGGTTGGAACACTCAGGACCCGCAGCTGGTGTCCAAGCTGAACCGCGGCGTGAACCTGACCCTGGAGCAGGTGAGCGGCCCCGGCACGTTCAGCCTATACCTGGAGAACGGCAACTTCTCGGCACCGCAGGTGCTGTGGTCCTCGACCAAGAATGAGCCGCAGAAGCTGTGGGTGGAGAAGAACACTCACACCCACGCGAACTGGGTGTTCACCGCCCCCGGCGAGTACCTGCTGAAGGTCACCGCGAGCGCTGAGCTGTCTGATGGTTCGACCGTGTCTGATACCCGCTACCTGAAGTTTGCGGTGGGTGATTCTGCGAGCGCTGATGCCCTGTACGCGATGGAGGCGCAGGCTCGCGGTTCGGGTTCTGCTTCTTCCGATGCTTCGTCGAGCTCTGCTTCTCAGGCTGCAGGCACCCAGGCGTCCGGTTCGTCTTCTGCCGCCGCTGCGTCGAGTGACCAGAGCGGCCACCGAGCAGAGTTCACTGTCCCCTGGGGCGCCATTGCCGCAGGCGTGGCAGCTGTCATTGCCGTGGGCGCCTTCCTTTCGTTCCGCCGCCGCTCCTCCGCGCAGCGTGAGGCTCTGGATGAAGTGCGCGGTGACCGTTCGTGAGCGCATCGGTAACAGCGGGCACTGAGCCCGTCCTAGAGATTTCAAACCTGTACGCCGGCTACGCGCGCCGTTCCATCCTCAAGGATCTGTCCCTGATCCTGGAGCGCGGCGAGTTTACGGGTCTGATTGGTGCTAATGGTGCCGGTAAGACCACGCTGCTGCGCACCATTTTGGGTCTGATTCGCCCCGCCTCCGGGCAGGTTCGGGTGCTGGGTGAATCGCCCCGCGCGGCGCGTGCGCACATCGGTTACGTGCCGCAGAAGCACCAGTTCCAGTGGGATTTTCCGCTGACCGTCAAGGATACGGTGATGACCGGTCGCGTGCGTGAAATTGGGTTCTTCCGCCGCCCGGCGAAGAAGGACTGGATTCAGGTTTTTTCGGCGATGGAACGCACCGATGTTCTGCACCTGCAGGATGCTTCCATTGCGGAGCTTTCCGGTGGTCAGCGTCAGAGGGTTCTTTTGGCGCGCGCTTTGGCGGCGAACCCCTCCCTGCTGCTGTTGGATGAGCCGTTTACGGGCGTGGATGCGCCGACTCAGACCACTCTGACTCGCCTGTACCGTGAGTTGGCGTCGGAGGGCATCACGATTCTGATGTCTACGCATGACATGCTGGCGGCGCGCGAGTCCTGCTCGCGCCTGTGCGGCGTGCGCGGCAATATTCACCTGGATGGTCCGGCGGACTCCTTTAGCTTGGAGCAGTTGCATACGTGGTTGCACGGTCACGATATTGAGGAGGCGCAGGGCCACGCCCGCACGGGCTTCACCTGTGCCGGTGGTGCGTTGGATGAGTACGGCCACGAGCTGACTGATTCCTGCGCTTCTGGCTCTTCCCTCTCCCCCGCTGATACTGCTGCTTCTACCGGGGGTGCCCGTTGATTACTCCTATCGATTTTCTTGCCGACCTGTTCAACCCGTCTCTGGCGTTCCTTCCGCGCGCCCTGGCGGCTGTGCTGCTCGCGTCGGTGGTTACCGGTGTGGTGGGCTGCCACGTGCTGATGCGCGGCATGGTCTTCATTGGCGATGCGGTGGCGCACTCGGTGTTCCCGGGTCTTGCAGTGGCGTTCGTGCTGGGCGGCAACCTGGTGATGGGCGGTCTGACCGCGGGCGTGGTGACGGCTATTCTGGTGGCTATTTTTAGCCAGAATCAGCGGCTACGCGAGGATTCCGTGATCGGTATTTTCTTCGCGGCGTCCTTTGCGTTGGGTATTGTGATTATTTCGTTGGCGCCGGGCTATTCAGGGTCGGTGCAGGATTTCTTGTTCGGCTCGATTGTGGGTGTTTCGAATGAGGACATTACCCAGGCGGCGATCATGGGTGCCGTTATTCTGCTGGTGTTGTGGCTGTTCCACCGCCAGATTGTGACGGTCAGCCTGGACCGTGAGAGTGCCCGCGCGATGGGTCTGCCGGTGCTTGCCCTGGATATTGTGCTGTACGTTCTGGTGACCATTTCTGTGGTGCTGGGTCTGCAGACCCTCGGTAACGTGCTGGTGTTGGCGCTTCTGGTGATTCCGGCGTCGGCTGCCCGGTTGGCGTGCCGCCGACTGGGGTCGATGATGGTGTTCTCACCGGTGTTTGGCGGTACCTGCTCGATTGTTGGCCTGTACCTGTCGTGGGCGTTTAACCTGCCGACCGGTGGCACGATTGTGCTGTCGATGGTGGCGGCTTTTGTGCTGGTGTGGGCGGTGACGGCGGTTCGTTCGCGAGCGCGTGCCCAGCTCAAGAATTAAACCCGGGTGAAGAGCCAAGCTGCTGAGCTCCGCACTCAACCCCAGCTCAACCCAACTTTTCTCGACTAAACGCACGAGTAAACGCACGAGGCGCATCCCTATTTGGGGGGGTGCGCCTCGTGCGTTTTTTACAGGTCTTAAGCACCCAAAATGAACCATGTTCATGTTTAAAGAACTAAAAGATACACTCCGCGTAATAAAAGCGCTTAATTCAACACGTCGGGTTTAATGAAAATACAACCTATCAAATATTTCTTATGGGTTGATACATGTAGTGATAAAGCAGTCACTGCACCCTCATCAGAGCTTCAATGAAGGAGTCACCATGAAGGCATATGTGTACCACGGTCCCGATCAGAAGGGCGCCTGGGAGGAAGTCCCGAACCCCACCATTCTTGAGCCCACGGACGTTATCGCCCGCGTCGACACCACCACCATTTGCGGTACTGACCTGCACATCCTGAAAGGCGACTGCCCCGAGGTGGACCACGGACGCATCCTCGGCCACGAGGCTGTCGGTACCATTACCGAGGTTGGCTCCGCGGTGACTGACCTGAAGGTCGGCGACCGCATCATCATCCCCGCCGTGACCAGTTGCGGTAAGTGCTCCTACTGTAAGGCGAACCAGCCTTCGCACTGCCAGACCGTTGGTGGCGTCGGCTGGATTTTCGGTTACATGATTGACGGCACCCAGGCAGAGTACGTGCGTGTTCCCTACGCGGAGACCTCGGTTCACCTGGTTCCGGAGGGCCTGACCGATGAGGACGTCCTCTTCCTCACCGACGCACTGCCCACCGGCTTCGAGATCGGTATTCTGAACGGCAACACCAAGCCCGGCGACACCGTCGCTGTCGTGGGTGCGGGCCCCGTGGGTCTGGGCGCGATTATGACCGCTAACCTCTGCGGTGCCGGCCGCGTCATCACCATCGACTTCGACGAGAACCGCATGAACAAGGCACTGGAGCTGGGCGCAACCGATAAGGTCAACGCGGGCGACCCGGACTTCATCGAGAAGATTAAGGCTCTCTCCCCCGACGGCCTGGGCGTGGACGTGGCAATTGAGGCTGTGGGTGTTCCGCAGACCTTCGAGACCTGCACCAAGATTGTTCGCCCCTACGGCAACATCGCTAACGCTGGCGTGCACGGCAAGCCCGTTGAGCTGCCCCTGAACACCATGTGGATTTCAAACGTTCGCATCAACATGGGTCTGGTCAACTGCAACACCGTCGGTAACCTGCTGAACATGGTCCGCTCGGGTCGCCTGAACGCTAAGGCTATGGCAACCCACTACTTCACCTTCGACCAGTTCGAGGAAGCATACGACCTGTTCACCCACGCTGCTGAGCACAACGTGGTGAAGGTTGTTATCTCCCGCAACCCCGAGGTTGCGGCATAGACTGCGGTAGGCTCATATACCGCTCATACTGAAACCCCGAACGTTCGTTAGGGATTTCGGTGGGATGTCTTCATGACACTGCGAACATCCCCACGATTCGCCTCCGGGTGGGAGAGGGTAGGTCCCACCCGGAGCGCGAATCACTCCCCTCCCCACACCCAGGGGGGACAAGCTTCTAAGGCGTGATGCCTCCTCTGCCGGGCGCTCTGCCGACCCGCTGTAGCGGGCTCTTCTGCCAGGCAACCTCTACTGGCAGAGGGGCGCATCATTTGACTCTTCTTGGTCGGGCGGTACCTCCGATTCTGCTCCTCCTTGAAGGGAAAGGAAAAGGGTCGCACGCTTACGATTCAATGGCGATTCGTAGGCTGCGACCCTCTTCTCATGCCCGGATTTTCTGTGCTCAGGGCGGGCTATTTAGTTGTTGGGCTTCTCGCCGGCGGCTTTATCATCGCCGCTCTTCTCATGACTATCGGCATCATGGAGAATGCGGGTGAACGCCTCCGTGGGGTCGTCCGCGCCGGATGCGGCAGATATCCCAGATGCGGCAGAAGATTCGGCGGCGCTTCCGGTGACGGGCTCGGTGGGTGCATCAGCTAGATCCCCGGCAGGCACATCAGCAAGCACGTCAGTAGGAGGATCGGCAGGGGCTTCAACGGGCACCTCCGCGACGATGGGTTCTTCCGAGACAGATTCTTCCGAAACGGGCACCTCTGATGCGGGTACTTCCGAAGCCTTCTGGGTGTCCTTACCCTGCGCCTCCTTGTCTTGAACGTCCACAGGCTGCTCAGGAGCTACGCCGTGCGCGGAATCCTTCTGCTCATCCCTATGCGTGTCCCTATGCGTGTCCCTGTGCGCGTCCTTATGTTCGAGCGTGTAGATGATGCGCGGTTCCAGACGCTCAAAACCGATTTTGGAGCGCACCCAGTTCACGGCACGGTCGATGCGGTCCTCACCCTCGGTGGTTTCCACCACCCGGTAGTTACGCGGTAGCATCCCCGTGTCGCTGAGCAGGCGCGGGTACTCGTCAATCTCCTGGATACCCGCCATGTACATGTTCTGCCGGAACTGGTGCGCAAACTCCTGCTGACCCAAGAACAGCTGGTCGGCGTAGGTTTTAGCCGCCAGGCGCTCGCTGTAGGCGTGCTTCGAATCGCGTGCGCCCTTCTTAGAGCCGTAAATATCCCAGAAGTAGAAGTACACGTTGTTCGCGATAATCGCGGAGATAACGCGGTTCTGCAGGTACACGAGGGAACCCACCGCACCGGCACCCACCAGCAGCAGAACCACCGCGATGGGCGGCAGGCTGTAGCTGGTCCAGTCCACCGGCTGACCGGTGAAGATACGCACCAGGTAGGCGATGGTTGCCACGATAATCGGCACGCCAATGAACACCACGGCGCAAGGCACCCAGAGGTACAGCAGGCCGCGCAGAATCAGGCGGTAGTAGCGTACCGAGTCGCCAATGGGGAGGGGCGTGGGCTTCACGGAGGAGTGCGCACGCTTCATGAGCAGGCTGAACACGCGGTTGCTGTCGATGCCGACTTTACGCAGCTTCGATTCGAGGGAGGCACGTTTGAGGAAGACCCGGTAGTTTTCCAGAATGACGCGCTGGTCGGAGGTGAGGCTCTCCGGGTCGGGTAGCGCGCTGACGTCCATGCCGGCTTCGGTGAGGAGCTTGCTCCACAGCTCTAGGCGTGCCAGTTCGGAGGGTTTTGCCGCCGCCTGCGCCTGGTAGTTTTTGTAGGAGATGAAGATGGTGCTGGCACCGATGAGTAGCGTGATAAAGGGTGCTACCCAGTCTTTGAGTCCCATGATGGCGTTCCTCCTTGAGTGTGTGGAGCCGCTGGTTTCTCGGCCTTTTTCGGGGCATCTTTTTCGAGCATGAGCCCACTGTTTTTCGGGCATGAGCCCACTATTTTTACCGTACCACCGGCACCTGTGCTGAACCTTTAAACGAGCAGGTGGGTGCGTAAGAATAAGCCCCGCCTCCCAATGCTACGGTAGCGTCAGGAGGCGGGGCTTACGTACCCGAATTAGTGCACTGGGTTAGTGTTCTGCGGGCTTCATTTCGCGCGGTGCCTTGCGGATCATGAGGTAGCTGATAACAGCCATAACGCCCATGAGCACGGCGCTGAACGCGGAGCTAACCACCACGCCGGAGTCGAACGCCGCGAATGCGGAGGAGAGCAGCTGGTTTGCATGCTCGCCACCCACATGGTGTGCGACCGTCACGGCACCGCCGAGGGTTTCGTGAGCGTGGTCGGCAAGGGTCTCATCCATGCCGGCAGGCATGACGACGTTTGCGCGGTAGATGGCGGTGAGCATGCCGCCAATGATGACGGTGCCGAGCACCGCACCCATCTCGTAGGAGGTCTCAGAAATCGCGGATGCCGCACCCGCCTTACGCGGCGGCACGCTGGAGAGCATCAGGTCGTTCGAAATGGTCTGCGCAATACCGATACCGGTACCGAGCACAATGAAAATCAGGATAATAACCACGTCATGATGCGCACCCAGGAAGGCGAGCACCGCGAACGCGGCAGCGTTGAGCGCCAGACCGAAGGACACCACCTGCGCCGGGTGGAAGTGCACCGCCACGCGCGCAATCACCAGACCGGCAATAATGGTCGCCAGGGTACCGGGGATCAGCAGTATACCGGCGTACATGGGCGGCAGGCCCGAGACCAGCTGCAGGTGCTGGGAGGCGAAGTAGATGAAGCCAACATCCACCATCATGGAGATGAGGTTTGCGGTAATCGCACCGGTGAACACGGTGTTGCGGAAGAGACGCACATCCAGCATAGGCTGAATATCGTTCTTCTCGCGGTTGAGCTGACGCAGCACGAACAGGACGATGAGGCACAGGCCGGCAAGGATGGTGCTAATAGCCACCGCATCGAAACCGGTTTCGGAGGTGTGAGTCAGGCCGAAGGTAATGCCGGTCATGCCGGTCATAATCAGCAGGATACTCAGCGGATCCACCGGGCTGGGGTTCGGGTCCTTCGACTCGGGCACCATGATCGGAGCAAGAATCAGCAGCGGAATCAGAATCGGCACAGCGAGCAGGAACACCGAACCCCACTCGAAGTGCTCCAGCAGGAAACCACCCACAATCGGGCCCAGTGCCGCACCGGCGGAGAAGCCCGAAGCCCACACGGCAATAGCGATGCGACGCTCGGTCGCATCCACAAAGATATTGCGAATAATCGACAGGGTTGCCGGCATGAGCATGGCACCAAAAATACCGAGCAGGGCACGGGCAACCACGAGCATCAGCGCGGAGGGCGCGAATGCCGCGAGCGCAGAGATTGCCGCGAAGCCGGTCGAACCGATGAGCAGCAGCTTGCGGCGGCCGATACGGTCACCAATAGCGCCCATGGGCACGAGCAGGGCAGAGAGCACCAGCGGGTAGGAGTCAACGATCCACAGTTGCTCCGCGGAGGAGGGGCTCAGCGCCTTAGCGATTGCGGGCACCGCGAAGGCGAGCACCGTGTTGTCGATGGAGACCAGGAGCACCGGGAGCATGAGCACGCCGAGTGCCGCCCAGCGCTTGGTCTTCTGATCGGGGGCGTGAATGGGCAGAGCCGTGGTGTGCGGATTGTGATTCGTCATGGGTTGTTTTCGTGCGTCTATGGGGTTTCGGCTGATACAGCGGACGTGGCAGCATCAGCTCGGCCTATCTTTTGGACTGGGGCTTTTAGTGTGGTTTCGGGGCTTGCCCGGAGGTTTTAGGGGTTCGGGTGGGTCCACAAACGAAGATTAACTATACCAACTGGACGGTATAGTTTCAAGCGGTTAGACTGGTAACCATGACCACCCCCAACCACCGAAAACAGCGCGCCAACAACTCCCGCGAACACATCCTCGACACCTACGTCGACCTGCTGATTCGCTCGGGAGAACGCGCCGCAACCCTCGACGCCGTCGCCACCGCCGCCAAGGTTTCCAAGGGCGGGCTACTCTACCACTTCTCCTCCAAGAAGGCGCTACTTGAGGCGCTCGCAGAACGCACCCTCACCCTTGCCGAAGAGGACTTCGCGGCAATGGAGCAGGCACCCGAGGGGGCAAGCGCCTACTACATCAATTCCTCCACGCCCGATAATTCGCCGTTCGACCGCTCCCTGATCGCCCTGAGTCGCCTGGCGCAGAGCAATAACGTGCTTGCCCAGCAGACCATGAGCCGCGTACAGGACGGCTGGCACGCGCTCGTCCTCGCAGAGATTGGTGACGAGCAGATTGCCCGCGCCGTGCTACTTCTGGGTGACGGCATGTACTACAACGCGGTGTTCGGAGGCGACTCCGCCAACCCGCAGAGGGCAGCCGCCATCACGGCAGACCGTGCGGCGCTGGAACGCGCCCTGCAGGTTCTCAAGGCGGCGGCTCATTAAAACCACGAAAGCTACTCGAGACAGCGGTTAAAGCCACAAGCTAAAACCGCTACCTCGCACCGTATTCTTCAGCGCCGGCAAGCACCCAGGGCATAAACTGAAAGGGTACGTATCTACCCTTCCATCAAGGAGTTCCAATGATTTTCATTGCTGTAAAGTTCCCCGTCAAGCCCGAATACGCTGACCAGTGGATCGAGAAGACCCGCGCTTTCACCGAGGCAACCCGCGCCGAGGAAGGCAACAAGTTCTTCGAGTGGTCCCGCAGCGTTGAGGACCCGAACGAGTTCGTTCTGCTCGAGGCTTTCAACGACGACGCAGCTGGCCCGCACGTGAACTCTGACCACTTCCAGCAGGCTATGAAGGACATGCGTCCGCTGCTGACTGCAACCCCGAAGATTATTTCTCGTCTGATTGACGGCGACGACTGGGAAGCAATGGGCGAGCTGCAGATTGACTAGTCTGTACCCCCGACATGCACCCTAAAATTGCATAGTTAGACCATTGCATAGATAGACGTTGCATAAGTAGACGCTGGAGCGCCCCTCCTCTCTGCCTTTTGAGCAGTGCGGAGGGGTGCTTTGCGTGTCCGGTACCTGAACTTTTCCCCTTGACACGACGCGGTTGATACCGGTTTTCGGGTCGGCGGGTGCCTTGCGTGCATTTTTACCCTATTCACCCCTTAAAATGGGTAGGGTATGCACACCTATCGATACCCATTCGCACAGGAGGCCTGAATGAGCATCGCATCCCAGCCTCTTCCCGGCGCAGTTGCCGTTGAAGAGCACCACGACGTGGACCACACCTCTGTGTCCCTCGCTGTATCGACCGTTATTCTGGCCCTGCGCCCCAAGGAAAACGAAACCCACCCGACTCTGTGGCTGCCGCTGGTTCGCCGCCTCCGCGAGCCCTATAAGGGCCAGTGGGCACTTCCTGGCGGCCCGCTCAACCCGAATCTTTCCCTCGAAGAGGCAGCGGCTTCGACGCTGAAGCGCGCAACCAACCTGCAGCCCGGCTACCTGGAGCAGCTCTACGCATTCGGTGACGTTCTGCGCACCCCCGAGGCGCGTGCCGCCCGCGTTGTGGGCGAGCCCGACCCGGCACCCAGCACTGATCACGAGCGCGTGGTTTCCGTGGTGTACTGGGCGTCGATTCCCGCCACCGAGGTTGCAAACACTCGCGTGCACGAGAACATCCGCTGGTTCCCGGTGGATGAGCTGCCCGAGCTGGCCTTCGACCACAACGAAATCATTGAGTACGCGCTCTACCGCCTGCAGAACAAGGTCGAGTACTCGCGTATTGCGCACTCTTTCCTGGGTGAGGAGTTCACCCTGGCGCAGCTGCGTGAGGTGTACGAGGCGATTCTGGGTCGTACCCTGGATCCGGCGAACTTCCGCCGCCAGATTGCGGCGTCGAAGTCGATTATTGACACCGGCCGCCGCGTGGAGGGCACCCGCCACCGCCCGCCGCGCCTGTACCGTTACAACGACGCTCAGGCGTACGCGGATGCGGGCCCGCTGGGCATGTACCGTGAGCGCCACGAGGCGTAATAGCTTTTATTTTCGGGCATTAGCCGCGTTTTACGCGCGCAGATTTAATGCTTAAAAGGAGGGGCGGCACCGAATGGTGTCGCTTCTCTTTTTGTGTTCTCTAGTGCCCTCTAGTGCTCTCTAGGGAGTATCAGTGCTTATTAGAAGGTTTTATAGGAGGGTACTTGACCCGCCGCTCACATAGTTCCTATGCTGGATTCATCAGCTCTCTATCCGTGTTGCCCCGCCGCGGGGATAACCTACAGAGCTGATCGCATTGTTGAACCGAAGCCACCCAAGGCGCGACCGGGGTGTTCTTCGGAATCTAGGAGGCATCAAAGAAATGACCCACCGAGCATAAGCCCGGACCTCACAGAATTTTCGTGCACTCACACAGGATTTTTGTGCGCTCACGCAGCGGTTTTATAGGCACAGCCATATAGTCGCCTCTTCCTGCGTATTTCTATCAGCACGCATACACCCGGGCATAGGTTTATTCACCGTTACGCTCGGGTTTTTTCATGCCTTCACACCTCATGTGCGCTGGCCGGAATCCGAGCACCTACTCGAAGGAACTCGGCCCATGTCACGCCACATTACACTCGACCATATTTCGTACGCGCACCCGACCCAACCTCCGCTTTTTGCGGATCTATCGGCAGTATTTTCGGCGCCTCTGACCGGACTCATTGGCGACAACGGTTGCGGAAAAACAACCCTCATGAGGTTGATTTTGGGTGATTTAACCCCGGATTCTGGCTCTTTGGCGGTCCCGGAGCGCATGGCGTATCTACCCCAGGATTTGGGCCTGGGTCGGGAGCAGACCCTCGCCGAGCTCTGCGGTATCTCTGAGACTCTGCGGGCGCTGCAGGCGGTAGAATCCGGTGAGTACTCCCCCGAACTCTACGAGGTCATCGGGGATAATTGGGACGTTGAGGAGCGTACCCTAGCTACTTTGGCAACCTACGGGTTTACCCCAGCAACCCTGGTTGATCGTGATAATCCGGAGGCTATCCGAGCTCTCTTTACTCGCGATATGCGCAGCTTCTCCGGTGGCGAGGCGGTCATTGCGGCACTTGCCTCGCTCATGGTTTCTGACCCCGAGTTCATTCTGTTGGATGAGCCAACAAATAACCTGGACTCCGTGGCGAAGGCGCAGCTCTTCACCGCGCTGGAGGCACTGCCCTGCCCGGCGCTGATTATTAGTCACGACCGCGACCTGCTGGAGCGTGTGAACGTGATTGCGGAGCTTCACGCGGACCGTCAGGGACTGGCTCATCTACGCATCTTCGAGAGCAACTACAGCACCTACCGGCAGGCGCTGGAGACCGAACAGCAGGCAGCTCAGCGTCGCGTGACCGAGGCGAAGAATGAGGTGCGTTCGGCACATCGTGAGTGGGTGCAGGCTCAGGAGATTATCTCGAAGAACATGTCCCGCGTGTGGAAGGATGATCAGCCTGACACGATTCTTGCCCTCGCCAAGGATGCCTCACGGCAGGCGGCGGCGAAGCTTCGAGTTCTGCGCGTGGGCAAGCAGGAGCAGGCTCAAGAGGCGTATCAGAACGCTCAGGATCAGGTGCGCATCCAGGAGAAAATCTATGCCGAGCTGAGCCAGCGGCCCCTACCTGCGGGACGTAAGGTGCTGGAGCTGAGCAGGGTTGATTCCAGCCAGGTTTCACGTGAAACATTTACTGTTCAGCAACCTACCAAGGTTGATTCTCTGCATTTTTCACCCGCCGAGGCGAATAGCGAGAGTCAGCAGGGAACCCCGGCGGAGCACCCCGAACATCTGATTCTCAGCGGCCCCGAGCACCTGCGTATTACCGGCGCAAACGGTAGCGGCAAGACCACCCTTTTGAACGCTATCGCCCACGCAGGCGATGCGGACTATCTCTCCCCCGTGCAGCCCGCCTACCGCGTCGACTATTGCATCGAGGGGGCGTATATTCCGCAGCGCATTACCCTCGACCCGGAGCTGACTCTTCTGCAGAGCGTGCAGCGGGCTAACCCCGGGGTGAGCGAACAGCATCTTCGTGATCAGCTGGCGCGGCTACTTTTCCGTCGTGAGAGCGTGCACCATAAGACCGGTGAGCTCTCCGGTGGTGAGCGTTTCCGTGCAGCGGTGGCGCAGGTTCTTTTGGCGGATCCGGTGCCGCAGCTGCTCATGCTGGATGAGCCGACGAACAACCTCGATATTTCTTCGGTGGATTGGTTGGTGCAGGCACTCGAAGCCTATACCGGCGCGCTCATCGTCGTGAGCCATGATGAGGATTTCTGCCGCCGCATCCGCATTGACCGCACGCTGGCACTCTAGGGCTCCCCGTCAAACACTCCGAACCCCGCGGGTACTACCCGGGGCTTAACAAACGGGTGCCCAGCACCTCCGAATATGGAGGCGCCGGGCACCCGCCATAGCAACAGCCACATAATTCACCCAAGTTCGCAAGCCGCCTCCTATTGACATGACAAATTATCGCCAATAGTTACATCCTTGTCACAAAAATTACCCTCATTTGTAACTAATGTTCCACAACGAGACCCAAAATGTCACTCCAGGAATTACAATATGTACATGTACACGCCTGAAGAACTAACACAAACACTCAATGAGCTACGACTTCTAGGCAGGGACAGCCTGACTGTGGAAGTTAAGTCAGCCCACATGGGTTACCCCTCCTCCATTGCCGAAACTATCTGTAGCTTTGCTAATCGTCCAGACGGAGGCACCATCATATGCGGCGTGGATGAATCCCAAGATTTCACTCCAGTAGGTGTCTACGACGTCGAAGACTTACGAGCAAAAATTATTGATGCTGCGCAGAATCTCAAACCAAAAATTGCAGTAGAAACCAATGACATGGTCCTGGACGACCATCAGCTACTTATTGTGTCTGTTCCAGGGTTGCCGGTTCAGGAACGTCCCTGTTTCAAAGGCAATGTAGCGTATCAACGGCTTGGGGATGGTGACTATCCGATGGATAGTTACGCACTAAGTCTGATGTACGCCCAACGTCACAAACCACACAATGACCTACAAAGCATCGCTCATACGTCCATTGATGATTTAGACAAGTCCTACACGCAGGACTTCCTGCACCAGGTACGTCTCTCCTCAGCCCGTTTGCGTCAGAGCTCTGACCAAGAAATTTTGTATAAACGCAATGTACTAGCGGCAGATAATCATTTAACCTTGGCCGGGATGTGCGCTCTAGGTGACTACCCTCAGCAGTTTTATTCCGGGGCGAGCGTTATTGGCGTAGTGTCTACAAGCGGAACAACCCGTAATGATGACCGTTTTCGAAGCGAAGGTCCTATTCCCGCCATGCTTGAAGATACCCTTGCATGGCTTATGCGCAACATTAAGAACCGCACCGTAACTGCTCCTAATGGTGCTGGGCTCATCGATCAGCCAGAAATCCCTCTGGTAGCTCTCCGAGAATTTGTGGCCAACGCACTCGTCCACCGTAGTTACGAACAAGATGCTTCAGGGAAATTTATACAGATCTTTATCAAACGCGGGCGTATTGAAATCATCAGCCCCGGCGGTTTTTGGGGTATTTTGCCCAGTCAGGTAGGTGTTGTACATCGTCCCGCGGCTGTAAACGAGGCGTTATACGCTATCTGCCAGAATGTTCGTCTCAGTGACGGTCATCGACTTATCGAAGGCGAAGGCGGCGGTATCCTCGCTGCGCAACAGGCCCTGGTTGATGCTGGACTGCGTAAGGCGCGTATTATCGACGAGGGTATACAGGTGCGCGTCATCATCTACCGCTCTGCCGATGACACGCAACCTACGAGCACGATGGGGGCGTCCTCTGCTCCTCAGCATGCTGAGATACCAGAAAATCTATCCCCCACGGAATCCCAGGTGTACGGTGCTTTGACCCGCGGACCAGCTACGGTCGCTGACATTGTGAAAAGCACCCAGTTGACTGCACGGCAGGTGCGGTACGCGTTGCCCAAGCTAATCCAACGAGGTTTGGTGGAGCAAAAAGCGCGTTCGGGACGCCGCGGCTTGGTATACCGTATGGTGGCAGTCTAGAGTCTTACTCTCTCTGTCGCACCGCACAGTTCAGGGATAAACGAACGGGTGCCCGGCACCTCCGAATATGGAGGCGCCGGGCACCCGTTTCGGTTATTCCACCGCGGCTACGTCACCGCGCTGACAAAACCTGAGATTAGAGGACCAGGCCCTTGGTCTGGGACACTGCGCGCTCAAAGCGAGCCTGAACGTCAGCCCAGTTCACAATGTTCCAGAATGCCTTGACGTACTCGCCCTTGACGTTCTGGTAGTCCAGGTAGAATGCGTGCTCCCACATGTCCAGCTGCAGAACGGGGATCAGTGCAACGGAGATGTTGCCCTGCTGATCGTAAAGCTGCTCGATGATGAGGCGCTTGCCAACGGTGTCCCATGCGAGGATTGCCCAGCCGGAGCCCTGAATGGTCAGTGCAACGTTGGTGAAGTGCTCGCGGAACTTGTCGAAGGAGCCGAAGAACTCGTCGATTGCTGCTGCCAGCTCGCCGGTGGGCTTGTCACCACCCTCGGGGGACAGGTTGTTCCAGAAGATGGAGTGGTTAGTGTGGCCACCCAGGTTGAATGCCAAATCCTTGGAGAGCTTGGAGACGTTGCCGTATGCACCGTTCTCGCGTGCCTCTTCGAGCTGCTCGAGAGCTGCGTTAGCGCCTGCAACGTATGCTGCGTGGTGCTTGTCGTGGTGCAGCTCCATGATCTTTGCGGAGATGTGGGGCTCGAGCGCCGCGTAGTCGTAGGGGAGCTCGGGGAGGGTGTACTTTTCAGCCATGATGATGCCTTTCATTAGAATGCTTGGCCTGTATTAAAGATTACCAGCGTAGTGTTTACTTTACCTTTCATGAATTGGGGAGCGTCACATGTGCGCACCAATCCGTGCGGGCCTGTGGATTTTAGGCGGAAACTTTTCCCCACACCTGTGGATAACCCTGTGTATCAACAGGCTCTTCAGGCTCAGTGGCCTGTTCTGCATTGAAATAACAGGGTATGCACTCATGCGAATAACAGTGCTGTAAGTTCTCCACACTGTGGATAACTACTGTGGATAACACCCCATTTTGGGGATGTGCGGGGGATAAGACGCGGAATTTTCGCCCTCATTCGGGGCGTTTTTCCTTCTACTAGCCAAAATATTGGGCGCCGGCAGGGACGCCGAGCCCCCTTACACGCCGCTTAGCGCCGGAGGCGGTGGATTAAGTGCACAGGGTTATCCACAGGTGTGGAAACTCTGGCGTTCCGCGGATTTAAAGGTGAAAAGCTCTTCTGTTTAAGAACTGACCCTCGGTTTTAACGGCTGTGAAAGCCTGTAATTACAAGAATTTTTCTGCAGAGCCCTTAAATTGCATCCGTGGCGAGCCTTGATTCTGCTCCGCCGAATCACATGCGTGTAAGTTCTCCACACTGTGGATAACCCCTGTGGATAACGCTCCCGGCACGATACGGCGCAACAATACCGCAGGCACACAGCGCGGCCACGCAACACGACCACACTGTGTAACCTCGCCGTGCAGCCACGACGTACAACCGCACTGTGCAGTCTCGCCATGCAACCCCGCCACGTAGCTGCACCGTGTAATCACACAGCGCAGGTGTTTGCACCTCCTCAAACACCCCCGGCTCGTACAGGGCTCGCCGGCGCCGATACGAGGGCAAAGAAAAAGAGCACCCGATCATTGGATGCTCTTAGAGTGAGTTGATAGAAATTTTACTTAAAAAGATACGGTACGGAATGCAGCCCAACCACGAACTGCACCCGCACCGCACATCCGTCGGTAGAAATACGAGTTACTCGTACACCGACGACAATCACCGATAAATAGAGAGTCGAACCTATCGAAGCGAGCTTCCGGTCTCGCCTCGGAGGCTTCCTTCGACCCCGTTATGTAATTAGTGTACACGGTTTCATTACGGTTGCAAAGCCAAAACCGAGATTTTTTTAAAATTTTTGTTATCGTTTCGTTATTTTTCGACCTCGGAACACTCTTTGCCAGCCCAAGAATTTTCTTCCGACACCCAAAAAACCTTGATATTCCGCGGAAGTTAGCATTATGCACGGAGGTGCTTCTTGGTACGGTCTCGTCTATACTTGTACCAGAAATCTTTTTAAATATGTCGCATGTCACTTGCATACCCCCGGTATTTGCAGTCACTGCGTGCAAAAAGACACCCCTAGCACCCCTCAAAAAATTAGCACCAAAGTGTCAAGCATTACTTGACCGTACCAATTTTGAGTTACCTAGTCAGACCTTTCGCTACAATGGGTGCCAACACACCGCATCTCCCCTTAAAAAGGGAGCTCCATATCCGATAAAAGAGGAACCAATCCCGTGTCCATACCAACCACGCCTGCGCAGCGGTCTGACGATACCGCACACAGCGAATCCATCCAGTGGCTTTCCCCGCAGGAGCGAGAAGGCTGGCTCTTTATCAGCTCCATCATTTTCAGCCTCACCCGCAAGCTGGAAAACCAGCTGCAGACCGAAGCCGGCATTAGCTTCGTTGAGTACATGGTGCTCGCAATGCTCTCCGAATCTAAGGATCATTCCCTCACCATGACCGAGCTGGCAATTACCACCAACACCCTACCTGCGCGTCTCTCCCGCGTCGTGGCACGCCTTGAGAAGGGCGGATACGTCCGCCGTTCCCTCAGTGCCGAAGACCGCCGAGTCAGCATCTGTCACCTGCTCCCCGCAGGCGAGCAGAAGGTTCAGGAGGTCGCACCCGGCCACGTGAACGAAGTACGCCGCCAGATTTTCGACCACCTCACGACCGAGCAGGTTGAGCACCTCGCAGAAATCGGCGAGGCAGTCCTGGGCAACACACCCTCAAACGTCATCTCCATTGATGCACTCCAGCGCGGAGAATACCCCGCACAATAACCTCCTCCACCCTTGGTGAGAGTTGAGAGAATCAGAGATAAGGCACATTCCCCACCGGAAACGTGCCTTATCTCTTTAATAGACTTTCTTATAAACAGCCTCTTGCGGCCGCGAGCGCTACGGCATACGTGAACCCCAAAACTGCCTCAAGTACCCCCAGCCATCGCCACATGCAAAGAATTTTAAAAAATTTTTACAGCTCGAGGACCACTCAGGAACGCCGGATGAACGGCAGTCGAGCACAAGCCACCTCGTGTAAGTGTGTGGGAGATTGAGGTATCCAGTGCCTCCCTCAACCGCGAAATCTCAAGGGAACACACGCAATACCACTCAATCCAAAGAAAGTATTCAGGGTATCCACACTAAGGGTTGTGGTGACAATATGTCAGGGGTACCTCATCTGCCTCACCGATTAGCCTTTTCTCTCTGTACATGACACACCCCACCCCTTACGATAAATATCAACAGGTTGCACCGCGCCATCCGGCGCCCCAAAGCAACCACCATATAAGGAGAAACCATATGTCTAAGTCTTTCTACGACCTTCTGAACGAGCAGATCGGCCACGAGTTCGCTGCATCCCACCAGTACCTGTCCATGGCTATCTGGCTCGACGGTGAGGACCTGCCCCAGCTGGCTAAGTTCTTCTACCGCCAGTCCCTCGAAGAGCGCGAGCACGCACTCATGATGGTTCAGTACAAGCTGGACCGCGGCCACAAGGTCGAGATTCCCTCCGTTCCCGCCGTCAAGAACGACTTCGAGAACGTTCAGGAAATCGTTGACATGTCCCTGGCTCAGGAGAAGGCCGTCACCGGTCAGATCGAGGCGCTGTTCTCCGCAGCACGCGCTGAGAACTACGCACTGGGCGAGCAGTTCATCCTCTGGTTCCTGAAGGAACAGGTTGAGGAAGTTGCAACCATGGAGACCCTGGTGACCGTCGTAAAGCGCGCAAACGGCAACCTCTTCGACCTGGAGAACTACGTTGCACGCGAGCTGGCACACGACCACGGCCAGGAGTCCGGCGCACCCGCTATCGCAGGCGCATAATCTCGCATTCACGCGACTAGGGCACTAGTCGAACACGCAGAATACCTGCAGAAATATTAAACGTTCCGCCCTCACCGCACCACGCGGCGAGGGCGGAACGTTTATGCATATACGCCATAAAAACACACCGCAGTGCACCGTCCAGGAGCTAAAAGCCGCCAGCAGGTACTCGAATACTCATACAGTGCGGAGTAAACTTAAAAGCCTTAGATGCCGCAGAATACCGCGGCAGAAAGAGGAGAGAATGACTCACACCAATCCAGATACCCTCAGCCGCGGCTCATATAGCAACTCACGCCGCGTAGCCGATATTCTGCGTGCAGAATCCGTCGGCGGTACCGTGCTGTTAATTGCGACGGTGCTGGCAGTAGTACTCGCTAACACCCCCGCCTCCACCTTCTACTTTGGTCTGCGAGACACCGTTGTTGGCCCGGTTATCCCCGGCTTCAACCACCTACAGATGAGCGTCGGTACCTGGGCGGCAGACGGTCTGCTCGTCGTTTTCTTCTTCCTCACCGGTCTGGAGCTGAAGAAGGAATTCGTGATTGGTGACCTCAAGTCACCCTCCACCGCGATTGTGCCGATTGCAGCTGCCTTCGGTGGCGTGGCGGTGCCCGCAATTATCTACACGGCCATTAACTTTGGTAGCCCCACCGCGCTGCACGGTTGGGCTATCCCCACCGCAACCGATATTGCGTTTGCGGTCTCTGTTCTCGCCGCCGTAGGTACTTTCCTCCCCTCGGCGATGCGTGTCTTCCTGCTGACCCTGGCTGTGGTCGACGACCTGATTGCAATCTGCATTATCGCAATCTTCTACACCAATAACTTCCACGGCGAGTACCTGCTCTTTGCGCTCATCCCCCTCGCCCTTTTCGCGTTTATCGCCTACCGCGGTGAGACCATGCTGCACCTGAAGCCGCTGGCTGCCTGGTTGCTGCTTCTGCCCCTGGGTATTATCACCTGGGCGCTCTTCCTCGAGTCCGGTATTCACGCGACCATTTCTGGTGTGGTTCTGGGCTTCCTGGTGCCCGTGAAGATGTCCGCTCGCTCTGAGGCGGCGCAGGCTGAACACGGTCTTGCGGAGGTGCTGGAGCACCGCTTCCGTCCCCTCTCTACCGGCATCTGCGTGCCGATCTTCGCGTTCTTCAGCGCGGGCGTTGCTGTGGGCGGTTTTGAAGGCCTCGGACGCGCCCTCACCGACTCCGTGGCGGTCGGCATTATGGTTGCGCTGGTTGCCGGTAAGACCATCGGTATTTTCGGTACCACCTGGCTCGTCACTCGCTTCAAGAACGCTAACCTCGACCCGGACGTCGCCTGGATTGACGTGGTCGGTCTGGCTGCAACCAGTGGTATCGGTTTCACCGTGTCCCTGCTGGTGGCTGAGCTGTCCTTCCCGCACGGCTCGGCGCACACCGAGGACGCAAAGATTGCGATTCTCGTCGGCTCTGTTCTGGCTGCCATTGTGGGTGCGTCTATCCTGTCTCGCCGAAACAAGCACTACCGTGCGCTGGCTGAGAAGGAAAGCGTGGATGCTGACGACAACGGCATCCCCGACGTCTTCGAAGACACCTACCGTGACCCGAAGGCTGAAGCCTAGCCAGATTCTTTAGGTCCAATACCTTCTCTACACCCCGATTCCTCGCTAATAATGATGTCTCACCGCACTACCTCACGTCGCCGTACAGCACGAGCAGGGCAGGCACCTGCGCCTCCCTCTAGGTATGCAGAGACATCAGCACGCGTGGTCATCGGGGTGTATTCTTTTGCCGCGCTTCTGACCACGTTCGCGTGGATTATCTCTCCTCTGCGGCACGGCCGTGGCTTCACCTGGTGGGAAGTCACCGCTGACCTGCTGAATATCCCTTCCACGCATACTCTGCCCAGCGCCATCACGATGATTGTGATGGTGTCCGGGCTGATTGTGCGCAAGCGCGCTGCCCTCATTGCGGCCATCGTTTTTCAGGTGCTTGGCGCGCTGATCGCGACCCATAGCGCTTTCACGCTGGCGTTCCCGGCGGGAATCATGCCGAAGGACCGTATTTTCTCCTCGACGGTCGATACGCTCTCCATTGTGTTTGCGTGCGCGCTGGTGCCTTTCCTTTTCTCGATTCGGTCGGCGTTCCCGGCACGCATTGGTCGCCTCTCGTGGGCGGGTGCGGCTGCTACGGCAGCTGGCGGTATTCTGCTGACTACCCTGGTGCTCTGGTACCTCTGCCGGATCGGTGTGTGGGAGCCGCTGCGTTCCATCACCCCGTGGGAGCTACTCATGCACGGCATGGGTATTGAGCGTACGCATCCCGGTGTTTGGGCTGCCGATGTGGTGGCTTTCTTGGCTTCTTTTGGTTACGGTGCTTCGCTGGTTGCGGCGCTGTACCTGTTGGCGCGCGGTTACCGTGCCCCGAATGAGTGGACTGGCGAGAAGGAGCTGAAGATCCGCGCCCTGCTGCAGCAGTACGGTGCCAATGATTCACTCTCCTATTTTGCGACGCGCCGCGATAAGCAGGTTATTTTCTCTCCCGATCAGAGGGCGGCGATTACGTACCGTTCGGTGGGTTCGGTATGTTTGGCGTCAAGTGACCCTGTGGGTGACCCTGATTCGTGGGATGCCGCGATTGAGCAGTGGATGCTGCAGGCGCGTAGCTATGGTTGGGTTCCTGCGGCGCTGAGCGTGAGTGAGGCGGGTGCTCGCGCCTATAACCGTGCGGGCCTGTCGATTATTCAGATGGGTGAGGAGGCGGTTCTTGAGGCGGACCGTTTCACGCTCAATGACACGTCGATGCTGCCGGTGCGTCAGGCGGTTCAGCGTGTGCGCCGCGGCGGGTACACGGTGCAGATGCGCCGTTTTTCAGAGCTGGATGAGCAGCAGCGCCAGCAGGTTGCGGAGAATATTTCTGCGTGGCGTCATGGGCGTGTGGAGCGCGGTTTTTCGATGGCTCTGAATCGTGTGAATGATCCGGCGGATTCTTCCTCGCTGCTGGTTTCGACTCATGATGAAGCCGGGCAGATGGTGGCTCTGCTGTCGTTCGTCCCGTGGGGTCCTACCGGCCTGTCGTTGGATGTTATGCGCCGCTCCCCCAATGCGCCTAATGGCGTGGTGGAGTTTATGGTGGCGTCGCTCATGGAGCAGGCGGCGGCGCTGGGTGTGCGTCGTGTGTCGCTGAATTTTGCGATGTTTGGCCATATTTTTGAGGCTGCTGATCAGGTGGGTGCGTCGGCGTGGAACCGTTTTGCTTCCCGCTCTTTGGGTGTGCTGGATCGTTTTCTGCAGTTGCGCCGTCTGTACCGTTTCAATCTGAAGTTTGCCCCGCTGTGGGTTCCTCGTTTTTTGGCGACGGAGCCGACGTTGGCGATGGTGAATGTTGTGTTTGCTGCGGGTATGGCGGAGGGTTTCTTGCCGAACCTGTCGGCGCGCCGTTTGCAGAATCAGGAGCAGCGTCTTTCTGCTGATGAGTTGGAGGCTCTTCACCGGATGCAGCTTGCTTCTGTGGAAGAGCTTCCTGAGGTGTCGCGTAGCGATCAGACCCAGCATCGTCTGCGCCATCTGGAGGCGCTGCGTGCGGCGGGTATGGAGCCGTATCCGCTGGGTGGTGAGAAGGGCAGTAATAGCGTCTCTGCGCTGGGTGTCAAGGATGCTCTGCGTATATTCTCTTCCGCAAATATTCCAGATTCAGAATTTACTGTTTCGGGGCGCATTCGCGCGCTTCGCAACCACGGTGGGGTCCTCTTTATTACCCTTATTGAAGGTGGCAAAACCCTGCAGGTCGTCATGGAACGCAACCTGGTGGGCGAGCGCCTGCTGAGCCTCGCCTCCCGCAACCTGGATACCGGCGACATCATCACCGTGCAGGGTACTTACGGGGCGAGCCGTAATGGCACCCTATCGCTGATTGCCTCCACCTGGCACATGGCGTCGAAGAGTCTGCATCCCATCCCCTTCGACTCCTTTACCGACCCGGAGACGCGTCTGCGTCGCCGTTCCACGGACCTGTTGGTGCATCCGGATCAGATGCAGAACCTGCGTCTGCGCACCGCGGTGATTAAGGCGCTGCGTGCCCGACTGGATGCGGAGGGTTTTCTTGAGGTGGAGACCCCGATTCTGCATACGGTGCACGGTGGCGCGAGCGCGCGTCCGTTCCGCACGTACATCAATGCGTACGGTGAGGATTTGACGCTGCGTATTGCGCCGGAGCTGTACCTGAAGCGTCTGGTGGTGGGCGGTAGCGGTCCGGTGTATGAGTTGGGTCGTGATTTCCGTAATGAGGGTGCTGATGCGACCCATAATCCGGAGTTTACGGTGCTTGAGGCGTATCGTCCGTATGCGGATTATGTGCAGATGCGCGAGTTGACGGAGCGTCTGATTAAGGATGCCGCTCAGGCGGTGTTTGGTTCGGTGTCTCTGCCGCTGGGTCGTAAGGCTTCGAGCGAGCGCACGGTATCTGATGTGTCGGGTCCGTGGCGTGTGGTGTCGGTGTGTGATGCTCTGTCGGAGGCGCTGGGTCGCCGCGTGGATGTGCAGACAGATTTTGAGGAGCTGCTGACTCTGGCGCAGCGGCACGGTGTGCGTGTTCATGAGGGTATGGGCCCGGGGGCCATCGTTGAGGAGCTGTACGGTGAGCTGGTTGAGGCGCATACGGTGGAGCCGACGTTCTATACGGATTTCCCTGCGGAGACGAGTCCGCTTGCGGCACCGCATCGTAGTGTTCCGGGTTTGGCGGAGCGTTGGGATTTGGTGATCAACGGCATGGAGATGGGCTGTGCGTATTCTGAGTTGGCGGATCCGCTGGTGCAGCGTGAGCGTCTGACGGAGCAGTCGTTGAAGGCGGCTTCAGGTGACCTGGAGGCGATGGAGGTGGATGAGGATTTCCTGTACGCCTTGGAGACGGGTATGCCGCCGACGGGTGGTTTGGGTCTGGGTGTGGATCGTTTGGTGATGCTGTTGGCTCAGACGCAGATTCGTGGGGTGTTGTCGTTCCCGTTTGTGAAGCCTGAGCGTTCATAACCCAACCCGATACCCCCGCTATTCGCTATGCCCGGTGCGAGGTTTTGTGCCTTGTGTCGGGCTTTTCCCACCCACCCCGCGCGTATTGGTGGTACCCTCACGGAGCCTATATTTACTCTGCGCATATATTAAGTATTCGTTACATTTTGCGTTGCGCCCCTTTTTAAGTTGCCTAGCGGGGGTTGCACCCGACACAATGGGGTGACTAATTATACGGAGCATATACCCCTCCGTTACGCGGCGTGAGTCCGCATCACCCAGCAATGTAGCCCCCACCTCATCCGTCTTCCGGGTTTGAGTGTGCGGGCTTTTTGCTTTCAAGATTGGAGTACCGAGTGGATTTTCTTCTGAATATCATCGGGGACATTAATACGCAGACTGCAGGGCTGACTTCCTCCGTGGATGCTGTGCAGAACTGGATGTGGAGTAATTTCCTCTACTACGCTCTGATTGCGGCTGGTCTGTACATTACGATTCGTACTCGCGGCGTGCAGTGGCGTTCCATTAAGGAAATGATTCGTGTCCTGGGTGACCCGGTTGCTCGTGAGGCTGACGGTAAGAAGAGTATTTCTTCGTTCCGTGCGTTTACTGTTTCGGCGGCTTCTCGTGTGGGTACCGGTACTGTTGCGGGTGTTGCTTTGGCTATTGCTATGGGCGGCCCGGGTGCTGTGTTCTGGATGTGGGTTATTGCTGCTGTTGGTGCGGCTTCTGCTTTCGCGGAGTCCCTTCTGGGTCAGCTGTACAAGGAGCGCGGTAAGGATTCTTACATTGGTGGTCCGGCGTACTACATGAAGCGCGGTCTGAATGCTCCGTGGATGGGTTACATCTTCGTGGCGTTCATTGTGGTCACTTATGCGTTTGTGTTTGTGGCGGTTCAGACGAATGCTGTGGTGGATGCTGCGGCGAACTCGTTCAACATTGATGTTTCGGGTACTAACTCGATGGGCTTCCGCATCACTATTGGTCTGATTATGGTGGCGCTGACTGCGGCCATTATTTTCGGTGGTATTCGCGCGATTTCTTCGGTGACTGAGTGGCTGGTGCCGATTATGGCGGTGCTGTATCTGCTGCTGGGCCTGCTGGTTGTTCTGCTGAACATCTCTGAGGTTCCGAATATGCTGCTGATGATTTTCCAGGGTGCTTTCGGCATTAAGGAGTTTGTAACTGGCGGCACCATGGGTGCCGTGATTTGGGGTATGAAGCGTGGCTTGCTGACTAACGAGGCGGGTATGGGTACTGCTCCGAACGCTGGTGCGACCGCTACTATTTCTCACCCGGCTAAGCAGGGTTACGTGCAGACTCTGGGTGTTTACTTTGACACGATGATGGCGTGTACTGTGACTGCGTTTATTGTTCTGCTGTCGAACCCGACCTATGGTGATCGTTCGCGTGGTGCGTCGCTGACTCAGTCGGCTTTGGCTATGCAGCTGGGCGACTGGGCGGTTCACTTCCTGACTATCGCTATTTTCATGTTTGCGTTCTCGACTGTGATTGGTAACTACTACTACGGCGAGTCGAACATGCGTTTCGTGACTGAACGTAAGCTGCCGATGAATATTTTCCGTGCGCTGGTTCTGGTGTTCGTGTTCTTCGGCGCGATTTCTTCGCTGGATCTGGTGTGGACTACCGCGGATATGTTGAATGCCGGCATGGTGATTGTGAACTTGACGGCGGTTCTGTTGATGACTCCGCAGGTTGTTGCGGTGTTGAAGAACTATGAGGCTCAGCGTAAGGCTGGTTTGGAGCCGATTTTCAAGGCTTCGGATATGCCTGAGTTGAAGAATCTTGCAGCGTGGGATGGCACCGACGAGGTGACTACCCGCGAGTTCTGGGCTGAGTATGATGCGAAGACTGCTGAGCGTCGTGCTGCAAAGAAGGCTAAGAAGGTTAGCCGCTAGTTTGTGAGCCTGGCGCAAGAGCGCCGTGTATGGCTTTTGTGGAGGGTCCGTCCTGCTGTGTGCGGGGCGGGCCCTTTTATGTGCCGGGGGCGGCTGTGAGGGGGTTCCTGCAGCCTCTATGTTCTTGCGGGGTCTGTATGCTTAGGAAGGATATTAGGAGGGCTCATGAATTGGAATGCTGTACTGGAGCTGGTGGTCACGGGCGTATTTCTGGCTGGTATTGCGTTGGCGCTACTGTGCTTGGTGACGATTCATCGGAATCCGTATTTTTCTGAGGTGCAGAAGTTGAAGTGGCTTCTGCTGGTGTTGTGCCTGCCGTATGTGGGTCCGGTGACGTGGTTGTTGCGTGCGCGTTTGGAACGTATTGACCGGGAACGGGCTGAGCACGAGCGTGCGGCGCGGGGTTCCGCGGCTGCTTCCAGTGCGACTGCATCCGGTGCGATTGCTTCCGATGCGGCGGCTTCCGGTGGAGTGTCCGATAGCGCTTCATAGTGTCTCGGAGGCTCTTTCTAAACCCTCCACCACCTCCAAGTAACAAAGCAAACAGCAAGGCAAGTAACGAAGGTCACACATTCTCGATTGGACAGCACCGCATGCAGTCCGTATAGTTTTATGTGTTGCCTGCGGTGATACACCGTAAGACACATGCGCGAGTGGCGGAATAGGCAGACGCGCACGGTTCAGGTCCGTGTGCCCGTGAGGGCGTGGGGGTTCAACTCCCCCCTCGCGCACCAACGATCCCCGGTTCGAAAGAACCGGGGATTTTTTCATATCCATAACCAATTCCCCGCTAAATAACGGGGTTCCAGAGCGATGGCTAGTGCATCACCTAAAATAGAATCGGGTGTGTTCATTCACAGGGCACACAGCTAACGCACAGACACGCTCGTTAAACTGAGCCTTTCGGATAAAGACCGTTTGTGCGGTCTGTTGCTCGGAATGGTCGTTGATAAGGAGGCGGCATGAAGTTTTTCGACAAGCTGGGCAAGCTGGAGCAAGGCATCGGTCGCACTGTCGGCCTTTCCAAGGGCTTCGGCACCTTTGCGAAGGCGGATGTTGCTAACCGCGTCCGCATCATGATGGATGACGAGTCCTATGTGGACGGCAGTGGCCGCACTATGGCTCCTAATGTCTATACTCTCCGTTTCGCACCGGTTGATTTCCCTCGCGTACGCGAGTGGGGCAACCCGTTCGCTGTTGAGCTGTGCGATTTGGCGATTTCGCACGCCCGCGCGCAGGGTTACACCCTGATTGGTGCGGTTCGCGTGACGTTCAACGTTCTTGATTCTCTCTCTGAGGGCGAGTTTGAGGTTGTTGCGACCTTCGAGCCGTTCTCTGTGCCGGAGGCTCCGGCGTCCCCGTCTTTGCGTGGTGCTACTAACTATGCGCCGGTGCGTCCGCCGCGTGAGTCTTCTTTGCCGACCCGCATTACGAAGCCTGCAGCTCAGCCGGCTCCACCCGCCCAGCCCGCGCAGCCTGTTCAACCTGCGCCTCAGCAGGCTCCGGCACCTCGCCTGAACATGCCCGTACCGTCCCCTGCGGCGGGTGCTCCCCGTTTCTTCTTGGAGATTGAGGGTCGCATGCACCCGGTGGATCGCCTGCCGTTTGTGCTGGGCCGCGGTTCTGATGCTGATTTTCGTCTGGATGATAAAGGCGTTTCTCGCCGTCACCTGCAGCTTTCGATGCAGGGTGGTGCGGTGGTCGCCTCCGATATGGGTTCTACTAATGGCACGCTGATTAATGGGGTGCCTTTGCGTGCGCCCGTGGTGCTGGCGAACGGTTCGTTGCTTCGCATGGGTAATACCCGCATCATTTTCCATAGTTCGACCGGAGGTGCCCGTTAATGGCGTCCGAACTGACTGTTACTATCCTTCGTTACGCTTTTCTGGCGCTCATCTGGTTCTTTGTTTTCCTGGTGGTTTCGGCTGCTCGCCGTGACCTTGGTTTGGGTAAGAACTATCGTGCGGCGCCGGTTGATGCTGTTCCGGAGGCTACCCATATTGCACCTCCGCCGACTCGCCCTTCGCAGCTTGTGATTACTGCGGGTGCGCAGGCTGGCGCGATGATGCAGCTGGGTGATCACCCGATTACTATTGGCCGCGCTAATGACATTGAGGTGTCTCTGCAGGATGATTACGCCTCGGGCCGTCATGCGCGCCTGTTCCCTCAGGGTTCCCGTTGGTTCCTGGAGGATTTGAATTCTACTAATGGTACGTTCGTCAATGGCGAGCGTCTGACTCGTGCGACCCCGATTGAGCCCGGTGATGATTTCCGCGTTGGCGGTACCACCATGCAGTTGAGGGGCTAGTGTATGAAGATCGCTTTTCGTTTTGAGGCCCGCTCTGATACGGGTCTGAAACGCTCGAAGAATGATGACTCCGGCTACGGTGGTCGTTTCCTTGCTGTCGTTGCTGACGGCATGGGCGGTCACGTGGGCGGCGATGTCGCGTCGGCTACGACGGTTTTGAATTTGACTCCGCTTGACCACCCCGACTTTGAGGATGGTACCGGTAGCGTTTATCTGGCTGATGAGATTCAGAGCGCGAACCTGATTATTAATGAGCTGGCGGCGAATGATCCGCAGTTGGCGGGTATGGGTACAACCTGTACTGCCCTGCTGATTGATGGTGATTGCATTGAGTTCGCCCATATTGGTGATTCGCGTGCGTATCGTCTGCGTCCGGGCGCTGATGGCGAGTTTGAGCAGATTTCTACTGACCATACGTTTGTGCAGCGTCTGCTCAATGAGGGTCGTATTACCCCGCAGGAGGCGGAGAACCACCCGCATAAGAACGTGATTATGCGTGTTCTGGGTGATGTTGACGCCTCCCCTGAGCTGGAGTTGAAGACTCTGGACGCTGTTCCCGGCGAGCGCTGGGTGCTCTCTTCGGACGGTTTGGATGCTGTGGTGTCCCTGGCGGAGATTGAGCAGGTGATGCGTTCTACCGATGACCTGTCTGAGATTGCTGACACTCTGATTGCGATGACGTTGGAGCGTGGCGCGCCGGATAACGTGACGGTTGTGTCCCTACAGGTGATTGACCGTGAGGTTCTGCCGGTGGATGAGCCGGTGGGTCCTTCGAGCCTGCCTGAATCCGCTCTGCCTGATTCGATTGTGGCGGAGCAGGAGGTCAGCACGAATACTCAGAAGCTTCCCGAGGTTGCTGCCACGGCTGAGGCTGCTGAGGCTATTTTGGGTGCGCACCGTGATGAGGACTCTGAGGAGTCTCGTCGTCGGTCGTTGCGCCGTTTCCGTCGTGCTCGTGACTTCTCTGGAACGCTGTTGCACAGTGGTTCTGGGGCGGTGCGTCACCATATCGGTACGTACGATAACGCCGTGGATGCGGCTCTTACGAACGCTGCGATTTTGCGTAGTGAGTTGGGTTCCCGCCCGCATCAGCTGGTTGGTGCCGCTTCGGTGGCTACTGAGACCGGTATGATTCCGGCGGTGACTTCTCGTACCCTGGAGCACCGTGCGACGGTGGCTCAGCGTGTGCCTTTGAAGGTTGAGTCTGATGAGGCGGCCCTGCCGGCTGAGTTGGAGGAGCTGATCGCTGAGGATACTGTGGAGCGTTCGCGTCCGCGGGCTTGGTCGATTCGCCTGTTCATTGCTCTGCTGGTTGCGGCTGTTTTGACGCTGGGTGCGTGGACCGGTCTGCGCTATGTGGAGCGTAGCTACTACGTGGGTGAGAGTGATGGCACGGTTGCGGTGTACAACGGTATTCCGCATGCCTTGGGCCCGATTCGTCTTTCTCACGTGGTGGAGAATACCGATATTTCTACGAGTGAGCTGAACGATCATACTCGTTCTTTGTTGCGTAATGCGATTACGGCGAAGGACCTGGATGATGCGCATCAGATTGTGTCTCGTTTGAAGACTCAGGCGGATCAGACGCGTGAGAAGGCTGAGCAGGCTGCTGCTTCAGCGTCGGCTTCCGCTTCTGCGTCTGCGTCGCCGTCTGCTTCTGCAGTTCCGAGCACCGATCCGGCTTCCGCGACCCCTGTAGCGCCTGAGCAGGCTTCTGAACAGGCTTCTGAACAGGCTTCCGCACCTGCAGCAGAGGGCGGTGAGAACAATGGCTAAGTTCTCGTTCCGTCGTGAGTCGGATGCGCCTCGTGCACGCCGCTTCACGGAGCTTTTCCTGCTGGTTTTGGCGGTGGGTATCAGCTCCTTCGGCATGTACCTGATTGATCCGGAGCACGCTTTTGATACGTCGAAGAGCCAGTGGTTGCCGTGCACGGTGGTGCTGGGTGCCGGTGCTCTTCTGATTCACTTGGTCATGCAGTTCCGCGCCCGTTACGCTGATCCATTTATTCTGCCGCTGGTGGTGGCTCTGAACGGTATTGGTTTGACCATGATTTATCGTTTGGATCCGCAGATTGCGGCTCCGGTGGGTGATGGTCAGCTGATGTGGACCGGCGTGTCTATGGTGCTGTGCGCGATTATTGTGTTCGTGCTCAGGGATTACCGTCTGCTGCGTAAGGTCACGTACACCTCCCTAGTGCTGTCGATGATTTTGCTCATCATGCCGCTGGTTCCGGGTCTGGGTATGGAGCTCAATGGTGCTCGTATTTGGATTCATATCGGTAACCGCACGTTCCAGCCGGGTGAGGTCGCGAAGATTACTTTGGCGATTTTCTTCGCCGGCTATTTGGCGACGCACCGTGACTTGATTCTGGTGGCTGGCCGCCGCATCGGTCCTATCAATCTGCCGCGTCTGCGTGATTTGGCGCCGGTGTTTTTGGCGTGGATTGTGAGCCTGGGTGTTCTGGTGTTCCAGAAGGACCTTGGTTCGGCAATCATGTTCTTTGGTCTGTTCATGGCGATGCTGTACCTTTCGACCGGTCGTATTTCGTGGCTGGTGGTTGCGGGTGTCGGCATAGCTGTGGGTGGCTATTTTGCGTACCACTACGTCTCGCACGTGCACGCCCGTATTTATGCGTGGGTGCATGCTTTTGAACCGGAGGTGTACCAGGCGTCTCCTGGTGGTTCGGGTCAGATTCTGCAGGGCGTTTTCGGTCTAGCTTACGGCGGTCTTTTTGGCCGCGGTTGGGGTCAGGGCCGCGCAAACCTCGTCCCGTACGCTAACTCGGATATGATCATTTCCTCCTTGGGTGAGGAGCTGGGCCTGGTGGGTCTGGGTGCCATCCTGATGATGTTCATGCTCCTGGTTTCGCGCGGTTACCGTGCGGCGTTGGGTACTCGTGATGGTTTCGGCAAGCTGCTGGCTGCCGGCCTGTCTACAGTGATGGTTCTGCAGCTGTTCGTGGTGATTGGCGGCGTGACTCGCCTGATTCCGCTGACTGGTCTGACGACTCCTTTCATGTCTGCCGGTGGCTCCTCGTTGGTGGCTAACTGGATTATTGTGGCGCTGTGGTTGTCTATTTCTCATAGTGCCCGCGCACCTCACCTGGTGGCTGGTTATGATGCTCCGCAGGGTATTGACCATGCGGACACTAGCTACGAGCCGGAGGGTGCTACTAGCGTTCTGGCGCGCATTACGGCTAAGGATTCTGGAGGTGAGAAGAATGGATAGGGCTATTCGCCGCATGTGGATGTCTGCCGCGTGCGTGTTTGTCCTGCTGATGGGTACCCTCAGCTATATTCAGTTCTTCGATTCGAAGACGCTGATGAATAATCAGTGGAATTCTCGAGCGCTCTACGACAATTACGGTTCGGCACGTGGTTCGATTGTGGTTGACGGTACGGAGATTGCTTCGTCGGTGAAGTCCGATGATGAGTACAACTACCAGCGTGTGTATAACCACCCGCTCAAGTATGCGGCTCTGACGGGTTACTTCTCCACGATTTATGGCGCGACCGGCTTGGAAGCTGCTATGGATAAGGAGCTTGCCGGCACGAGTGATAGCCAGTTCTACGATCGTGTGGCGCAGCTGTTCAGTGGTTCTTCCGCGCAGGGCGCTAGCGTGGAGCTGACGATTAATTCGAAGCTTCAGGATATTGCCTACAACGCGCTACAGGGCCGTAAGGGTGCTGTGGTGGCGATGAACCCGAAGACCGGTGAGATTCTGGCGATGGCTTCTTCGCCGTCCTATGATCCGAATCTTCTGTCGGCTCATACGAGCTCTTCGGTTTTGGCGAATTACCAGGCGCTGACTTCTGATGAGGACAGCCCCCTGTTTAACCGTGCGATTGCCGGTAATACTTATTCGCCGGGTTCGACCTTCAAGATTATTGATGCGGTGGCGGCGCTGGAGTCCGGCAAGTACAACGCATCTTCGGTCATTCCGAACCCCGCTCAGCTGCCGCTGCCGGGCACGAACATTAGCCTGCCGAACTATACCGGTGGTCAGTGTGGAACCCGCACTCAGGCGACGATTGAGTGGGCTTTGGCGCAGTCCTGCAATACGCCTTTTGCGCAGATTGCGATGGATTTGGGTCAGGAGCGTATCGCGAAGACCGCTGAGAATTTTGGTTACGGCCAGGATTTGAAGATTCCGTTGACGGTTTCTAAGTCTTCTTTCCCGTCGAATCTGACGCAGAGCCAGTTGGCTCAGTCGGCGATTGGTCAGTATGACGTGAAGACCACTCCGCTGCAGGTGGCTATGACGTCTGCGGCGATTGCGAATGGCGGTGTGCAGATGAAGCCGAACCTGATTCGTTCGGTGAAGACCAGCAACCTGAGCACTTTGCAGGAGTTCTCTCCTGAGAAGCTGCGTACGTCCACTAGTCCTGAAATTGCTAACCAGGTCAAGCAGTGGATGGTCAATTCGGTTGATAATGGTATTGCACGCAATGCTGGTGTCCCCGGTGTGAAGGTGGCGGGTAAGACCGGTACCGCGGAGACCACGGCAGGTTTGAATAATTCTTGGTTTACCGGTTTCGCGCCGGCTGATGATCCTCAGATTGCGATTGCTGTGGTTTATGAGGATATTGATGTGGCGACCGGTGCCCAGTTGGCAACCAGTACTAGTAAGCAACTCTTTGAGGCGGTGTTGAACAAGTGAGGCCTGCGGCTGATATCACTTTGGGCGGGCGCTACACCCTGACCGAACGTATCGCGATTGGCGGTATGGGTGAGGTGTGGAAAGCTCGCGACAAGGTGCTTGGGCGCACCGTTGCGGTCAAGATCCTCAAGGAGGAGTACACCGGTGACCCGGGCTTCTTGGAGCGTTTCCGCGCTGAAGCCCGCAATACGGCGCTGTTGAACCACCCCGGCGTAGCGAATGTTTTCGACTACGGCGAGGAGGACAACTCCGCGTACCTGGTCATGGAGCTGGTGCCGGGCAATCCGCTCTCTAGCATCATTGAGCACGAGACTACCCTGCCTCCGGACCGTGTTCTGAACTTCATTGCTCAGACTGCTCGCGCGTTGGCTGCGGCTCATTCGCAGGGTCTGGTGCATCGTGACGTGAAGCCGGGTAACCTTATCATCACCCCGGATGATCGCGTGAAGGTGACTGATTTCGGTATTGCTCGTTTGGCTAATCAGGTGCCGTTGACGGCTACCGGCCAGGTGATGGGTACCGCCCAGTATTTGGCGCCGGAGCAGGCAACCGGTCAGGCGGCTACCGCGTCTTCGGATATGTACTCGTTGGGCATCATTGGTTATGAGTGCCTGGTGGGTCGTCGTCCGTTTACGGGTGAGTCGCAGATTGCGATTGCTTTGGCTCAGGTGAATGATCCGCCGCCGCCGCTTCCGGAGACCATTCCGGCTGCTGCTCGCGCGCTGATTATGTGCTTGCTGGCTAAGGACCCGGCTCAGCGTCCTAAGGATGCGACCGCTCTGGCGTCTGCTGTAGATGCGATTCGTCGCCGCGATCTGAAGGCTGCGGTGAAGGCTGTTCCTTCTTTGGCTCAGTTCTTGGCTGAGGAGAATGCTGACGATGCTACTGTCGCTATGACTGCGATGGATGTGGCGGCGGAGCCGATTAGCGCTTCTACTACTCCGCGTTTTGGTTCTGGTGGTCGTTTTTCGCCGGAGCCGACGACGGCGCCTATTCCTCGTACGGGTGCGCAGACCATGCGTCCGGCTTCGGGTCGGGTGAAGGCTGCTCCTGCCCCTCCGGCTAAGCGTGGACCAAACGTGTGGATGTGGGTTGCTCTGCTTCTGGCTATCGTGCTGATTGCTGGCGGTATTTGGACGGTTCTTTCCTCTAATAGTGGAGGTTCAACTGATCCGGTTCCGAGCACTTCGGCTTCTGCTGTTCCGACGAATACGGGCACTGTTTCTACGGTGGAGCCGACTGAGTCTGCTTCTGCTCGTACTACGAAGCAGAAGGTGACCGTCAATTCGATCAACTATGAGGGTCGTGAGCTGCAGGATGCGGTGAACGAGCTGAAGAACCTTGGCCTGTCCCCCAAGACTGAGGGCGTTGAGTCGACTCAGCCGGAGAACACGGTGATTTCGGTTTCTCCGACGGGTACTTTGGAGCAGGGTAATAGCGTGACTGTTCGCTATTCGACCGGTCCGAAGTCGGTGACTTTGCCGTCGAACCTTGAGGGTAAGAACGTTGATGAGGCATCGAAGGCTGTTGCCGCTCTGGGGGTGAATGTTTCTCTGCATTATGAGAATTCGGACACTGCGGCCCCCGGTACGGTGCTTCGTACTACTCCCTCATCTGGCACCAAGGTCACGGTTGGTAGTAATGTAGACATGTATGTGGCCTCTTCCAGTTCGGGTAGGGGTTCGAGTGCGAGCGCTTCTGCTGCACCGTCTGCGTCGGCTTCTGCTTCCGCTTCTGCGTCGGCGCGTTAGCCCCTACATTTTGATTTAGTTTTAGTCTTAGTAATCCAGGAGAACTTATGGACCTGTCGGTTCCCGACACGGTTGATAACCGTTACAAGGTACTCGAGGTAATCGGTACCGGTGCAATGGCAACCGTTTATGCTGCTGAGGATACTCGCCTCGGCCGCAAGGTTGCGCTTAAGATTCTGCGCCCGGAGCAGGCCCAGGACGCTACGTTCCGCGCACGCTTTAAGCGTGAGGCGGAGGCTGTTGCGTCTCTGAACAATCCTGCGATTGTTGCTGTCTATGACACCGGCTCATATAACCCCTCGAAGGATGGTGAGGAGTCTTCTTCGGAAGATAGCACCGCTATTCCTTATATTGTGATGGAGTACGTGGAGGGCCATACTCTGCGTTCCATTCTGTCTCGTGGCGGCCACCTGCCGGTCCGTGATGCTTTGGGTTATTCCGAGCAGCTTCTGGGCGCTTTGCAGTACAGCCACTCCATGGGCATTATTCACCGCGACATTAAGCCGGCGAATATTATGGTGCTGGAGCGCACCAGCGAGGACATCGCTAAGGGTCAGCCCGGCCAGATTAAGGTCATGGATTTCGGTATTTCCCGTGCCATTGAGGAAGCCGGCGAAGCGCTGACCAAGGCTAACGTGGTGATGGGTAGCGCACGCTACATGTCCCCGGAGCAGGTCAGCGGCAAGGATGTTGACGCCCGTAGCGACCTGTACTCTGCTGCTTGCGTGATTTACGAGATGATTGCTGGTCGTTCTCCGTTCGATGCTGAGTCGAATGTTGATTTGGCGGCTAAGCACCTCTCTGACACTCCTGAGCCTCCGAGTAAGTTCACCCCGCTTGAGGTTCCTGCCGGTCTGGACGAGGTCATTTTGAAGGGCCTGGCGAAGAACCCGGATGAGCGTTATCAGAGTGCTGCTGAGTTCGCTCAGGCTCTGGTGTCGGTTGCCCGCCCGAGTGAAGAGACCGTGGTGCAGGATGCAGCGATGACTACTGCATTTGTGCCTTCGGCGACTACCGCTTCTTTGGGCGATGACTACGCTCCGTACACCACCTCGATTACTGAGGCTTCGGTGGAAGACGGCGGCCTCAATGGCTTCTTTGAGTATGAAGACGATGAGGAGCTGTACGAGGATGAGGAGTATGCGGAGTACGATGAGTCTTCGCCGCGTAAGCGTGCGTGGGTTCGCTTCCTCGTGGGTACTCTGATTGCGGCTCTGCTGGTTTTCAGTGTCGGCTCGGTTCTGTACTACCAGAACAAGCTCAATGAGGTTCCGCAGGTTCCGGTTCCGGCTGTGGTGAATGTTTCCCGTGATGATGCCGATAACCAGCTGCGTAACCGAGGCTTCGTGGTGGAGTACCGCACGGCTTACTCTGACAACATCAAGAAGGGCGACGTTATCAGCGTTGACCCGGGTGTCGGTTCAAAGGTTAATAAGGGTTCGACTGTGACCGTGACTGTTTCTAGCGGTCCGGAGAAGGTCAAGTTGCCGGATAACCTGCAGGGTCAGAGTGAGGCGTATGTTCGTAACGCTCTGAAGGACCTGGGTCTGGTGGATGGTCGCGTCTCCACTGTGGAGAGCGCTTCGGTTCCTGCGGGTATGGTTGTGGAGCTTTCCCCGGAGAAGGGCTCGACCGATGATAAGGGCGTTCAGACCGTTGAGGCTGGTAGCACCGTGAACATCGTCCTGTCCTCCGGTAAGGTGAAGGTCCCCTCGCTGGTGGGTCTGACCAAGGATCAGGCGATTGCTGCTCTGACCGCTCAGGATGTTCTGCTGAACACCAACATTGAGACCGTTCAGACTAACGAGCGTCCTGCGGGCACTGTGCTTTCGCAGAGCTCTGCAGCGGGTACTCTGGTGGCTCAGAACAGCACTGTGACGATCCGTGTGGCTGCTACTCCGACTCAGACGACCGCGCCGACTACTGCGGCTACTCAGCCTGCGGCAGCAACCGGTAACCAGAACTCTGCTGCAACGACTGGTAATCAGAATTCTGCTGCGACCAATAACCAGCAGCGTTCTACCGCTACCCAGCCGACTACTGCGGCTACTCAGCCTGCGGCAGCGAATAACCAGCAGCGTTCTACCGCTACGGCTACTCCGGCACCGGCTGCGTCCACTACTGCGGGTACCCGTACGCTTCAGGGTACTAACGCGAACGCCAATGCGAACAACGCTAATAACGCTAACGCCCGCTAAGGGGTTCTAGCGGCTAGCAAAAGGGGCGGCGCTCCACACCAAATGGTGTGGGGTGCCGCCCCTTTTTGTGTACCTGGGGTTTCGTATACCTAGGTTTTGTGTACCTGGGTTCCGGTTAGGAAGTGTGCGGGGGTAGAGTTATCGCCTCCAGTTTCCCTATAGCGTGTCTGCTACGAGGCTTCTGGAGGCGATATAAGCCGTTGAGGGCGTCTAAGGCTAAAGGTTACTAAGCCATGAGGGGTGAGAGGCTCTTAGCGCGCTCTGCGGCTCCCTGCAGGCCGGTTTCTTCGAGCCAGTTGCCGAGCATGAGGTATCCGCTTTCGGTCAGGACCGATTCGGGGTGGAACTGCACACCGTGCATGGGGGCTTCGCGGTGGCGCAGACCCATAATGATGCCGTTGTCGGTGGTGGAGGTGGTTTCCAGGACCTCGGGCATGGTTTCGGGTACGACTGCCAGGGAGTGGTAGCGGGTCGCGGTGAAGGGGCAGGGCACTTCCTTGAACACGGAGACGTTCTCGTGCACGAGGCGGGAGGTCTTGCCATGCATGAGTTCGGGGGCGTGGGTAACGGTGCCGCCGAATGCCTCCGCGATGGCCTGGTGGCCGAGGCATACGCCCAGTAGAGGCTTCTTCGCTTCGGCTGCCCAGCGGATGGTGTCGATGATGACGCCTGCTTCTGCGGGGGCGCCGGGGCCCGGGGAAACGAGCACGCCGTCGTGTTCTTCGGCGAGCTTAATGACGGTGTCGAGGTCGTATTCGTCGTTACGGATGACGGTGGTTTCAGCGCCGAGCTGCTGGATGTAGCCGACGAGGGTGAAGACGAAGCTGTCGTAGTTGTCGATGACAAGGATGCGGGTCATGGCACGTCCTTAGCGCTAATGGTTGATGGTGACGTTCAGGTTGAAGGGGCCGTACTCTGCGAAGTGGGGGAAGACGAATTCCATGAGCAGGTAGACTACGGCGAGTATCAGCACGATGGCGATGATGATGCGAACCCACAGGGGCCCGGGGAGGTGGCGGAAAATCCATGCGTACATCTGCTTTTCCTCTCAGATTTAGGATTTTGCGACGGAGGCGGCAATTTCTGCGGGCGCTCCGGCTGCGGCGGGCCGCCAGGATTCGAGGCGGGCGTGGACAATGTATCGTTCGGTGTCGCCGTAGCGCGGGTGGCAGGTGGTGAGCGTCAGGAGGCGCTCGGTGGGTGCTACGCCGGGCTGTCCGGGGACGGGTTCGATGACTTCTACCTGGTCGGGCTGCACGATTTCGTGGCTGTAGACGGTGTAGGTGTAGTAGCCGTCTTTGGTGCGCACGTAGATGTGGTCGCCTTCGGTGAGCAGGTCGATGTCGTTGAGGACTTTACCGCGGGTTTGGCGGTGGCCTGCGAGGGAGAAGTTGCCGACCTGTCCGGGCATGGCGCTTCCTTCGTAGTGACCGAGTCCGAGGGAGTCGAGCACGTCGGAGCTGGTGCCTTGGGTGGCGGGGCGCTGGTAGTCGGATCCGAACTTGGGGATGTAGACGACGCCGAAGACTTCACCGTGGCCGGGTTCGCTCAGACCGGCGGGCGGAGTGTTGGGGTCCCAGTCGGGGAGGGGTTCGGCGGGGGTGGAGTCGAATTCCTGGACGAGGGTGCTGACGGCTTGGGATTGGGTGCGGTCGGCGTCGATGTTGGTCCACCAGAGCTGCCATGCGACGAAGAGCAGCAGCAGCAGGCCGACGGTGATAAGGAGTTCGCCTGTAATCTGGATAATCCAGTGCAGCACGGTGCGGGGCCGGCGCTCTGCGGTGGATGCCGTTCCTTGACTCATGCGTTCTCCTTTGTCCTTTGGGTTGTGTATGTTCTTGGACGCCGGGTGGCGTTCCTTATCTTTCAACGCGCGGAGAAGGTGAAATCATCCCGTAAGTCTGCAAAGATAGGTGTGAACATAATTTTTAGGTTACCCATACAACAATAAGCGGAGGAAGTATGTCGACCAACTCGGCTAAGGCATCGTCCAAGAAGAAGTCTCAGAAGTCTGCTAAGTCTGAGGTGGAGGATGCGAGCGAGCTGCGTCTGCGTGAGATTGCTCGTGAGATGGAGAGCGGCACGCAGCTGAAGGAGCAGACTCCGTTGTGGTACCGCGTGATTATGTTCTCGCTGTTGGCGGTGGGCATTCTGTGGATTATTGTTTTCTACATTACGCAGGGTCTGTTCCCGATTCCTGATTTGGGTATGTGGAATGTGAGTATTGGTGTGGGCGCCATGATGGTGAGCATGCTGATGATGACTCGCTGGCGTTAGAGTTTAGACGTTAAGACTTAGGCGTTAGAGCTTATAGAGAGGCGGTCGTCCCGTGTGGGGTGGCCGCCTCTCTATATTTTTGGGGGTACCGGGGTTAGGGAGCCTCTGCGGTATTTTTTCTGTCCTGAAACGCTGCCCGGAAGATTGCGGTCATGGCGACCATGATGAGCAGTTCGGTGAGGGTTTGGGTGAGTACGGTAGCGCCCATAAGCTTTGCTTCGGGGTTCCCGTTGTGTGCCAGGCGTTGTGCACAGAGCGCTACGACGGGGTAGATGATGAGGGCGTTGCGGGTGACGGCACTGAAGGTTACGGAGATACGTTCTGCTCGGCTCATGGCTCTACTCAGGAACCATGCGGTGACTCCTGCGAGGATGGCGTAGGTGAGGTAGAGCCCGGCGAGTCGGGGAATGAGCTGCATTTCGTTCAGTACCGCCGGGGTGTAGGCGGAGCACATGAGCGCCAGGAGCAGGCACATGAGGGGAATCATCGCGGTATCGCTCATACTGCGTACGCGTTCGTAGGTTTGTTGGCGCTGCGGTGAGCGGGTTGACCAGCGTTGCACGAGGTAGGCGGCTACTAGAGGCACGATGAGCGGTGTGAGGCTGAGGTAGCTTTCAGCGGGGAGGGGGAATATTTCTCCCACTACCCTCGTATCCAATATTCCTATATATGCATATATACTAGTCCATACAGGAATAAAAATGATTTGGGTGGTAAGCAGGTAGGGTGTTGCCGCTAGCAAACCTCGATATTCCCCTCCGGCAATATGTGTAAAAACCACAACGTAATCCACGCACGGAGCCAGCAAAACAATCACTGCAGCTAGAGCAACGGGGCCACCCTCGGGAATAAAGAGGGAGACCAGGGGCGCAACAAGAATCGAGGTTCCAAAGGTAGCCGCCAGCACGACCGTACAAGCGAGCCTCTTATGCTGACCAACACTCATGCCGGTTAGAGGCATGAGAGCAAAGTTGGTCCACAGTAGTGCGCCAAGCGCGTAAGGCACGAGTTGTTCAGAAGCGTAACTCCATCCGCTCAAACCCGCGCAGGCAACCCCCACGATCATGGAGCCGAGGTAGAGAGCCACCTGGTGGCGTTCCATAAAGCTCACGGAAATCGTCCTCTTCTAGTAGATCAGGTCGCCTCGTGCCGCTTCGTGGACGCGGCGGGTTACGGTCTCCATGACGGGCGAGTTGATGTTCCAACGCTGCCAGTAGAGGGGAAATTCTACGGGGGTTGCGGCGAGCTTCACGAGGTGCCCGCTTTCGAGTTCTTCGGCGCATTGTGCCTCGGGAATGAGGCCCCAGGCAATACCGGAGCTGACGGCGCGCGCATAGTCCGGGGATGAGGGAATGTAGATGGTGGGGCTTTGGATGAAGGTTTCTTCAGCCTCTAGGCCTACCTCTTTTTCAATGAGGGCTCGCGCTATATCCTGCACAAAGTCTTTACGGTCGTATTCGACGACGGGGGCACGATTGAGCTCTTCGTGACTCGTAGTTTTGGGCCAGTCGGGCAGGTATCGTTGCACGTAGTCGGGGGTGGCAACGCACCAGTAGCGTGCCACGCCGAGGGTTTCGACGGAGCAGCCGGGGATTTTTTCGGGCTTGGAGGTGATGACTGCCATGACTTCTCCGGATCGGAGCATGGCGGAGGAGTGGAATTCGCCTTCTCGTCGCAGGTCGCAGAAGATGCTGTCTTCGCGGCTGAGGGTTCCTACGGCGTCGAGGAACCAGGTGGCGAGTGAGTCGGCGTTGACGGCAACGGAGACGCTTTGGAAGCCGCCGGCGCCCATGAGTTCGCGTTCCATTTCTTGTTGCAGGAATTCGCTCTGTCGGGCGATGCGCAGTACGCTTTGTCCGGCGTCGGTGGGGGTGACGGGGTTGCTTCGGCGTAGCAGGACCTTTCCGGCGATCTGTTCCATGGCTTTGATGCGCTGGGAGATGGCGGAGGGGCTCACTCGCAGAATATCTGCTGCCGCGTCGAAGGTGCCGTATTCGATGACGGTGGCGAAGGTGGTGAGCTGGTCGGTACTGAAACGTGTCATAAGAATATCTTACGCAGTGTGAAAATATTTAGATAGATTTAGGGTTCTTTTTCCCGTATTCTCGTCTCTGGCACTTCACACTTCAGCTAACGCAGGCTTTATCCCTGCGTCGTATGCTTTTGCCTGGCAAGCTGGTATTAGAATTTGCCTAGCAAGCTGGTATTAGAAGGAGCCACCACCCGTAATATCCGCAAAGCCCGTACCCCGTTTGGTCCACATAGAAAGTTTCACGATGTCCACCTCCCTGTCCCTGCTGTTTCTGGGTGCTACCACCACGATTTCTTTGGTGGCGGCTATTGGCGCCCAGGGAACTTTTGTGCTGCGTCAGGGTATTTTGGGGCGGCATATTACCCCGATTATTATCTTCTGCATTCTGTCAGATGCCCTGATGATTGGCTTGGGCGTTGTGGGTCTGGGCGCCCTGCTGGATGCGGCGCCGTGGTTTATTGAGGTGTTCCGTTATGTGGGTGCAGCATTTTTGGCGTGGTTTGGTTTTGAGGCTGGCCGCCGCGTGTTTACTCCGCACTCCATCGTGGTTGATGATGCGGAGGGCGATTCTCAGTCGTTGAAGGCGGCTCTGTTGACCACGGCGGCGGTGACTTATTTGAATCCGCTGGCGTGGTTGGATACGACTATTCTTTTAGGTTCGTTGGCGAATGCTCAGGGCGATCCTGGCCGTTGGTGGTACTACCTGGGTTGCTGTTGCGGTAGCCTGATCTGGTTTTTGATGCTGGGGTATGGTTCGCGTCTGTTGCGTCCGCTTTTTGCGCGCCCTTCAGCGTGGCGTGTTTTGGATGGTGCGACGGCTCTTTTGATGGCGTACCTGGTGTTCAACCTGCTGACGATGAACCTGTCTACCCACTAACTTTTACCCCCTGACGCTTTTACCACCCTGACCCGACTCTTTATACTTTGTCAGCCTCTTTTTCGGTGCTCTTCTCCTCTTCGAGGGGTATGAGCACTTCGTTTTTGGGCATGGTGAGCAGACCCAGGTAGATATCGCGAATGATCAGGATGTGCTTGATTCGTTCAATCATGGGCTTGAGGAAGCTTCGGGCGTACTTTTCGTCGCTACTGGTGGTTGCGACGAAGCTGAGCCCGGAGAACACGGCAACGATCATGGACACCTTGATGACGACGGCGTTGATATTGGTGTCTACACCGAGGATTTTGAGGTGTTCGGGTTTGATGCTCATCCAGGATTCGATGGTGGTATCACTGATGGCGATGGATGAGAATCCCATGAAGAATCCGAAGACGAGCAGCATGAAGAAGATCGCCTGAATAATCTGCCCAATCATGGGGATAATGATGAGGTTGCTCCAGGGCGCGACTTTGAGGGGTCGGTGTTCGAGGATTTTCTTCTCTTCGACCCAGTCTTGGGCGGTGTTCCAGATTCCGCCTTCGAGGGCTGCGGCATGCTCATAGTCGTTCTCGGTAAAGCGTGCGATGTCATCGCCCCTGTAGCGCCCCAGCAGGCGCGCTGTACGCTCCAGGGAGGTTGTGACGACCACGAACACGGCGAGTAGCCCCATGAGGCCCAGAACCGCCCAGGTGCGTGGGAAGCTGAGTCCGTTGGCGAGCTTCCAGAGGTCTGCGTTCACGAAGATGAAGAGCACGGACACCATGAGTACGGGCAGTACTTTCGCGATCATAGGCGGTAGAGAGGCAAGCTGGTGGATGGCGTGCTTGAGGGACCACCCGAGTACGGTGTCTACGCCCAGGAAGATGGCGAGGTAGATTCCGATAACGATGAGCGGGAAGGCTTTGCCACCGTCGTAGACGAAGTCGAGACCGTCGAGGCTGCTGGTTTCGAAGACACCGGCGGTGAAGAGCACGCCAGCAAAAAGTACGGTAAGAATGCCCGTGGTGATTTGAACCCACTGCGGGGTGCGAACCATGAGTTTGTGGGCAAGAGTAATGAACACGCCAAAGATAACCGGCATAACAAGGAAAATCCCGCCGAGTACGAGCAGTGGGAGTACTTCGTTGCTGAGGGCATTATCGCTTGTGAGAGCTTTGATGTAGTTCGGTAGGGAACCTTTCACGTCCTCTACTACGAAGAGGAGAATGTTGCGCAGGAAGATATAGCAGATGTGCATGATGCCAGCCCACAGGATCCACGGCACGGAGCGTGGGAACGCATCGAGAGCACGTTGACGTGCAGGAATGATGAGGGGCGCACCCTGTTTACGGAACCAGATATTGCTCTGCTTCAGCATGTCAGCTCTAGTGTAGTGCTGAGATTGCACTGCTTCTGCAGTTGCTTTAGCGCGTAGCCGCGCCCAGCGAGGGCGTGCAGGGCTCTGCTGCGGGGTGTTCTGGTCCTGTGTGCTCATGACATACCACTCTACAGGGTTGAGAATCCTCTTTTACCCGCGAGCCTCTATAGTTCTTCTCGCTGGAGTTCAGCTCCAATAAAGCGGCTGTAGGCACCCATGAGTAGCACAGCTGCTTCTTCCTGTTCCGCGTAGATGCCTAGCTCTTCGTCTTCATGACCCGTGTAGGTGCCGCTACTGATTTCGAGCAGGGATAACGGTCCTTCTGCGGTCTCCGGGGCTAGAGTGTCCAGGATGAAGCTCAGGCTTTCTTCTGATTCTTCGACTACGCCCAGGAGTCGCCCCAGGCGTGTACCCGGGTAGGGTGCGATGGTGAGGACGTCTTCGTTCTCGCATTGGATAATGCGTGCCACAGGAATGATGTCCCCGTCTGCGGTCTCTTCGAGCAGTAGCTCTGTGGAGAGATCGATATGGCTCTCCTCGCTCTGTAGGAGCTGCCTGGGCCACCAGAGGTGAATGTATTCGGTCAGCGCTGCCCAGGCTTCGTGAGGCTCCAGTGTGCTTTCCACGTAGAGGGCTGCCGTTCGTTCTTCACCGTTGTGTTGGTGCTGCTGATCGGCTGGTTCTGGTGCGTGGGAAAACATGGGGTAGTGCATGGTTCTACTCTATCCCAGTGTGTCTGTGCAGAGCATTCTTCCTTGTATGCAAAGCTCTAGACCAGGGTCTGAGGGCACAAAAAAAGGGGCAGACCCGCATGGGTCTGCCCCCTTTTTAGCTTTAGCCGTTAAAGCAAAAGAGCCCGCGCAAGCGGGCTCTTTTTATTGCCTATTGGATTGTTATCCAAAAACCATACAGTGAACGCAAACAACAACAACATCCTGAAAAGTAAGCCTTCGGCCTATTAGTACCAGTCAACTCCACGAGTCTTCAGTCCCCGCTTCCATACCCGGCCTATCAACCTCATCATCTATAAGGAGCCTCACACACCAAAAGTGCCAGGAAATCTCATCTCGAAACAGGCTTCCCGCTTAGATGCTTTCAGCGGTTATCCCTCCCGAACGTAGCCAATCAGCCATGCACCTGGCGGTACAACTGACATACCAGAGGTTCGTCCGTCCCGGTCCTCTCGTACTAAGGACAGCCTTTCTCAAATTTCCAACGCGCGCAGCGGATAGGGACCGAACTGTCTCACGACGTTCTGAACCCAGCTCGCGTACCGCTTTAATGGGCGAACAGCCCAACCCTTGGGACCGACTCCAGCCCCAGGATGCGACGAGCCGACATCGAGGTGCCAAACCATGCCGTCGATATGGACTCTTGGGCAAGATCAGCCTGTTATCCCCGAGGTACCTTTTATCCGTTGAGCGACGGCCGTTCCACAACGTACCGCCGGATCACTAGTCCCGACTTTCGTCCCTGCTCGACCTGCCAGTCTCACAGTCAAGCTCCCTTGTGCACTTACACTCAACACCTGATTGCCAACCAGGCTGAGGGAACCTTTGGGCGCCTCCGTTACACTTTAGGAGGCAACCGCCCCAGTTAAACTACCCATCAGGCACTGTCCCTGAACCAGATCATGGCCCGAAGTTAGACATCCAGATTGACCAGAGTGGTATTTCAACAACGACTCCACACAAACTAGCGTCCATGCTTCACAGTCTCCCACCTATCCTACACAAGCCAAACCAAACACCAATACCAAACTATAGTAAAGGTCACGGGGTCTTTCCGTCCTGCTGCGCGAAACGAGCATCTTTACTCGTACTGCAATTTCACCGAGTTCATGGTTGAGACAGTAGGGAAGTCGTTACTCCATTCGTGCAGGTCGGAACTTACCCGACAAGGAATTTCGCTACCTTAGGATGGTTATAGTTACCACCGCCGTTTACTGGGGCTTAAATTCTCAGCTTCGCCAAAAAAGGCTAACCAATCCTCTTAACCTTCCAGCACCGGGCAGGAGTCAGTCCGTATACATCGTCTTACGACTTCGCACGGACCTGTGTTTTTGATAAACAGTCGCTTCCCCCTGGTCTCTGCGACCCCTACACGCTCCCCACCGCACGGGCAGATCACGCTCAGGGCCCCCCTTCTCCCGAAGTTACGGGGGCATTTTGCCGAGTTCCTTAACCATGATTCTCTCGATCGCCTTAGTATTCTCTACCTGATCACCTGTGTCGGTTTAGGGTACGGGCGGCTAAAACCTCACGCCGATGCTTTTCTCGGCAGCATAGGATCACCAAATCCCCCAAAAACGGGGTCCCATCACGTCTCAGACACACAGCTGGCGCATTTAACAACCAACCATCCTACACGCTTAGACCACGACAACCACCGCGTGGCTTGGCTACCTTCCTGCGTCACACCTGTTAACACGTTTACCTCCAAAGATCGGGTCCCACAACCCACACAACACACAAACAAAAGCCTGCACATCATGCTTCGCATGGTTAGCATCACAATATCAGTATGGGCGGTTTTTCACCGGTACGGGAATATCAACCCGTTATCCATCGACTACGCCTGTCGGCCTCGCCTTAGGCCCCGACTAACCCAGGGCAGATTAACTTGACCCTGGAACCCTTGATCATCCGGCGGATGAGTTTCTCACTCATCTTTCGCTACTCATGCCTGCATTCTCACTCGCATAGCCTCCACCACTGGTTTACACCGCAGCTTCACCGGCTACACGACGCTCCCCTACCCAACAACCCCAAAAAGGTCATTGCCACAACTTCGGCGGTGTACTTGAGCCCCGCTACATTATCGGCGCAGAATCACTTGACCAGTGAGCTATTACGCACTCTTTCAAGGATGGCTGCTTCTAAGCCAACCTCCTGGTTGTCTCAGCAACTCCACATCCTTTCCCACTTAGCACACGCTTAGGGGCCTTAGTTGATGGTCTGGGCTGTTTCCCTCTCGACAATGAAGCTTATCCCCCACTGTCTCACTGCTACGCTCTCACTTACCGGCATTCGGAGTTTAGCTGACGTCAGTAACCCGTGAAGGCCCATCGGCCATCCAGTAGCTCTACCTCCGGCAAGAAACACGTAACGCTGCACCTAAATGCATTTCGGGGAGAACCAGCTATCACAGAGTTTGATTGGCCTTTCACCCCTATCCACAGCTCATCCCCTCCATTTTCAACTGAAGTGGGTTCGGTCCTCCACGACGTCTTACCGTCGCTTCAACCTGGCCATGGATAGATCACTCCGCTTCGGGTCTAGGTCATGCCACTCAAACGCCCTATTCAGACTCGCTTTCGCTACGGATACCCCACACGGGTTAACCTCGCGACATAACACTAACTCGCAGGCTCATTCTTCAAAAGGCACGCTGTCACCCCAAAAGGCTCCAACGGCTTGTAAGCACACGGTTTCAGGTACTATTTCACTCCCCTCCCGGGGTACTTTTCACCATTCCCTCACGGTACTGATTCACTATCGGTCACTAAGAAGTATTTAGACTTACCAGGTGGTCCTGGCAGATTCACACGAGATTCCACGAGCCCCGTGCTACTCGGGTGGCCACACCACGGACAGAACAATTTCGATTACGGGACTCTCACCCTCTACGGCCGACCATTCCAAGTCGTTCACCTACCATCCTGAACATCATGCCGGCAGCCAGTTAGAACTGCCACTGTGACTCCCACAACCCCCATGATGCAACGCCTAACCGCTATCACACACCACAGGTTTAGTCTCTTCCGCTTTCGCTCGCCACTACTCACAGAATCATTACTTTATTTTCTCTTCCTGCGGGTACTGAGATGTTTCACTTCCCCGCGTTCCCCCCAACCAGCCTATACATTCAGCTGGCGGTAACTCACCATGAAGATGAGCCAGGTTTCCCCATTCGGAAATCCTCGGATCACAGCCCAGTTATCGGCTCCCCGAGGCTTATCGCAGATTCACACGTCCTTCATCGGCTCTTAATGCCAAGGCATCCACCGTGTGCCCTTAATAACTTACACACAATCAAGAAAAATAAGAATCTAAAATCAACAATCAAACCAACACAAAAGCATTGATTCAACGCAAATTCCAGAAGATGCTCGCGTCCACTATATAGTTCTCAAACAACAACCCACAACACAACAACAACACAACCACAACAGCTGCATCATCACCATGCCAGGCAAACAAAGGAACAACACACATGTGTTACCCCAAAACCCAACAATGCGCCTCATCCAACCCAAAACCAACATTCCACCCATGAGCAAAACCACCCACCCGACACTCGCGGGTAGCATGGCCAACTAAATGTGCTCCTTAGAAAGGAGGTGATCCAGCCGCACCTTCCGGTACGGCTACCTTGTTACG
>ERZ773246.76-NODE-76-length-53310-cov-5.91062_pt1 | contig 53310 bp, 67 predicted proteins | sample MGYA00580519_ERZ773246 | MGnify/ENA primary metagenome ERZ773246 (study PRJEB29015, sample SAMEA2738153) | human oral metagenome | biome: human oral; feature: human-associated habitat; material: saliva | place: China | collected 2246 ...
ATACATTACATATACAAGATTATATACAACATAATTACATAATTATTGAAAATTTACAAAATTAGGCTAAAGGACTAATCACGTAGAGACTGTAAGTAAGAAGGATAAAGTCCTGTGAGCTAAAATGAGTGGCTATTAGGTAATGACTTAGAATAACGGTGATAGCGGATGAACTCCCTAAGGCTATTTGAGTACTCTCTTGTGGTCTTAGGGTTGTTGTAAAGACTATCTAGCTTGCTAAGGATTGTGTTGAAAAAGAAGTCTATAGGATGTGTATGAGAACTATCTAAGATGAGCTGTATACGCTCTGTGATGACTGGCTTGCTATTTCTAAATGTGATGTAGTAAGCATGGTCTGTGGGGAAGTTATCCTGAATGAAGTCTCTGAGAAGCTTATACCTTGTGTACTTACGAATACGAGATGTGATGAGCATTTGATAATCAGGATACTCTCTCACTACTGTGGTATTGTGATCGTAGTGTGCTAATAACCAACGCTTAAGGTATTTCTTATAGGCTTCTCTTTTCTTCTTCATTCCTTCTTCCTGTGTGAGAAGATATTCTGAATACTTATCAGGAGTGATGAACTCCTCACCTATTGCTAACCTGATGATCTTAGGGGTTAATAGATTACTCCCTGATGCAAAGGAGAAGAAGTCCACAGGTAACTTAGTGATAATTTGAAAGTCAGTTACCCTTAAGTCATTATAGCTGTTATACACTGTGGAATAGGCAAAGCTGACTACTTCCTGTGGAGAATAGTCCTCAACAAGACATCTAAGAAAGTCCATTGTGTAACCTCTACCAAGGTTGTTATAGAGTTTCATGTATTTGAAAGCATGAAGCTTCATAACGAAGATATTCCTACCTACAAGTTCATATAGTGGTTTACGGTTGTAGACTATCTCATCATACTCCACTGTGACTCCTAAGTAATGACACAGGAATAGCCTAATATTTTCCTTAAGTGTGTACTCAACTACCTTTTTATTCTCCATTTTCTTAGCTAACTGGTAAAAATGACCAGGAACTACAGAATGACAGTCAATTCCTTGGTTATTAAAGGCTAAATTACAGATTTTGCTGATTTCCATATATACCTCCTGTGTGTTTTAAACTATCCTAACACATTTTTACCATATAGTCAATATTCACAGGAAGAAATTAGCTGATTTTCTGTGAAGTGTATTTACTCATTTATTATTGGAGTTCATTTCTATTTTGTATAAGATAATTATTAATAATATTAGTTAATATCTTATACTGAATAGTTATAGACCCCTAATGGTAATCTTGATGATCCTGTGGAATAACACTGTGATTTCACTATTAGGGTCTATCCCTATATTGTATAAGATACTTACATAATACTATATACTTAAGGATATAAGTAAATATCTTATCTAATAAAGCTATGACCTCCAATACTATTTGACACATGTTCACAGGTGTGATACACTTTAGTCATGAAGATACTAAGTTTAGATTTATCATCAAAGAGTTCAGGATATGCTGTACTGAATGATGGTAAAATAATTGACTATGGAACTATCAAGAGTGATGACAAGGATTTTGTGATTAGAGGTCATTATATGGCTGAGTTTGTGAGATTATTGTTTGCTAAGTATGGTAGTTTTGATGTTGTAGTGATTGAAGAGCTGAAAGTCCTTAAGAATCAGAAAGTACTAGCAATGCTAGGTATTATTCAAGGAATGGTCATTAGAGAGTGTTTTAATTCACAGGTGGAGTTTGTTATGCCTACTGTGTGGAGAAAGCCTTATGGACTAAATGGTAAGCGAGAAGAGGCTAAACAGAAGGCTATTCAGCTATGTAAGGATAAAGGACTAGAAGTAAGTACAGATGATGAGGCTGAAGCTATTATTCTAGGGAAATATTTCTCAAAAATGGTTGACAGTAACCTATCTGTGTGATATACTAATTGTACTCTTAAACGAAGGGCAATGTAATTGTCCCTCCTGTGTGTATGATGAAGTGGCTAAACATTGTAGTCTGCAAAACTACCATTCGTGGGTTCGAATCCCACTACACACTTTGGTAATTACCCATTACCTTTCCTTTCTTAAGTGCCTTATAGTTGTCAAAGGCTATAAGGTAGTTGCGGTGGATACCGTTTGGTTGATTACTCCTTATGAGGAAAGAGGGTTTCAGCACCCTCCTCTTTAGCACAGCGTAACCACACAGGTCTTCTAAACCTGTCTCATAAAACTGTGGGAAGGACGAGTCGAGGTTCAATTCCTCCGCTGTGTATAATAATTTTTGGAGGTACTTTGTTGTGACTAAACATAGCAAATTATACTCTGAGACTATGCGAGAGCTTAGCTTGCTTGATGAAGACTCTCTCAAACTATATCAAATGCGGTGGGGACTGATTGATGTAGATGAAGTTATCGTCAACAAGGTAGGCTTTGCTGTGTATAATAACATTCCTCCTGCTACACCTGTGGCTAAGAACGCTATGCTTCAGATCATGGCTTCTTACGAGAATAGCTTTGATCGTAAAGAGTGGGCTGACCGTATTGAAGGTAAAGCTACACAAACTACTGTCAATGTTAATCATAACACTAAAGATGGTGTTGAGGAGCTTAAGAATTATACTAAAGCTAAATTGGATGAACTATTTGGAGATATGTAATGGCTTCACATAATCCACAAGAGCATCTGTTTGATAAGCATATTCAGTCTGTGACAGATCTGATTGAGAAATTTGTGACTTCTGTAGTGTATGGTGGGGATTATATTACAGCAGAAGCAGAAATTATTGATTATCTCACAGACATGTACTCAGAGTCGTTTTTAGGAGAAGTTGATTATATCTTAGATGTTCTAGGATATAATGTGACTCCTCAAAACCTTATTGAAGTCAGAAACAAGGTAGATACCACAGCTTTTGTGAGAAGTAATCGTCACAGGCTTAAGGATATTTTTCGAGATCACAGAAAGAATATTCAGAAGCTTGTTGAGGATAACAAAGACACAATGAGTAAGGAGGCTATTCTTGAGACCTATTGGAGCAATATTGATAGATTAGCTATCAGTGAAGTTCAGATGGGTATTGAGAAAGCTTCAGTGCAAAGCTCTAAGCTGTTTGAAGATGTCACAGGGGTTAAGCTCCTTAAAACATGGAACGCTATAGGGGATGATAAAACTTGTCCTATCTGTAGAGCTATGGATGGTTTAACCATTCCTGTGACTGAAAGCTTTCAGGCTGTTGCTCCTTCAGCATCTATTTCTGAAGAATTAAGCTACACAGGGGGAGATATAGTATATGCACACCCAAGATGCAGATGTTGGGTCACTTATTCAGAAGCGTAAGGTTCTATCGAACAAAGAGAAGCTAAGTCTTCTCCTAGACCAAGTAACTCCTCAGGACCAACTTAAGGATGCTGTTAAGGGTAAAATACCTAAGCACTTTAAGAGGAATACCATTAGGGAGAGACATGGTTTTGAGAAAGAGCTAGAGTATTATAAATTAGGTTTTACTACAGCACTTTCTGAGTTCAACATAGAATTGTGGTGGTCCCAAGCTGTTCAGTTTGGGGCTTTCCTTAGTGGTGACTATAAAACAGGGTACTGTGTAGCTACACCTCGTTATGGTAAGTCTTTCCTTTGTGGTATTATGTCTAATCACTTTGCCTATGAAGGTGAGAACTGCTATGCTGTAGGTTCTACACAAGAATACTCAGGGATTATCATTCAGCATGCAAGAGAAATACTTGTGAAAGCTCACCCTGATGTTAAGGCTATGCTATCCTTTGATGAAAAGGATGTCACTTCTGTGGATAAGAGACTTAAGCGTGGTTTGTCATCATTCTCTAGTGAAGGTTTCTCTTTCAGGAATGGTGGTAAGCTAGAAGGTCTATCAGCAGGTTCAAACTTTACTGACCCTTCTAAAATCCACGTTATTGGTCGTGGTGGTAACATGTTTGGAGATGAAGCTTCAGATATTTCACCTATAGCCCTTGGTCACATGGGTCGTAGAGAATTTGAGTCAGATGATGGACGAAAGCTTATCATGTACTTAATCTCAAACCCACGGTCACTCAATAGCTTCTATGACTTTATGACAAATGAAGAGCTTGCAGATGATGAGTTCATTATGTGGCTAGATGTTGTAACAGCTATGGAAGAAGGAAGTATTAAGTACACCAAGGAAGAGCTGATGAGATCACAGTTTACAATAACTGAAGACTCAATCAGAGAAAACCTTCTGTGTGAGTTTCCTACTGAGAGATCATCATTCTTTGATGCACCTCCTGATATTCTTGAGTCATTTGATATGAAGCAAGAAGGATTAGACTTCTTCCTTGGAGTCGATAGTGCCTATAAGGGTGCTGACAGTATTCAGGTGACTATATCTTCTGTTGATAAGCATAATCACTTCACCACTATTGACACTAAGGACATTAAGCCTGCTGAGTGGATAGATGGTATCACAGCTATTGAGATTGTGGATAAGATAGTGACTATAGCTAATACACTTAAGGTAAAAGCTATTGGGATTGACTCAGGTGGTGGAGCTCACATAGTACAGCCCTTAAAAATGCGAAGATTATCAGGACAGCTCAAGTGCCCTGTGTATGATATTAACTTTGGTGGTAAGCCTACTGAGATTAAGGTTATTGCCAAGGACCCTAGTGCTGAATATGCCTTTAACCGAAGAGCTGAGATGCACTTGATGTTAAGAGGTATGATGGAGGCTAAGAGAGTTTCCTTTGTACGTAAAGTTTGGGATGCTATATCAAGACAGATGTCCTTTGTGTCTGAAATTCAGAAACCTGAGGATAGAAAAGTCAAGATTAGACCTAAGGCTGAAATTAAGAAATTGCTAAGACAATCTCCTGACGAACTGGATAGTGTATTGTTATCTATCCATGTAGCAGAATTGTTTTACCTGGGAGGTTCCTAATGGTATGTGGAAAATGTCGTAAGGATGAGTGTGGTGGAGACTGTGCAATGGACCGCTACTTCAAGGGTGATTACAAAGACAGGTTAATCTATGCAAGCTCAGGCTTCAGAGGTATATCTGTCCGTGAAACACTTGAAGATATTGAGAAACTTGCTTTAGATTTACCTGATGTTGACTATATCCTAGACAATATTGTGAACTATATGTTCACTAATAACTTGACTACAGATGACTTTACAAAAGATGACACTCTTAGAAATTATCTGTATAAACATAATTTCAATGGGCAAAGAAACTATGATGTACTCAAGCAGGTTGCTAAAGGGTATAGAAAATATGGTTACTATGGTCTATTGAGAACCAAGGATGGTCTTGTAGGTATTCATCCAAAGGATATTCTAGCCTGTGTGATTGATTACCCTCAAAAACCTGTTCTGAGACAGACTTTAGCTTATTTAATCAAGAATACTAATGTTTATCAGACACCTTATGACCAAAAGACAGGTAATCCAAGAACTGCAACAGATTATTCTGAAGAAGATATTAAGTTAATCCTTAAGGACCCTAAGAAGTATGAAAAAGATGTAATGGTTGTCACAAGTGATGAGTTCGCTTGTGTAAGACTAGATACTTCACAAACTTTCTGTATGAGTCCACTTCTACGTGATAGAAAACGTGTTGAGCTTATTCTTAACATTCTAAACCGTATGAACTATGATATTTCTCGTAATGGTATTGGTACTATTGCACTTCAGGCTAAAGATACCCTGGAAGAGCAAGTACAAGAGAGTGTTGAGCAAGGAACTGCTTTTGAGAGTGGAGAATTGCTTGATCTAGGTCGTACAGCCAAAGAAGAACGTAATCAGAAGATTATTGAGGATATTGAGAAGTTTGCTGAAAAGCTTTCTGAGACTGAGTTCAATGATGCTATTGTGTACACAGGGAACTTCCAAAACTTAGAACAGCTTGAGCGTGATACTAAGGCTACAGACTTCCTTGACTATCTATCCATGTATGTTCCTGCTATTATCTGTCGTATGTTTGGGGTTCCTCCTAGACTATTTGACTCAGATAAAACAGTATCTAATATTGGTACTCACAGTATCATTGATAATGCTATGAAGAACACAATTATCCCTATGAGAGATCACTTCCTTGGTCAGATTGTGCATCTTCTTCAGAAGGCTACTGGATTAAAAGAGCATATCAAGTTTGATAGCTATGAGTTCGCAAGTAGTTACAACTACAACAATGATATCTACATTCTTGATGTATATGACAGATTGAAGGATATCGACAATGATATGGCTGAAGCCTATCTAGCTAAAAACTTAATTGTGTAAGGAGAAAACATGTCAGAAAAGATTTTAAGCATTGAAGAGCTTGCAAAAATGCAGGATAGCTTTATTGAAGCTACACAAACTGACACACCTGTAGCTGTCCAAACACCAACTAGTTCAGTTGTGAATGGTGAGCCTACAAAGATTGGGTCTACAGAACCTAAAGATTATACTTTAGTATTCTACCTTCCAATTCCAAAAGAAGGAGCTCCTGCTGGTGCTGAAATTGTAATGGATGGTAAAGCATATAAGCAAGTAGTTCATGCTGAGGAAAAATTTGTTTCTCCTCGTATTGCACGTAAGGTTAGACACTATGCTTCTACACTTGCCTTGGCTTTCACTGATCTTAAAGAAGATGGTTCTTCTGAGATCTACACAGTGGAAGACTTAATAAAAGTGTATGAAGTATTTGATGATAATGTTATTGACGCTTGTGAAAAACTTCTTGGATCAGTTTTAGGAGTAAGTGACTCTCTTATCCAGTACATTACAGATCAGTCATTGATTGATAACTGTTCTAAGATTTTGGAGAATAATCCTTCATTTTTTCAAGCTGATTAGTTACCTGGTGAGATATCAGTGGGCTTACATTCAAGGTTTAGTAAAACCTAGAGATGAGTTCACTGGTCTTGCCTATGAAGAGATGGTCCCTGTGTCTCTAGATGAGATAACTGAGCAGGTACTAGCTGTTTGTAAAGAATACAATATTAGTTATGAACATGCTATGGATAAGATGTACTATCCTGATATAACTGTTATGTATGCTAAGATGGCTAATGAAAATGCTTTCAAAACATATAATGACTGGTTAAACTTGGATGAGACTTCCCAAGGCAAGTTTGTGACTGATTATGGAACTCCTAAGCCTTATGTGTATGAGATACTTACACCTGATAAACAAAAAGAAGGGCTTGAAAAACAGGAGAAATCTAGAAATACATTGAAAGATATGTACCGTCATGGAGGACGAATTAATGACTGAAGTTATCAGTGATGTTTTAGGGTTTTTAGATACCAAACGAAAAGAAATTTTGCCTGAGTATGTACGTAATGGTAAACCTGTATATACATTGAGAAAATATGCAGACTTGACTGACCTTGATGCAGAAGTGTTAATCAATGGTGGTCATGAGAACGTAGCACAGAAGATTCCTACTATTGGTGCTACAGGAAACATGCTACGCACACCACGTACATCATACGCTGTGAATGTTGAAGTTGCTTTTGATAACCGAGTTAAAGTTGCTGACCAAAAGGTTGGACAAAAGACTGAAAAGGTTTACACCTTTGTGGTTGACCAAAGAGCACTTATGGAGCAGAAATCAGGTCATTTATATGCTAACTATATTGTTGGTTTTGTTGTAGGTAAAGGCAAAGATGATAAGCCTGAAGTTCGAGGCACTGTGCACATTAAGGAAGATGACTTCCTCAATAACTTTGATACAACTTTTGATCCCTTCAGAATGGAAGAGATTATGGAGTTAATTAACAGATATCGCTTAGAACATGGTACAGCTAAAGTACTTGATGAAATTGAGTTCTAATTAACATGGAGGTAATTTGACATTACCTCCTTTTATGTTATATTATGAATATAATTATGCAGGAAGGAGCACTTTGATGGCTAACACAATTAAAGTTCCAAAAATGAAGCTTAAGATTGTAGTTGCAGGTGAAACTAAAGAATTTAAATCACCTTTAGCAGAAACAATCTTGGCTCAAGTTCGTAAAGTTGTGGTTGGACACGAACAAATTCAATACTATGATGTTGAAGACAAGAAGTTCAAATCATTCACATATTGCTGTGGCGATAAGTATGAGTTCAACTACGAATTGGAAGAAGTTAAGCTCAAGGAAACTGAGTTTGATTGTTATGGCTTCCCTATCACATACGCAGGAGATAAATAATGACAGAAACAAAAAATGTAGGTCAAACTTACAAAGAGTTTCTGCGTGAAGTCCGTGCGAAACAGTTTGGTTATGAGCTTGATGAGGTATCTAGCATTACTGAAGGTACCACAGTTAAAGCAGTAACTCCTAAAGGAAAAAATAAGAAGGTGGAAAAGAGTGAGTAAATTTAGAGTGTCTAGGTTTTTAAAACGTGACCTAGTAGTTAGAGTCAACTTTTTAAATGACAAGGGCATCATCCAAAACTCACGTAAACTTTTTGAATTTTATCCTAATAGCTCTCAGGAGAATGAAGGTTGGTATGAAACTGATGATGAAGTTCTTTTGCAGAGCCTAGAAGAAGTAACTGAACAGCTACCTTTCTCTACCGAAACAGAAGCAGGATTAAAACAGGATGGTGTACCTTATGAGTATGCCTACTGTGCTTCCTGTGGAGGTAAGAAAGTACGTAAGTTGAAGTACAAGATGTTTGAGGTGGTTAGGGATGCCAATTAAGTCACAGATTGCTAAGAGGATCATTGATGAAATCAATGTGTACCTTGAACAAAAGGACTCATTGGACTCTATTATGAACCTCTCAAAGACTGGAAAAGAGTCTGAGAAGTTATCTGTTGATAGGCTTGATAACCCTAATGGTTATATGACATTACTCTCTGAAGGTTCTGTCCTTTACCCTGATGGTACAATTAGATTGTATATCTGTAAAGGGACTCTCAAAGATTGGTATGATAATTTAGCTGATGATTTTGAAGGCTATGTTAGTACTGGTCACAGGGACTTAAATGCTTACCCTGTGAGAGAGGGATACTTCAGAAAGTCTGACCTCAAGCTTGTGGTTGATGAACATGGTAGACATGATCTACTTGTAAAACCTCATGTAAATTTAGAACTAAGCAACATTAAGGACTTACTACTTCAAGATGAGCCTTTTGCTATTTCATCTGAGTTTATGTGGTACCACAAGGAGATTGGGGAAGAAGACTTAGAAGAGTTTACTAAGCTTGCTGAGTATAACCTTGAACATGGTGGGTCTATTGATGTACCTATCACAGATAGAGTAGAAATATCAGGCTTCTCCTTTGTGGGAAACCCTGGTAACGCAAAGAGTGGAGGATATGAGCCTTCACTACTAGTAAGAAATGAGGAAGAACACTTGAAGAATAAAGAAATTCTTGACAAAGTTCTCGCTCACCTTAGTGCACAAGTTGAAGAAGAAGTTAAGGAAGCTACTGAGCTTGAAGTTGCTGAAGTAGTTGAAGCTCCTGAAACAGAAGAAACAGCTGAAGCACCTGAAGTAGAGGAAGTTAAAGAAGAAGCTGAAGCTACTGAAGAAAAGGTTGAAGCAGAAGAACCTAAATCTGAGGAAGGTGAAGCTCTTGCTAAAGCTATTGAGGCTATTGAGACTCTTAAAGCTGAAGTAGAAGCACTTAAATCAGAAAAAGCACAATTACAAGCTGAGCTTGAAACTAAGAAAGAAAATGAAGATGCTGTTGAAGGACAGTTGAGCAAACTTGCTAAACTTTTAGAGACTGTGAACCCTACTGTCGAGAAAGCATCTAAAGAAGAACCGAAAGAAGTTGCTAATCGCTTCGGACGTGTTCGTTTTGGAGGACAATAATGACTAAAACTAACTTTGATATTTTGTTAGGTGAAGCTATTGACAACTTGTATGAGCGTACAAAAGCTAAACTAGGAAATGTTGAAAACTTCACTAATGAAGATGGTAAAATTCCTTTTGGTATCTCACGTGACTGGTCAAAAGCACAGCCTTCACTTCGTGAAGTTGGCATGGATGATGAGTTGGTAAATGATATCCTTAAACGTTTTGAACAATCATCTTTCGGTGCACTTCGTCAAGCTAAAAATGGCGACTGGATCATGGAAGGTATCACTTGGGGAACTAAAGCTCCTGATTTTGCTAATGATACTTCTGATGCCTGCTGTTTCACTGAAAAATTCACTATGCAAGCTACAGGTGATGCTACACCAGTACGTTACCTCTGTTTCAAGGACTGTGAAACTCGTCTTGACCGTTTGATGAAAGACAAGATGCACTTCAAACAAGGAGATCTTCTTAACATCTTCCAACGTTTGGGTATGTCTTATGAAGAAGCTGAACAATTCATGGCATGGTATACTTTTGCCTTTATCGTTCAACGTCATATCGTTCAAGGTATGTTGAACTTCCAAGGTCAAGGTCTTCGTCCATTCGCAGGTGTGGCTGAAATGATGTCTCACCCAGGGGTTACTCCTATTGATGCTTCAGGTTCAGTTATTGGTGCTTTCCGTCAAGTTGCTTGCTACCTTGATGTATTGAATAACCAATCAGCACGGTATAAAATCTATGTTCATCCATTGACTCTTCGTGGAATCAAAGCTGAAATCATCCCAGGTAAAGACGGTAAGCTTCCACAAGGTTGGTCAGTAAATGGTGAAAGAATCTCATTCAGAGGTATTCCTTTTGGAACTTCTTACCACTTGCCATATGACTTAGAAGAAACTATGACTGGTGAAGCTTATGTTATTGACTTGTCTAGAGTAGAAGCATTGACACAATACGACTTGTTCGTACCTCAATCATCTATCTACACTCAACGTACAGAAGATACATCTAAACCAGGATGTGAAGTGATCTGTGACAAGTACGAAAACTTTGGTTTGGTACATACTAACTCACCAATCTCTCACCTTCTTGTAGCTAATATCCCACTTGAACAAACTTGTCCTGCTGTGGTATTTGAACGCATCCAAGGTCTTCTTACAGGTCTTAATCCATTCCCTATGGCAACTATTCCTGCTAAATAAGGAGACAGTAAATGCAACCTGAATTGGAATTAATTAAAATCACCAATAAACTTCAAGAGAAGTGTGGTTGCTTTGACTGTGATGATGGAGCAACAATGCAGGGGTACATGGAGAGCTTTCTTCGTGTACTCGCTCGCTTGTTCTGTTGGACTGATGGTGAGTGTGCTACTATTCTGAAGAGTAGAAGACATGAAGTTATACCTATCACTGAGTTTGAACTATGTGGCTGTGATGCAATGGTTGAGATTAAGCCTTATTACTATAAGGGGTTCGATCCTAATTCACTCAAGGTCTACTTACAGAAACGTAAAGGCTTGGAGAGAGAAGAATATGAACTTGATACTACAAAGTATAACTGGTCCTTTGTGGATGGAACATTACTGATTAATGTCACAGATGAACTCAGCCCTTGCTGTAGGTGTTGTGACCCTTGCTCTTGTGAGGCTCAGTATAAAATCATCTTGGATTATGATGCAGGATACACCTCTGAAAGTCTACCTGACTGTATCTATGAGGCTATGTGTCACTTCATGAATATCTTCATTGCTTATCAGAATAAATGTGGCTCACTTGATGAGTGTGCTAACATGGATAGATTGGCTGTAGGAGCTGTGCTTAAGCAGAAATCAGTAGACTATATCGTAAGAGAATGGACTATTGATAATGGAAGCATTGACAGGTTCTATGTTAAGCTAATTAATAAATGGACTTTAGCCACTCTTAGCTCACTATCACTGTGTAAGAAAGTTTACACAGAAGGGATGCACTTAGCTATTGGGAGAAGAAAAGAATGTTAGTAAAATACAAAGGAGAGTACGCAAGAGAGTCACGCTCTTACGGATGCTCTAAGTGTGGTACTGGACGCTCCATTAGTGGTGTAGAAACATACCGTACTGTGTATAGAACTTACTATGGAGGAAGGTTATATATCTTTGAACAAGGTAAGACCTATCCTGTAGATGAAATTCTAGGTAAGTACCTTACAAACTTAAAATACACAGATAAGCAAGGTAACATTCGAAACACTTTTGAAGAAGTTCCTGATACTACAGAAGCTACTTTTGTTAGGGATATTGAGAATACTGAGTTTAAGATTGCGGAGGAGGCTCCAAAGCCTGAGGAACCTAAGCCTGAAACTCCTGCTGAGAACCCAGGTCTCACTATTACACCTGAGCCTGAAGAACTGTAATATTAGGGGGTATCATGGGTCTACCACAGAATAATAAAGAAATTATTTTATTGAGACAAGGTACAGCTACTCCCACTTATGATGAGAATAGTAGACAAGTCTTTAAATGCCTGTGGGAAGAAGTTGAGCACATCAAGTGTGTTGACCACATGCCTACCTCTAGAGGAGCTGAAAGTGATGCCACTACAATTCATGGACTTGAAGGCTCTAGGCAATTAGAAACATTCTACTTTTCACTTCATAATCAATCTCACTCTTGTGATTATGATTTTAAGCATGGTTACTACATTATGCAAAGGATATCCACTAAATGTAACTATTGGGACTGTCCTGAAGATGCAGGATATCTATTTTGGAAAGTAGTTGCTTATAGAAGTTATGAGATACTACCTGGATGTTGGGATATTAAGCTCACTGGTGAGCGATTAGTCCCTAGAGAAAGTGAGCAGATGCTCCTAGAGTGTGCACCTTTTGTTAAGCAATTACAGGGGGTGATTACAGTTGACCACGATTGATATACATAATTTTAAGGGTACTGAGCTAGTTGAAGAATTCACTGATTTTGTTATGACTGGTACATTAGAAGCTAAGGCTATAGCATCTAAGGATACTGGTTTAATGGTAAAATCGGTTAAGATTAGGAAAGTACCTGATGGGTTTGAAGTATACAGTGATAGGGCAGACTTTCCTCCAACTTCTAGAGGTAAGGTCAGATACTATACTAAGGTATATGTTGAGAGAGGTTATCCTCCTAAGTGGGGACCATTCGATTTTATCTATGATGGTTTCATGAACATTGGAGAAGGAGAGCTTGTCAAAGGTGGAATAGGAACATATTCTGCTAGAAGACCTTCAGGAAGAAGAGGATCAGGTTCATCTAATCTATCAGGCAGTGATAGAGCTTCTGTGACAGCTTATTTACAGAAAGCAGGTACTAAACTTTCGATTAAAGTACCTAAGAGGTTAGCGAAATGATTAGTTCCCTGTATATAAACATTAAGAAGTGGCTTCAAATGTATGGAGCAGATGTCCTAGATTACTTTATTCAGCCTGACCATCCTGAAGAGAGAGACCCACATAAAAGATATAATAACTTTGATGAACAGTTTAATAAACATGTAGGAACTTCAGAACACTTCCAACTTAACCAAGGGGCTGAGTTCCCTTTCCTAGCTATTGATATAGCCTGTGATAATAGTTCTAAGTGTTTCCCAAGGTTCTACATAAATTTCTCCGTGTACTATTCTTCTGTCAGTCCTCCTACTGGAAGGGTCTGTATAGAGAACACCCCTGAGGGAAAATTAGAGTACAGAGAAGAAGTTCATTGTCAAATTAAAAACATGCTAATACACCAAGTTAGTACACCTCAGGGGATACAGAGAAAGACTTTCGCTCAAGATGTAGCCTCATTAGATAATTGGTACTTGCCTATCAAGGTTAAGATCCAAGAAATAGGATGTCCTGAGGACTTCTCTAATGAGCTTGTGGATGAGGTTGAAATGTTTTCCTTCCCTGTAACCTTATCAATTTATACATGTTAGAAGGAGAAAAACATGACTGTGGAAAAACCACTTAACATTGATGCGTTCTTCATGTCTCGTAATGAGATTGCTAACCGTCATGGAAGCAAACTTGAGCTTCAAGCAATGGCTAGAGTTCGTGAGCACATGGTAGAAGAAGCTAGTAAACCAAAACCTTCAGTGCAAGCTGAGAACAAGAAAAAGGAGAAATAAATGTCTAACTGTTTTGTAGATATGAGTCATCCTATGTATGGCTACAACACTCAAGATAGAGACAATAAGATTATTGTAGCTATCAATGAGGAAATTCGTCCTTGTGTTCGGTGGAAAGCTAACAAGCAAGTACAAATTCCTAAAGGTACTTTAGTACAGTATGTTCGTAAGGATGTTCCTGAAGATCAACTTAACTGTACACCTCTTAAATGCTTTAACACAGGAACACTTTATGTTAAATCTGCTGAAAAAGCTATCAAAGTAAACTATCAAGTACGTTCTGATGCTGATGACTTTGCTTTAGGATTTAACATGGTCTATGTGAATGTACCAAAAGAAGGTCAATATCAGTTGAAAGTTACTGTTTCAGACTTCCCTGACTTGCCTCAAGCTGATGCTTATGTGTACACTTATGACTTTGAAACTCATGCACCAGGATACGTTCTACGTACTATTGACTTAGCTGATACAAAAGCTATGACTCAAATTGGTAACGGATGGAAACCTTCTGACCACGGTGTAGTTATTTCTTATGAAGTAATCTACAAAGGTACAGATGACTTTGATGGTCAAATTGGTCTTTCATCTCCAATGATTGTCAATGACCGTTCTGAGTTGCGTAAGTTCTCAAACGTATTGCTTTCATGTTTGACTTCATTCACTCACAACATCTCAGTACCTACTACAGATGCTAGATGCTTTGGTCGTCAGTATGATAAGTCACAAATTGAAATCACTAAAGAAATCACAGCTACTACTACTTCATGTAACGACTACTGGTTGAACCCACTTCAATCCATGTCTAAGAAAATGACCAGTGGTATCCCTGTGACAGACAGCTTCGTGGTTGAGCGTGTTGAAGTTGATGGTAAAGAGTACGGATCATTGGTTATCCCTGACTTGTACTATGAAGATTGTAATACAATCATTATCTCTTCTGATAGATGTGACTGTACTTACCTATCTTCTATGCCAATTTCAGCAGGTGTCAACCTTGAAGATGATGAGTTCATTGCTTTGACTCAAACTCACCACGGATTAGATAGAGGTACAGTTCTTGTGAACCCTATGTACATTGGTGAGAAATTGCTAGTTACCTACAATGGTGAGCGTGATGTTGAGCTTATTGTGGCAAACGACAAACGACTTCGTAACACTCACTTCCGTGTAACTCAAGTAGTTGAAAACACTAGAGGTATCAAAGAATACTACGTATTCAACAATGTACTTATCACTGAAAACTCCCGTGAGTTTGGTACAGAAGGAGAAATCACTCTATCACTTACCTTCACTGTGAGTCGAGATGAAAATGGTAACTTCTACGAAATCCGTAGAAATATTGAAGATGTAGCATAGGAGAACTTCTAGATGTCAGTACGTACAATTGGTGTTAAGATTGATGGTCTCAATGATATTGAGACTGCATCTAAACTATTACTTAACATGAAGAAGACTGTGCTTGACATTGAAAAGCTTATAAACAAGATGGGCAAGTCTAATAGCTTGCCCTTTATTGATATTAAGTTCAGGTTAAACACAGACGAAATTGAGAAACAAATTAAGTCAATCAATGGACTTGCAGACAAAGTTAAGGGTTCAGGTAAGTCTCCTGTAGATGATAAAGCATTAAGACGGACCTCTATTGAGGTTCACAATGTAGCTGAATCCTATAAGAACCTTAGGGATTCTGTGAACACTGTGGATCAAGCAGTCACTAAGCTAACCTCTAATATGCTTAAGTTAGGTGCTGTGAACCCTGGTAAGGCTATGTTAGGTAGCTTCAAGGCTATATCTTCTGAAGTACTAGGCATCCAGCGTTCTCTAGCTTCTATGGTAGGTGGAGGTCTTAAGAGTAGTCTTACAGGCATTATGTCAGGGGTAAGAACTTCTTTCAGTGCAGGGTTAAGAGAACTCAATGAAGAGGCTAATAACCTTGGTGATGCTATGCAGATCTACCGTATCAACATGCAAGCTCTAGGTAAGAATGAAAAAGAAATCAACTTATCTATGAAGCGTTTGGGTGATTATGGTAAAGCATCTGTGTTTGATGCCACTGACCTTCTTGAACAAGCTTCTACATTCACAGCCTACAATAGATCTGATGCTGAAGATATTACTAAGGCTTTCGCAGGACTTACAGCACAAACTAAGAACCCTGTACAGGGTATGAAGACTATCACTACACAGATGGCTCAAATGATGGCGGCAGGTGTGCTCAATCAGCAAGACTTCCGTTTCATTCGTGAGCGTTTCTCTGCTCTTGGTGCTTCTGAAGTTAATAAGAGACTTACAGAATTGGCTAAGTCTAAGGGTGAAGACTCAGTTATTGATGCTACAAGAAAGAGACTTATCTCTTCTGATGAGTTCCTTGATGTAATCAAACAAGTAGGTGGAGATCCAAGGTTCCAAGAACTTGTAACTTCTATCATTACACCTAGACAGGCTATTGCCAACTTGAAGGAAACTCTATCTAACCTTCTTGTGTTTGATAAGGTTGATGAAGAAGGTAATGTAACTCCTGGTGCACTTAATAAGGTTTATGTGGCTACTAGAGAGTTTATCAAAGGTATCACTGATGTTGTAAGTAGTGCTAAATTTGAAGAGTATGTCCGTAAGTTTGGTGATGCTCTTGGAGGATTGATTACTAAATTCTCTCAAGTAGGTAGAGTTATTGGTATGACTCAAGGCTCAGCCTTGCTACGTTCTATGGAGACCTTTGGTCAAGAGTTGTCTAAAGGCTTCAGTGGTAAGGGATTCATCAATAACATTAGAGAGTTATCCAAGTCTATTGAAGACTTCTTCAGCACTACAGGATCTTCTATTGGTAAGTTCTTAGGTGAAGCAGGTAATGAGTACCTTAAATTCCTTCGATCAATGGTTGATATTGGTAAGGAGGGTATCAATAAAGGTTTCCTTGATGGTATCACTGAAGTCATTAAGATGTATAGAAACCTTGCTGACCTTGCTGTGTCTTCAGGAGCTATCAGAGTGCTCTCAGAAAGCTTCTCACGGTTCTTTAAGGTAGTTAATGATGTAATTACCACAGGAGCTAATAAAGACGCTCTGAAGTCCACTGTGAGCTCTCTAGGAGACTTCATTAAACAGCTCTTTGATTCTATTCAGTTCATTGGTACTAAGACAAGTTTAATTCCTACAGCTCTTGGAGTTGTTAAGAGTCTCTTGAACTTCTTCACTGAAGTTATTAACAAGACACAAAAAGGATTAAACCTTGATTCAGTGAACTTAGGGCTTAAGAAGATCGGTAAAGTAATTGATAATCTCTTGAAAGGCTTAGCTCCTATTGTGGCTGAGTTAGGTTCAGGATTAATCAATGCAATGACCTCTAATGCAGGTGTAGCCTTCTTTAAAGCACTAGGTGACTTTGTTAAAGCAGTAGTTACAGGTATTAGAAACTTCTTTGCTCAAATGGGTAATGGTAATGTTGAAGCAGGGATGAAGAGAATTATAACATTCTTCACAAACCTTGTTAATCTTGCTACCACAGTTGTGAATATCATTGGAGCTAATGCTAGACTATTTGTTGGTGCCTTGATCTTTGGTAAGATCTCCTCATGGATAACTAAACTTGTAGCCTTTGTTGGTACAGTTACTAAAAGTCTATCTCAGATTTTAGGAATGACTTCACCAGCAGGGTTCAATACAGCTTCAAGATCATTACTTGCTAGAAAAGCTTCAGCTATAAGCTCTACTTATGGTACCACAGGATCTACCTATGGTGCTCCTGCTATGGTTATGGCAGGTTCTCCTCAAGTTGGTTTGTTAAGAGGTGCTTACAATAGCTATAAATCAGCTAGACTTGACTCAGGAAGTAGACTACAAGGACTTAAAGCAGGATTCTCTTCACTTAAATCAGGCATGAACTCCAAGGTACTTAAAGGTATTGGTAAAGGAGCCTTGTTTGTAGGAGGTCTTGTAGGTGATATGGTTATTGATGGTGTGAATGGCATGGTCCAAGACTCAGGAGCCAACACTATTGTCAAGAAAGGTGCTCAGATTGTGTCTACCACAGCTAAGGGAGCCTTGTATGGAGCAGGTATTGGATCACTGTTTGGTCCAGTAGGTACTACTATTGGTGCAGGACTAGGTTCACTGATAGGGGGAGTCTATGGATTCTTCACTAAGACTGAACAAGAGCAACGTGCTGAACAAGAGAAGGAGCTGAAGAAACAGATTGCTGAGGAAGAGAAGAAGGCTAAAGAAGAACAGCTTAAGGCTAAGGTTGAAGCTCTTAAACAAGAAGGGCAAGCCTATACTGAACTCCTCAGAGGCTTCTATAGATCTGTAAGTGATAATGGAGAGTCTAACTTAGCTAACTCCCTTTCTACTGTGACAGGTCTTGCTAGTCAACTAGGAACTAATGCTAAAAATGCTAAGTCTTCTATTGGTCTAGCTAATATCAACCCTGACTTTGGTAGATTAGCTGACTATAATGTTGATATCAATGGTGAGACTAAAACTTGGAAAGATTGGAGAGAATACCTTGGTGTGACTGATGAAGAACTCCTTGCTTCACTTCAGTTACTCTATGGTTCTATGGGTCAGAAGATGTTTGAGCTTAAGAGCTCTATTGATGGCACTTCTGTGACTATCCAAACATTTAGTCAGGGAGAGTCTAATAGACAGAACATAAACACTGAAAGGTTCAAAAATGCTGTTAAAGATATCTGGGGAGGCTTAGACCAAACTAAGGAATATCTGTTTAAGGACTTAAGCACTTATTCTGAAAGCCTTAAATCAGCACTTGATGGATCTAAGTTCTCTTCTAAGGATGACCAAAAAGAAGCCTTGATTCAAGCTCTTAAACAAGTAGGTATTTCTGAAGAATTTCTTCGTGAACAATCAAGAGGAAACTTGATTGACTATGCTACTAAGCTTCAAAAATCAGCTCAAGACTTGAGTAAGAGTTCACAGGAAGCCAATGCTGATGCAGTTGGTAGAATTACCAACAATCTAAAAGATTTACCTACAAAGCTTAGAGACAGCTTAGTAAACTTTACCAAGAATGTTCCCCTTAGTATAGCAGAGCAGATAGATCAACTTTCTTATCAATATAAATCTATCAAGAAGGATAGCAATTCCATTTCTAATTCAGGCATAGCTACCAAACTAAAGGCGATTGATGATGAGGTCCTTAAATTTGCTGAGAGTGGGGCTAGTGTTGTACTTGAGGATATTAGAAAAGGTTCTGAAAGCAAAGGTGATAAAAAAGCACACATATCAAGATTGATACAGATGAATGAGAAAATTGATAAGGATGTTGCTGACGCTCTTGCTGACCGTATGGTGGAAAAAGGGGAAACCCTTAAAGAAGCTGTGACAAGCTTAGAGAAAGGGGGAATTTCTCCTGAAAAACTTGAAGCATTAAAGACAAGTGTTACAGGATACTTCAATGCTATAGGTAAAATGGTTTCAGATGGTGATCTCACGATTGAGCAAGCTAGTACCCTACTCTATGGTGTGAATATCAACAGTATTGACACTACTAAACTTGATGCAAGTGGTCAAAAACTTCTTTCTGAAGTTAAGGCTAAGGTAGATACTACTGATGGTAAGATTGGTGAGATGAAATCTAAAGTAGAGAAGAATAGCCCTAAAGATGTTGATACTTCTAGTATTGATGAAAAGGGTAGAGGTCTCAAAGGTGCCCTTGAGGATGCAGGAAACGCTGTGACAAGTTTTCTTAGTAAGGCTTGGGATAAGGTAAGTTCTGTTGCTGGTGATCTTTGGAATGGTGCATCTAAGTTTGTAGGAGGTGTAGGTAAACGTGTAGGTAACTTCTTAAGTAATCCTTTTGGAATATTTGGTAGAAAGGCTACAGGAGGTCTTATCAAGTACTATTCAGGAGGAAGTTATGGTGGTGTAGATATTGTTTCACGTGGAACAGATACAGTACCTACTATGTTGACTCCTGGTGAGTATGTCCTACGTAAGAAAGCTGTTGATAGTCTAGGAACTAATTTCTTAGATAATCTCAACAAGTATGGCGCTAGTGCTTTGCAAAAGGGCACAGGTCAGACTATAATTAATAATGTATATAACAATAATAATGCTCAGATTAGTCAAAATATTGACAATAAGTCTCAGTATTTGAATGGTATGTACGGAATTGACAAGTTAATGAGGTATGTTTAATGTTTAGATGTGATGAAAACTTCTCAAAACCTAAACGATACATCCAATATAATGACCTTGTGTTCCTTGGTAGAAAGTCTATTGATGAACAGTCCGAGAGTATTAGTCTGAGAGAGAGTAAAACCTCTCGGACTTTTACTCATGGTTCTTATGTTGGTAATCAAAGTGAGAAGTCATTGATAGATGATAACTCTATTTCACTGAAAGTTGCCCTTAGAACACAAGACTGGTCTGAGGAACATGTTCAGGCTCACTATGACTTCATCATTGAACAACTAACTACACCAGGTAAGCTGTGGGCTATTCAAACAGGTCTACAGCTTGTGTGGTGTAATGCTTATGTTACTAGTATTCAGTCAGCTAAGGAGTGGGTAATCACAGATGATGACTACCTAGTATTCAAAGTTGAGCTTGATAACCCTGATGGTGTTTGGTATAAAGCTGATGAGGCTAAGACCTATCTTGAACCCTATGATAACTGTGACTTCATTGATATGAAGGCTAGTTGCTTAGGTAAGTCAAGAGCTTGCTGTAATACTCTACCTAACTGTGATAATCACTGTGAATGTTGTGAGACAGATTGTGGTGAGATGGATGGTATGATAGACTTGTGTACTGCTCAGACTAATGTTCAGTTCATGAATGACTTCTATGAAGAGTGTAATTCTAAGTGGAGAATAGTATACAACTGTTCTAGATGTAAGCAAGATGGAAAACAGCTTAAGGATCTCTATAAACATGCTATCTGTGATACTTGTGTAAATGAGGTTATGACAGGTGAGTTCTTATCTACTACTGTTCTAGATAGTCACAGATGGAGTTTTGCTCTTGAAGGAGACTTTAAGGATCCTATTGTCAGAATAAATGAGAGAGACTTCAAGATTTTAGGGACTTACAGTGGTGTACTCACAGCAGACTATAAGGGTAGAGTTAAGCATGCTAGATCTTGGGAGTGTCTAGAGTTCAGCTACAATGAGGTACCTCTAGATGCTTTAAGACTGTGTGCTGAGATGCCCTATGTTAAGAAAGGCTTAAATACTGTTTCTGTAAGTGGTGTTACAAGTGAAAGTGCTTGTATCTACTTGGATTATGAGAGTGTAACTATATGATTGGATATATTTTAAATAGCAAGGGTTCAGGCAAAGAGTCTACCCTTATTTCTAAGGAAGACTTCTTAGGTGAAATTTCAGTTGAGTTCTCTATGATGGAGGTTCCTGCAATTCAATTAACCCTTCCTATTAGATATTCTAAGCTAATTAGTGGAAACACACACATTGTACTTCAAACGGATGACTGGAAGTATGAGGGTTATGTAGGAGACAAGTCTAATGACTTCAATAATATGACTGTGACTGTGAAGACTTCTCATGTGATAGGTAGGTTGGGTAAAAGAACCCTCCCTACCAATGTAACTGTTAAGGCACGTTCTGTAGTATCCGCTGTGGAACAAGCTTTGGGTTACTGGTCTAATGAAGCTCACAAGGATGACTTACTTAATGACTTTAAAATTAAGTATTTAGATGACTATGCTGAGAAGAACTTAATTGAATATGAGTTCTCTAATGAGACATTCCTTGAATTTCTTACTAAAGTATGTGAGAAGACTACATCTCTATATTGGAGAGTTAATCGCTATGATCCTTACCTGATTGAGTTTGGTATCTTTGGGATTAAGAAGGATGTTCTAATCAATGAGTATAATCATTTAGTATCATTAGATAATGTAGAAGAAAACTATGAGGATACGATCAATATTGCTGTAGCAATGTCAGATAAGTCAGACTCAGGAGCAAGTTCACTGACACTAAGAGACATCTTCCACAATCCTAGATTTATGCTAGAAGGCTTCCCTGTAATTAAGACAGGTAACAAGGTAAACTCACAAAGATCTTATGACTATCCACAGCTTCCTGTGTTTGCCCCTGAAATTATTGGTGATGAGTTTGCTGTTATGGATACTGAAGGTATTGCATTAGAAGCAGGAGAGCTTTATTGGGGTACTGTTACTGATAATGATACACAGTCCATTGCTGAGGATAACAAAGAGATCACAGATTCAGACAGGCTAAAGGCAACTGAACAGCTTTATCGTACTGCTATTAGACGGTTGAAGAACTCTAGAAGAAAGGTCATCTACTCTATGACAGTAGAGCCAATCACTGAGAAGAAGGTTCAGCCAGGAGATAGAGTTATGTTTGTTCTCAATGCAGGTGTGTGGGAATTGACAGCTTGTACTAAGTACTATGAGAAAATCCTTAAAGAGAGTTCATGGTTCTTCTTGACAAAACTCACAGATATCTATAGAGATGGGACTCACTTACAGAAGATAGAGCTTTCTAAGTACCTCTATAGTGATAGAGATATTGTAGTAAACCAATAGGAGGTAACATGGCTAACCAGTTAAACAAACTAATAAATACTGTTGGTAGAACTAAAGCTAGAGTTATCCAACAATCAAAACAGCGTAGAGGTGGGGTTACTGACCTTTATGCTCTTGATTATGTAGACTCTTTATCTACAGCCTCTTCATGTGCTCCTTACTCAGATGATAGTATTGAAGGCTCAGAGAGTGATGATATTGAAACAAGAGTAAAGACCTTTGCTAGAGCTATTAAGAAAGAAATTCCTGAGGCTAAAGCACAAGGTGTATCTGCTATTATTGGTTACTTTGTGAGAGAGTCCAATGTAACAGCTAGAAGATATGAGGCTGACTATGCTACAGGTAAACAGTATGATAAAGTAGCACAAGAGCCTACAGCAGAAAACCTTATGGGATCATGGCAAGCCTTTGCTTCCTTGTATAAAGACCCACTAAATGAACCTGGGTATAATGTAGGAGGTAAACACTGGATTGGTCTTGGATTAGGTCAGTGGACAGGTCCAAGGTCTAAAGCATTATATGAGTTTGCTAGAGCAAGAAACAGTAGCATCTTTACCTTTAACACACAAGTAGCCTTTATGATGAGTGAAGAGACACTTAAGAATGTGGTAAAAGAAGTTGCTTCCAGTGATGGAGATATTGCACAGCTTACTACTCGTTTCCTTGCTGACTGGGGTGGTGTTCCAGGTAATGCCCTCCAAGAGCGTATTGATGGAGCTAACAAGTACTTTGAAGTGGTTAAAAAGGCTCTTGAGAGTAAGGATGAATCACCTAAGGAAAAGAATGAGTCTCCAAGTGATACTGTTGTGATTGATAGGACTAAAGGATCTGCACAATTCAGAGTCCTTGTGCCTAGTGACTTAGATAGGTTTCAAAGATGGTTCTTAAAGTTCATCATTAAGATGGATGTATCACAGTGTGATGGTAAGAAAGTGACTCCTCTCTCAGATGTCCACTTAGTAGTAAGTGCTAAAAATGAGGCTACTGGTGAACAGTCTGAGATTGAGCTTACTGAGATCTTTAGAAGACAGTGGGGATGTAACTGGATTGGTGATGATGCTAGTGGAGAAGGTATCTTCCCTAATAGTAACCCAATGGAAGGTTATGACTTAATGTATTCTGCATGGTATCTAAATGATGCTCAGAGAAGTGCCTTATTCAGTGCTGGGGAGAAGATTTTTACTGTGTATGCACTAGGTGAAGCACAGATTACACTAAGAAACTTCCTTAAGTTTAGTCACATCAACTAGGAGAACTAATGAACATTATAGTATCAAGGCTATATAATAGATACAAGAATAAGCTTAACCAGCTACACAGCATGGAAGCTAAACAGTTTAAGCTTGAAGAACACTTAGCATCTCATCCTACTGATTACACTTCTGTGATTAGTAATGAGATACTTAAGAGTGATATTAAGCGTATAGAGTATAGTATAAAAGAACTTGATAAACAGATGGAGTTATATGCACATGATTAATAAGAAATTAGTACAAAGAATGTATGATAGGATCTTGGTTGAGTCCATAGTTGAATCATTCTTCAGACAGATCTATAAAAATCATGATAGAGGTGGAGCTAAAGAGTGGGTAGACAACAGAATTTTAGAGCTAACCCTAGAGTCTAATGTAATCACTTGTGACCATGAGGATAACACTATCACTTACAATGGAGAGATTTTTAACTATGACTTCCAATACATAACTAACCTGTGCATAAGTTTACTGAAAGATAAGATTGAGGTATAATTGATATGACAAATGCTTATCAAGTAGCACAGCGTGTAGTAGGACAATCCATTGATGTTGATGGCTTTCCTCCTGGTCAACCATACCAGTGTGTAGACCTTGTGAATTGGGTAGCTCAACAATTTGGTGGGTCTTTACTAGGTAATGGTAATCAGATTGGTATAGGTAATGATGTCAGTAGCTTTGCTGATGTTATACCTTACTCAAATGAGTCTCAATTAAAGGTGGGTGACATTATCTCCACTAATGAACCTTCTACACCCTATGGTCACACCCTTGTGTATGGTGGAGGAGTAAATAATGCTAGAGTTATTGAACAAAACTTCAATGGTATTCCACATGTAATTGAGCACACAAGAACCATTACAGGTTATGGAGCAACTATTCTTAGGATTGTAAGAATCAGAGGACAGGATAACTATACTCCTGATGGCTCTAGTGGTACTAGTGCTGATGCTGGAAAACCTAAGAATAGTGGTGGAGTACAAAGAACTTTCTATGAGATTGTAGTAGATAAAGTAGAGGGCATTAAAGGTAATGGTGACAATACTGTGCTTGATACTTTCTACAAATGTAATAAGATCACAGGTAAGATTGATGGTGAATGGCTTATCTATGATAAGTATAATGGTACTGTAGGATACTTACCTAAATCTGCTGTAAAAGAAAAGACTGAGTACTCTAAGCAAGATAAAGAGCCAGGTAAGAAGGAAGTAGAAAAGGCTAATGGTTATGATACATTCCCTGATAAGACTGATGATGGTCTTGACCAATCAGGAACTCAGCCTATCTACACTCTAGCTCAGTTCATTTCACTAGGTCGTATTAACTATAGTGGTTATGAGTGGACTTACTCTTCAGGAAGTAACTTCCCTGCTAGTGTAAATGTAAATAAGAGCTATAATGCTTATGGCTTCTTATCCGATAGTGATGGTAATATTATTCTATCTGTTCCTTCATCTTGGGGTGATGTGAAAGGTAGAATTTACAACACACCCTTTGGATTTAAGGGTAAGGTCTACTTGACCAATGAAAAAACATCAATAGATGTATACATAAGATAGGAGTTACTATGGCTTATAAATTAGCTGAAGAAGATAAACTTTGTGGGATTGAATATCCTACTTATGAGGGATTTAAACCTATCCCTAAAGCAACTTGTGATATGCTGAAGCCTCAGTGTAATGATATTGAGATTGTGTTAAACTGTGATAAGAAGAAGGAAGAGGAAAAACCTACTCCTACACCAACTCCACAGCCTGAACCGACCCCAGAACCTCAACCTGAGCCTTCACCTACACCTAATCCTGAGGAACCACAGCCTACTCCACAGCCTCAGCCTGAAGAGCCTAAGCCTCAGCCTAATCCAGTAGAGCCTACTCCTGAACCTGATCCAGCTCCTAAGCCTGTGCTCACTAATGAAGAGTTGGATACTATTGTGTCAGGTAAGTTGGGTACTAATACTACTTTAGGTAATTATTATGTTAATCAAAACAACACTATTACCTTGATTGGTGATGCTCCTCTTGAGGATATTGAAGCTTACAAGAAAGAGATTACAGATAAAGTAGGAGATATTCCTGAGCTTAAAGACTATACTGTGGAAGTATTAGTCAATAAAATTCCTGGTGATAATGTAGGTGATAAAGCTACAGGTGCACCTCTATATACTAAGGTTGTGAAGATTACTAAACCTAATGGTGAAGTATATCAGTCTGAACCTATGAGTATTGGTACTACTACTGAAACTAATATTGACTTGTTAGAGGCTCTTCCTAGAGTAGAAGATAAGTTCTCTAAGATTATCACTAAAGATGGTCAAGTAGTTGAAGTTCCTGAAGTATCTAATGATGATAAGAGAGCCTTTGAAGATAAGATTATCAATGACTTGAAGGCTAAGTTACCTGAAGGTACGGTTGTAGAAGCTGTGCTTGAAGGACCTAAGTATGAAAAAGGTTCAGAAGTATTAAGTGGTAAGACTAACTATGTATTGAATGTAAGAACTACTCTGAATGGTGTAGTTTCAGAGCAAACTTATAATGTACCTCACACAGAAGAAGAAGCTCATGAGGAAATTCCTGAAGAGGAAATGAAGCCTTTGAAAGATGCTTTTGATACTCTAAAAAAAGATCACTATTTAGGTTTACTTTTTATTGATAAAGTATCAGGTAACACTTATGGGGTAGAATCAGGAGAAGAGGATACTAAATTTGCTATTGAAAAACTCAAGGAAAAATTCCCAGAGTATACTATAGACTATGAAATCAAAGTATCTAAGATTATCCCTTTAGATCCTAAAAATACAGGAGAGGATTACCTACAATCTATCAAGTTTACTATAACTAAAGGGAAAAAATCTTCTGAGTTTACAGAATACATGCCTTATAATATTACTCAAGCAGACTATTTATAGGAGAACTAAATGGATAGATTAATTGTAAAACTCCTTGAAAACCAAGCTGTGATCTCAGGGATAACACTCTTTGTGACCACAGCTTGTGGTTGTGGTGTAGCTTGGCTTAACCATAAGAGAAACACACTTGAAGAGCTATCTAAGGGTGCTAAACGGTCTAGCTTACGCTCAGAGTTCCTTAACATCTATAACTCTACTGAGTTTACATGGCAAGAAAAGTGGGATATGACTGAACCTCTTGTGAAGGAATACTTTAATGACCTTGGTGGAAACCATTACATTCATGGTCTTAATGAGAAGATGAGAAGGCATGTAGAAGAGGAGATTGCCAATGGTAAAAGTAACGATTGATGCAAGCTGTTTAAAAGATCAGGGTAGTGTCACTGCCTATGATGACACAGAAGTACTCAAACGTATCAAAGCCCTTGAAGGACGAACAGATAACTTTGTAAAAGATGTTACTGTGTCTAGAGATGGTGATAAGGTAAAATTCACATACACTAGGGTTGATGGATCTTCTAGTGAGGTAGAATTTGATGACAAGGATACTGTGTCTGTTGCTTATGATGATACGGCTCTTAAGGAAAGAGTAACAGCATTAGAAGGCAAAGAAGATAAGGACACAGTGTATGATGATAGTGCCTTAAAAGCTAGGGTTACAGCTTTAGAGGATAAAGAAGATAGTGATAAACAGACACTGACACTCACAGGAAATGAACTATCCATCTCTAATGGAAACTCTGTGACTCTCCCAGTGGGTGTTGGGAAAGAGTTTGTTGTTACTAGTGACACTGAAGGTGTTGTAGTAACTAAATCTGAAGCAGATGCTACAACTACTTACAATGTGAACCTAGATGAATCTTTAGGCAAATTCTATAAGAAAGCTGAAACTTATACTAAGCAAGAAGTAGACAAGCTTGTCAAAGATCAAGAGGATAAAGCTACAGACATCACTGTGTATAAGGGAACTTTCACTGACAAAACTAAGGTGAAGGAGGGAGACTTTGAAGGACCTAATGCTCCTAGAATTACACTAACTTACTCAAGCTCTACTGGTGTCGGTATTCTTAAAGTAGATATGAAGGTTATGTCTCCTGTGGCTAAGAGTACTATTGTGGCTACACTACCTAATGACGCACCTGTGCCAGTAACACTTATTGAGTCTCAGGTTTGGGTAGGAGATGTGGATACTTCTATTTGGGTTGATCCCAACAGTAGGTCTCTTAGAATGTCTCTAACAGCTAACCCTAACATCTTCAATAAGAGAATTATTATCAATATTCCAGGTATCTTTAAAAAGGTATAATAAATAAGGAGAACTAAATGAAATTAACTAATAAAGAATATGATTTTTATAAGAAACTAGTAACTGTAGTAGCACCAGCCTTAATCACTTTGATTACAGGATTAGGAGCACTATACAAATTTGACTCAACTGCTATCACAGGTACTCTAGCATTACTTACCACTTTCACTGGTACTGTGCTAGGTATCTCAAGCAAGAAATATAATGAAGCTCAAGGAGAGTAATGGTGGATTATAGAACCTTTAAGTCCAAGTGGTACAATAAGGGTGTAGACGTAGATGGTTTCTACTTATTTCAATGCTGGGACTCCTTTGCACAATGGTGTATAGAGAATGGTATCCCAGTAATCAATACAACTCCTGTGTCACAAGGTGGTTCAGGATATGCTAAGGACTTGTGGGAAAAGAAAGCCTCTAATGGTATCCTCAAGTACTTTGATGAAGTCCCTATCAATCAGCTTAAAGAAGGTGATGTAGCTATCTTTAGAGAGGTACAAGGATGGACTCCTTTATCTCATGTGGCTATGTTTGATAGAGATATTGATGGTAAGTATGGTTACTTCCTAAGTCAAAACCAAGGTGGAATTGGAGGAGTACATAACCTATGTAGACTTCCATATTCTGCTATGTACCCTACAGCTTTCAGACTTAAAAAGTCTAATCAAACTAAAGGAGGAACAGCTTCAGTGGCTTTACCTACAAAAAATATTAATGGTGAAATTTATTCAGGTCTTATCACAGGTGTAGATCCTAATGCTATGAACAGTGATAGCAATAGAACTAAGATTGATAGAATTGTCATTCACCACAATGCTACAACTAATGATGCTGTGGCTAGAAGCACATGGTATGTTGCTACAGGTCATGGAACATCTGCTCACTATCAAGTAACACCTGATAAAATTTGGGGTTGTGTTGGTGAAAACTATGTTGCTTACCATGCAGGTAACTATCCAGTAAACCAACGCTCTATTGGTATTGAGCACTTAAACAACACAGGAGCTCCTACATGGACGATTGCTGAAGAGACTTACAGAAACTCAGCTAAACTCATTAGAGACATCTGTGAACGTTATGGTATCCCTATTGATAGACAACACATTATCAAGCATGGTGAGGTATCAGCTACAGGATGTCCTGGTGGTATTGATATTGATAGACTTGTGGCTATGGCTAGAGGAGCTGAATATGTAACTCCTGCCAAGGCTACACCAAGACCTACTTCTGCTCCTGGTAAGATGCAACATGCTTATCGTGTAGATGACTTGAAGTATGTTAATGGTTTGTGGCAAGTCTACTGTAAAGAGCTTGTGCCAGTTGACATGGATTGGACTGATAATGGGATTGCTGTAGAGGATATCATTATCACAGATAAAAATGGAGTTAAACAGGCTAATCAGATCACTGAGGTAGGTAAGTACTTTGTGTTTGACCAAACTGCTACAGCCGATACAGGCTATGGAGATGTTGGTTCAGGCGGTTACTATTGGAGAAAATTCAGACTGAGAACTTCAGGAGAAATTTGGCTATCAGCTTGGAACTTAAACCACTTATTGTTTGGTTAAGGGGATGGGGTTAATCCCCTCCCTATTTTATTTTGGAGGAACTATGGAAGATATCTGTAAACACAAGGATTGCTCCTGTGAGAATGTAGGAATTGGTGATTGTACTAAGCTCCAAGAACTAAATGACTTACAAATTAGACCAAAGATGAGGGCTATTCTCAAGGCTGAATGGTGTAACCTGCCTGATGCTATTAGAAGAGCTTTCTATGGTGTTTGGTGTGTATTAAAGAATATTATTAACCAGTTGTGTTATATCCTTACTAAACTAGAGTGCTTAGAGACTAAAGTATACAAGCTATGCTCTATTGCTAAATGTCAAGATGAGAGAATTACAGGTCTTGTGGAACATATCAAAGGTAAGATGCTTGAGAATGTTGTCTTTGGTATGAAAGGTGTAGGTACTTCTGCTAATGCCGCTGGATATGGTGACACCTTCACTTCTGTGACAGTACAGCAAAATGGTGACTTTGCTATTGTGTGGAACATGGTATATGCAGGTAAGGAAGTAGGTAGAGGTACAATCACGGGTAAGGTATCTCACATGTACACAATGAATGAAGATGGTAGTGTCAAAGCTCATGTGTCTAGAGTTGATTTTGATGGTGTTAAATATGTAGGAGATGGAGGAAGCTATGGTAACAATGCTACTTTCTCTATCCTAGATACTAACGGAAGAACTGTATGGACTAAATCATACCAAGCAGGATCAAGCTTTACTGATAAGCCTGGATCTATCTCTATTGGTAAGGAAACAGTCCTTAGACCACAAGGAGGTAGCACAGGGGACATCTTGCTATTCAAGACACTAGATCAGTGGGATTTTGACCCTACATCAAGTGATGTAAGAGCTACTTATGTAAATAACAACTCACCTCTTCCTAAAGTAGAAGGCTGTGTTATTGACTGTGACAACTGCTAGGAGGTTATATGTTAGATTACTGTCCTAATTGCAGATGTAAAATAAAGTTCTACAAGGGTCATGAATGTGAGAAGATGAAGCATGACCTTGCTGATAGTGTTAAGCTTGCAGGAGATGTTATTGCCAATGGAGAAGAGTGCAAAGTAAAAGAAAATACAGCACATGGCTTCTTCAGAATATGGTGTAATATCAAGAACATTATTGAGATCATCTGTGATATAATTAAACGTATGAAGTGCTTACAGAGAAAAGCACAAAAGGTATGTGAAGTACAGCATTGTTTAGCTGAAAGAATTGAAAGTGTCAATAGATTTATTGGTGTATATAATTCAGACCAAGAAAATAAACCTTCACCTGACCAATCTAATTGGGAAAATGAGAAGAGAAGACTTCTTTCTGATTATCAAGCTAGTCTAAATGGCTACAATGCTAGAAGAGCTGAATATGAAAGAGCTTTACAGGCTTACAATAACAGCAACTCAAACTATGCCTCTGCTCTTGCATCATACAATGCTAGAAAAGCTGACTATGAGCGAAGAAAGAAAGAGTATGAGGAAGGTAATAACCAGCAAGGAGGAGCTACTAAGTGGCAAGAGGCTTGGGGAACATTTGCAAGATCAGGTGCTCCTCTAGATGTTGCTATGGGTGGATCACCTAATGGTAGCGTTCAAGGTATTGACCTTAGTGAAGCTCACAGACATGGTTATGGTACAGGTATTGGCTTTACCTCTAAGAACAATGAAGGTACTGTGGTAGATATTCAACTTAACCTTCTAGGATACTCTTATGAGGCAGGTGTTGGAGGAAGACTTCAAGGCTGGTATGTTCAGTATGGTGGTACTTATGATTGGTACTTTGATGTGTATACTTCAACTGATGGTGGTAACAACTACTCAGTAGTTCAGAAGGATATTCTACTTGCTAAACATGCTGATACACAAAAACTTGCTTATGAACCTAACTGGCATCTATCAACTATTAAGTGGAATAAGACATTCACTAATCTACCTGCTAACTTTACTCACTTGAAAGTAGAAGTACGTGGTAGTGTTCCAGGTGATAGACACCAAAATGTATACACAAGAGAGCAGATTGTGAGACCTCTTTTTCCTCCATTCACTGAACAGCCTCCTGTGAACAATGCTACTAAACCTAAGCCTTTCAATGAACAACCTCCAAAAGAACCTACTATTCCTCCAAAACCTGAGAAGAAAGTAGAAACTATCCCTCTTATTAAGGGTGGATGTGACTTAATGGATTGTAAGTTTGATTGCTTTATTGATGAGAAATAGGAGAAATTATGTCAGATTGTATTAACTGTCAATGCGAAGAGATTGTAGTAGGTAGAACAGCCTGTGACTCTCTTAGAAAGCAGAATGATGACAGAATTAAATTACACTCCCTTGTGCTAAGGGATACAACACTTTGTGACTTACCTGAGCAAACATCTAAGGCTTTCTATTCACAGTGGTGCTTTAATAAAAACATCACTAATCAACTATGCTGGTTGATGGATAATAGCTCAGGAGGTAAAACATACAAAGCAGGTAAGGATATTAGTATTTCTAATGATGGAGTTATCTCCTTCACAGGAACTATTCCACAGCCTACACCAGCTTATAATGATGCTGACCTTAGAGCTGAAAATGCTAGACTTAAGAGAGCTTTAATGAAGATCATTAACAATCTAACTGCTAGTGGAGCTTGGCAAGGTGGTCTTGAAGGAGACTTTGTGCCTAAGAGAAATATTGCTACTGGTAATATTAACTTGTTCTCTAACACAGTGGATAGTGACTTCTTCATCCGTACAAACAATGGTAAGACAGAAAATGACTTGGCAGGAGGTATTAACTAATGGGATGTTATTCTTGTGGGGGAAACCCTAATACATGGTGTACTAAGTGTATGCCTGCTGAGGATACGTGGGTAGCCCCTGTGGATAAGTTACCTGATGTTTTCATGGGAGATAGGGATCACATGTACCTTCTCCCTAATGGAGATCTGTTTATCCTTTCTCCTGACAGAACTAAATGGATTAAAGTGAATGGTACAGGCAATACTACAGCCTATGATGACACTGCTGTGATTAATAGGCTAAAAGCCCTAGAAGGGAAAACAGATAACTTTATCTCTTCTGTGAATGTATCAAGAAATGGTAATAGAGTAAAACTTACCTACACACTAGTAGATGGTACTATCAAAGAGGTTGAATTTGAGGATAAGGACACTGTAGCTTTAGCTTATGATGATAGTGCATTGAAGGCTAGAATCAAAGCCTTAGAGGATAAGCCTGTTAAACCTGCTGGTGTGAATACCTTCTTTGCTAAAGGTGACATCCCAGGTAATGGTAATACAACGAGTGTAACAGTTACAAAGGATAAGCTTGTAAACGCTGACACTATTAAAGTAGGTGACACAGTAGTTGATAGCTATTGGGATAAGAACACCTTTAATGTTGGTATGTTTAAAGTGGCTTCTGTGGATGGTAATAATGTTGTACTTAATGGTGTTAATGACCTAACTTATAAGCAACCTAAACAGTCACTAACTTTGGCTGATAGAGTTTTATCAATCTCAGAGGGTAACTCAGTTACTTTACCTAGTGATAACCAAACACTCTCACTCAATGGTAATACTCTTAGCATTTCTAATGGTAACTCTATTGAATTGCCTGCTAATGTAGAACCTAAAGAATATAAGGCTAGGGGTAATGGTCTATTATTAGATGCTGATGGAACATTTCATATTGAGATGGCTAAGGATACTGATAGACAAGTTCCCTACAATACAAAAAGTGAAGGTTTTTTCAAAAAATTGACTCCTGAGAGAAGATCAATTTTTAAAACCGACTTTGGTTATGATACGTTAGATAACCAGTTATATAGTGTTGACAATGATGGTACAATTCGTCGTGATACTATATTAGAGGCAGGCTTAGTACTAGACTATGCAGGATCCTATGACTATGGAGACTTACATAAAAGCTTCTCTAGTGAGTCTGTTAATCTAAGTGTTTTGTCCACAAGTAGTCAAGGAATATCTGGATGTGCTAGTTTCATACAACCACAAGAACTGAAACTTGAGTTAGGTATATTAGCAATATGGAATAGTAACAATAAAGTAGTATTCAGGTTTACTCCAAAGATTATATGGACTATAATTACTGAGTCTTCAGCAGAACACTACACTCACTTCATAACTAAAGAAGAATTAGAGTCAGAAGAGCCTATAGAGATTGAAGTCAAGAAGAATGAAGCAGTTATTGGTAGACTTAACATGACTATCAAGAACGCAAAATTCTACATGCAAGCTGTTCAAGGTACTGTTGTTCTAAAGAACCCTACTGACAACAAATTCTATTACTTACCGAGGTTAAACTAATGTCAAAAACAGTATATAAAATAACAGATAAACCTACTGCTACAGCCTATGATGATACCTCTTTGAAGGCTAGAATCACAGCACTAGAGAACAAACCTGATAATGATAAGCAAACCCTAACCTTTAATGCAGGTAATAGGAACTTATCTATCAGTAATGGCAACTCAGTTACTCTACCTAATGATAAGCAGACAATCTCTAAGCAAGGGAATAAGCTGATCCTATCTAATGGTGGAGGTGAAGTTGATCTCCCTGTGCCTAACACTTCTGTGCCTTATGATGACACAGCACTTAAACAAAGAGTTAGTGCTCTAGAAGGTAGACCTGATAATGATAAGCAAACTCTGACAGTTAATAATAATACATTATCAATTAGTGGGGGTAACTCAGTTACTCTCCCTTCACAAAGTATCCATAGGTTCTATGATGGAGATATTCCTGGTACGGCTGATACAACTAACACACGTACTGTACAAAAGTCTAACTTTAGAAATTCTGATGGTATTAAAGTAGGGGATACAGTAGAAGACTTCTGGTCAGACCAAAATACTATCAACAGAGGTATTTGGAAAGTCATAGAAGTAAGTGGAAACAATGTCAAAGTTCAGGGTATTGGTAATTACAGTACTAGTCTGTGGAAAAATTTAACATTCAATGCTAATACAAGAGAGTTATCACTTAGTGGAGGTAATAAGGTAACTCTGCCTCAATATGTGTCACCTGAAGAGTTTACTACACTTAAAAATGAGTACAATAAACTCAAAGGTGCTTTTGAGAAACTTCTACAGGATCTTAAAGGTTCAGGAGCATGGAAACAAACAGGTGGAACTATCTTTGAGGGTAATCTGTACCCTGATAGACACATTGCCACAGGTAATATTAACCTCTTTGGTGGAACTGTTGATGGTAATGCCTTTATTAGAACTAACAATGGCAAGACTGAGAATGACCTTGCAGGAGGGATTAATTAATGGCAGATCAAGCTACACTTAATCAGGAGCAGATTACTAAGGTAAGGCAAGCACTAAGCCTTAATATCTACTCTACTGACAGTGGTACTAAGACCTATATCAATGGGAACAGCTTTAGGATTGAAAACCCTATGCTTGTTCCTAATGTTGATGGTGGTCAAATTGCTGTTGGGTATGTGAATACTGAAGGTAGTATCTACTATGACCTTGTGGTAGAAGGTACTAAGGTTAAGGCTAGACACACAAGAGCTGTAATCAAGTCTGTGTCCTACACTAAGATACCAGGACTTACCATATCAGGAGCATTTGGTAATGCCTCTTATGCTATCAATACTCCTCAAGGAAACATCTTTAACAAGTCCTATGACCCAGCCTTTGGTAATAACTGGACTGAAACTATCAATAGGCAACTTAATATTAATGATGTTGAGATCTCTTCAAAGGTTAATGAGCAAAGAGGGGATGTAGCGACTACTGTTGACCAATGGCAATTCAGTCCTACAACCGCTACTGTGTCATTCAGTTTAACTGTGCCTAACACAAGTATCCTTAATGTCCCTCAAGCACCCAAAGAAGGTACACTTGTAGTCAAGTATGTTGATAATGTTACAGGAGCTACACTTACAACTGAGTCTAAAACTGTAGCTGGTGATTCTAGTCACTCACATACTGCTCCTGAAATATATAAGGCAACTTATAAGCTAGTTGGCGACAAGACTCAGATTACATGGATTCCTTCAGGACAGACTAAGGAGCTTGTATTTAGATACAATCCTGTGTATGGTCAGATTGTGAAGTACATTGATAAGGATACAGGTAAGGAGATTAAAACTCAAAGCTACACTCCTGTGACTCATGGAGATCCTTTTAGACAAGATCCTCCTTCTATTCAAGGTTATAGGCTTGTAGCAGGACAGAACCCTATCAATGTACCTAGAGTAACTGGTACAGGTAACTATCAGTTTAGGTATGAAAGAATACCCACTACTGCTAATGTTATTGTTAAGCACCTTAATAAGGCTAATAATCAACCTCTACGTGGGGATGTGACTCTAAGTAATCAGACTATTGGTAGCAATGTAACCTACAATGCTCCTGCTATCACTAACTATGCTCCTGAGAGAACAACCTATACTCACACTGTGGTTGAGGGTAGCAATGTCATTACTGTGTACTACACAGAAAACGCTAAGATTAGACCGTGGGCTATTAGAAAGTCTAATGCTTGGAAGTCTCTTAACACTACAAGACAGTGGATGAAGATTAGAAGAACAGCTAACCAAAACTTTTGGGATACTAAACCTAATGCTGAGATCTATGCTACTGATACTGGTAAAGAAAACTACTCACCATCACGTATTCGTAAGGGTGGTAAGTGGAAAGCACAAGGAAAGATTGGTGACTAATGACTATTGATGATAAAACAACTAGACTGAATGAAGCAACATTCACAAGTTACACTGAAAACCCTCATGACAGATGTTGGTATGATGAGTGTGACTGTGATGATATCCCTATTGCTGACTGTCAGCGCTTGATTGATGAGAATAATAAGGGTGTAGGAAGGTTCGCTTGTATGGCTGAAGGTCAGAAGTGTTACAATCCTAAGTTCTTCAGCTCATTCATGAAGAAGCTTGCTTGTCAGCTCAATCACTACATCCAGAACATCTGTGCATTGTGGGATATGGTTCAGTGTATGGCTGAATACCTCTCTAAGATGGGTGATGTAGGCACTGTACAAGTAAACTATGCTAGAAACTCTGCTGTGTCTTCTGCTGACTTCTACCATCCTATCACAGAAGGCTATGACTTAGACCTCTACATGGACTCTACCACAGGTGTTGTAGCTGGTGAGTCTGATGATGAAAGAAGAAAGCAAACTGATCGTAAGTATCGTGTTTATATAAGATGGTGTGCTGATGGTACTACCCTAAATCCAGCACAGGATAACACAATGGAGATTGTTGTGTACCACTCAGGGGAACAGTATACTGAAGACCTTAGAAAGAACCGTGGAGTACACTGGCAGATGACTGGTGTATCAGATGGTGCTATGGAGATGTCTGATAGTATTATTGTACCTGCTGGACAACACGTCAAAGTTAGAGTAGAGCCTGCTAACTCTTCTTCAGGTGTCTTCCGTGTACACCAATTCAAGCTAGAGTATACTCCTGTCATGGATGCACAAGATACACCTGAATGTCTTAAACTTACAGAACTACCTAAGGATGACTGTAACTGTGAGGGAAAATAAAAAAGGGACCTTAATGGTCCTTTTCTTTTTATCTAAATCTACGGTGTCTCCAACGTTTATAGAGATTGTGATAGTTAGTCAATCCCAAGCACTCTTCTGTGTATCTAGCTAGACCAGGCTCAGAGTTTAACACAACATATAGCATGTTCTGCCTATCTCTAATCTCCTTACGCTGTTTACGCATCCTAGTTTGGAAGGTTCTTGTGCTTATCTTGATCTTTTTACCTAACTCATTGTAGACTTTTTCTAATCTGATATACTCATCAGAAGCTTCTTTAGGTGTCATCTCTTTGACACTCTCCATCAATGTACTCATAGTACCATAGCTCCTCTCCTGAACTCTTTATTAATACATACATATCTCCTTGAGTCAACTTAACAAACCGATCAGAGCCTATCCATTTAGCTATTTTATCTTGTCTATTTCTGAAGCCAGTTATCACTTCATCAAAGTAACAAGTTCCTAACTCATCTATCATCTTTATGTGATATTGCTTTATTCTCTTTCCAGTAGTCATACATACTCCTTGATATTACTATAGAGCTTAACTGCTTCTTGAGTGTAGTAGCTTTTCTTTTAGGGCATGTAGAACTCTCACTGAGGTTCCAACTTACAAGCATATTAGCTACATCATTAGGAGTAATAATACGTTCTTTTGGTGTGATAAACGGTTGGTCAATATACCAATCCATTATATCATCTACAAATTCAGCATAATCATCTATGTAGAATCTCTTATTCCCTGTGACTTTAAGATAGTGTCTCTTAACTGGTTTAGGAACTTTTCTAATAAGATCAATCTTTATATGAAGCTCATTAATATAAGAGAAGTCTGTAGCTAGATGAAAGTTAGTGAACATACCAGTACCAAAGACCTTTACATCAGCATAGTAGTTACAGATATCATTACATGACCACTCATAGAATAGATCCTGTGGGAGCTTATCAATGAAGTCACAGCATGAAGACATAAAATAGTCATGCCTAGACATACCTGTAGTGAAAGCTGACTGCACAGGGGATACATAGTTACATCTAATCTTTGTACCCTTCTTCCTCAGCTTGTCAGCAACTACCTTAAGCTCTTTCACAGTAATGATACCATCAGGATTAGTACACTGTCTCACAAGCCTCTCATCACCTATAATACGGTATACAAAGGCTGTAAGTAGTTTATCCCTCACAGGGTATCTAGCTGTGTTAAGAGTACGTATCATTGTCTGAGACATATCATCAAGATACTTTAGATTGTTAGGTAATGACTTTCTAGCTAGGTCATTAACCTCTTTCTTTCTACTGTGTCTATACTCAAAAGCATCTCTACGTTTAAGTAGGTACAGTTTAAAGTTTGAAATTAAGTTATCACTCATAAGTAAACTCCCTTACAGCAGGCATGGATAGATGAAAGTAAAAAATGTATATATAGGAGACCATTTAGGACGTTATCAATGGAAGTGACTGTCCATGCCTGTTGCAAAGGAGTTAAACTCCTTTATAGTATAGAATTAGAGAGAACCCTCTAAGAGCACAGTGTATAATAGGAATCATGAAAAGGTTAAAGTAAACATAAATAGTAAGGAATGTGAGTAGAGTAGTACACTGTGCTTTTAGAAGGGGCAACTAAGTTGCACCCTAAGAGTGGTTAATCCCACTCATCATCATCTACGTTTACATCATCAGATACAGATGAATTATCTTCATCATCTTCTTCTGAAACGGAGAAGATTTTAGTAACTCGCCACTGACGCTTGTCATTATAAGGGTCAGTCTCTTCAAGAGTGATACCAATAAACTTACCTGTGAAGTCATCAGTGTCAAGTTCTCCATCAGGGTCAAGACCACAAGCTACAGCAAGGCTATACAAGTCACGATATCCCCACTGGTTATCACGTACAAAGTGTGTAAAACTAGTAGGAGCACCTTTACCATAGTTACCACGGAATGTAAAAGCATAGTGAGCCAATCCTGAACTCTTACTAGTGCCATACTCAACTTTCGTGATTTCTACTTCATAGTTACCATCATTATAAATATAATCATCACTGGCTTTTTCAGCAGTAAATGTGATTTTTGACATTATTCTTCTCCCTCAGCCTTTTTATTTTTAGCTTGTGTAGAACCATCTGTAAGTCCTACAAGTTCATCCCAAGTAGGGTTGATAATTGTGTCAGGAATTACTAGTCCTGGCTTACGAGTAACTTTAAGATTGTACACAGGGTTTCCTGCTAATCGTACTTGATAGAAGTCCTTAACTTTTTTGTTACCTTTAACAATCTTAGACTTAGTAATACGCTCAGTGTGCCCTAAGATACGAGATGATGCTGTCAAGTACTTAGACACACTCTCCATCAAGTTAGGGATGATCTGTGCAGGAACATTTTCATCAGTAATTTCTTCAACGTTTACTGATTTCTGTTGACAGATAACATATACATTCTTACCTGAATAAGATAATCGTACAAGCGTATCAATAAATGCACGAAGGATAGTAGATGCTTCACCATATAGATTAAGTGACATCTGTTTAGCATTTTTCTTAGCCATTAAATCCTTGTACAAAAGCTCTTGAACATTAGTGAAGTGGTCAATAGCGATAGAGTCAAAGTCATTAGCTAAATTGATAGCTTCTTCTACATCTGCCCAAGTATAACATTCTGCCACTGAGAAGCGCTCTTCAGGTGTCACAGAAGCCAATCCACGGTCTGTGTCAATAACAAGCACTTCTCCTGGTAGAGAGTTAATAAAGGTAGTTTTACCACTTCCAGGCTCACCATACAGTGTAGTCAAAGTGTGTAATTTAATTTTGTTTAACTTTTTAAGTTCCATTATTTCTCCTTACTTACCTGTACTTCCATAGCCACCACGGTCTTCATTACCAAGATGATCTACCTCAGTGAATGCTAGCTCAGGCTGATTTTCCATTAGACGAAACTGACACAATCGCTGTCCTCGTTCAATAGCTCCATCACGTGTAGCATAGAACTTAGCTCCCCAATAGTCATTATCTCCATTGTAAGAGTTATCAATCACTCCTACACCATTAGTTAGGATAAGACCTGTGTGTTGGAATGTACTTGATCGTGGAGCCATGTGAGCTTCATACCCAAGGGGTAACTCCATTGCAACTCCAAAACTCACAGCGACAAGATCGCCTTTTTTATACTCCAAACCATAGGGACAAGCTAGGTCAATCCAATCGCCTTTTGAGAGTGTTTCAATTCGAGGTACACTCCCTGCTCTGTACTTAATTTTAATATCAAGCATATTCTTCCTCAATTATTTTATTAACAATAAGTTTCATATTGTCTATACAATCTTTATAGACAAGACCATTAAGCACAGTTAATGAAGCCTGTGTCATAAATAGAATCTGTAGTGGTGTCATATCAGGTAGCTTACTAATATCAAGCATGTACACATCCTTTGATTTAACATAAAGGTAATCTAATGTAGAGGCTTTATCAAGAAATACTAGAGCCTTCTTAAGATCCTCTAGACCATTCTTGTTACGATATCTCCACACACACTTAACAGCAGAAGCAACGATAGGGTCAACTTCAGAATAGATCCAAAAGTCCCAACACTCAATTCCATTAGATGTATACCACTTAGGGTTTGTTAATTCTTCTGAAAGGGTCAAAACGCTCTCCAATCTGTTTAAATATAGATCCTATGATGATGAATATGAATATCCATAAAATAATCCACCATACTCCTCCGAAGAGCATACCAATTAGTAGTATAGAGGATAAGATTAAGTAAAATACTAAGAGAGTAGCCAATAAGAATGATAGACCACATAGTAGGTAAAATAGTAATGCCAACATCTAACCTCCAAGGATAAAGAATTTCAAGAAACCTAGAATCACAAACCCTGAGATAATCAGGATGCTCAGTAAGAATAAACCTAAGGAGATAATGAGACAACCTAAGTTAATTTCCATAAGTTTTCCTAGCATTACATGTCCTTCAACTTAGTCTTCAACTCAAGAAGCTCTTTCTCTTTTGTTAAAAGTTCAACATATTTCAAGGCAGATAAGCTAACAAATTTTACTCCATCCATACCTTCAATAAATGACTCTTGCTTATAAGCTAAAAGTGTTAAATATTTATCTTGAGTGTCCTGATAGTCATTCCTAGCTTTGTGTAGTGCTTCTGTAAGAAATTCATTGTGACTTTCAATATCTTTCTCATACTTCTTAAACTGCATATAATAGATTGCATAAGAAAGTAAGCTTGAAATAATACCTATTACTATGTAAACACCAAATTGATCTTTCATCCTATGCCTTTCTATAGTGAGTAGCTGTAAAGCCATCTCCCTTAAAAGTTACAATTACATTCTCAGGCTTCTTATACTCATCCATCTCAGTGAAGTAAGTATCTCCTGAGTAGTCTCCTTCAATAAGGCTGACTATAAACTCTTCACAGTAGGGGATGAACTGCTTATACACAGATGCCCCACCAATAATCCATAAGTCTTTATTACTGAGCTCATAGAAGTCAAGGATTTCTTCTACATTGTTTGCTATATAGACTTCATCTCCATCATAGCCTTCAATCTCATCCTTGTGTGTAAGAACAATATTGATCCTGTTTTTTATAGGTCTTTGCCCTATAGACTTCCATGTAGTGTGTCCCATGACAACTATACCACCAGTAGTCTGATTTCTAAAGTAGTTTAGATCAGCCCCATTGTGCCAAGGGAGACTTCCCTCAGCACCTATGAGACCATCTTTAGCTTCAGCCCAAATTAACTTAATCATTATGCTTCAATAAGAAATGCAGGGTGATTAAATTGTGGGAAGCGTGCTTCAATTTCAGCAAGAGTGAACTTACCAATACGGTCAGTACCATGACCATAAACATCAGCTTCTTCAGTGAAGCCTGAAATTTGACCATCAGCATTGATAGCAATGTAAGGAGCTTTTACGTTACGCTCTTTCTTACCAATGTAGATGATGTAGCGTTGTTCTGCTACAGCAGATACAGGTACTACAGTTTCAACTGTAGCAGTCTCAATACCTAGTGTGTCTGCAAGTGCTTGCACTAGTTGGTTGAATTGTTTGTTATCCATAATGATAACCTCCTTAAGAAATATTGATTGTGTAATAACGCATTTCTAGGTTATTACATAGAATAGTTTAACAAATTTAGGTTAGCCTGTCAACCCTTTTTTGAAGATTTTTCAAAATTTTTTTCAATAAAATCATCAAGGTCCTCTAGCATATCTCCAATAAAGACATAATAAAGGTAGTCATAAGCATCAGGCTGTCTATCTACAGGTCTATATAGACGATAGTTAGGGTTAGCTTCAATGATATCAACAGTCTCTACAAACTGATTAAATAACTCATCTGCACGATATTTATTGAAGATATAAGTCTTGTGTGTCACAATCTTTTTAGTCCTTAAGTTAATAGCAGGGTTCACAAAGGCAAACTTAAAGTCTCTTACCTTATACCCAAGCTTATCATACACATACATGTACATGTTAGCCTGAAGTCCATACTTATAGTTATTCTCTTTTGGAGCCTGTGATACTGTCTTATAGTCCACAAGGGTTACAGTACCATCATCATTCTGAATGACTGCATCCACAATCCCTGTGAATTGATGACCATTAGGTAGGTCAAAGTACACCTGATTTTCTGTCTCAATGATTTTAGAGGCATCAATCATGTAGTCATCAGCAAAGTAACGCTCTAGTCCTAGTAGTCCACAGGTTATAGCCTCTTCTACATAGTCTTTGTCCTTAATCTCTTCAAGGACTTTCTCCTTAAGAGGTTCAAGCTTCAATTTACCCTTGTGCTTACCTAAAATCTCCATACCTAAGTGAAAGATAGTTCCACGATCCATGTACTTAGTACGCTCAGGGTCTCTAATTTCTTTGTATCCTGCGATATACTTACACCAATGTCTCCAAGGACAATCCATGAAAGTATTCACACGACTGATACTGTAAGTTGTCATTATCCACCTCTTCCAGTTCCATTATCAATGTAGTAGATTAAGTCTTTAAATCTCATGGTTAAAGAATGTTCCATACTTTTAGCCCTAACAGCCTCTTCAGTAAGCGCTTTATCTACTTGTGCAATCTTAAGATTAAGTTTTGCATTTTCAATTCTTAAGTTCTTAATTTCTTTTTCTGTGTGACTAACATACATCACTAATGAGATGATTATAGCTAATCCACAAAGTACATAAGCACCTAATTTACTTAACTTTCCAAGATCTTTTGTGAATAGCTTTGAAAATCTCAAATTCATTCTTTTCATTAATCAATTCCTTATCTTCTAACTCCTTTAAAATCTCAGAAGCTTTCTTATACTTGTATTTCTGTAGTATTTCAGCTACAGCCAAGCTGACAGTAGAAGTACTATCAATTACCAGTGGTCTAAAGTCAGTCTTCAGGATATCACCAAGCATCTTCATATACTTAGAGGAAGGATATACTTTACCATTCTCCCATCTCCAAACATTAGTCACAGAGGTACCCATAACAGAAGCAAGCTCCTCTTGAGTGTATCCAAATAGTTGTCGTCTTTCTTTTAATGCTTCAGCGAACTCGGTCAATGATCTTAAACCCTCTTTCTTTAGAAATATATACAGGCTCCTTAGTCATGCTCTCCATAACAATGTATTGAGAGTATTCAGGATACTGCTTAAGTAATTCAGTTTTTGAGTTACATTTCACAGAAAATCTGTTGAACTCAATAGACCAACCAATAGTACCATCATCATACTTACACAAGTAATGACCACTAGGAAGCTTCACCACATAGGAACTGTTAGTATAATCTACTTCCCACTTCTGTGAAAGTACAGCCTTACACATACGCACAAAGGATTGTCCATACTGTTCACGATCCATACCCTCTGTGATTTTATAGCGATCCTCCATTACTGAATCATACTTACCATAGTATAAGATATTGATTAAGCCAACATTTCTCATGCTACGGAACTCATCACCAAAGGATAGCTTTTTAAGGTACTCATCCTCCATAGGAGTTACCTTAACAACTCCATACTTAGGTTTATTGATGAATCCTTCTTCCTTTATCTTTTCTTCCACATAGTCATCTAGGCTTTTAAACTTACTTTTTTCATTTAGTCTATCCATGATTTTATCATAGATATCCTTGCGGATTGTCTCTCCATTAATTGCTCTTTGAAGAGTTCGGTAAGAGATTTCTAACTCCTCCATCAATTTGAGTTTAGTTTTTGATTTCAGTTCTTTGTTTAAAAGTTCTTTTAATTCCATATATTTTCTCCTGAGGATGGTTATTTCCCATCCTCTTTTAATTGATCTGTTAGACAAGCACTACAAGGAGTCACTTCATAACCAAGAAACATAGCTAGGACTTGGTTAGTTACACGTGATTGCTCTATGAAGGCTGTTTTAACTTCTTCATTGCTTAAGTCAACTTGCCAAGCTTCAAATGCTGTGATAGTAGCAATAAGCACATGCTTCAGTAAGCACCATAAATCAGGGTTTCCATCTGCTGTAGCTTGTGCTTTCAACAATTTCATAGCATCTCGTCTTTGCTTAGTCACTGTGTCCAATAACAGTATAGTATCTGCAATTTTAACATCAGTATCTACAACTGAGATTTTCTCTTCTTCAGTTTGTACATCAGGATTGTCTTTGAAATACCAAAACTTATTTTGATCCTCATACTTACGAATTAAAATCTCTAAATGATACTCACTAGCACCTAAGTGCATAATGTTAGTGATGATATCTTCTGTGATACCTACTGAACTATTTTTATTTACCATATCAACCTCAAAATGTGTTTCCTGCTACAAGCATGTAGCGAATAAAGTACGTGTTTTTTGTTTTTCTGTGCATCTCATGCCAAAAATCAAATGCCTTAGTATAGCTATCAAATGAGTGAGTCTTAACAAGTTGTCCATTGAAATACTCATTAACTTTATAGCTATTCACAGTATCCATTATTAATCACCTCCATAATCTCTTCCTGAACCTTCTTTGGTACAGGTTTATCAGTAGGGAAGTATGGATAGAAAACTGTATGAATCTCCTTCTTATGAGGATCATCAAAATATATGTGTCTAAAGCAATACTTGTGAGACATATAATCCACAACTGTGTGACTAGGACCACTTAGCCTACGATACATATAATCAATCTCTTCAGGGAGTGAGTGCTTCAGTGTGAATATACTATCAAATGATTGTAATTCAGGAATACACTCTCTATAATGAGACTTCATATAACGAATACCCTCATAGAAGCTATTCAGCACATAGACGTTACCCTTCACACAGATTGTGAATAAATCTTCCCAATCAGACTGTAGTTTAACATAGTCTAAAGGGTTAAGCATAAATGCTGTTCTGTTTAATTGCCTTAATTTTTTATAATCCTCTAACTTATAAGCAGGTTTATCATAAAATTTCATCTATCCTCCCCATGCTTGATGAACATCAACATCTGCAATAATTGGGATTGGGATATCTATACCATCAATTATTGAAGGATGCTCCATCATCTCCTTAACTATTGGAACTACTTCCTCTACATAGTCATCTCTAATCTCAAATAAGATAGCATCATGAACAGAACCTAGTACCTTACAGCGTTCATGGTCAATTATATCACTAAATACAATGTCTGACAATGCACTAATACACATGTCTGAAGCAAAGCCTTGAACACCTGAGTTTACAGACTGTCTTTCAGCCTGTCCTCTATCTGACCAGTTACTAGAATTGATATCAGGAAGGAACCGTTTACGACCTATAGGAGACCATGTGTGTCCATTCTTTCTTGCATATTCTTTGCACTCCTCATGCCAAGGAAGTAGTCTAGGATATGCTTCAAAGAAGTTGTTACGAAAGCCTTCAGACTGTTCTTCTGTGATATTAAGACCATAGCCTTTAGCATAATCTACGAATGTTTTTGCACTCATTCCGTATAAAAAACCAAAGTTCATTGATTTAGCTTCAGTACGCTTCCTCTTTTGCTCTTGCTTACTAAGGTTTGAAGTGTCACCAAACAACAACTCAGTAGTCTTACTATGCAAGTCACTTCCTGAGTTATAAGCATGTTGCATATTTGCATCTCCTGAAAACATAGATGCCACACGGAGTTCAACCTGACTGAAGTCACATTCAAGTATCTTCCATCCAGGTCTAGCTTCAATAAGATTTCTTACATTTTTATCCTGGGGGATCTGTTGCAAATTTGGGTTACTACACGTAGTTCTACCAGTACGTGCTGTAATGTTGAAGCTAGGGTATATCCTACCATCAACCTGAATTTTTTCCCAAGACTTAATAAAAGTCCCTAACTTAGTCAACCGTCTATATTCCAATAAGTCATCCACTACAGGATTACCTATATAGTTTGCTAAGACATCACTGCTCACTGAAGGAACACCTTTAGCAGTCTTCTCTAAGACCTTAAGACCTACACCATAACCAATAATCACAGGTTTAAAGTTGTGTTTTAGCTTAACCTTAATATCATATAGATAGCTATTATCAGCAAGGTATTCATCCTTAAACTTTGTAGCCTCTTTACGTGTGTCAAACTCACCTCTGACAAAAGACTCACCTGTGAAAGTATACTCTATGACCTCATAAGTATTAGGTAACTTCTCACCCTTCTCCTTATACACAGGTTTACCCTTCTTACCATAAAGGACTGATGCTACCTGTACTGTAGAGTTCCAGTTGATATCTGCCACAGTGATAAGTCGTTCATAGTAGGGCATATACTCTTCTATGAGCTTCTTAGCAATCTCACCACGTCTAGGGCTTATTGGTACTCCATTCTTTTCAACCTCATAATAAGCTCTATATGCTCTCATCTCATGCTTATAGACCTTCACAAGATCATACAGGTTAAGTTTCTTCCTAAAGATCTTCATTAACTTAACAGGATAAAGAACATCATCAAGACCATAAGAGATGAACTCTTCTGTGATCTTGCCCTTCTTAGCTTCAGTCTCAATATCATAGTCAACATTAAAGTACTTCTTAACTAAAGGCTTAAGACCAAGCTCTTCCTCTCCACAAACGTGTGCAAGTACTAATGTATCAACCCAAAGATTAAGCTCAATCCCTGTCTTAACATAAAGAAATAGTAAGTCAAACTTTCCATTGTGTGTTACTAACTTAGCCTGCTTTAAGAAGGTAAGCAGTTTTAGTAAAAATTCCATGCTAGTATTCTGCCAGTCAAAGAATTTACGCTTATATTTTCCAGTAGTTAAATCTGTGTAGCCTATCTGTAAGGAAGTAATCTCATCCCTAAACCTGTCAAGTCCAGTGGTTTCAATATCTAGACACACAGGCTTACTTAAATCAATACTCTCGACTGTGTTCATGTTGTCTAAACAAAATTCTCTAGCCCACTTAGGTATAGGTTTTCTAACACTCCTCGTCATCTCCAATATACCTCCACTCACTACCTACTCTGATATAATAATCAGGATCATGTTTAGTCTCATAGTCACCATACCACTCTCTAGGAGGTGTTGATAACCAGTCATCATAATCTTGTTTAAACATGTTTATCCTTCTTTTCTAGCTCTTCTAGCAAGTCTTTTTCCCTTGCCAAAGCCATGTTATAGAGGTCTAGTGATTGTGCCATCATTCGATTTTGTGACTTAATGACTGACTTAGCTTTCTTCAGTTCCCTATTAGACACAAAGGCTATATGGATAGCCCACACAAAGCCAATAAGCCATACTCCAATGAATGTATATAAAATAAAATTTTGTAAATTTAGCATATCAATCTCCAAAAATATAGATTAATCCCATTAAGTACATTAAAAATTCCAAACCATACCATACTATTGAGAATATCAGTGGAAGAATACCACTAGGTAAGCTAAGTAATATTACATAGGTAATTAAAACTACCCCTGAATAGATGAAACTTAGCACTAATGACATGAAAATAGCATCTCTATGTATACTAATAAATTTTAGCATTCCCTTTTGCTCATCCATCCTTTAACTTTCCCATCACTTATCCTCTAATAATTCTGGATTTTTATAAACATTTCCTTGTAAGTACACACTACAATCTTCAATACAGTCAAATAGGCTATTCCAGACTTCTTCTTCTGTGTGTATATCTAACAATTTAAACATGCCTTCAGCAAAGACAATTTTAGCTACACCTACATCTTCAAATCCATCAAAATAAGTCCAAAGTATAATATCTCCCTCAAACAACTCATTGCCTAAATCATCAAATAGACCTGTTGATTGCATGAGAATGATATTTCCATCTCTTGGTCGTAATTCGATTTCTTGGTTTCGATTTCTGTAAATCTCAGCCATACCCTTCATGGTTTTTGTTTCTTTGTCCCACGCTTTAAATTTTAGAATCATCTTTGTGCTCCTCGTACCAATTAGCAATAAATTGTTTTACAACTACAGGCTTTTGTGTTTTTTCTTTATTGTCCATCTTAAATTACCTAAAATTTTAAAGTCAAGGGGAGTTTCACCCCTTGGATATTAGTTTCCTTTTTTCTTAAATGATACTGTGAGGCTCAACACTGTCAAACCTAGCACAGATAAGGCTACACCAGCTTGTGATCCTGTTTGTGGAAGCATAGGTGCTTTATAAGTTTCTACAGTTGTTTCATGTGAAACTTCACCTTTGTTTTCTACTTTAACCTCTTCCTTCTTAGGACTTTCTGAAGGTACTTTTGGCTTATCCTCAGTAGTCACAGGAGGGTTCTTAGGCTCTTCATGGGGTTTAACTGGTTCTGCTGGAATTGGATACTCAGGTTTATCCAAAATAGGAGCAGGAATATTAGGAATATCCTCAATAGGCAATTCAGGCTTATCAAGCACAGGTGCATCATTAGGGACAGTTCCAATAGGCTCTGTGTACTCAGGTTTCACACGTTCTTCAGGAATACCTGGAATACCTCCTTGAAACTCTGGAATTTCAACTTTTGGAGCTTCACGAGGAATTTCAAAGGTTGGTTTATTTTCACCTGAAGCATCACCTTTACCACCCACAAGCTGTACATAACTATATGAGGTAGCTCCATCTGTTTCTGCTTTCAACTCAATCTTGTTAGTTGGATTAACACTATCCTTCACAGCATTAACAAGCTTAGTCTTATAGTTGATGTATAGCATGTGATCCAAGCGATCCATCTTGATCTCAAATCCATGATCTGACTTACTAATAGATTTTACTAGATCCATAGCACTCCCCTTATCAATCCAAGGGTCAAGACTTTCAATGTTTTTAATTTCAAAGTAGTTATCAACTAGCTTTTGATTCTCACTCATCTCATCAATGATAGTCACGTAGTTCAACACACGTTTAGCATAGTTGATACGAGCTGTCCAATTAATCACAGTAGGGTCATCTTTATCCTGTGAACCCCACTTAGCGATCAACTCATCCTTACCAATTACCTGTTCTTTACCAATTTGAGCAGTAACAACTGTACCATTAAAGTTGACTTTTACAGGTTTCCCTGACTCTACCTTGTCAGTCCACTTGGCATCAAGTTTTAGGCTCATTTGTTTGTTAAGTGGATGAGTTGAAAAGTAGTTATTGAACACAGTAGTCACTGTACGGTCTTCAGGATTAGTAGAAGCTTTACCCACCACAGCTTCTTCAGGATTTTTCACATCAAATTCATACTTAGTCTGAAAATTAAGCTCTTCAGGGAAAGTCATAGTTACCTTATCACCTGCATTAATAGGCATATCATCAGCAAACTTGATGTTTTTATATTCAACTGTAAATTCCTGATACTTACCTGTTCCTTTAGATTGGTCAATTACAACTTCAGGATTTTTAACAGTGATCTCTGTGCCCTCTTTAGTGATCTCTGTGGGCTGTTTAGCTTCAGTGGTAGTATTACCCTCTGGTTGAGTTACAAGAGCTGTAGGAGCTTCCTGTGAGCTTACAGGGCTATCCTGAGAGTCAGCCTTAGCATTGTTAGCAAGTGCAAGTGTAGCAAGTGTAGCTACTGTTAAGATTGTTACTTTGTTAGTTTTCATTTTATTTTACCTTTCTTTCTACAGTAACGATTGTATCGTTGTGATGTCCTCCATGTGGTACAAGTAAGATTCTTTCAATCTCAAAGCCTAGCTTTTTACCAATACCACCACTGTTCCAGCCAAAAGAGATAACCTTACCTCCTACTTTGACTATACGAGCAATTTCTTTCTTTTGATTAGCCCAAAATGATGATTGTGTAGTTTTACTATCCACAGGAAGACCAACTCCTTTGTAACACTCAGATACCTGTCTGTTTGAGTATGGAGGGTCATACAAAACACCATTTAGGGAATTATCAGGGAACATCTTTAAAAATTCAAGTGCATCCATGTGATAATCTGTATCAAATTCCTCACTAAGGTCATTAGTTATCTCAGCAACTCTTGACTCATTAGCAAAAGGGTCAATCCAGTTATCTTCTTCTCCCTTTTCTTCTTCTATTAATTTCTTAATAGGAGGAATTGAAAATGTATGTTTAGAAGGCATGGACCAAACACGCTCAATCTTCATCTTCACTATTCCCTTTTCTAAGTTTAACAAATTTCTTAGGACCTTCAGCATAAGCTGTTTCATCCATACGTTTGTAGGCTTTACATCCCATATTATCATCAACCACAAGGTCATATACATCCCCTGACTTGTGATTTCTAAAGAATGTAGTCATCCTACTTGAGTTATTAGAGGTTCGCTGTAAGAGTATCATAGACTCATACCAACCTTCAATGAAAGCTGAACCATACATATCTGAGGTTTGGATTTTAGCACCTCTCTCTAACTTCCTTGAGTGGTGTACTACCATCACAGAACACTCAGTATCATTTCTCAGATCAGTTAGCATTTCTAACCTCTGAACAATATCTTGGTGACGGTTGATATCTCCTGAACCAAATAATAGATACATAGGGTCAATGATTAAGAGTTTAATTCCTAAAGCCCTAATATCATCCTTTAGCTTGTAAATCTGATCCATTGTGATATTATCGTCCACAAAGTAGATAGGCAAGTCAGTCTCCCCTGTGATTGAGTAGATCTTATGCTGTTCCATTGAGAGATTATTCTCTCCCTGAAGGATCAACACAGCGCCTTGCTTGACCTCTCTACCATCAAAAGGTCTACCTGTAGCAACTGCACAGGCTAGATTGAGAGTAAAAGTAGACTTAAAGCTCTTTGAAGGAGCTCCAATAACACCTACTGAACTATTCTCCCAAAAGTCTTCCACTAACCAAAAATCCGTAGGATCAAAAGGTTCAATCTCATCAACCTTCTTGATTGACACAGTGCGTTTGACTTTCTTCTTACCTTTGTCCTTCAATTTGGTCAATTCTGTACTACCATGTTGAACCTTTGAAGTAAGAATAGGTTTCTCATCAAGTATCTTTTCCTCTTCCTTCTCTTGGGCTTCCATTTTTGCAAATACTCTGTGAACCTCTTTGTCCACATTTGATTCATTAAACTTAGCCATAGATCTAGGAGCATTTAAAAGGACAAACTTGACTTCTTCTTTACTCGCACCTTCAATAATCATCTTACGTTCAACATTCCAAGCCCACTCAGATCTATCAGTACCTAAAATCTGACGAAACTCAGGACCAATACTATATTCTTGAATTAGGTCTTCAAGGTCATAATACTTATCCTCAATAGGCTCATTCTCAACTTCTGTGCTAGTACGAATATCTACATCTTTGAGATGCTTAATAATGTCACGCTTACGGTATACTGTACCTTCACCTTGCATACTAGATACATTAAATGTACTAGCATACTTGTGATTACGTGTTCCTGGGATTCTGAAATAATGCACTATGTCATTTCCACAAGGATCAAAACCATACTTAGCCACAAGCTTACGATTTATAATTTCTTGTTCCTGAGGTGTAACAGGATTATCTAGGATCCAAACTCCTTGAAACTTCCCTGGGCTTGTTTCCCAACAATATGAAGGAGGAAGATCCTTAGGGATAGGAGCTCCATCAATGTCTTGTGCAATGATATAGCTATCCTGTGCATTAGGCTTGATTCGCTTACCATCTTTTACAGGTGTGAAGCAGATATACAAGTCAAACTTATCTCTTAGAGCCTTAACCTGTGACCCTAGCAATTTCAAAGGAAACTTGGCTTCTTCAAAATCTCGATTAAACCTTGCTTCCTCATGTTTTCGATTATAGAATTTCTTGTTAATTCCTACGTGAACTACTCCATCTTCAGGAAAGTTACGTTTTAACAATGTCATAAATTTAGAGGACACTTGACCAACTCCACCCCTCTCTTATCAATTCTCGTTCATAAGCTCTATCATTAGGGCTTTGATAGATACCGAATAGCTCATTATAAATATCTCTGACAAACTCCCAACCCTTAACCTTAAACTTCCATAATGAGTCCATCACACGTTTTATATAACGTTTAAGGCTTTTGTTAAAAGACTTTGAAACCCTTCTTTGATAGCTATTAGGGTTTTTAAAATTGTACATTAAGTGCTCAAAAACTTGTTCAGAATTTTCAGCTTCCTTATCATTCAAAATCAAGTCATTCACAAGGACTGTGCGACCTCTTGTATTAGCTTTAATGATTGTGATTAATCCTAAAGTATGTAGGGTGTTGAGATGTTTAGCAAAGGCTTTCTTACAAGCAATACCAAGGTGAGGCATAATTTCCTTGTTATTGAAGGTGTACTCATTAGCTCCATGATTAGCAACCACAAGTGAGTAAAAGAATGATAATACCATTAAAGTATAACTATCTAGTCTATACTGCTCAATCCATTCAGTTTGCACTGTGATAAATGGTTTTTCAGGAGTTGATTGACTCATTAATTCATTGTAAAGTGTAGCCTTAACAGTCCAATCACGTTTAGCCCAATAACCATCTTCATTCCAACCATATTTAGCTTTATTACGATTAAGTAGTCCCATATTCTCAAGGATAACTCCGTATTCATGCACAGAATAATTAGATAGACCTAAATGCTTCTCAAACCAATCATTGCTTACTGAGATATCAGCCACAGGCTTACCCTCAGCCATACTAGCCATGCAAGAATAGAATAACACAAGACCTGGACGATCCATATATTGGTTCAATTCTGTAGGGATTTTAATATACATGTAATTCCTCATTTCTACGATTTATGGTATAACTAGGTTATCACTTTATCTCTCAAATGTCAAGAGGTTTTTGAAAAATTCTCAAATTATTTATTAGAGGCAAGCACTATCCTATATAAGATAACTACTTAATACTATAGTCTTATAGATTATAAGTAAGTATCTTATATTACATAGTTGATACCTCTAAT